>Ga0256405_10000544_pt1 | contig 123705 bp, 85 predicted proteins | sample RumenRJG_02DNA_FD_189096 | JGI IMG/M metagenome (GOLD analysis project Ga0256405, IMG submission 189096) | Bovine rumen microbial communities from Lethbridge, Alberta, Canada - RJG_02 | ecosystem: Host-associated > Mammals > Digestive system > Stomach > Rumen | place: Canada: Alberta... | reverse complement strand
GGAAGGTGGGGAGATAAATAACCCGTTCCTCAATATTTCATTAAAGAAACTTTGTTCGAAGAGTGTGGGAGGACTGGCGCTATTCTATAAAATAGCAATATCAGTCCCCACATTAAATGGGTAAATATTATAATTATGGCAAAAGAATATAGCGAAGACCAACTGATACAGCGGAGTGCAGCCGAGCTAATGGAGAAGGAACTGGGCTGGACGAGCTTGTACGCTTTTGATAAAGATGTACTTGGCGTGAATGGCACGTTGGGGCGCACGTCGTATCATGAGGTGCTACTGACGGGTCGTTTCCGCCGAGCGTTGAAGACGCTGAACCCTTGGCTGACAGATAAGCAGCTGCAGGAGTGCGTGGAGCGCATGACGGAACACATGAGTTCGCAGACGCTGATGCAAATCAACGAGCAGAAGTATCAGTACATCAAGGACGGTGTGCCCGTGACTCGTGTAAAACCGAACGGCGAGACGGAAGAGGTGCGTGCCAAAGTGATAGACTTCACCTCGCCCGAAAAGAACGACTTCCTGTGTGTCCGCGAGATGTGGGTGTATGGTGCGCTCTATCATCGCCGTGCAGACATCGTGGGCTTCGTGAATGGGCTGCCTTTGCTGTTTATGGAACTGAAGAACCACGACGTGGAAGTGGTGGATGCCTTCAACAAGAACTATCGCGATTATTTGGATACGATTCCACAACTGTTCTATCACAATGCCTTTATCATGTTCAGCAACGGTCTGGAGGCACGTGTGGGCACCATCGACTCGAAATGGGAATTCTTCCACGAATGGAAACGACTGACGGAGGAAGATGCCGGCAACATAGAACTGCCGACGATGCTCAGGGGTATCTGTAAGAAGGAGAACTTCCTGGACTTGCTGGAAAACTTCATCCTCTACGACCATAGCGGAGGACGAACGGCTAAGATTCTGGCACGCAACCACCAATACCTCGGTGTGAACCAAGCCGTAGAAATGTATCGCAACCGCCAGTACCTGAACGGTAAGTTAGGTGTGTTCTGGCATACGCAGGGAAGCGGAAAGAGCTATTCCATGCTGTTCCTCTCGCAGAAGATTCGTCGCAAGTTTGAGGGTTCGCCTACTTTCCTGGTGCTGACCGACCGCGACGAACTGAACAAGCAAATCAGCGACACGTTTGAGAACTGCGGGCTGTTGGGCAACGTGAAGGCGAAGAAGTTCATTGCCAGTAGTGGCGAGGACTTGAAGTCGAAGTTGAAAGGCAACCCGTCGTTCATCTTCTCGCTCATTCAAAAGTTCAACGACCCGAAGGCAGAACCTATCTATCCCGACCACGACATCATCGTGATGAGTGACGAGGCGCACCGCACGCAGAACGGCATCTTTGCAGATAACTTGATGCACCTGCTGCCTACCGCTCACCGCATCGGATTTACAGGAACTCCGTTGCTGTCAAACGACAACATCACGGCGCGTACCTTTGGTGGTTACGTAAGTATCTACGACTTCAAACGGGCTGTGGAGGATAAAGCAACGGTGCCACTCTATTATGAGAACCGCGGTGAGAAGCTGCAAGACTTGAAAAATCCAGAAATCAACGATGAGATTGCAGCTGCACTGGAACAAGCAGGCGAGCTGGATGCCTCGCAACTGGCCAAGCTGGAACGAGAGTTCGCCAAGGAGGTGCATCTGCTGACGGCAGCCAAGCGTCTGCGTCTGATTGCCAAGGACTTTGTGCATCATTACAGCGACCTATGGACTTCGGGAAAGGCGATGTTCGTATGCTATAACAAGGTGACGTGCGTCCGAATGTTCAACTATGTGCAGGAATACTGGCAGCGCGAAATCAAGGCATTGGAAGATGCCATCGCGAAATGCACCTCGCAACAGGAGGCACAGGAGATGCAGCGCAAACTGGAATGGATGCGCGAGACGGATATGGCGGTGGTCGTTTCGCAAGAACAGAACGAGATACAGACGTTCCAGAAATGGGGCCTCGACATCAAGCCGCACCGCGAGCGAATGGAGAAAGAGGAACTGGACAAGGCTTTCAAAGCTGATGATTCGCGATTGCGCGTGGTGTTTGTCTGCGCCATGTGGCTGACAGGCTTCGACGTGAAAACGCTCTCGTGCCTCTACATCGACAAACCGATGAAGGCTCATACGCTGATGCAGACCATCGCGCGTGCCAATCGCGTAGCAGAAGGAAAGACCAACGGACTGATTATCGACTATATCGGTATTGTGAAAGCCCTGCGCCAGGCATTGGCCGATTATACTGCCAATCCGGAAGGCGGCGCAGGAGGCAATGATCCGACGATTGATAAGAAAGAGCTCATCAAGCATGTCATAGAGACGATAGCTGCAGCTGCGGCTTTCCTGAAAGAGCACGACTTTGAGTTGGATGACCTCATCAAAGCAGAAAATTTCGAAAAGCTGTCGTTGCTGAAGAAGGCTGCTAATGCGATGTGCGAGACAGCGGAAATCAGGAAGTCCTACTGCACGTTTGCCTCCACGCTGTTGAAACTTTGGAAATACCTCGACCGCGAAGACATCACACCCGAGATGAAACAGCAGAAAGATGCCATCGAAGCCATCTACAAGGAACTGCAACAGAAACGCAAACATGCTGACATCACTGACTTGAGCGTAGCCATCAACGAAATCGTGAATGAGCATTTAGAAGTAGATTCGAATTCCACAATGGTAGCAGAGTCACGTCGCTTTGATATTAGCGGCATTGACTTTGAACTACTCCGTCGTGAGTTTGCCAAGAGCAAAGAAAAGAATCTTGTTCTGAAAGATATACAGGAACTGCTTCAAGAGCGTATCGCTCAGATGTTAGCTCAGAATCCCTCACGTATCAACTTTTACGAGAAGTATCAGGAAATCATTCACGACTATAACCAGGAGCAGAACCGCGCAACTATAGAGAAAACCTTCGAGGAACTGATGAAACTCTCCCACGAACTGACCGAAGAGGAGAAACGCTACATTCGTGAAGGTTTTGAGAATGACGAACAGCTCTCCATGTACGATGTGCTGATGAAAGATGACCTCTCAAAGGAAGACATCAAGAAGCTAAAGGTCGTCGCAAAAGAATTGTTGGAGAAGATAAAGGCCCAACTGGCCACGATGGATCATCCGTTCGACAAGCAAGAGACCAGAGCATCCATCATCATCACCATTCGTGACATCCTATGGAAAGAACTCCCAGAGAGCTATACCGATGAAAGCATCAACTACTACCGCGATGCTGTGTATAACTACGTCAGCCAGCATTATGGAAGTGTGGCATAAATCATTTTAATAAAAGATAATATGGACAACGAGAAATATTCCAACTATCCACTTTCTATTAGCGCTATATTGGGACTGATAGAAGCCAACGACATTGCTATTCCTGAAATACAGCGACCTTTTGTATGGAAGAAAACACAAGTGAGAGACCTGATTGATTCGCTATACAAAGGTTACCCTACTGGTTATCTCATTTTGTGGAAGAATCCAAACGTCAAGTTGAAGGACGGAACTATTTCTTCTGGCAAAAAGGTGCTGATAGATGGCCAACAGCGTATCACAGCTTTGATGACCGCTGTTGCTGGCAGAACAGTATTTAATAGTGAGTACCAAGAGGAACGTATCAAGATCGCATTCGATCCAATCGCTGCACTAAGTGGGGAACCAGATGCAGAGATCTTTGCTGTGGCTACTCCCGCTATCAGGAAAAGCAAGAGGTGGATTCCGGATATTGCCGAATTGTTCAAAACTTCATATTCCCCTTTTGATTTTATTCCTCAATATTGTGAAGACAATTCTGGAATAGACCAAAGGACTTTAGATAGAATAATCACAAAACTTAAGGGCATAGCCAATAGGATGATAGGTGTCATCGAACTTTCCGAAAATCTTGACATCGACATTGTGACAGACATCTTCATCCGTATCAACTCAAAGGGAACAGCTCTAAGTCAAGGCGATTTCGTCATGTCGAAGATTGCTGCCGATGAGAAACACGGAGGTAATACGCTTCGGAAAGTTATTGACTATTTCAGTCATCTTGCTGTTGTTCCATCGTTCTATGATTATCTAGCTTCACATGATACAGCTTTTGCTGCTACTCCTTACCTGCAAAAATTGAAATGGCTGAAAGATGATACGGAGACCGTCTATGATCCAGAGTGTGACGATGTAATTCGCGTGGCCTTTATGCACAAACTGAAACGAGCAAAGTTGTCAGATCTCGTGAGCCTGCTTTCTGGACGTAACTTTGAAACACGTGAGTTCAACGAGGAAATAGTGGAACACACGTATGAAGAATTCACAGAGGGTGTGATGAACGTAATCAACGAGTATAACTTCAAGCAGTTTATGATTGCAATTAAGTCGGCAGGATTCATTTCTTCACGACTTGTCAATTCAAACATGGCTCTTGATTTCGCTTACACCATCTATCTGCTATTGAGGGAGTCGAACGAAATTCCAGTGGAGGACATCAAACGTTATGTGCAGAAATGGTATGTACTCTCCGTGTTGACGGGACGCTATAGCAGTTCTCCTGAATCTGCTTTCGCAAGAGATATTCGTCGTATAAGGGAATCAGGCGTGGTTGCCATCCTTAAGGAAATTGAGGATGCACAGTTGTCTGAGAACTTTTGGAATGTAGCTTTGGTACAGAATCTGTCATATACCTCAACCAATAATCCGACTTATTTGGTATTCTTGGCTGCACAGATATTCTTCAATGATGTGTCATTTTTGTCTAACAATGTACCTGTGAGGGAACTAATTGCTTTAGGTGGAGACGTTCACCATATTTTCCCCAAGCAATACCTCATAGATCACCATTTTGATAAGTCGCTTTATAATCAAGAAGCCAACTACGTATTCTTGGACCGCCCTGTCAATATATCTATTGGCAAGAAGGGCCCCAATGTTTATCTGAAAGAGGCTAAGGAACGTTGCTTGAAAGGAGATTCTGAGCAGACCGGCTTGGTAAACAGCATTGATAAGCTTTATGCAAACCTTGAAACTAACTGCGTTCCACTAGAAGCAATGGAAATGGACTTTAACTCCTACGCAACCTTCCTTGACAAGCGCAGAAAAATGATGGCTGCTAAAATTAAGAAATACTATTATAGTTTGTAAGTTCGAAAATCGCATGAAAGATCGTGTTTGTTATTTTTCAAAAGATGATTTATCTGTAGGACATTATCTAGAGATGGCAGAAAAGCGTATTCAAGAAGTGGCCGAAGGGGATGTGCCTACAGATTTGGAGGGCGTTATTGAACTTTGGCACATCAAACGTATGATAGATGACGAATGTAGATTCTTGGAATGGACAGATGAAAAATTTAACACACTGAAGCAATTAACAAGTGGATATGGTAAAATTATCTCTGGATTCTTCTGTCATCTTGATCCTACTCTACTCAAAAGTGAATTTGAACGATTAGAATGGACATACAAAAATACTTTTTGGAAAATAATAGACGCATACAAGTTATACAAATTAATAAAGCCTGATATCTTGCGTGATATATTAGCAGGAAACAACAATTATGTGCGTGAGGTTTTAGAATGTAAAGGGATTGTTGAGAAGTTTAAGAGTATTATTCGTGAAATACTTTTGAGTAATGTAAATAGTGCTCACATTATTCTTGACAAGTATGTCACAAAACGAGATTTGCGTAGAGACGCAGAAATGCATCTTCCATCAAATCTTACGTTGGCAGATAAAGAACAGATACTTGTTAATTATTTGCAAAGTGATGATCCAAATCTAAACTATGTAAGATTGATTACCCAAATAAAAGATGATAAGAATAATATAAAGCTTTCACCAAAGACAAGACTTCTTGCCGAAAGATTGGATAAGAAACTTAATGATGAGATGTTAAACGATCCTAGTACAGTTACAACACGCTGGTCTTTAGGAGTTCAATTTGTTGATGAAGAAGGGAGACCACCAATAGAACTCCATATCGACGAAAGGGGGAATCCCACTTACATATATAGTATTCCATATATTATGAATCAAGATAATGTGCATAGGGTTGGCAATTGTATTTCTTTGTTTGGATGGATGAACCAACACTTTTTGCTAAATCTGATTAATAAGCAGACAGAGGTAGACACCATGGAGTCCTTATTAATGGATATTGGAAGAGATTCGTATCCGACTCATATTAGGTTTTATAATAAGAATAATTTGGCATTATTTCAAACATTCGCCTATAACAAAGTTCTAACGCAGACACTGAATAGCTCTTTTGAAATCGAGCTAAAAACATTTTATGAAAAGCATTTACGAGCCCAATATGGATACTGTGGATTGCCTATCAGTCTTCCCTCAAATGATGATTCTACACTAAACAAATGTCGTGTATTGTGTCCAGAATTAGATGCAGTTGTTAAGCAATACAATACATTTGTGGAAGAAGATGAAATTGATAAGGATTTAATCAGGTTGTCTAAGCCGTTAAAAGTTGAAGAAGGCAAAAGTTTGCTTATAAATAAGTATTATGAAATTGCAGATGGAAATAATGAGATAAGAAGTGTGTTGTGGGGCCTTTTAGGCTCTGGCAATTCTTTGTTGTCACATGTTGAGCCATTCAAGGACAAGCATTATCATTCTCTAGCGGAATTGCTGGAGAAAGAAAATGATGTCCAATATTCTAATTATGCTAACTTTCAAAAACCACATTTAGATTTTCTCATAGAACAAAACATAATCGGGGTTAACAGTGAAGGGAATCTATATATAGTTAGCCAATTACAATTAAATGTGTTGAGATCGCTATGGGAATATGGAGTTTGTTCCTATTGGCATTACAATGATGAAGGACAGAAAATAATAGACAAAATGTTTGATAAGGGATGGCTTGTGAAAGATGACCACCTGTTAAGTAAACCTGAACGCGACTACTTTAGTTATTATCTTGATAACGGTAGATTCACTAATGGCATGGCATATCGGAATCATTATATGCATGGTAGTACACCACCTGTAAATGATGATAATGCGCATATTGCTGCATATCATACAATCCTTAGATTATTTGCTATTTTAATCTTAAAAATAGAAGATGATTTATGGTTAGCGAGTAAGACAATGGAAAGAAGTGTTGTAATTGGAGAAGCGCAAGTATAGATTTCCGTATAGAAAAACTAGGTAATACCTTTTAATATGCACTGGTATGTACGGGACAAGTGCAATTGAGTGTAGAATCATGAGGCTAAAAGTACAAAAATGGGATATAGTTTACCCACAATGTGCAAATATAACACTTCGGAAAAGTGGCCTGTTTTATTGTTGAAGATTAAAACGTTATAAAATATGAAGGATAAAAGAATTTATGGGATGTTTGGCCCGAAGATAAAGGGTATGAGGCTGGAGCAGGGGTTGAAGCAACGGCAGTTAGCTGAATTGCTGGGGACGGACATGCCTATGTATAGCAAGATGGAGTTGGGGGCGCGGCGTGTAAGGCGTGACCAGGTTCCCAAGTTGGCGGAGCTGTATAAGGTTGACGAGAAGGAACTGATGACGCTCTGGCTGGCTGATGGAGTGTATGCCGCTTTGAAGGAGGAAGATGAAAACCTCCGCTTGGATGCCATTGACTTGGCAAAGGAGTACTTTATGACGCAGAACTAACTCTGTTGAAAGTAACCAAGCAAGTAGGCATATGGGCTGACAGAACGAATCGTTCTATCAGATACTAATTGCAATCACGCTCCGATATTGGGCACGTCAGTTATATGGTTCAAACCATCCTCCCAAATCGGGATGGTGGTTTCTCGGAACAAATCGTACCACCGTCGCAAATCGCGACAGCGGTTTGAAGGGGAGCGTTGTTTGCGAGAGTTGACGAAGTTTTTGCGAAAACAAAATGGAAGGAAATTGCAGAAAGTGGCAGAAAATGTTGTCGAACTCAAACCGATTGTTTTCGCATTGTTTTCGCAAAATGAAAAATCAGCAACTTGAATTTCTTCTAAGTTGCTGATTTTCAGCGTGGACCAGCCAGGGCTTGAACCTGGGACCTCCAGATTATGAGTCTGTTGCTCTAACCGACTGAGCTACAAGTCCATTGCGATTTGCGGCTGCAAAGGTACGAAGAAACGGGCAAAACGCAAAATAAATTCGATTTTATTTTTATTCTGTTGCGGCCAGTCCGCCCTCGCTGGTTTCTTTGTAGAGCGACGGCAGGTCGTGACCGGTCTTTTTCATCACGCGAACGACGCGGTCGAAGGTGACGCGGTGGCGACCGTCGCTAAATGCTCCGTAGAGTTGCGAATCGAGAGCGCGTGTGGCGGCGAAGGCGTTGCGCTCGATGCAGGGAATCTGCACGAGGCCGCACATCGGGTCGCAGGTCATACCGAGGTGGTGTTCCAATCCCATTTCTGCAGCGTATTCAATTTGTGCAGGTGAACCTCCGAAGAGCTGGCACGCAGCGGCGGAGGCCATGGCACAGGCTACGCCAACCTCGCCCTGACAACCGACGTCGGCACCTGAAATCGAGGCGTTTTGCTTGACGACATTGCCGATGATGCCTGCCGTGGCGATGGCGTGGAGAATGCGCTTTTCAGAGAAAAGATGACCGCGTGAGAGGTGATAGAGCACGGCGGGCAAAACGCCACTGGAACCGCAGGTCGGGGCGGTGGCGATGATGCCTCCCGACGCATTTTCCTCGCTGACGGCGAGGGCATAGGAGAATACCAGTCCGCGACTTTGCAGGTGGGCTTTGTAGCCCGATGCCTTCACGTAATAGGTCGGGGCTTTGCGGGCGAGTCCGAGCGGTCCGGGAAGTACGCCCTCGTTGTCGAGACCGCGCTCGACGGCGGCCTGCATCGTGTTCCAAACTTCGAGCAGATAGTCCCAAATACCGCTGTCCTCGCACTTTTCGACATATTCCCAATAGCCGCGACCGTAGCGTTCGCACCATTCTTGAATCTCGCTGAGCGTTTGCATCGAATACACATCCTCGCCGCCGTGGTGAAGCGTGTCGTTTTCGCCCTCCGAGAGTGCTCCGCCACCCACGCTATAGACCGTCCATTCGTCGTGGCGGTTTCCGTCGCCGTCGATGGCCACGAATTTCATTCCGTTGGGGTGGAAGGGCAGGAATTCACGCGCATTCCAGACGATTTCGACTGGCGCGACGCATTGCAGACCTTCGCAAATGGCGACATCGGTCATGTGTCCCTTGCCGGTGGCAGCGAGGGAACCGTAGAGCGTCACCTCGAAGCGTTGGGCTTCGGGGTGACGCTGTGCATAGATTTGGGCGGCTTTCTGCGGTCCCATCGTGTGGGAACTCGACGGCCCTTTTCCTATTCTGTAGAGTTCTCTAAGTGATTTCATCTTATTTCTTTGCCTTTTTGGCAGCCTTTTTCTTGGCGGTGGCGAGGGCTTTCAGAGCGGCTTTCTCGCCTTTCTTTTCGAGGGTTTCCCAATAGACCTTACCGACCGACTTCAACTGCTCGGTGAAGGCTTTTCCGCTGGCGTTGGTGGCAGCCTCGACTTCGGGCGATGCCCATGCGTGGCGATAACCCTTCACGTCGTTCCAGTGGCCACGGGTGAAGTCGGGCACTTCGACGGGCATGTTGCCCTTGTCCATCGAAACGGCTCCGAGTTCGGCCAGGCAGCACCACTCAGCGAGGTCGTAAACGTCCATGTCGAGGGGCAGACCGTTGCGCAGGCAATAGACGAAGCGGGCATCCATGATGAAGTCCATACCGCCGTGTCCGCCGACTTCCTTCGCCTCTTCGCCGTATTTCTTGACGATGGGCGAGGTGTATTTCTTCAGCAGTGCTTCCATGTCTTTCTTGCTCATGAAACTATGGGCGTTGAGGTTTTCGTGGTCGGGCTGTACGCCTGCCTCTGCCATGTCCTTACCCGAAAGCGCATAGCCTTCGACGGGATATTTGTTGGCAAAACCCTTCGTGCCCGTGAGTTGATACATACGGCTGTAGGGCTGCGGTGTCATCACGTTGTGGTGGATTTCGATGACCTTGCCGTTTTCGGTCGAGATGAGTGTCGTGGTGTGGTCGCCGTTGCGGAACTCCTCGTCCTTGCCCGTGCGGTCTTTCACCAACTGACGGCCATTGAACGGCTTGGTGTCCATAGCCACGAGCGTCTTCATGCGGTCGCCGCGGTGGATGTCGAGCACCTGAGCCACAGGACCGAGTCCGTGAGTGGCATAGACGTCGCCACGGAATTTTTGGTTGTAGTCGAGTCGCCAGCCGAGTTTGTCGTCGTCGCCCGTCTTCCAGTAGTAATCCCAGAACTGCGAGAGTTCATGGCGATAGGCGCCCATCGTGTAGATGACCTCGCCGAAAAGACCCTGCTGAGCCATGTGCAGCGAGTTCAACTCGAAGAAGTCGTAGCAGCAGTTTTCGAGAATCATGCAGTGCAGACGCTTCTGTTCCGAGAGGTTGATGAGTTGCCAAATTTCGTTCATGTTCATTGCCGACGGCACTTCGATGGCCACGTGCTTACCACTCAGCAGCGCTTCTTTCGCCACGAGGAAGTGGTGAATCCAGTCGGTGGCGATATAAACCACGTCGATGTCGTTGCGCTTGCAGAGTTCCTTGTAGCCATTTTCGCCCGAATAGATGTCGGCAGGCGGCATCGAGGCATTTTTCAGGTACTTCTGACAGCCTTCGGCACGTTTTTCCACATAGTCGCAGAGCGCCACGATTTGAACGCCCGGAATGTGGGTCCAACGCTCCACGGCACCAGGGCCGCGCATACCCAGACCGACGAATGCTACGCGCACCACGTCCATTTTCGGTGTGACGAGTCCGAGGGCGGTTTTTTGTCCGGCGGGCATCGTCGGAACTTCCGTCACGATGGTGCCGTCTTTCACGGTGTAAGGCCAGTCGAACTTACCGGCTTCGGGCTGCTGTGCCCACATTGTTACAGGCAGCATCAGTGCTGCGACCAGAATCGAAAAAAATACGTTTCTTTTCATTTTACTTATGATTTTGATTGTTTGAAATTTGCGACATTGCCCTGCAAAATTACTACAAAAATTCGATTTTCTCGTCTTTTGACAGAAAAATCTTTTTGGAAAAGGCGAAAATCAATCTGATATAATGTTTTTTAACAAAGAAAATGCCTTCAACTTCGGGTAAAATCGGGGAAGGCGACGGGCTGACTGCCGTTTTCGATGGAAATGCGCGACAATTCGCTGACGGCGCACCATTCGGCGAGGTCATAGACGTCGATGTCGAGCGGAAGACCGCGATGCAGGCACTCGACGAGGCGGCTGTCCATTCGCTGACTCATCAGGTCGTGGGGCGTGCTGTCGCTGCTCTCAATCGACTGCCGTGTGCCGACCACGTGGTAGCGGCGCGTGTATTCGTGGGGATTGACGACATTGTGCTGCAAGAGAATCGTTTTTCCATTTCGCGTGCGCATCAGCGTGGTGGTGTGGTCGCCGTTGCGGAAATCGTCGCGCTGAAACGCATTCGTGTCCATACTGACGAGCGTTTCGAGGCGGTCGGTGCGGTGGATGTCGAGCAACTGGCAGGCCGGACCCATTCCGTGAGTGGGGTAGAGGTCGCCGCGCAATTGTTGGTTGGCCTCGATGCGCCACGGCGTCCATCGGTCTCCAATCGGGTGGATGTAGGCACCCTCGACGTGGACAACCGTGCCGAAATCGCCCTTTTTGACGGCTTCCATCACGGAAAGGTGGCGACTATCGTAGCAGCAGTTTTCGAGCATCGTGCAGTGGCGTTGCGTGCGCTCGGCGGTATCGACCAACGCCCAACAATCGGCCAACGTCATCGCGGCAGGAACCTCGATGGCGACGTGCTTCCCGCAGTTCATCGCCTCGAGCGCAATCGGCACGTGCGATGCCCAGTCGGTGCAGATATAAACGAGGTCGAGGTCGTTGCAGCGGCAAAGGTCTTGGTGGTGGGGGAAGGGTGTTGGGTGATGGGTGATTTTTTGCATCACCGATTGCAGTCGCTCTTCCGAAACATCGCAGAGGGCGGCAATTTCAGCGTGTTCTATCTCCAGAAATCGCTCCACGGCCTTCTGGCCGCGCTCGCCGAGTCCGACGATGCCGATGCGCACGAGCGGTAACGGGGCCGTGCGCAACTGGAAAACCGACTGCTGTCCGTCGGGTCGTTTCGGGGTGTCGGTCGTGATGGATTGGGGCATCATTTTTTCGATTTCTGACTGATAAAACGTGCAAAATTATTCTTTCTGACTGCAAAAGTAAGCATAAAAACTGTATTTTGCTTATTTTTTATTCAAAAAGACGCTTTTTCTAACAAAATTTGTCTAACTTTGCAAGAAATAATCGTCAAACGACAAGAAAATCATTCAAAACGATATGAAAAAATCAGTTTTTGCCGTCATTCTGGGTCTGATTGCGGCCTCGGCAGTGGCGAAAGACATCAAAATTGAGCGTTTCCGCTATGCCGGACCCTATGAAATGCGTGCTCCGTTGATGCTCGACAGCGTTTCGCTCGACTCCCAACCGTTCAAAGTGGAAAATCTGCTTGAAACACCTTTGAAACTCAGCCTTGTGAAGTCGGCGAAGGTGGTCGCAGACTCGGTTTTCTCGCATTCGGGCACGCCCTCGCTCCATTTGCTGGGCTTCCAAGTGCAAAATTCGGCTTTTGCGAAGGCGAAAATCAGCGTGAAAGGACTGAAAAACTACCATCTTTACATCGATGGCAGTAAAGCGAGCGGCGGCGAAACGCAGTTGCAGCCTGGTACGCACGAAATCGTCGTGAAATACCTCACAATTGATGCCGGCAGCGACACGGTTCGCGTGAATTTGACGAGTGACGCCGACCTGACAGCCGACGCTACGACGGGAAAACGCCTGCTGACCATCAACGACCTCTACGACGGTCTGCGCATTGGTGGCGTGAGCCTGAGTCCCGACGGTCGTTACGCCATCACGAGTTACACCGAGACGCTTAGCACGGGCAGGTCATCGACGCGCTACCGCGTGACCGACACGAAGACGGGCACCATCGTCGGCGAGAGCGACAAGGCGATTTCGTGGATGCCGCGCTCGAACCGCTATTATTACACGCAGCCTGGCGAGGGCGGACGGCGCATTGTTACGGTCGAGCCTGCCACGGGTGCGGTCACCACATTGGCAACAGGTCTCAGCGAAGACGGCTTTGTCATCGCTCCGAATGAAAAATTTTTGATTCTCACGCATCGAAACGATGGTCCGAAGGGCGACAAGGACGTGCATCAATACGTCGAACCCGACGACCGCCAACCCGGTTGGAGAAATCGAACCAGTTTGCTCTATCACGACATCGCCACAGGCTCTTCACAGTCGCTCACCTACGGTCACCACAATGTGTGGCCGACGAGCATATCGATGGATGGCAGATATTTGATTTTCATGACCTCGAAAAGTCGGCTGGCCGAGCGTCCGACAACGCTTTACTCAATTCTTCGTCTCGATTTGCAGACGATGCAGGCCGACACAATTGTCAGCGACGACGGTTTCATTAGCGACGCAAAACTGTCTCACGATGGTCGCACGCTGGCTGTGAAAGGCTCGCCCGAGGCATTCAGCGGCATTGGCAAGAACCTGCCTGCCGACCGCACGCCCAGTATGTACGACTACCAACTTTTCCTCGTCGATGTCGCCACGCGCAAGGCCACACCGCTCACGCGCTCGTTCAACCCTAGCATAGATGACTACGAATGGTGTCTGACCGACGGAAAACTCTATTTCACCGCCAACGACCGCGATAAAATCAACCTTTTTGCAGCAGATACTAAAACACTGAAAATCAACCAGATTAAACTACCCGAAGACTGCGTTCGCCGCTTCTGGTTGGCCGACACACAGCCGTTGATGGCGTGGACGGGCGTGAGTGCGTCGAACAGCACGCGCAGTTACCTGACCAACCTGAAAACGCAGAAAACGACCCTCGTCGAAGACCAGCACGCCCGCCTTTACGGCGACATCGCCCTTGGCGACTGCAAGACGTGGGACTTCGTGAGTTCTCGTGGCGACACGATTTGCGGTCGCTACTACCTGCCGCCGCTGTTCGATGCCACGAAAAAATATCCGATGCTCGTATATTATTATGGTGGTTGCTCGCCCACGCCGCGCTATTTCGAAAGCGGCTACGCGCCCCATCTCTATGCCGCGCAGGGCTACGTCGTGTTCGTCGTGAATCCCAGTGGTGCTGCTGGTTTCGGACAGGAATATGCCTCGCGTCACGTGAACACGGCAGGCGATTTCGTAGCCGACGACATCATCGAGGGCACGAAGTGCTTCGCCGAGGAACATCCCTTCATCGACAGCAAGCACATCGGCTGTCTCGGTGCGAGTTACGGCGGTTTTATGACGCAGTATCTCCAGACGAAAACCGACATTTTCGCCGCCGCAATGAGTCACGCAGGCATCAGCGACCACACAAGTTACTGGGGCGAGGGCTACTGGGGCTATAGTTACAGCGAGGTGGCGATGGCCAACAGTTATCCGTGGTCGCACAAGGAACTCTACGTGGACCACAGTCCGCTCTACAACGCCGACAAAATCCACACGCCGATACTCTTCCTGCACGGAACGGCCGACACCAACGTGCCCGTCGGCGAGTCGATTCAGATGTACACCGCCCTGAAACTCTTGGGTCGCGAGACCGCTTTTGTCGTCGTCGAGGGCGAAAACCACTGGATTCAAGACTACAAAAAGCGTCAGAAATGGCAGGCCACCACCTTCGCGTGGTTCCAGAAATGGCTCAAAGGCGACCCCACGTGGTGGGACACGCTCTATCCCGAAAAAAATCTCTAAAAATCCCTTTAAAATCCCTTTCACTCCCCTTCCATTCCCTTCAAAACCCTTCAAAACAATGCATATCGCCATCGCAGGAAATATGGGCAGCGGCAAGACAACGCTCACCAACCTTCTCGCCCGTCACTACGGCTGGGAACCGCGTTTCGAAGCCGTCGAATACAACCCCTATCTCGAAGACTACTACGCCGACATCGCCCGCTGGTCGTTTGCGCTTGAGATTTATTTCCTCAAGCAGCGTTTCCGCGACCTGCTCGACATCTCCAAGGTCCAGCACACCGTCATCCAAGACCGCTCCATCTACGAGGGCGTCTATGTCTTCACCGCCAACAACCACGCTATGGGCAACCTCTCCGACCGCGATTTCCAGACCTATATGGAACTTTTCGAGTCGATGCTCTACGTGATAAAAAATCCCGACTTGATGATTTATCTCCGTGCCTCCGTGCCCCATCTCGTGCAGAACATCCAGAAGCGCGGACGCGAATACGAGCAGACCATTCCGCTCGACTACCTGCGCAACCTCAACGAACGCTACGAAGACTTTATTTTCAACAAATACAAAGGAAAACTGCTTGTCATCGAGGCCGATCCCATCGATTTCGAGCACAACCCCAAGGAATTTGCCTCGATTATCGACAAAATCGACCGCACCCTCTTTGGCTTGTTCCCCGAATAACCCTTTCTTTAAAACCTTAAAAACGAAAAAATATGCACATTGCAATTGCAGGAAACATCGGAAGCGGCAAGACAACGCTCACCACGCTGCTTGCCAAGCGCTACGGCTGGACACCAAGGTTCGAGCCCGTGGACAACAACCCCTACCTCAGCGATTTCTACGCCGATATGGCACGCTGGTCGTTCAACACACAGATTTACTTCCTCAACAAGCGGTTCAAGGAAGTCGTCGAAATCTCGCGCTCGTCCGAGACCATCATCCAAGACCGCACCATCTTCGAGGATGCGCGAATTTTCGCACCCAACCTCCACGCGCAGGGACAGATGTCCGACCGCGACTTCGAGAACTACACCGACCTGTTCGACCTGATGATTTCGCTCGTGAAACTGCCCGACCTGATGATTTACATCCGCTCGACCATCCCCACGCTCGTCGCCCAGATTCAGAAGCGCGGACGCGACTTCGAGCAGGGCATCCGCATCGACTATCTCGAAGGACTTGGCCGTCGCTACGAAGAGTGGATCGAGGGCTACAAAGGCAACCTCATCATCGTCGATGGCGACAATTTGAAGTTCGGCGAGTCGGCAGAAGACCTCCAGAAAGTCATCGACATGATCGACGCGAAACTTTTCGGTCTTTTTCCGATGGAATGATGTGCGATTTTTGTAAAAAATTCCGTAATTTTAATAAAAAACACGGAAAACACACCGTATTCCAAAAAAATGTAGTAACTTTGCCCCAAATTTCAAGGATAATCGCGCGCACGCGTATAAATATAATGTATAAATAAATAATTAAAAATCGTTTAAACGTATGAACTACCGCTTTTTTAAACTGTCCAGAAAGGTCTTTTTGGCCCTGAGTCTGGCAGTGATTTGTGGCGGATTCTTTTCGTGTCATGACCGCTACGACCTCGACGAGGAAGGCAACTTCCCGAGTTGGCTGGGAGAGAGCATCTACGACCAGTTGAAGAATCCCAATCCGGAAGTGCTTTCAGGTACTTTCAACAATTATGTGCGGCTCATCGATGATTTAGGTTTCGCCGAAACGTTGGGCAAGACAGGTTCAAAGACCGTCTTCCCCGCCAACGACGAAGCCTTCGAGCGCTTCTACAGGAATAATTCTTGGGGCGTGACGAAGTACGAAGACCTGACCGAGTCGATGAAAAAAATGCTGCTCAACACCTCGATGCTCAACAACCCCATCCTCGTGGAAATGCTTTCCAACGCGATGGTGTCGGGCGATTTGCAGCAGGGTGTCATTCTGAAACACCGTATCGACGGCGAGCGTTACGACTCTGTCACCCACATTGCCAATGCCTTGGGAATGCCCAAGAACAACGTCTATTGGCAGAAATTCTACAACAAAGGCATCGACCTCGTAATGGATGCCACCGACCCGATGATGGTGCACTTCACCGCCGAGCAGATGATTAGCAACAACATCACCACACGCGGCGACGGCAGCGACTTCGAGATCATCACCGGCTCGAAGTACAACGATGACGAGAAATCGGCCTACATCTTCCGCAACAAAATTCTCAAGGCCGATGTAACCTGCAAGAACGGCTACATCCACCAACTGGAAGACGTGCTCATCCCGCCGGGAAACCTCGCCGAGGTGATTCGCAACAATGGCAACAGCAACTATTTCAGCCGAATGCTCGACCGCTTCTGCGCTCCCTTCTACGAGGGAAGCCTGACAAGCCGCTACAACGACTATGCACAGGCCTACGGCAAGCAGCACATCGACTCCATCTATCAGTTGCGCTATTTCAGCCAGCGTTCGCAGGGTTCGAAAGCCTTGGAGTTCGACCCGAACAGCACCAAGGTGCCCAACCTGCTCAACTACGACCCAGGATGGAACGCCTACAACAACGGAATGGGCGGAAACGAGCTCTCCGACCTTGCTGCCATGTTCGTTCCCACCGACGAGGCCGTGAAGCAATACTTCCTGCCGGGCGGTAGCGGAGCATTCCTCATCGACCAATTCGGTGTGCGTGAGAACACCGTCGAGAACCTCAACGAGAATATCGACTCGATTCCGGGCAACATCATCGTGGCCCTCATCAACAACCTGATGAAGTCGTCGTTCGTCAATACCGTGCCGAGCAAATTCGGCGACATCATGGACGATGCTTCCGACCCGATGGGCTTGTCAATCGACGTCATCAATCGCAATGAAAACGGCCAATACGACGTGAAAATTGCCAACAACGGCGTGGCATATATGCTCAACACCGTGTTTGCACCCAACCAGTACGTCGCAGTGTCGGCGCCTGCCTTCTTGAGCACCAACATGCGCATCATGAACACCGCCATCCAAGACGGTTCGAGCACGATGGGCACGCCCCTCGGCTACAGCATGAACTACTATGCCTACCTCCTCGCTATGAGCGCCAACTACGGCTTGTTCATCCCCACCGATGAGGCTTTCGGCAAGTTCTACATCGACCCCACCATGCTCAAGAGCCCGCAGCCTCGTGCCCTGCGCTTCTACTACGATGCCAAAAGAAGTCCTTACGTGTTCTGCTCCGCATGGAAATTTAACCCGACAACGGGCGAAGTGGGAACAGAACTCACCGACTCCATCGAGCGTCTGACGAAAGACAAGTTCAGGTCGCAGTTGAAAGATATTCTGAACTACCACACCGTCGTCTTGAACGATGGCGAGGAGATAGGAACGAACCGCTTCTACAAGACGAAGCACGGCGGCGAAGTGTTGTATGAGAACGGCACCGTGATGAGCGGCGGCCAAATCGACGAAGGACTGCCCGTGTCGAACATCCTGTCAACCTATCGCCAGAAAAACGGTACGGCCTTCGCCATCGACAACTTGATTCAGGCTCCGCAGAAGTCCGTTTATGCAGTGTTGAGAGGACACGACCAATTCTCGGAATATGTCCGTTTGCTCGACGGCTTTGGCAACGACGAACTCTTCTGGTTCGCTTCCGACCGCATGAGAGAGAAGAACAACCTGACGAAAAAGACCCGTCGCGACGGCTATCTGATTTTCGTCAATGAGGCTGGCCACTACGGACTCGACTACGACGTGAAGTTCTTCAACTCGTATAACTACACCGTCTATGTGCCCGACAACGAAGCCATGCAACGCGCTTACGACCTCGGACTGCCGAAGTGGGAAGACATTCAGGAAATCTATGATGCCCATGCTGAGGAGTGGAGCCAGTCGCCCACCAACCCCTCGCCCGCTTTGCAAGATGCCCGCAACAAGGTTTTGGCGATGATTGAGGAAATCAACGCTTTCGTGCGCTACAACTTCCAAGACAATTCGGTCTATGCCGACAACGTGGTCGATGGTGGTGTCTATGGCACAGCCTGCTCCGACACGCTCGGTATCCGCGAAAAACTCACCGTCAGCGGTGGTGGCAACACGCTCACCGTGACCGACAACCGTGGCAACCACGTCATCGTGAATGGCAACTCTGGAAAAATTGTGAATCAAATGGCTCGCGACTACGTGTTCAGCCACAAGGCCGACGCTGTTGACAGAGCCGGAAAACCGCAAGACAAGTCTATTACGACCTCTTCGTTTGCCGTGGTCCATCAGATCAGCGCGCCGCTGAACCACCACCGCAACACCGACCGCTACGACGGGCTCTGGCGCGGGTCGCAAGCCAAGAAGAACCTATCGGCCTTCAGAAGGTTATACGACACTCGATTGTATCAGAAATATTAAAAAAGAGCCAGAATATGAAAACAAAGAATATCAAATATCTCCTCATAGCCGTTTGCGCCTTTTTCAGCACGGCAGCAATGGCTCAGGGCACGCGCATCTCGGGTACAGTCAGTGACTTGGAAGGCCCGATCATGATGTGTAACGTCGTCGAAATCGACGGCAACAACCGTATCGTGTCCAATGCGCAGACCGACATCAACGGTAACTTCTCGATGGAAATCGTCAATACGAAGAACAAACTTCAGGTTTCGTATGTGGGTTACAAGAAAAAGACATTGCCCATCGGCGACAAGACCACGTTCAATATCACGTTGGAAGACGAAACCACCATCACGGAAGTCGTCATCAAGGCCAAGCCGAAGTATCGCCAAGGCGGTCTGGTCATTCCCGAAAACGAAGTGTCGTCGGCCAAGCAGACCTTCAACATGAGTGCAGTGGAAGGACTTTCGTTCACCTCTGCCGACGAAGCCCTGCAAGGTAAGATTGCCGGTCTCGACATCGTGGCCAACTCGGGTAACCTCGGTTCGGGAACCTCGATGCGCCTGCGTGGTGTCACCTCGATCAACGGTTCCTCGGAGCCTCTGATTGTGGTCGATGGCAACATCTTCGACAACCCCGACGAGTCGTTCGACTTCGCCTCGGCCAACGAAGAAACCTACGCAGCACTGCTTTCGGTGAACCCGTCGGACATCGACAAAATCGACGTCTTGAAAGACGCTGCCGCAACCGCCATCTGGGGTTCGCGTGGTGCCAACGGTGTCATCTCGATTACCACGAAGCGTGGTTCGCGCGGTGCCACCCACGTCGATTACTCGCTGCGCGTGCAGGCCAACTGGCAGCCGAAGGGCTACAACCTGCTCAACGGTGACGAATACACGATGATGCTCAAGGAAATGTACTACAATCCGCAGCAGAGCGCATCGGCCACCGGCGACATCAACGAAATCAACTACAATCGGTCGTGGGCTGAGTTCGAGAACTGGAACAACAACACCGATTGGGTGAAGTCTGTCCAGCAGGTCGGATGGAGCCAGTATCACTACCTGACCATCTCGGGTGGTGGTGAAAAGGCCAACTTCCGCATCTCCGCCGGCTACGACCACCAGAAGGGTACGATTATCAAGCAGACGCTCGACCGTTTCTCGACGAAACTCGCCCTCGACTACTTCGTCAGCGACCGCATCGTGTTCCGCACGACCTTCCCGCTGACCTACACCTATAATAATAAGAACTACTCAGGTATTCTCGGCATCGCCCAGAAGATGGCTCCGAACATGAGTATCTACCGCCAGAATGCCGACGGCACTGACACCGACGAGTACTACATCATGCTGCCTTTGGGCAACAGCCGCACGCAGCCCAACCGCTCGTCAGAGCAGTTGAAGTCGGTTCGCGAACTCGGCAACCCCGTTGCCATCGCCAACCTCGCTTGGGTACACGATAAGACCTATCGTGTCTCGCCAGAGTTCAAACTCGACTACTACCTCCTCGGCAAGGACGAGGACAAGACGCGCCTCGACTATACGGGACTGGTCTATATGGACATCTTCTCGGAGAGTCAGCCCAAGTTCTACCCGGGTTCGCTGAGTACCGACGGCTGGACAAGCGACAACTACAATCGCAATGAAGTCTATGACTACAACTCACAGGCCATTACGACCCGCCACCGCCTGAACTTCACGCCGCATTTCCGCAACAAAGACTGGTACTTGACCATGCTCGGGCAATGGGAAATGTCGATTGGTCAGAACAACAGCCAGACCTCAGGCGTGGTGAACGTGCCGAACGGCATCGAGGCACCCTCGGTCGATGGTAAGCATAAGCCGATGAGTACGGGTAACGGCGAATGGCGCTCGATGTCGGCCTCGTTCCAGCACCACATGTCTTACAAGTCGCGCTACGTGTTGGGCTTCTCGCTCCGCGCCGACGGTACGACCAAGTTTGGTGACTCCAGAAAATGGGGCTATTTCCCCAGCGTCTCGCTGCGTTGGAACCTCATCGACGAACCCTTCTTGAAATGGGCGAAGCCGACGATTTCGATGCTGTCGTTCCGTCCCTCGTGGGGTATCGTGGGTCGCCAGCCTGGCAAAGAATACTTGCAATATGCCCGCTACGCTTCGAGCGGCACCTATGGTGTGAGCGGTGATGCCATCACCTATTTGGAAGGCTTGCAGCTCAACCGCCTGCAATGGGAGCGCACGACGCAGTATAACATCGGTGGTGACTTCGGTTTCTTCAACGAGCTTATCACGGGTGACTTCAACTACTACTTCAAGCGCACAAAGAACCTGCTGATGGAAAATGTCCGCATCCCCTCGACCACAGGTTTCGGCTCGCTCGCATGGACGAATGTCGGCGAGATGACCAACGAAGGTTGGGAATTGAACATCAACGCCAACAAATTCCTGAAAATCGGCAAGTTCGAGGTGAGTGCCAACTTCAACATCGCCCAGAACCGCAACGAAATCGTGGAAATGGACGAGAGTGTGCTCGAATCCATCAACTCGGAATGGGCAGCCGATAAGCGCGGCCAATACTTGAACCGCATTCAAACAGGTAACCCGCTCGGTTCCATCTACGGCCTGCGCTACAAGGGGGTCTATCAGTATTCCTACGACTACCTGCTCAACATGAAGAACAGCCACGGCTGGACTGGCGAGCAATTCCGCGACTACATCAACAACGAGTTCCTTACCAGCGGCAAGACCGCTCCGATTGCCATCGGTGCCGATGGCCGCGTGCTGATGGACTCGCACGGAAACCCCATCCAGCAGGTGTATAACTACAAAGACGGTACGCCGATGTATAAGTTCCAGGGTGGTGACGCCATCTATGAGGATGTCAACAACGACGGCCAGATCAACTCTCTCGACATTGTCTATCTCGGCAACTCCAACCCGAAAATCAGCGGTGGTTTCGGCTTCAGCTTTTTTTACGACAACTGGACGCTGAAAACCAGCTTCACCTACCGTCTCGGCCACAAGGTCGTGAACAACGCCCGCATGAACCTCGAACAGATGTTCAATGCCAACAACCAGAGCTCGGCAGTGAACTGGCGCTGGCGCAAGAACGGCGACGTGACGACCATGCCGCGTGCCATGTTCAACTCGGGCTACAACTTCCTCGGCAGCGACCGCTACGTGGAAGACGCCTCGTTCATCCGCATGAGCTACGTGCAGCTCTCGTACAGGTTCAAGAAAAAGACGCTTCAGGCACTGGGCTTGCGAAACCTGGCCATCAGCCTGTCGGGACAGAATCTCCTCGTCTTCACGAAGTATAGCGGAACCGACCCCGAACACGGTGCCGGTGCGTGGGGAATCGCCTACGACGGTTCGCAAACACCGCGAAGCAAGTCGGTGACGATGAACATCAATGTTGGATTCTGATAAATTGGTAAAAAGGTAAAAAAGTAAAAAGGTGAATCATATGAAAAAGGATATTTTCAACAACATGGCGAAAAAAGGATTCTACGTACTCCTTTACTCCCTTGCCCCTTTACTCCTCGTCAGCTGCAACGACTTCCTAACCATCTATCCGACCGATAAAACCATCGGCGAAGACTTCTGGAAATCGAAAGATGACGTGAAGAACATGGTGGCGGGAGCCTACAGCCAAATGATTTCAGAAGGATGTCAGGAGAAAGCCATCGTTTGGGGCTCATTCCGTTCCGACGAGTTGGTGCAGTACAAAGACAACGGAAACTCCGACCTGCAAAACGTCAGTGCCGTGAACCTGCTGCCCACCAACGGATACAACTCGTGGGGAGACTTCTATGCCGTAATCAACCGCTGTAACATCGTGCTGAACCACATCGACGAAGTGCTCGAAGTAGATCCCGCCTTCACAAAAGGCGACTACGACGAAACCCGCGCACAGATGCTCGCCCTGCGCTCGCTGTGTTACTTCTACCTCGTGCGCACCTTCCGCGACGTGCCCTACACAACACAGTCGTATGAAGACGACGATCAGGAAATGATGATTCCGCAGACCACTCCCGACAGCGTGCTGCAATTCTGCATCCGCGACCTCGAAGAGTCGGAGCGCTACATCTTGAAATCGGGTGCCTACGGTGTCGGAAACTGGCGCAACAAGGGCTATTTCACCACCGATGCCGTGCGCGCACTACTCGCCGACATCTATCTCTGGCGCGCCTCAATGACCCACAACGACGCCGACTATCAGAAATGTGTGGAATATGCCGACAAGGTCATCCAAGCCAAGCACGAATACTACATGAGCGTGAATATCGAGCGCATCAATCAGGTAGAAGAAGACATCTATCACCTGAGCGATGGTAGCCTCATGTTCATCAACCTGTTCGACTTTGCAAACTCGCACGAAAGCATTCTTGAATGGCAATACAACAGCGAGAATGCAGGAATTGGCAAGTATTACGTCAACGGACATAATGACAAGCATGGAATCATGATGGCCTCAAAAATTTTCACCCAGTATGAAAACGCTGCAAACACCAAACAGGGACAAATGGCCTTCCATTCAAGAAACGACTATCGCTTCTGGCAGTCGGTCTATGATGCCAACAACGGAGAAGCCATCTATGGACTCGACGTCCGCAAAATGGTGGAAACAAGCTATAGCATCCTTCTAAATCCAGGCAGCGGCAATGGTGCAGCCAAGGAAAAGCCCGACAAGATGCCCCGAACCAACCGCAACTGGATTGTCTATCGCCTCACCGACGTGATGCTCATGAAGGCCGAGGCCCTCGTGCAACTGGCTAACGACGAAGGAGACGACGAAAACCTGAAGCGTGCCTTCCATCTTGTACAGGCCGTCAATAGGCGTTCGATGTACCGATTGGCCACCGACACCCTGCAGCAAAGTGCCTACAAGAGCAAGGAACAGATGGAATTCCTCGTCCTCGCCGAGCGCGGACGCGAACTCTGCTTCGAGGGCAAGCGCTGGTTCGACCTGATGCGCTACAGCTATCGCCACATGGACGGAGTCGATATCAAGACCAAGATGGCCGACAAGACCGAGTGGCCCGCACTCTACGACGGGATGCTCAAGCTCGTCATCAGAAAATACGTGGATGGTGGCGATGCTGTTTCATACAAAATGAAGAGCGAACCCTTCCTCTACTGGCCTGTTTTGGAAAACGAGCTCAAAGTTAACAAACAGCTAAAGCAAAATCCCGTGTTCATACAGGAGGAAACTACGATTAAACGGTAATTCACATTAAAACGATTATAGATTATGAAATTCAATCTTAGCAAGCATATCGGTAAGCTCTTCATAGTCATGGCGTCGGTCGTCATGATGGGGCTGAACAGTTGCAAGGAAGACATCGACGACTCGAACCTCTACACCTTCACGGGTGAGACCATCGAGGACTACATCGCCAATCGTCCCGACCAATTCAGTAACTTCAACTACATTCTCAAGCGTATCGGCTACGACCAGATTCTCTCGGCCTACGGCACATACACCTGTTTTGCGCCGACCAACGACGCCGTGATAGCCTACGTCGATAGCCTTTACAACGACATGAGCAAAGACGGACTGCCCCACAACGGCATGACCGGCCCCGGACTGGAAGGCCTCACCGACTCGCTCTGTAACGACATCGCCCTGTTCCACCTGCTCTACAGCGAGGTGATGGGCGTCGATATGAACAGCGGAATGACCATCAACACGATGCTCGGACGCGACATCAACACATCGATCGACCCCGAGTCAGGCCGCCTCGTGCTCAACGAGCACTCCATGATTACCCTGATGGACAATGAACTCGAAAACGGCATCCTCCACGAAATCAACCACGTGCTCACCCGCTCGAACAACCTCATCGCAGGTGAACTCAGCAAGCACGAGGAATTCACCATCTTCAACCAAGCACTCGTGGCCACGACACTTGCCGACTCGCTCTCGGCACTCGAGCGCAAGAACGTCATCATTCCCCTGAAATACAACTGTAACAAGTCGAAAGATGCGAGAATCTACACGCCCGGCAGAAGCAACAACCACATTGAAGGCACGCCCGGAACCTGTAAGCTCGGATTCACGATTTTCGCCGAGACCGACGAAGCATTGAAAGCCAATGGCATCAACAACATCGACGACCTCGCCGCATACGCCGCGAAAATCTATGGCGACTGCGCCAAGCCAGAAAGCGGCTGGTACGACTACTACCGCAACAACGGCATCGAGGTGAGCACGGGAACCGACTACTCGAATCCCCACAACACGCTCAACATGTTCATGAGATACCATATTCTGGAATTCATGCTGTCTTACGACAACTTCTTCTTCACCGACAAGGAAGGCGTGTCGAACCATTCGGCAGCACCTGTCTATGAGTACATGGAGACGATGCTGCCCTACACGCTGATGAAAATCTCGCGCATCAACGGCGCGCCCCGCATCAACCGCTGGGTGACGAACAGCACGCTGACCGACCGCGAGGCAGAACTGGCTTCGCCGGCCATCGCCACCGTGATGAAGGAGGGAATCCTCGTCAATAAAGACAACATCCAGTCGCTCAACGGCTACATCCACCCGATCAACGACATGCTGGTCTATGACTACGACGTGCCGCACGGAACGCTCAACGAGCGAATGCGCTTCGACATCCTCTCGCTGATGCCCGAAATGATGTCGAACGGACTGCGCCGAATGAACCCGAAGGACGTGAAAGCACGCGCAGGCGGCACATTCGACACCTTCGGCGGTGACGGAAACATGCGTATCCCCGAGAATTTCTGTAAGAACATCAAGGTCTATAACGGCGACAACTCCGAAATCTACTATCTCGGAGGCCAGGACGTGCCTTGGTGCAACTATCAGCGCGACGAGCTGAACTGCAACGGCGCCTACGACTTCGCACTGCGTCTGCCGCCGATTCCCGACGGCACCTACGAGCTCCGACTCGGCTTCACGGCCAACGAACTTCGTGGTATGATGCAGTGCTACATTGGTCGCACATCGTCCATCACGTCGATGCGCGCACTCGACATCCCGCTCGACATGCGCCACAAGCCCTACAACCTCGACGAGACGAATTCCAGCTACGTCAATGAGAAGGAAGGAACCGTCATTCCCGACGAAGTGACAGGCTGGCTGCCCTATTACCGCTACACCGAAGACAATGGTGTCGAGAGCGATGCCAACATGCGCAGCCTCGGATGGATGCGTGGTCCGATGGCCTATATGTACATCGGACAATCCAAAAACTCACGTCGCTATCCGGGTTGCCTGCGCCGAATCCTCGTCAAGCAGCAGTTCGAGCAAGGTGAATACTGGGTTCGATTCAAGACGGTGCTGCCCGACAACACCTCTTCGGAATTCTATCTCGACTACATCGAACTCTGTCCCGAGAACATCTATAACAATCCGATGTACTTGGAGGATATGTTCTAATTGATTATGAATTAAGAATTAAAAATTATGATAAGCAAGATGAATATGAAAAAGGTGAGTCTGAGGTTTGGAATGGTCTCCTTACTCCTCATCTCCTTAATCCTCACCTCCTGTAAAGAATGGGACGAGCACTACGACGCAGGCAGTGCCGTAGAAGGCTCGGCCACGGCAACCATCTGGGAGAACATCACGGCCAACAGCAATCTCTCGCAGTTTGCCGCACTGGTGCAGAAAGCCGGCTACGCCGAACTGCTGAAATCGACGCAGACCGTCACCGTTTGGGCTCCGCTCAACGACACCTTCGACTACGAAGCGCTGATGAACGAGAACAACGAGACGCTGCGGAAAGAGTTCGTCCAGAACCACATCGCACGCAACAACTATCCCGCATCGGGCCGCGTCGAGACCTCGATTTCGATGCTCAACCTCAAGCACCTCCTCTTCGAGGGCAACGGCAACTACACGATGGATGGAATCGCCGTGGCACAGCCCAACGTGGCCAGCCTCAACGGTGTGCTCCACACCATCAACGGCAAGCTGCAGTTCCGCTCGAACATTCTCGAGTCGCTCAACAACAAGGACTTCCCCATCGACTCCATCAGCGACTTCTTCCACAGCTACGACGTGTTGCGCCTCAACGAGTCGAAGAGCACACCCGGCCCCGTGGTCGATGGTCAGCTCACCTATCTCGACTCCGTTTTCGATGACTACAATATGCTGACCACACAGCACTACGCCTACATCGACCGCGAAGACAGCAGCTACACGATGATCGTTCCCACCAACGAGGCGTGGACAAAGGCGAAAAACTACATTCTGAAGTGCTACAACTACGTGAATTTCAGCTATATCGACAAGCCCTCCTCGGAAACGACCAACCCGACGCAGGAGCGCGTGACCCTTTCGCCTGATCCCGGATTCTGGAGAGACTCCATCAGCCACAACAAGCTGCTCACAGGACTATTCTACAACAACAACATCTACGACAACAAGAAACTGGTGAAGTGGGCAAATGGAGAGCAGCCGCAAATCGACTCCCTGACGACCACATGGTACGACCGCATCTACACAGAAGATGCCACGAAAATGCTGCTGGAGACAACCCCCGTGCTGAAGAGCAACGGAGCCATGTTCATCACAGGAGACTCGCTGCATCTGCAACCATGGATTTACTGGAATCCGCTCATCAACGTGGAAGCAGAATATAGCAGCAACCTCGCAAGCGTAGCGAAAGGTACGGAAAGAACCGAGAGAGTCACGGCCGAAAACCAGAACCCGCTCGTTCCCGGCTCGGTTTCGAACCAAGGCTATGTCACGGTGTCGCCGAACACCAACATGTCGAATGTCGAGTTGAACTTCTACCTGAGAGGTGCCCGTTCGACGACCTACGTCCTCTATGGCGTGTTCGTGCCGGCCAACATCACCAACCGATTCATTCCGCAGGAAGACATCAAGCCCAACCAAGTGCAAGTGCAGATTGGTATGAACAGAGCAAACGGTTCGTTGCCTGCCAACCCGACCACGCTGACAAGAACAGACACGATTGGCTACGATGAACAAGGAAAGCCGATTACCAAAATCGTCAACCTCTTCACCAACGATCCGTCGAAGGTCGATACCGTCTGCTTCGGTGAAATCACCTTCCCGATTTGCTACTATGGCATGGCAGGTTCGCCCTACCTTCGCGTGCTGAGCCGCGTGCCCGTCGGCAACACCGAGTTCGACCGCACCGTGCGCATCGACCGCTTTTTCCTGCTCCCCAAAGAGTTGGACGCATATATGAAGCAACATCCTGACTATAAGGTTCATTACTAATTCAAAACTCCATGACAATGAAAAGACATATCATTCTTAGTTTCGGTATCCTGCTTGCATGCGCCGTCAGCCTGCCCGTGTTGGCACAAGACGACTTGGATACCGACGACACACGGGAGGTCGTCAAGAAGAAAGTACAGACAAAACTTCCCACCTATCCCATGATGGAAGTGAAAGGCATCGTTGTCGATGCCGTGTCGAAAGAGCCGCTGTCGGGTATCCAAGTTCAGACACTCAACAACCGCCTCTATGCTGCCATGACCAATGAGCAGGGCGAATTCACCATCAAGGTGCCAACCTTCGCCACCTCGCTCTATGTCTATGCTCCGCGCTACCTCAGCCAGCAGGTCGGCATCGGCGACGGCAAGAAGACGCTTCGCATCACCATGCTGTCCGACAAATTCATGTCGATGTACGAAAACGGCACGAACGTGACTGCTCTCGCCGAGGCAAATGTCAGCAACACCACGTCGCTTACCGTGGAAACCGAAATTGAAAACAACATCGGTGCCGACATCCATGCCATCAACCGTTCTGGCGGTCCGGGCTACGGCGCAGCCATGTTCATTCGCGGATTGAACTCGCTCAACGCGAACGCCATGCCGCTCATCGTCGTCGATGGAATCATCCGCGACATGCAGGAGACCCGCAACACGCTCCACTACGGCGACTACACCAACCTGTTGCTCAACATCAATCCCTCCGACATCGAAAAGGTGCAAGTGCTGAAAAACGCCACTGCACTCTACGGAGCGAAGGGCGGCAACGGCGTGGTGCTCATCACCACGAAGCGCGGTCACTCGATGGCCACGCGCATCGATGCCAACATTGGCGCAGGTGTGACGCTCGTCGGACGCCTTCCGGAAGTGATGAACGCATCGCAGTATCGCCTCTACGCATCGGAAATGCTGGGAACCTATCCCAACATCGGTCGTTACACGGACGAATTCAAGTTCCTCAACGACGACCCCAACAAGTATTACTACAGCGAATATCACAACGAAACCGACTGGACGAAGGAAGTCTATCACACCGCCGTCACCCAGAACTACAGCATCAACGTGCAGGGTGGTGACAACGTGGGTATGTACAACCTCTCGCTTGGCTACACCGATGCGCAGAGCACTGCCCGCAAAAACGACTTCAACCGTCTGAACGTGCGCTTCAACACCGACATCAACGTCATCGACAAGCTCACGACCCGTTTCGACATGTCCTACACGAAGCTCAACCGCAACGTATTCGACAACGGAGCACCCGAAGACTTCGGCGTGGCACCCGTCTCGTCGCCCACACTGCTCGCGCTCATCAAGGCACCGTTTTTGAATCCCTACACATTCAACAGCGTGACGGGACAACTCACCACACGCCTTTCCGACGCCGACGATTTCCTGACAGCCCTCGACCGCGACCTGACACTCGGTAACCCGACGGCACTGCTCGAATACGGTAATGCCATCAACAAAAACCGCGTCGAAACGATGGTGTTCAACACCGTCATCGCACCGCGCTACGAGTTCTCGCCGAACCTCTCGCTCACCGAGACATTCAGCTACACGCTCGACCGCACCTCGCAACGCTACTATCGACCGAAAGGTGGTATGCCCATCTTCCTCATCGACGGCATCGGTCGCGTGGAAGCGCTCGTCAGCACGATGTTCTCGAAGCAAACCAGCGTTGTCAGCGACACGCGCCTGCAATTCACCAAGCAATTTGGCGAGCACTTCATCGACGCTTACGGAGGCTTCCGCTATGCTTCCTATTCCTTCGACGACAACACGCCGGAAGGTCAGAACGACTCGGGTACCAACGACAAGCAGCCCAACATGAACGAAAACATGAAATACATCAATGTGAAGGGTATTGCCGACGCTTGGAAAAACTTGACATGGTATGCCAACCTCGACTACAACTATCGCAACCGCTATTTCGCACAACTGACCCTCGCCGCAGAAAGCAGCAGCCGCTTCGGTGAAAACTCCAGCGGACTGAAACTCGCAGGCGTGAAATGGGGCATCTTCCCCAGCGTGCAACTCGGTTGGGCAGTGACCAACGAGGCGTGGTTCCCGAAGACCGACGCTCTGAACTACCTGCTCGTGAAAGCCGGATTCGACCTTTCAGGTAACGACGACATCAACAACTATGCTGCCCGCACATCGTTTGGCGTGGTGAAATACCTGAACAACCTCACGGCAGCACAGCTCAACAACATCGGTAACGACCAAATTACCTATGAAAAGACCCGTCGTATCAACCTCGGACTGCAGTCGTACTGGCTCAACAACCGCCTCGGTGTGGCCTTCGACTATTACATCAATAAGACGTCGAACCTGCTCACGCTGAAGAGCTTCGACAACCCCGTCGCCGGTATCAACAACTACTGGTCGAACGGCGGTTCGCTCCAAAATACGGGCTTCGAACTCACCGTCACAGGCAAACCCATCGTCTCGAAGAACTTCAACGTGGAAGTGGGTGCCTCGATGGGACACTATGTCAATAAAATCAAGACGTTGCCCAACGACGACAAGATCTACATCGGTGGACAACTCGCCGGACAGGGCTACACCTCGTCGATCTACGGCAAGGACAACATCGCCACCATCGTCGGCTACGAGGCAGGCAGTTTCTACGGCTACAAGTTCCTCGGTGTGTTTGCCGACGACGCTCAGGCCGCACAGGCAGGCAGCGCCGGCTACCTCTACATGCTCGACAACACCGGTGCCCACAAGAACTTCCGCGCTGGTGACGCTCACTTCGCCGACCTCAACGGCGACGGCAAAATCGGCATCGAGGACCGCACCATCATCGGTAACCCGAACCCCGACATCTACGGAAACATCTTCACGAACATCATGTGGGGTAACTTCACGCTCTCTGTCGGCTTCAACTACTCGCTCGGCAACGACGTGTTCAACTACCAGCGCAGCGTGCTCGAAGGTGGCAACAACTTCTACAACCAGACCGTCGCCATGACCAACCGCTGGCGCTACGAAGGTCAAGTCACCGACATCCCGCGTGTCAGCTACGACGACCCGATGGGCAACAGCCGCTTCAGCGACCGCTGGATTGAAGACGGAAGCTACCTGCGACTGAAGACCCTCCGACTCAACTACAAGGTGCCCGTCAGCCTCTCGTGGTTGCAGGGACTGCAAATCTGGGCCGAGGCCAACAACCTCTTCACCGTCACGCGCTACATCGGCAGCGACCCCGAATTCTCGGTGGCCAACGGCGTGCTCTATCAGGGTATCGACGCAGGCAACGTTCCGCTCAGCCGCACCTTCTCTATGGGTATGAAGATTAACCTCTAAATAATTAATAATTAAAAATTAATAATTATGATTACAACATATATTAAGAACAAGGTGGTCGCGAGAGTTTCTTATTTACTCTTTACCGCTTCTCTCCTGACCCCTTTCATGACTTCCTGTCAGGATATGCTCGAGACAGAGTCGAACCTTCAGATTTTCGACCCCGAACTCGACCAGAAGACCGACTCGATGTTCTACACGCTCGGCATTCTGAAAGGCGTACAGCAGGCCATCGACCAGTATGTGCTCTTCAACGAGATGCGCGGCGAACTCACCGCAGTCAACCAGTACACCTCGACCGACCTGCGCCAACTGGCCAATTTCTCGGTAACGAGCGAAAACAAGTACGACTCGGCCTACATCTTCTACCGCGTCATCAACAACTGTAACTACTTCATCGCCCACCGCGACACCAACCTGCTCACAGGTTCGCGCAAAGTGGCTATGCCCGAGTATGTGCAGGCCTACAGCATCCGCGCATGGGCCTACTTGCAGTTGGCGAAGATGTATGGCGAAGTGCCTTTCTTCACCGAACCCATCACCAACATCAGTGAGGCCAACGCCATCCGCGAGAAGAAAGACATCAGAGGCATTTGCGAGGCACTCGCTCCACAACTCCGCATCTATGCCGACAGCACGACCCTCGCTGCCGCGCCCAACTACAACTCCGATTTGGTGGATGCAGGCTATTTTAACAACAACTCGCGCAAGCAGGTGGACGTCAGGAAAATCATGTTCCCCGTCGGACTCGTCCTCGGCGACCTCTATCTGGAGGCCGGCGAATACGAGAATGCTGCGAAATGCTACTTCAAGTACCTGCGTGACAACAAGGTGATTGCATGGCCGATCCGCGCCGACGTGATGATTTCAGACGAGATACGCCGCAACCTGCCAAGCGATTTCTTCGAGGCGAGACGTTTCAATATCGGATATCTGGACTGGGACAATAGCTTCACCGCCAACGCCCCATTTGACGTCATTACCTACGTGCCGATGGCCGTGAACAAGCTGCGCGGAAAAACCACCGACCTGCCGCGTCTATTTGGCTACGACCTCTACAACACAGAGGCGATGTCGTCGTTATCTTCCAACATGTATTTCCTCGAGCGCGAAATCGACGCTTCGCAGAGCTATCTTGATTTGGTCAAAGCCCAAGATTACTATTACTGGCCGTCATCATCCAACATCGTCAAGTCGGTTGACATTATCGGCGATACGCGTCGCAACAACACCCTCCGCTTCGTCTCGAAAGACGACTCCACGTTCTACGAGATGCGGAAATACGAGAAAGGAAACATCTTCATCTATCGCACCTCGACCATCTACCTGCGTCTGGCTGAAGCACTCAACCGCATGGGCTACCCCGATGCCGCCTTCGCCATCCTGAAAGACGGTTTCGGTGCAGAGCTTGAACTCGGCTCCACCTATCTCCGTCCAGAAACGTATGAGTTCTTAAGCACGACGATTCCTTTCTACGCACCCGAAAACAAGGAAATCTTCGTGAACTGCGAGGGCATTCATTCCTATGGCTCTGGCGAAACCGCCGGCATCTTCTCGCCCTACGGGCTCAATAGTATTGCCTACGCGAAGTATCTGGAATTGCAGAAACAGTTCGGAGAAGAGCAGTTCCCTTCCAATATTATTCAAGACCGCGAACTCCTCGACGAGGAAGGCAACCCGATTCTCGACGATGAGGGAAATCCCATCATCCGAAGCACTTATGTCTGGCCGATGGAAGTCATCATCAATGTGATGGAAGACCTGATTTGCGACGAATACGCACTGGAACTGGCCTTCGAGGGACACCGCTTCGGCGACCTCTGCCGTTTGGCTCGCCACAAGAACGCTGCCGGCACCTACGGAAGCGATTTCGGCAACCGTTGGCTGGCACAAAAACTCGCGAAGAAGAATCCGGTCGTCGATCTGACGAATCCGCAGAACTGGTACCTGAAAATGAACAAATAATTTTCAAGTCAAACCAAAATCAAGCCCCGAAGGTTGCGACCCTCGGGGCTTTTTCGATGTAGAAGGCGTAGGAAATATCCTCGTTTCTCCTTCCTCGTTCCTCGACCTACTTCATGTAAGTGTAACGATAGTCAGTCGGCGAAACGAGCGTTTCCTTGATGACGCGCGGCACCATCCAGCGGATGAGGTTGAACTCGCCACCAGCCTTGTCGTTCGTACCACTGGCACGTGCGCCGCCGAAGGGCTGCATACCGACAACGGCACCCGTCGGCTTGTCGTTGATGTAGAAATTGCCAGCGGCATAGCGCAGCTGGTTGGTAAGTTTCTCGACAGCCATGCGGTCGCGACCGAAAACAGCACCAGTGAGGCCGTAGGGCGAGGTCGTGTTGCAGAGTTCAGCCGTTTCCTCGACCTTCTTGTCGTCGTAGGGATAAACCGTCAGCACGGGGCCGAAAATTTCCTCTTCCATCGACTTGAAATGCGGATTTGTGGTCTCGATGATGGTCGGTTCGACGAACCAGCCCTTCTTCTTGTCGCACTTGCCGCCCATGACGACTTTCGCGTCCTTCGCCTTCTCTGCGAAGTCGATGTACGACTTGATTTTGTCGAACGAAGCCTCGTCGATAACGGCGTTGATGTAGTTTTTCGCGTCTTTCACGTCGCCCATCTTCACCTCTTTCGCCATCTTCTTGACATCGGTCAGCACCTCTTTCCAGAGGCTCTTCGGGATATACATGCGCGAAGCCGCCGAACATTTTTGGCCTTGGAACTCGAATGCACCGCAGAACGCAGCCGTGGCAACAGCCTTCGGGTCGGCAGAGGGGTGCACGAAAATGAAGTCCTTACCACCCGTTTCGCCGACGATGCGCGGATAGCTGACATATTCGCCGAGGTGCTCTCCAGCCTGGCGCCACAGAGCGTTGAACGTCGAAGTGGAGCCCGTGAAGTGGATGCCGGCGAAATGCTTCGACTGCGTGGCCACCTCTCCGATGAGCGCACCGCTGCCGGGCAGGAAGTTGATGACACCGTCGGGCAGTCCGGCTTCCTTGTAGAGCTGCATCAGATAGTAGTTCGAGAGCAGGGCAGTAGTGGACGGTTTCCACAGTGCCACGTTACCCATCAGAACCGGCGTCATGCAGAGGTTCGAGGCAATCGACGTGAAGTTGAACGGCGTAACGGCCAGCACGAAGCCCTCCAACGGGCGATATTCCATGTGGTTGAGGTGCATCACGCCGTCTTTCGGCTGCATCGCGTAGATTTTCGACGCATAGTGGACGTTGTAGCGGAAGAAGTCGATGGTTTCGCAAGCCGAGTCGATTTCCGCCTGGTAGATGTTCTTGCTCTGGCCGAGCATCGTGGCCGCATTGAGGATGGGGCGATACTTCGTGGCGAGCAGTTCGGCCATCTTCATCACGATGGCAGCGCGGGTCGTCCAAGGCGTCTCGCTCCACTCTTTCCAAGCCTCCATCGCGGCATCGACCGCCATTTTCACCTCTTTCTTGCCCACCTTGTGGTAGGTGGCGAGCACGTGCTTGTGGTCGTGCGGACAGGTCACCTGGCCTGTCTCGCGCGTGCGAATCTCCTTGCCGCCGATGATAATCGGAATATCGACGACGAGTTTCGACTGCCGCTCCAGCTCTCTTTCAAGTGCAACACGCTCTGGCGAACCCGCCAGATAACTCTTCACCGGCTCGTTGGCCGGAAGGGGGAATGTAATCAATGAATTGTTCATAAAAATAGGTAGGTTAGTATAAAATTAGTATTTTTAAAAGATTCTGACTGCAAATTTACGATAAAAAGTGAAGAAAAACCACTGATATGAAATATTTTTTTTGAGTTTAACTTTTTTTTTGATGCCACTTGCGATAGATTGAGAAAAAATGACTAATTTTGTGCCCGAAAAAACGGAAGTTACCTAAATTTCTATAGTTTTTTATCAATTTTTAAGTATGCAGAACCGTAGTTTGATTTCCATTTCGGACTTGACCAAAGACGAAATCTTGTCGCTGCTGCGACGGGCCAGAGAGTTTGAAGAGAACCCCAACCAGCGCATTCTCGAAGGCAAGGTTGTGGGGTCGCTGTTTTTTGAACCATCCACACGCACGCGTCTCAGCTTCGAGACGGCGGTCAATCGTCTTGGCGGTCGCGTGATTGGCTTCAGCGATGCCAGCACCAGCAGCCAGTCGAAAGGCGAGACGTTGAAAGACACGATTGTGATGGTCAGCAACTATGCCGACCTCATCGTTATGCGCCATCCGCTCGAGGGTGCCGCACGCTATGCGAGTGAAATCTCGAAGGTGCCCATCATCAATGCCGGCGACGGCTCGAACCAGCACCCCACGCAGACGATGCTCGACCTCTACACCATCTACCAGACGCAAGGAACCCTCGAAAACCTGACGATTACGATGGTGGGCGACTTGAAATACGGCCGCACGGTTCACTCGCTGCTCGAGGCCATGCACTTCTTCAAGCCCCGTTTCAAATTCGTGGCCTGCGAGGAATTGCGCATGCCCGAACAGTACAAGCAATACTGTAAGCAGCACGGCATCGAATACGAGGAAACAACCGAGTTCAGCGAGCGCATCATCAACCAGACCGACATCCTCTACATGACGCGCGTCCAGCGTGAGCGCTTCAGCGACCTGATGGAATACGAGCGCGTGAAAAACGTCTATACCCTCACGGCCAGTATGCTCGGCGGCTGCAAGCCCAATATGCGCGTGCTTCATCCGCTGCCCCGCGTCACGGAAATCGCACAGGACGTCGATGACACGCCGCAGGCCTACTACTTCGAGCAGGCTCGCAATGGTCTCTACACCCGTCAGGCACTCATCTGCCGCGCACTGGGAATCTAAGTTGAATTTTGATTGTTGAATTTTGAATTAGGAATTGAATTATGAACAACAATAAGAAAGAAATGGCAGTTGCCGCATTAAAGAACGGCATCGTCATCGACCATATTCCCTGCCCATCGCTCTTCAAGGTGGTGAACCTGCTGGGACTCGACAAAATGGAAAGTAGCGTGACCATCGGAAACAACCTCGACAGCGGTAGCATGACCCGGAAAGGCATCATCAAAATCGCCGACATCGAACTGCCCGACGACACGCTCAACCGCATCGCCGTCATCGCGCCGAATGCCGTCATCAACATCATTCGCGACTATGAAGTGGTGAAAAAACATTCTGTGACGCTGCCCGATGAACTCATCGACTTCGTGCATTGCAACAACCCCAAGTGCATCAGCAACAACGAACCCATGCGCACGCACTTCCACGTTGTGGATCGCGGCAACACCACGTTGCGCTGCCATTATTGCGAGCGACTCGTGAAGCACGGAGAAATCAACCTGAAATAAACCTGATTATTTTATTCCTATTTCTTTTATTATTAACTTAAACAATTTATTAACATTATGCCAAAAAGTTTGTCAGGGAGAAGCTTCCTGAAATTGCTGGACTTCTCCACTGAAGAGATTCAGTACCTGCTGAAACTCTCGAAAGATTTCAAAAACCTGAAGCGTACCAACACACCGCACAAGTACCTGCAGGGCAAGAACATCGTGCTGCTGTTTGAGAAAACATCGACACGCACCCGCTGCGCCTTCGAAGTGGCCGGAAACGACCTCGGAATGGGCGTGACCTACCTCGATCCGGGTTCGTCGCAGATGGGTAAGAAAGAATCGCTCGAAGACACCGCCAAGGTGCTCGGACGCATGTTCGACGGCATCGAATACCGCGGTTTCGACCAGCAGATTGTCGAAGACCTCGCCAAGCACGCTGGCGTGCCCGTTTGGAACGGTCTGACCACCGAATTCCACCCCACGCAGATGCTGGCCGACGTGCTCACCATCGAAGAGAATTTCGGCTATTACAAAGGCCTGACGATGGTGTTCATGGGTGATGCCCGCAACAACGTGGCCAACTCGCTCATGGTCGTTTCGGCGAAACTCGGCATCAACTTCGTGGCCTGCGGTCCGAAGGCGAACATGCCTGAAAAGAGCCTCGTCGATACCTGCAAGAAGATTGCCAAGGAAAACGGTTGCACCATCACGCTCACCGACGATGTAAAGAAGGGCACGAAGAACGCCGACGTCATCTACACCGACATCTGGGTGTCGATGGGCGAGCCCGACGACATTTGGGAAAAGCGCATCAAACTGCTGAAGCCCTATCAGGTGAACGATGCCGTGATGAAGAACGCCAGCCCGAACGCCATCTTCCTGCACTGTCTGCCCTCGTTCCACGACTTGGAAACGACCATCGGTCAGGACATCCACAAGAAGTTTGGTCTGAAGGAAATGGAAGTGACCGACAAGGTGTTCCGCAGCAAGCAATCGAAGGTGTTCGACGAGGCCGAAAACCGCATGCACACCATCAAAGCCGTGATGTTCGCAACGCTGAAATAATGAAAAAGCGTCTTGTTATCGCTCTTGGCGGCAATGCCCTCGGCAAGTCGCCCGAAGAGCAGTTGAGGCTGGTGAAAACCACGGCCTCAACCATTGTGGACCTTGTGGAAGAAGGCTACGACGTGGTCATCGGCCACGGCAACGGCCCGCAGGTGGGAATGATCAATCTCGCTTTCGAATACTCGGCCAACAACGGTAGCGGAACGCCGCTGATGCCCTTTCCCGAATGTGGCGCCATGACGCAGGGATACATCGGCTATCATCTGCAGCAGGCTATTGGCCGCGAACTGGCCAGTCGCAAAATCAAACGGTCTGTCGCCAGCATCATTACGCAAGTGGTGGTCGATTCGAAGGACAAAGCGTTCAAAAATCCCACGAAACCCGTCGGAATGTTCTATTTCAAGGAAGATGCCGAGCGCATCATGAAGGAAACGGGCTACACCTTTGTCGAAGATGCCGGACGTGGCTGGCGGCGCGTCGTGCCGTCGCCAATTCCAAAGAAAATCGTGGAATTGCCGGTTGTCGAGCAATTGGTCAGCAAGCACAACATCGTCATCACCGTTGGCGGTGGCGGCATTCCCGTCGTGGAAAAGGCTGGCGACACCTATGAAGGTGTGGCGGCAGTCATCGACAAAGACCGCGCCAGTGCGCTGTTGGCACTCGAACTGAAAGCCGACATGCTCGTGATTCTGACGGCAGTCGATCGCGTGTCGATCAACTACAACAAGCCGAACCAGTTCGACCTCAGCCAGATGACGATTTCAGAGGCGAAGAAGTACATCAAGCAAGGGCACTTTGCACCAGGTTCGATGCTGCCGAAAGTGGAGTCGTGCATCAGTTTCGTGGAAAACACGGATGGCGGACGCGCCCTGATTACCTCGCTCGAAAGGGCGAAGGAAGCCTTGCAGGGCAAGACTGGCACGATGCTGGTGAAGGAATAAGCTTTTACCTATCAAAAAATCAGCCTCTGCGTGATTGCGGAGGCTGATTTTTTCGTATTCAGAGCTTTTTTTATGCCATTTCCTCAAAAGTTTTCTTGATGATGGCAATTGCCTTCTTGATTTCTTCCTCCGTGATGCAGAGCGGCGGAGCGAAACGGATGATGTCGTCGTGGGTCGGCTTGGCAAGCAGGCCGTTTTCCTTCATCTGCAGGCAGATGTCCCACGCGGTTTTCTTGCCGATGGGCTTCGTCACGATGGCGTTGAGCAGACCGCGACCGCGCACCTCGACGATGAACGGCGACTTGATTTTCTTGATTTCGGCACGGAAGAGTTTACCCATTTTCTCGGCATTTTGCACGAGTTTCTCTTCTTTCACCACTTTCAGCGCTTCCACAGCCACGCGAGCAGCCAAGGGGAAGCCGCCGAAGGTCGAGCCGTGTTCGCCGGGCTTGATGTTGAGCATCACCTCGTCGTCGGCCAAGCAAGCCGAAACGGGCAGTACGCCACCGCCGAGTGCTTTACCTAATACTACGATGTCGGGACGGATGCCGTCGTGCATCGAGCAGAGCATTTTTCCGGTGCGGGCGATACCTGTCTGCACCTCGTCGGCGATGAACAGCACGTTGTGCTTCTTGCAGAGGTCGTAGCACTTCTTCAGATAGCCTTCGTCGGGCACGAACACGCCAGCCTCGCCCTGAATCGGCTCAGCAATGAAGGCACAAACCTCTTTTCCGTGTTCCTTGAGCGCTTTTTCAAGGGCTTTCGGGTCGTTGTAGGGGATGCGGATGAAGCCCGGCGTGAGCGGTCCGTAGTCGGCATAGCTGCTGGGGTCGTCGCTCATCGTGATAACCGTCACGGTGCGACCGTGGAAGTTACCGCCACAGCAGATAATCTTGATTTTCTCGTTGGGAATGCGCTTTTTCACGGCACCCCAGCGACGAGCCAGTTTCAAGGCGGTTTCAACGCCTTCGGCACCCGTGTTCATCGGCAGCACGCGGTCGTAGCCGAAGAAGTCGTGGATGAATTTCTCGTACTCGCAGAGCGCGTCGCTGTAGAACGCACGCGAGGTCAGACACAGCACGTTGGCCTGGTCTTTCAGTGCCTTGACGATGCGCGGGTGGCAATGTCCCTGGTTCACAGCCGAATACGACGAAAGGAAGTCGAAATACTTCTTTCCCTCGACATCCCAGACATAGATGCCTTTGCCTTTGTGGAGAACTACTGGAAGCGGATGGTAGTTGTGGGCACCATACTTTTCTTCCAAATCCATGAGTTTCTGACTCTCGGTCTTCACACTCTTCGCCTTCGGAGCGGCTTTTTTTGCAGGCTGTTTAGCCGCAGTTTTCGTTGTCTTTGTAGCCATTTTTTTAGGTTAAAAATTTAGGTTTAATAGTGAAAATGAATAAATTTGCGACAAAGTTACAAAATTTCCGTGAAAAACATACAAATAATTTCGATTTTTTTTGTTTTTCCACCACGAAATTGTACCTTTGCACGCGATTAGACAAATGAAAATCTTCAAAATCAAGCATTTATGAAAAAAGTTTACATAACGACAAAAATCATGGCCCTCGCGCTGCTGATCGCCTATCCGTTTACCCAAGTCGATGCAGCACAGGCTCCTTCCGATGAAAAACTTGTCATGGTCTATTACGACAATGGCCGTCTCGACGTTTTTCCCGAAGCGGTGGTCGAGTCACGCGAGAACGTGCGCGGACAACTGCGCATCACGACCGTTTCCGACACTTCGTTCTACTACAACCTGAGTCGCGTCGATTCGGTGGTGGTTCGCACGAAAGACGAAATCAACGGTCGGCTGGCGAGCATCACGCAGTTGAAGTTCAACAACAAGTACAACGACCAAGTTTTTTCTGATGTGTTTGCCGAGATTGAGCAAGACAGCATCATCACGGCCAGCATCGGTGCCATCGGCAAGTGGCTCACGCCGTCGTTCCAGTTGTCGGACGAAAACGCCCGCCTTTATATCGGTCATGAGCGGCAGGAAAGCAAGAAGTCGCGCCGCAGTTATGCCAACGATGTCTATTACACCGTGGCACAGCCCAACCAGCGATTATTCGCCCAGAAACTCGTGAAGGAAGCCGTCTGGAGCGACCCCGTTGGCGAATTCAGCGAAACGCAGGTGGCACTCAACGCCGGAATGTTCTCGACGAACCTGCCCGGACAGACGGGCGAGGGCTTCGAGCAGATGCTCGACGGCAATATTGGGACGATTTTCCACAGCACATGGAACATTTCCGACCCCGACGAGAAGGCAAGAGTCATTGCGACGCACCCCTACCTCAACATCGCACTACCCGAGTCGATGCGCTACATCCGCTTCGGCTACACGACGCGAACGACGGGTCAGTATTGGCCTGTTTCGATGACGCTCTCGGCCTCGAACGACGGTCAGAACTGGACGGAAATCAAGACGCTGACAGCCGCCGACGGTCTGCCAGCAGGTGCCGGCGCAGAGTTTCTGAGCGACGTCATCGACCTCGGTCAGAATTACAGGCATCTGCGCCTCTTCCTCAATGAAATCGGGCGCAGCGACAGGTTCTATATGGTGTTCGCCGAGTTCCAACTGAAGAAAGCCGTGCGCAACGCCAATCCGCACGATGCTGAAATCATCGAACCCGCCGAATATCGCTACCAGATGGAGCCGTTCGGTCGCAACTACCGCGTCCACATCGATTGGCTCGCGGACAAGGCCGAAAATGTGCCGACGGTGAATATCGACGTGGAGGGTCGCCTGATGATTACGAGCAAAGACTATTATCTCGATGCCGACATCACTATCGACGGCGGTGGCGTATTTCCCTCGATGGAAGCAACGCCGATGCACATCAAAGGACGCGGAAATTCGTCGTGGCAGAGCTATGGCTATTACTACGACGATTATCAGCCTGTGGACTACGGCTATGCCTATAAAAACCCCTATCGCATCAAATTCGACGAGAAACACAAGCCTTTCGGTCTGACAAACGGCAAAAACTGGGTGCTGTTGGCCAATAAAATCGGGGGCTCGATGTTGTCGAATGCGATTGGCATGAAGGCCGCCTGCCTCGTGGGAACGGTGGCAGCCAACCACATTGTGCCCGTCGAACTTTACATCAACGGCTACTATTACGGCAACTACAACTTCACCGAGAAGGTCGGCTTGTCGAACAACAGCGTCGAACTCGACGACGAGAGCCGTGCCGCGTTCTTGGAACTCGACACGTATTTTGACGAACCCAACCGCTTCCGTTCCAACCCCTACAGCCTGCCGGTGAACATCAAGGAGCCCGAAGATTTCAACGACGAAACCACTACATTGCTGACGAAGGACGATATCGTACTCGATTTCAACGCCTTTATGCAAGCCTTGAAAGACAAAGAAGACATTTCCGACTATGTCGATATTGAGTCGCTGGCACGCTTCCTGATGGTCAATGAGTTGATTCTCAACCACGAACTGAAGCATCCGAAGAGCACATTCCTCTACAATCCGTCTGTGGGAACGGAAGAGAGCAAGTTCTTCTTCGGCCCCGTCTGGGACCTCGACTGGGCATTCGGCTACGAGGATTCATACAGCACTTCAAGGACTTATTTCCAAGTTGGTGCCACGACCGACTACTATACTTCGACCACGATGGCGGCCAAGTCGTTCATCCACGACCTGCGCTTTGTCAGCGAGAAACTCGACAGGGAATATTACGCCGTTTGGAAGCGATTCATGGAGCATCAGTTGGAGGAACTCATCGAGTTCTGCGACGACTATTATGCCTACGCACGGCCTTCGCTCGAGCACAACGCCAACGGCAGTTACAGTGTTTACGACGGTACCGACTACCAGCGTTCGACCGAAAATGCCAAGAAATGGCTGCGTCAGCGTGCGAATTTCATCTATTCCAATCTGACGACCTACGATGTGCCCGACGACAACCCGATCATCGATAATTTCGACGATGAGGGCGATGTGAGCGGTGTGGAAATCAATACGAAGGAAGAGCCCGAAAGAACACAGGTCGATGTTTATGACATCAACGGACGGCTCGTGAAGCGCGGCGTGTCGGTGTTCGACCTGCGCACAGGCTTGAAGCCAGGTATTTATATCGTGAACGGTAAAAAGATGGTGATTAAGTAATTTTTCCGAAAAATGAAGATTGAACAGCAGATTGTGGGCGGCGTGATGGCCGCAGTGAAAGAATTATACGGCGCAGAAGTAGCCGAAAGTCAGGTACAATTGCAGAAAACGCGCAGCGAATTCGAGGGAAACCTCACGGTGGTGGTGTTTCCGTTCGTGAAAATGGCGCGGAAAAGTCCCGAACAAACCGCCGAAGACATTGGAAAATGGCTCGTGGAACACGAAATGTGGGGCGAAGTGAAAGGCATCGTCAGCCGCTACAACGTCGTGAAGGGCTTTTTGAACCTCGTTGTTGCGCCCCAAGCGTGGTTGCAACTGCTCAATGACATCGACCAAGACGAGAATTTCGGTTATAAAGCCCCGTCGGAGTCTGAGGCTCTCTGTATGATTGAATATTCCTCGCCCAACACCAACAAACCGCTCCACCTCGGCCACGTCAGAAACAACCTGCTCGGATGGTCGTTGGCGAAAATTATGGAGGCCAACGGCTGGAAAGTAGTAAAAACGAACATCGTCAACGACCGCGGCATCCACATCTGCAAGTCGATGCTCGCGTGGCAGAAATGGGGCAACGGCGAAACGCCCGAATCGAGCGGCAAGAAAGGCGACCACCTCATCGGCGACTATTATGTGCTCTTCGACAAGCACTATCGCGAGGAAATCAAGCAACTCGTGGCTGGCGGAATGGACGAGGAACAGGCGAAACTCGAAGCACCGCTCATCAAGGAAGCCCGCGAAATGCTCGTGAAATGGGAGCAGAACGACCCCGAGGTGCGCAATTTGTGGAAAATGATGAACGACTGGGTCTATGCCGGTTTCGACGAGACTTATAAGGCACTCGGCGTGTCGTTCGACAAGATTTACTACGAGTCGGAAACCTATCTCGCAGGCAAGAAAAAGGTCGAGGAAGGGCTCGAAAAAGGCCTTTTCTTCCGCAAGGACGACGGTTCGGTCTGGGCCGACTTTACTGACGAGGGCCTCGACCAGAAACTCTTGCTGCGTAGCGATGGCACCAGCGTCTATATGACGCAGGACATCGGCACGGCGCAGATGCGTTTCGAGGACTATCCCATCGACAAGATGATTTACGTCGTGGGCAACGAGCAAAACTACCATTTTCAGGTGCTTTCGCTGCTGCTCGACCGCCTCGGATTCAAGTGGGGCAAGGAACTCGTGCATTTCTCTTACGGAATGGTCGAACTGCCCAATGGCAAGATGAAATCGCGTGAGGGAACGGTGGTCGATGCCGATGAACTCGTGGCGACGATGATCAGCGATGCACGGCAGATGAGCGAAGATAAAGTGAACAAACTCGAAGGCATCAGCGACGAAGAACGCAATGAAATCGCCCGAATCGTGGGTATGGGTGCCCTGAAATACTTCATTTTGAAGGTTGATGCCCGCAAAAATATGCTCTTCAATCCCGAAGAATCCATCGATTTCAACGGAAACACGGGACCGTTCATCCAATATACCCACGCTCGAATCCGCTCGATTCTGCGCAAGGCCGGCGACAATATTCAATGTTCAAAGTTCAATGTTCAATTGAACGAAAAAGAAACCGCCCTCATCCAAAAACTCAACGAATTCCCCGCTGTCGTCGAGCAGGCTGGCAAGGACTATTCGCCCTCAGGCATCGCCAACTACTGCTACGAACTGACGAAGGAATTCAACCAGTTCTACCACGACTACAGCATTCTCAATGCCGAGAGCGAAGAAGCCAAGCAAGTCCGCCTGATGATTGCCCGCAACGTCGCCAAAACGCTGAAAAATGGTATGGCGCTGCTTGGAATCGAAGTGCCAGAACGAATGTGATGCCCCACCCCAACCCTCCCCGAAAGGGGGAGGGAGCAGACAAAAACAGTTATGTATATCTACGAAACTGGTAATGAGAATTATCATCTTCTCAAAGAGTTTGCCGAACATCATCGCAAGCATCCCACTGAGGCCGAGCAGGTTTTATGGTATTTCCTAAGAAACAAAAACCTTGATGCCAAGTTTCGAAGACAACACATCATTGGCAATTACATTGCAGACTTTGTCTGTTTACACCATCAATTGATTATTGAAATTGACGGGGGGTATCATCTTGAAGGAACGCAGATTGTTAAAGACAATGAGAGAACAGAACAATTAGAAGATTTAGGGTTTAGCGTTGTTAGATTTACAAACGAAGAAGTTTTGAACGATACCAAACGAGTTATGAGTGAAATACAAAAAGCAATGAATGGAGTTGGAAAGTCTCCCTCCCCCTTTGGGGAGGGTCGGGGTGGGGCCTCCGCCTGGGCCGTCGATGCCGCTTGTTCGGGCAATCCCGGACAGATGGAATATCAAGGCATCGACCTTGCGACGGGCGAACAAGTGTTCCATTTCGGACCCGTTTTCGGCACGAACAACATCGGCGAGTTTCTGGCGATTGTCCACGCCCTCGCATTGATGGAACAGCGCGGAATCACCGACAAAATCATCTATTCCGACAGTTTCACGGCAATGACGTGGGTTCATAAAAAACATTGCAAGACCAAACTCGAACATACGCCCGAAACCGAAAAACTCTACGAAATCATCCGCCGTGCCGAGCAATGGCTTCGCGTTCATCCCGTCCGCGTCCCCATCATTCAATGGGAAACGAAACTCTGGGGCGAAATTCCTGCCGATTTCGGGCGGAAAAAGTAGTGCTGTTTGAATGAACTTTGCAATATGAAACACCATCGGAAGACATATTTAGCAGTTTTGCTCTGGATTTATCTAAAATAGTATCCTTATGAGATATCGTATTCTATCCATCCTATTAATGGTGACCGCCATTACGTCATGCATCCAAATATCTGGTCTGACATCGGGTTTTTCGCATTTGACGAAACAGCAGCAAGAAAGGGTTGTTGCGTACAAGGGACGAATTGCCGATATTCATGACTATTCATACGTGTATGCCGTGGCTGTAGAGCAAGTAAAGGAGTTTCTATCAACGCACGAAAAAGTCCTTGTATATGACTTTACGCCATTTTGCACCTCGGATAATTGCATTTCTCCGGACAAACTTAAGGATTTGTGCAGCGAAAAAGGCGTGGAATTGCTCGTAATATCAAATATTTACGATGATATTTTTCAGTCATTGAGTCCGAGGTTTCCGATGTTAATCATCAATATGGATGAATATGGTACAAAACGCAGGTCGAAGTACATAGATGCCTTTTATGTCCCATTGTTGGGAAAAATCCAAAAAGAGATTGACTATGCATTATACCATTATTTCTATAAAGGTACCTATTTGGGAAGTTCTAAAAGTATCAAGGATATAAAAGAACTCTCTGGCGCAGGGGCGGAGCTCCCTCTACCTTTGCACCTGAGAAAAAAGGACAAATAAGGAAAGACGTTTCCTTGTCGGATGACGATTCGGCAAAGCCGCACAAAATCTGATTGCAACAGATGGAGTGGTAACGACGAATGGTTAAAAATTACTAATTTTCCATTAAAACTAATCGTAATAGTTGCATAATGAAAAAATTTTCGTTATTTTTGCAACGACAAATTTTATTACTAACTTTTAAGACCTCAAAAAAAGAAAAATGTAATTCTAATCATTGTCGCCATCGCTTGTATTGCATTCGCCATACCGACTTTTGCGGCACCAATCTTTCAACAAAAATGAGAACAACACTATTATTTTTATTTCTTTCCTTGATGGCACAGCGGGCAAATTCCACTGATGCTGATACGGTGAAACTCAAGGTGAATTATGCTGTGAAATGCTATCAGTATGAAGGGCAAGAGCGGCAGAGAGACGACGAGATGGTTCTGGAAGTCGGCTCAAAATATGTGCACTTCTACAGCCGCTACAGTGTGGAACGCAGGCATATACAAGACAGCATATTGGCGGCTGGCGGTACTGCTCAAGATGTTCTGGCAGCCCAAGCAAAATCGATGTTTCCCAGGCCTCCGCATCACTTTCAGATATGGAAAAACTATCCTGAGTCCGGCAAATTGACTTTTACAGATGTTCTTTTGAAAATGTACATTTATACCGAAGATTTGTTGCGCCCGAAATGGGAACTTCTGTCTCAAGACTCAATCGTTGCTGGCTATGCCTGTCGGAAAGCCACGACCCATTACAGAGGTCGGACTTGGAATGTGTGGTACACGCCTGAAATTCCCGTTTCCGAGGGTCCTTGGCAGTTGTTTGGTTTGCCGGGATTGATTTTGGAAGCGGAAGACAGCGAGCATCTTTTCAGTTTTTCTTGTATTGAAATAAAACAGACTTTTGGGAAGCCGATGGATTTTCCCAAGAAGAAGAGCATCGAATGTTCAAAAGAGGAATATTATCAGTTGAAAAAATTGGAATGGCTTGACCCATATGGTTTTGCTGAGAAAATTTCAGGATTCAGGTCGAAGGGCTATGATGCACAGGGGCGTGAAATTGTTTATCCCAAACGAATCGCCATTTTTTTAGACAATGATGTGTAGAAAAATGCGATGGTGAGAAGACTTCTGCTGACATTTGTCGTTGCCGTTTCCAACATCGTGTTGGTTGAGGCTCAGGAACTGTCGGGAACGGTTGTGGACGGTCGTCGTCAGCCGCTCCAAGAAGTCAGCATTATTTTGGAGAACGACAGCGCAGGGACTCTCGCCTTTACATTCACCGACGAGAAAGGAAATTTTTCCATCGAGTCACCCGAGGACAGCACTTCGACAAGGCTCATCTTCCGGCTGCTCGGCTATGAAACCATTTCTGTGGGGTTGGGAACTTACAGGGACAAGCAAACGGTGGTGATGCCCGGAACGTCGATTCAATTAAAGGAAGTGAACGTGCGCGGGCATCGGATTGTCGAGAAAGGTGACACGCTCAATTATTTAGTTTCCGGCTTCAAGCAGTCGCAAGACAGGTCGATTGCCGATGTGATTGCCAAGATGCCGGGTCTGGAGGTGAAGCCGTCGGGCCTCATCACTTTCGAGGGCAAGCCCATCAACAAGTTTTATATTGAGGGAATGGACTTGATGGGCAGGAAATATTCCCAAGCCAGTGAGAACCTGAGTGCCGACAAGGTGAAGAGCGTGCAGGTTTTCCAAAACCACCAACCCATCAAGAGTTTGAGCGAATCAGAGTTCTCAGAGTATGCTGCCCTGAACATCAAATTAACGGACGATGCTAAAAGCGCATGGGCAGGAGTTTTGGAGGCGCGTGGCGGAGCAACGGAAGACAAGGACGCCACCGCACTTTATGGCAGCAAGTTGATGGCGATGCTTTTCAGCAAAAAGCGTCAAAATCTCTCGGTGTATAAATGCGACAATTCCGGCAGGGACATAGCCCGTGAGCAGAATTATCTCACAAGAGAGGGCATCGAGAATCAGGAGGAAAAAGGGTTGCTTCGCAATATTTCTTCGGCTGCACCAGATTTGGACAAGCGGCGCACGACGTTCAACACGACACATCTGGCCTCTTTCAATCATCTGGCAAAAACTTCTCGTGACAACGATTTCAGAATGCAGTTCGACTATCTTTGGAACAGGAACAAGGCCGATGTTTACAAGGAAATCACCTATAACGATTTGAGCGGTGTGCTGATTTGCGAGGACACCCACGTGTCGGCCATCAACCATCAATTGAAGGGTGAAATCAAGTATGAGGTCAATAAAGACAATATTTATGTGTTTAACCGCCTCTATAGTTCCTTGAATTTTGACAAGAGCAATGGCGAAACCACATTGAACGGCATAGGCAGCCGACAAAACGTCAGACCTCGAAAGCATTATTTCACAGAGGATTTCAGAATGATTCTGCCGATGGCCAAAGGCCAGAGCGTGAAATTTGGGTCGCAAACCACGTATAGCCACCTGCCCGGTCGCCTTTTGACATTCGACGGCCACGACGAGAACCTGACCCTAAACACCTTGGAAAGTCACAGCCATGTGGCTTTCGGCCATAAAATCAAGCATTTCAACGTGACTTATCAAGCCGGAATCAAAATCATGGATCAGCGTATGCACGTGGCATACGACAAAACCGACAGCCGTGAACGTTTCTCGTGGCAAGACTTGTATTTACAAGCCACCGTAAACTATGCTTTCCGCGATTTGAAACTGAAGGCGGAACTGACGGCAGACGGCCAGCATCGTTCTTTTGGCGACAGCGACAACTTTCATCCCATGCTGTTGCCGTCGGTGAGCCTAAGCTATCAAGTCACCGCGAAAAGTACCATTCGGGCCAACTACAAATATTCAGAAACCAGCAACACCCTGACCGATTTGTTCCAAACTCCCACGTACACATCCTATTATACAATGGAAGCGAATGGCGGGCAGACCAATTACAGCGGCAACCATACATCCGCGCTGATGTGGAGCTATAAGCACCCGATCAAGGGCAACTTCATTGATGTGATGCTTTCGTGGCAACGAAGAAACAACATTGTGCTCTATCGGAATCGTTATCAAAATCAGGTGCTGATGCGCGAGGCCACAGACCAGAGAAGTTCTGCCGACTCATATTTCATTCGCGAATCGGTCGCCCACGCTTTTTCTTGGGCAAAAGCATACCTGTCGCTCTCCTCGGAGTATTCCCTGCGGAAATACCGTCTATTGCAGGGAGAAAAGCAGATTCCCAGTCGCGTTTCCAATGCCGCATTTGAATTCAGATTCTCAATGCAGCCAATCGACTTTTTCAGTTGTGAACTTAAGAGTAGAATGGATGTCAGCAAATGGAAATCCGAAAAAGACGAGCAACATGCAAATTCTGATAAGACAACTCATTGCAAAAATTCATTGACATTCTTTTTCTTCCCCTTCAAAGGATTGGAAGTCGGGTGCGTCAATGAGTGGTATTACAACGCCGTAAAAAGCATTTCTAATCACTATTTCTTAGACACCTATGTCGCTTATCGGACGAAAAAGTATGAACTCCGTTTGGATTTGTACAATCTGATTGGTGATGGAAAGTATGAAAATCAGATTTTGTCTACGACAACCAATGTATATGCGTTGTACAAACTCCGCCAAAGAGAAGGATTGCTGACTTTCGGGGTAAATCTTTGAACCACCCTAACCATCTACACCATCAACCGCCTGCGACCGAGGGAGTTATTGGCAAAAATCAGTTTTAATCTTTAAAATTTCGGAAAAAAACTTTAATAGAAACAATTAAAGAAACCATAGAGAATCCAAGTTATCATATCATAGATGGACAAGTCAAATTAGCTGGTAAATTGGGTAACGACTGGGGCGGAATGATAATCAATAAATAAAGTTAAAAAATTAGTGCAAAGGTGGATTTTTTTCTACCTTTGCACCAAACTCATTGTTAAATATTAATCTTAAGAAATTATGAAATCGAAAACATTTTTGACAATGTTATGTGCAATTCTCTTGAGTTGCACGAGCGCAACCGCGCAGGACGAATTGCCTCGTCAAAGTATTTTTCTTGAATTGGGAGGTCCTTCAAACGGCCTCGGTCTGAACTATGAGCAGCGGTTGAAAAATAACCCGAAATGGGGTTGGCGTGCAGGTGCTTCATTGGGTTTTTCTTCAGCAGATTGGATTCCCGGCATGTTAGATGCTTCAGAGAACGCCTATACTGTTTCGCTTGGTTTAAACCATCTTTTGGGTAGCAAACGCTCCAAATTGGAACTTGGTACTGGGGTAAACATGGGAGTTTATCATACGAAGACCAATTTTATGGGTGAAACGTATAAGGAAGACAACTTTGGCTATTACTGTTATGCTCTCGCAGGATGGCGTTACCAATCCCGCCGCGGTTTCCAGTTTCGTGCAGGCTTGAGTCCAGCGTTCAGTTTTGGTGGAAAGTACGGTTTGGACGGAAAGTTTTTCTGCCCATATCTGAGTTTCGGTTGGGCGTTTTAAAGGTTGAAAAAGCACAGAAAACATATAAGGAAAGACGTTTCCTTGTCGGATGACGATTCGGCAAAGCCGCACGAAATCTGATTGCAACAGATGGAGTGCAACCCGCCACGAGCGAAGACGTGCACATCGGAGCAAGTGGCAACTGAGAATCTTTAACAAATTATTACCTCTTCAAAAATCTTTTAGATGACTAGGGGAGGGCAATTTTTTATTGGCAGACAATATTTCGGTTATTAAAAAGTTATCATAAATATGAGAAAACTACTGTTTACTATATTATTAGCCTTCCCTCTGTTTGCTACTGCACAGAGCATCGAGGTGAAGTATTCGGTTTACTCCAAAAAACGTGCGGAGGTAGTCAATAAAATGAAAGAAAGAAAGGAGAATCAGGGGCACCAAGGACTATTGTCAGATCTGTCGGCAGAGAAGAAGGATTCTTTCTGCCTTGTCATCAAAGGCAGAATGTCGTCGTTTGAAAAGATTGAGCCGGAAGAAGAACTCTCTGACAATCGCGGGCCGAAGATTATTCTCGTAGGTCCTTCTTATAGCGAAGAAAGCGTTTCTGTCTATAAGAATCTTGAGGATTTGAGCGTTACGGAGCAGAAGGATTTGTTGGCAAGGACTTATTCCATCAAGAAGACATTGCCCAATTATCAGTGGAAGGTTGGCACTGAAACAAAAATTATTATGGGGCTTCAGGCTCACAAAGCGACCCTCGGCGATTCGATAACGGCATGGTTCTGCCCGACAATCCCTGTACAGGAAGGGCCAGGCTTGTATCATGGTCTTCCTGGTCTTATCCTCGATTTGGAGGATTCGCAGGCCATCTATTCGTGTACGGCAATCAACACAAACTCCTCGCACGAGGTAGGCAAGGCCAAGAGAGCCAAAGAGGTGACAGAAGAAGAATTTGAACAATTGAGGCAGAGAGCATTAAGCAGATAGAACGTGGTAAAGAAAACCATCAGACTCATATTTCCATTGCTGCTCTTTGCTGTTTGTTGCACCGCAGAGAACGTCAAACTGAATGGAACCGTTGTCAATGCTGAAGATGGTTCCGCAGTGGCTTTTGCCAACATCATGGCCTATAGTATTCCAGACAGTACGTTTTTGGGATATGCCATTTCTTCTGACGATGGTGCATTCTCGGTGGATTTTCCGTCCTCTGTGCAAAAACTGTTCGTCAAGGTTTCTTGTCTGGGCTTTAAAAATCAATCCATCGAAACGAAAATTGATGCAGCCCGTCTGCTTGTCAAACTGGAGCCTGACAGTAAGATGCTACAGACCGTTGTCGTTGCGGGACGCGCTCCGGGAATTAAGGTCAGCGGCGACACGATTGATTATAACATCGAGAAATATGCCACAGGAAACGAGAAAGTCTTGAAAGACATTCTTGCGAAGTTGCCGGGAATGGATGTCGATGAGAAAGGTCAGGTAACGGTGAATGGTGAGGCTGTAAAGAAGATTCTCATTGACGGTCAGGACTTCTTCGGCAATCAGAACGAGCAAATCACGAACAATCTCCCTGCCAAAATCGTAGAAAAGATTCAATTGCAGAAGAACTACAGCGAGTTTTCCCTGCTCAAAGGGTTCAACACCCGAAAGGCCAATGCACTGAACGTGAAAATTGATTCATTGCATCGTGGCCGTTTGACTGGCAATGCAGAGTTGCTTGGCGGTTGGCCGAACAATTATCGGTCGGCGGCAAATGTTTATTCTTTCGGCAACAAAGCCATGATGGGATTCAATGCCAAATATTTCAATACGGGCGAGGAAATCATGACGCTCATCGACTATGTCAAACTTCTGGGCAGTGTGAATGACTATGCCCAGTCGTTTGGCGGACAAGGCAGGGTGATAGACAATGGTGTTAGCCTGCCGCAATTCCTGTCAAACAACATTCACTCATACAAAAGGAGAAATGGGCTGATTTCATCCAACATCGCATGGAATCCAAACGAGAAACTGAAACTCAATGCCTATTATATGTTCAACTTTGAGGCCAGCAGGGGAAAATACGACATTGACAGAACTTATCTTGACACGAACAAAACAGAGTCGTTCTCTGAGGAATCAGCCACAAAACGACGCTTCCACCACTTCGGCCTGAACATGAAATATATGTTGTCCGACAATGCAGCTCTCGACAGCCGTACAACCATAACGGCAATGCCGCAAAACGGAAACAGCCATGTAAACAATTATAATTTAGAGGACAAACAACAGGAATGGAACCTCAGCCATCGTATGTCGTTTGTGAAAAACTGGAGCAACCGAAATTTGTTGTCGCTGAGTGGGGAATTTGCCTATCGTCATCATCGTCGTAACTTGCAAGTGGCATCAGACGAAATGCTCTACGACCTCCCCGAAAATCTGCATTTTGTCGGTCAGGAGCAGAAACACTCTCGTGCAGATGCTTTTTTTTCGGTATCGTGGTGTCATAGGCTTTCCAAAGCGTGGCAAATGGATATGTCGGGAGGATGGAACCTGATTCGCAACGGAATGTCGGCAGATGCGTCTTTTGAAATCTTTAGAGTGTCTTCCCAACACCTCACGACAAATGTCTATGACTATTCCTTCAAAATCTCGAAAAAGAAAGGCTTGTTTCGGTTAAATGGCGGAATGACTTTGGCAAGCATCAACAACCGTTATGACAATCATAAGATAGTTCTGCTGCCCGATGTCAGATTGGAATTGGCATTCAGTTCCACCAACTCGCTGTCGCTTTCTTATGAAAGTTCCTACGAGGCCGACGATGATGTTTTCGTTCGAGGAACGATGATAGACGATGAACGGCAATATACTGTTTTCTGCGGACAGCAGAATATTTTACATAGAAAAGACAGGTTGCAGTTGGGTATCAATTATTTCGACATCCTGAACGACTTTACGTTCATCATGAATACGGGTTGTTCTTTCACGGCAAATCCTCATATCTCCAATTTTCAGAATTTTGGCAACGGAGTCAAGGTGAATATGTTGAGGGCAGAACGCGACAGCCGCACACAATATTCTTATTTCAACATCAAGAAAGGTTTTCGTATGCCGTTGGTGCTGACTTTTAAGTCGACAATGACAAACAGCCTGTACCAGTCGGCCTATCAAAACGAGTTTAGCGACAATCGTTTTTCTCAGATGGACGGTTCTTTGGCATTGTCCACCAAATTCAAATCCCTGTTTAACGTGGAGGTAGGCTATAAGCTGGCATTGCAACAGAGCAAAATAGGCCTCCATGATCGTGTCATCAACTTGGCGGAGCATGAAATCTGTCTGAAACCTATGCTACTCAGAAAGGAGCGCTTTGAACTGAATTTCCCGATTTCATTCGTTCTTGACCGCTCTGGTCAGGATAGATTTACAAATTTTGACTTGGGACTAATGGCTTTGTACTCTCTTGGGCAATGGTCTTTTTCCGTTGAAGGATGTAATATGCTGCACACTCGTAGTTATCGTCGACTTCGGATAGAATCAAGAAATGATTATCAAGAAACGATTGCAGAGAACCGGCTGCCGGGGTATATTGTTGCCGGTGCAAAGCTCATGTTCTGAAAATTTCTCACGGACTTCGCTTTGAAAGTCCGTGAGGTTTTAGGCGAAAATCAGTTTTAATTTTTAAAATTTAAGATGAAACAAAAACCATGCACTTCGCAGTGGAATCTGTGGTGCGTGGGTGTATGACAGAGAATTGTCTGTTAGCGGTTGTAATAATAGGTCATCGAATGACCGTCGTATTGTTCCACAAAAGTGGGTTTGTGATTCGGGGGGAGTAGGGGAGCAGGCGTAGATTTGTCTGCCGTCAAATGGAAGCCATCGGCTGTTTCAACCCTGATTTCGTCCCACAGGTCTTGGTCGATGAACGATTGAAGCGTTTCCCTGCCGCCCTCGACGATGAGCGACTGCAGTTGTTGCTCGCGACATTCGCGGAAAAGTTCTTCAAAGGAATTCACCCAAATCTTTCCTCGTTCCTCACTCCTCGAATCTCGCTCCTCGCTCCTCGACAAAACGAACCGCACGGGCGATTTCCCTGCCCACTCGCGGACATTCAACTGCGGATGCTCGCGTTCGTCGGTGACGCGACCCACAAGAATGGCATCTTCCTCGGCACGGAGTTTGTGGACGAGCATTTTCGTGAACGGCGTGGAGATGGCGAGTGGTTTTCCGTCGCGGTCGATAAAACCGTCGGCGGTCTGCGCCCATTTCAAGATGATGTAAGGCCGATTTTTCTGGTGAAACGTGAAAAAACGACGGTTCAACCACCGACATTCTGCCTCGAGAACACCTACCGTCACGTCGATGCCGGCGTTGCGCAGTCGTTCGATGCCGCGTCCTTGCACCTCGGCGAAAGGGTCGATGCAACCCACGACAACGCGCCGAATACCTTTTCGGACAATCAAATCGCTGCACGGCGGTGTTTTCCCGTGGTGCGAACAAGGTTCGAGCGACACGTAGAGCGTGGCCTGCGAAAGTAGTTTTTCGTCGTCGGCTTTTACGGAGGCAAAGGCATTCACCTCGGCGTGACCTTCGCCACAGCGCACGTGGTAGCCCTCGCCGATCATCCTGCCGTCGGCCACAATCACACAGCCCACCATCGGGTTCGGGCGCGACAAATTCCTGCCGCATTTCGCCAACTGGATGCAGCGTCGCATGAATTTTTCGTCGAGCGCGATTTGGTTTTTATCCATTTTTTTCGTATTTTTGCAGCATGACTGATTCGTTTTGTCCCACAGCCGACCGATTTCGCGCCACGAACTACCGTGAATTCTGCCGTCGCCTTGCCGAGAGATACGGCATGGATGAGGCGCGTGCGATTGTCCGTTTGGTGCTCGGGGAGCGTTTCGGGCTGTCGATGGCCGACATTTTGTGCGACAAAGTTACGGAATTATCAGCAGACGACCGCACAGATTTGGAAAAAATGATGCTCCGACTCGAAAATGGTGAGCCGGTGCAGTATGTTTTGGGCTCGACAATGTTCTGTGGCAGGCGGTTCTTCGTGAACGAATGCGTATTGATTCCGAGGCCGGAAACGGAGGAGTTGTGTCGGTGGATCGTTGATTCGTGGAGTGTGGAGTGTGGAGTGTGGAGTGAGGAACGAGGAACGAGGAACGAGGAGCAAGGAACGAGGATTTTGGACATTGGGACGGGTAGCGGTTGCATTGCGATTACGTTGGCGGCGGAAATGCCCGATGCACAGGTTTCGGCGTGGGATATTTCGGAGCAGGCACTGGCTGTAGCGCGAAAAAATGCCGATTCCATCGGGGTAAAAGTCGATTTCGAACAAGTTGATGTTCTCAATTTACCATTTACAATTAACAATTCAACTGTCAACTCTCAACTGTCAACTGTCAACTCTCACCTACCACCTACCACCAACCACCTATCACCTTTCACCCGCATCGTCAGCAACCCTCCCTACATCTGCGATAACGAAAAATTCGCGATGAAATCGCACGTTTTGGAACACGAACCGCACGTGGCACTCTTCGTTCCCGACGACGACCCACTGCTGTTCTATCGTGCCATTGCCGACTTCGCCATTCAATCGTTGAAACCCGACGGATGGCTCTATTTTGAAGTGAATCCATTGTATATCAAGGAGTTAAAAACGATGTTGGCTGAAAAAGGTTTTGAAAATATCGAAGGAAAAATCGACCTATTCGGGAAAGAAAGAATGATTCGGGCGAAAAAATCGAAAATGAAGATATGAAAAAGACGGAAATCACAGAAAAACAGGCGCTGAGCAAACTGATGGCACTCTGTGCGCGGAGCGAACACTCGTCGGGCGATATGTTGCAGAAAATGCGGCTCTGGGGACTCGACGACGCGGCGCAGGCTCGCATTATGGAACGGCTTGTCAATGGAAAATTCATCGACGACGAACGGTTTACGCGGGCCTTTGTGAACGACAAAATCAAGTACAACCAATGGGGTCGTCGGAAAATCGAACAGGCGCTTTGGGCGAAGGGTGTCGAGCAGTCGATACAGCGAAAAATCCTCGATTCCATCGATGAAAATGAGTATTTGGCGGTCTTAAAACCTTTGCTGAAAAGCAAGGAACGCAGTGTCACCGGACGCAACGAATTTGAACGGCAAATGAAGTTGATTCGCTTCGCTGTGAGTCGCGGTTTTTCGATGGAGCAAATCAATCGGTGTATAGATGTTTGAGAAAGCGAGGAGCGAGGAAGGAGAAACGAGGAGTGTGGAGTGTGAAGTGAACTGTAAATTGTACATTGTAAATTGTAAATTAAAAAGTGGGTAGTTTTTGGACACGATTATTCGATTTAATTGCACCGCGTTGTTGTGTGGCTTGTGACAATCGGTTGGCAGAATCTGAGCAGCACGTCTGCCTGAATTGTCTGCTGGCACTGCCGCGCACGCACTACGAAGAACAGCCCTATGACAACACGATGGCGCAGGTCTTCTGGGGGCATTTTCGCGTGGAGAAGGTTGCGGCGTGGTTCTTCTACCAACCTTCGTCGCCGTTCAGCGGTATGATTCACGAACTAAAATACAACCGACAGCGCGAAATCGGCCATTTCATCGGTCGTGTGGCGGCTGAGGAACTCTCAAGGAAGCATTTTTTCGACGACATCGACCTGCTGATTCCCATTCCACTGACGAAGCGGCGGCAACGACAGCGCGGCTACAACCAAAGCCTTGAAATTGCGCGTGGAATCAGCAGTGTGACGGGCATTCCCGTCGCCGAGAAGGTGGTGGCTCGTACCCGTTTCGAGGAAAGTCAGACGCACAAAACGGCGAAAGAACGGCGCGAAAATGTTGCGGGTGTGTTCGAACTGGTTGATGCTGAGGCGATTAGCAGCCGCCACGTGATGGTGATTGACGATGTCATTACGACGGGTTCCACGATGATTTCCTGCTGTCAAGAGTTGCAAAAAGACGAGTCGGTGAAAATCAGCATTTTTTCCATCGGTTTTACGCGGAGTTAGCTTTTTCAGTCATTTTTTTCGAATCAGCGTCAGTCCGTCGCGAATCGGCAGGATGACTTGTTCGGTGCGCGGGTCGGCAGCCACATGGTCGTTGAAACGGCGAATGCCCTGCGTCTGGCGGTCGTGGTCGTAGGCCGAATCGGTGACGTGACCGTCCCAGAGCGTATTGTCGGCGAGGAGAAAACCACCGTTTTTCAGCAAGGGAAGCACCGCCTCGTAGGTCTCAACATAGTTGCGTTTGTCGCCGTCGATGAAGGCCAAATCGAAGTCGAGATTGAGTTTGGGTGCCTCGGTGACGGCATCGCCAATCAAAAAAGTGATTCGGTCGTGATAAGGCGAATTTTCGAGCCATTTTCGCGTAAAATCCTCCATTTCATCGTTGATTTCGTAGGTCCAGAGGTGTCCGCCGTCGGGCAGTCCCTCGGCCATGCAAAGTGCCGAATAGCCGCTGAACGTGCCGACTTCGAGCACACGTTGCGGTCGAATCATCTCCACAAGCATTTTCAGCAATCGACCCTGCAAATGCCCACTGACCATGTGGCCATGCAACGTGTGAAGGTGCGTGGCACGCCAGAGCTCGTGCAGATATTCGGGCTCTGGCTCGGAATGGCTGAGAATGTAATCTTTCAAATTTGACAATTAGACAATTTACAATTTCTCATTATTTACCTAAAAACGCTTCGACGGCAAGGCGATAGGAATCGAGGCCGAAACCACAAATCGTACCTCGACAGGCTGCGGCAAGCAACGACCGATGGCGGAACGGTTCGCGTGCGTGGATGTTGGAAATGTGCACTTCGATGACGGGCGTTTCGATGGCGCGAATGCAGTCGCCGAGGGCGATGCTCGTGTGCGTGTAGGCACCGGCGTTCAGCACGATACCGTCGAACGCCCCGAAGCCAGCCTCCTGCAAGTGATTGACCAGTTCGCCCTCAACATTGCTCTGCGCATAGCTGATTTCCACCTTGTCGGCGTACTGCTCGCGAAGTTGCTGCAAAAACGCCTCAAACGAGCCACTGCCATAGATTTCCGGCTCCCGACGACCCAAAAGATTGAGGTTGGGACCGTTCAAAATCAAAATTTTCTTCATATCTTCAAATTTTTTTTGTACTTTTGTCGGCAAAGTTACGAAAAATTGGAAAATTGAAAAAGAAATCGGAAGAAAATATCGTCAAGCAGTACGTGCGCTACCTGAAACTTGAGCGCAACTACTCGCCGAACACGCTCGAAGCCTATCAGCACGACCTTTTGCACTTGCAAAACTACTGTCTGACTGAGGGGAAGGCGTTGCTCGACATCACGCTCGACGACCTGCAACATTTCGCTGCCACACTCCACGAAGTGGGCATCGGACCGAGTTCGCAGGCGCGGATTCTCAGTGGCATCCGCTCGTTCTACCGCTTCCTTTTACTCGACGGATTCATCGAAAACGACCCGACGGAACTCTTGGAATCGCCACATTTGGGCGAACACTTGCCCGAAGTGCTCTCGACGGCGGAAATCGACCAAATCGAGGCGAGCATCGACCTCTCGAAATGGGAGGGACACCGCAACCGCGCCATCATCGAAGTGCTGTTTTCATGCGGTTTGCGCGTCAGTGAACTTGTGACGCTGAAACTCTCGGACTTGTTTCTCGACGAAGGTTATGTGCGCATTTTCGGTAAAGGGTCGAAGGAACGGCTCGTGCCCATTTCCAATCGCGCCATCCACGAGTTGAATCTCTGGTTCGACGACCGAAAGCACATGAGAATTAAGCCTGGCGAGGAAGATTTCGTCTTTTTGAATCGTCGCGGTGCCCATTTGACCCGCGTGATGATTTTTATTATGTTGCGCCAACAGGCCGAACTCGCCGGCATCAAAAAGGTGATTTCGCCCCACACGCTCCGCCATTCTTTCGCCACGGCATTGCTCGAAGGCGGTGCCGACCTGCGCGTCATTCAGGCACTGCTCGGCCATGAAAGCATCGGCACCACCGAAATCTACACCCACATCGACACGACCGCGCTGCGCGAGGCGATTATCGAGCATCATCCCCGCAATTTGAAAAGATGAGCGTTGTTCCCGACGTTAGAAAACAATGTTGATAGACAGCGTTTGCGGACCGACCGCCACACTGTAGCGCGACCGTTCGCCCGTGATTTTGTCGCCCAGCCAATAGCCAAGTTCCGTTCCGAGCACGCCGATGGCAGCGCCAGCCGCCACGTCGTACCAATGATGGCGGTTGCGACACACGCGGTCGATGCCTACTGCCGTCGCCACCGCGTAGCCCGCTACGGGAATCCACACCGACTGACGGCTGTATTCCTTATACAACTGATGCGCACCCGCAAAGGCGAAAGTTGTGTGACCCGATGGGAACGATTTCTGGTCGGTGCCGTCGGGACGTTCTTCGTCGATGAAGTGCTTCAGTCCCCACGTCGCGCCCGACGAAATGGCGATGCTCGCCGCCGTGTTCACCACCAGCCGTTTCCACGATGAACTACTCTCCACGCCGCACGCTTTCAGTGCAAACACCGATGCCACTGGCACAAAGCGCAGCACGTCGTCGGCTCCGTTGCCGTGATACGCCTTCGGTTGTGCGAAGGCAGGAATTGTCGCCAGCCATAGGGCGAAAATACAAACAAAATGTCTTACCATACAAAAAATAATATTTTCGCTGCAAAGATAATAAAAAAATAGGAAATGAGCCCAAAAGTCAGGAAACTTTTGGGCTCACTTGAATGTGTATTTCAGAGAATTCGATCTCTAAACCTTACGGCATCGTCAGAATGTCGGTGAATGTTCCGAACGAACCAGCCGAAACCGTGTGCTTCAATGTGAAGGTGGCCTTCTTGGTGGCGGGATCGTAAGGACCAGCATAGCCTGCTGCCTTACCGTCGGCATCGCCTACGAGCGAAACAACGCCATAGCTCGAGTGCTTCCACGAGCCCTGTTTCGGAACCATCACTTTGTTGTCGTCGGTGATGGTGAACTCGATGTCGTAGCCCGAAGCAAACAGACCGAGAATCTTGTAGAGCTTCGGCGAGGCACCTTCAGCAGTGACAATGTCCACATCGAAGTCCTTTTCCCACCATTCGGGAGAATCGTAGTGACCCTTACCAACGGTCAGCCAGTTCCAGTCGCACTTCACGTTGATAATCGTAGTATAGATAGCTGAGTTGGTGATGGTGTCCTTTTGAGCGACATCGGCATCGCTCAGTTTCAGCATGGCCTTGTATTCATAACCCTTCACCATGTTGGCTGCATTGATGGTCGCAAATGCCTCAGCATTGCCATCTTCAAAAGTCACTTGTCCGCCGCTTCCATCGGTGAAGATTCCTTCGTTTTCAGGAATCAGCGTGTAGTGTGCCGTGTAGGTGCCGGTAGTGCTGGCGCGTACCAATCTGACAGGAATGGTCAGCGTGGAATTCGAGGTCATAATCTGACTGCCATTTTCCACTTCGAAAGAAACGTTCTGGAAAGACGGGGTGTAAATGGCACCTTCATTGTCTGTGTTGCACGATGTCAGGGCGAAGCCTGCCAAGAGTGCAAATCCTAAAATATATTTCTTCATAATCGTACTTTTTTTAAATGTTTTTTACTCGTCGTCCGGATTATTCTGGTCGGTATCGATACTCATGTTGGTGTTTCCGTCGAACTCAGCCTGCGGAATGGTAAGCACCCACATGTAGTTCTCGGGATTGGCTGTCGGACGGTTTTCACCCTTGCTGTTCTTGAGCAGTGCACCGCTGGGCCATCCCTGTGCGCTGGTGCGCTGGAAGCCCTGCTTCAGACGGCGGATGTCGAATGTACGACCCATTTCACCCCAGAGTTCGATACGCTTCTGGATGAGGATTTCCTCGAGCAGCGAACCGGTTTCGTCGGTGGTCAGCTTGCCAAGGGCAGCACCACTCTTTTCGCACTTGTAATCGGCGTCGCGCTTGCTCATCACAGCCGTCAGGTGCTTCTTGGCCGTAGCCTCGTCGCCCAGGCGGCAGGCAGCTTCAGCAGCGTTGAAGTACATTTCTTCCACGCGCATCCAGATGTAGTCGCCTTCCCATGTGGCAGCGTTCGAGAACGAGAATTTCTTCTGCAGATAGTTTTCGGCGGGATTCCACCATGCGAGACGCTCGTCTTTCGCGCCCATCTTGGCATAGAGCCAGCGCGAAATCTGCTTCGGAGCATTCTTTGCATAGCTCACAACGGGATCCATGTGGGCGAAGAAGCTGGCGTACATACCTGCCTGGTCGCTCTGAATCTTGGCACCCCACATCACATCGTCGTAACCTACGCTGTTCATGCCGGTGATGCTGCCTACAGCACCCACTTTGCATCCGCTGGCAGCGATGGCCTCTTCAGCATATTTCTTGGCGTTGGCCCAGTCTTCCTTGACCAGAGCGATACGCGAAGCGATACCGAGCGTTGTGGCGTAACCCATGTGGCTCTTGTCTTGCAGCGTTGTGCCAGCAAGCAGCGTGAGGGCTTTTTCCATATCCTTGTCAATCTGCTCATAGACCTGAGCAACGGTCGAACGGGGCTGACCCGTTGTGGTCTTGAACGTGGGCTCGGTGTAGATGGGAACGCAAGGCTCGTTCTCGTGGCCTTTGAAGGTGCGCGAGAACCACTGTGCCAGCATGAAGTAGCTGTAAGCACGCACGGCATAAGCCTGTCCGATGACGTAGTTCTTGTCTTCGGTGGCACCACCCATCGTTTCTTCGGCAGCAATCACATAGTTGGCGTTGGCAATCCATGTGTAGTGGGCATACCAGAGGTCATAGCTGCGCCATGCACTGCTGGTGAAACGGGTCTTCACGTTGTAGCATGCATCGTACCAGAACCAGCCCGAACCCTGAGCACCCATGATGAAGTCGTCGCCCATCACTTCGGCGGCCAGATTGTAGGCCGAAATACCGAAGCACTGGTGAGTGTTACCCGTGGTGGACCAGCCCGAGGTGTACATCGAGCGGTACAGACCGTTCAGGGGCACCATAGCAGCCTTTGCATCGCTGAAAAGCGTCGTTCCCGAAACCGAGTCGGTAGGCTGAGTCTCCAATTTGTCTTCCGAGCAGGCGGCCATGACCAGCATGCCCATCAGAATGAAACTATATTTAAATAAATTTTTCATGTTATTTCCTTTCTAAATTGATTTAACTTGTCTTTTTTCAACTCGTCAATGTGATTAGAACTTAACCTCCAGACCGATGGTGAAGGTCTTGTTGGGAACGTAGTCGTAGTCTGTGCCACCGCCGAAGTTGTACTGCGGGTTCATACCGTCGAGGTGTGTGAACAGAGCTACGTTATCCATAGAGGTAAACACGCGGACGTTGCCCAGACCGACTTTCTTCACCCACAACTGTGGGAGAATGTAACTCAGCGTGATGTTCTTGATGGCGAAGTACGATGCGTCGATCAGGTAGCGGTCGTTGACAAGAATCGAACCGTCGGCAATGGCCATACGGGGCACGTCGGTGATGTCGCCCGGCTTCTGCCAGCGACGCAGGACGGCTCTGTTCCATGTGGAGCTTACATACGATAGGTTCATGCTGCTGTAGTAGCTGCTGTCGTAGATTTTTCCGCCAATCGAGTAGGTGGTCAGGATGCTCAGGCTCAGGTTCTTGTAGTTGAGCGAGGTCGAGAGGCTACCGTAGAGGTCGGGGATACGGCTTCCGAGGTAGTACTTCGCAGCGTTGGCCTTGTTGCGGTCGGTGGTGATGTAGTCTGTACCATCGATGCGGTTGCCGTCCTTGTCTTTCTCGTAAGCCCAGTAGAGCTGCTGACCCGTGAGCGGATCGACACCTGCCGACTTGGCCATGTAGAACGTGTTGAGCTCGTAGCCTTCCTTGATGACGCGCACACCATTGATGATTTCGGGCGATTCAGCCGTGAGTTTGGTCACTTTGTTGTTCAGGATTGATCCCATCCATGCGAGATTCCACTCGAAGTCTTTCATCTTCACGGGATAGCCGCTGACTTCGAATTCCCAACCTTGGTTGCGCATGTTACCGACGTTGGCGCTGTAGCCGGTGAAACCGGTGGAGAGCGGCAGCGGATAGTTCAGCAGCATGTCGGTGGTCTTCTTGTTGAAGTACTCGATGCTGGCGTGCAGGCGGCTGTTGAGGAAGGTTCCTTCAAGACCGATGTTCAGGTTGCCGTTCTTTTCCCAAGAAACTTCTTTGTTTTCCAATGTCGAAACGAATCCACCAGGAGCGTTACCGTTGGCGTAGCTCAGGTCGTAGAGGCTCTGCCAAGTGTAGTAATTCTGAGTTCCATCGGAGTGCAAAATATTGTCGTTACCCTGCTCACCATAACTGATCTTGAACGAGAGGTTGTCGAGCCACTTCACATCTTGCAGGAATTTCTCCTTCGAAACGCGCCAGTTGGCACCAATCGACCAAAACGTACCAGTGTTGTTGTCCACATAGAAGCGCGAAGAAGCGTCCTGACGGAGCGATGCGGTGAGGTAGTACTTGTCGGCGAAGTTGTAGTTGATACGGCTCAGCCAAGAGTTGATGCGATACTTGTCGGTGTAGGAGTCGGCTTCGTTGAGCGTGGTGCCCGGACGAAGTTCCTTGATACCGTTTACGAGGCTGGTCTTGCTGGCTCTGAGAAACTCGTAGGTGTAGTCGTACCACTCGTGACCGAGCAGGACGTCGATGTTGTGCGAACCGAACGAACGGTTCCACGTGAGCAGTTGGTTGAAGGTGTAGCTCAGCGTGCGGCCATTCTGCTTCCGAATCAGACCGCCGGCGTTCTTCTGGTTACCGTGCTCAGAGTTCATGTAGCGCATGTAGTTGGCGCTGGTGTAGTCTGCACCGAAGTTGATGGCAAACTTCAAGCCCTGCAACCATCCGAAGCGGGGAGCGTCTCCACCGAATTGCACACCTGTACGCACGCTGGCAGCGTCGCGCTTCGTGTAGGCGTCGTCGAGCATCAACATACCCAGCGAGCTGAAGTCGCTCATCGAACCGGGACGAGCTTTGCCGTTGGGACGAGTTTCACCCCAGTCGTAGAGAACATTGCCTTGGTCGTCGTACATAGTCTGACCATTTTCGTCTTTCAGATAGACGGGGAACAACGGGTTGATGAACTGTGCGGTGTACCACACGTTCGAGGTGCTCGTTCCGTCGTAGTCGCTGAAGTTCGAGCGCGAGTGCGACAAAGCGGTGCTCAAGTTGGCCTTGAACCAGTCGGTCACATGGCTGTCGATGTTCGTACGGGCGGTGTAACGCTGGAACGAAGTTGTTTCCAACAGACCGTTTTCGTTCAGATAACCGAGCGAAAGCATGTACTTGGTCTTGTCGGAACCGCCGTCGATGGAGAACTGGTGTTCGTGACGGAAAGCGTTCTTGCGGAGCACGGCATCCATCCAGTTCTCATCCCAAACCGACTGGGCATCGGTGCGCACCTGACCCGTTGCGGGGTCGATGATTTCGTTCCACTTGTAGTTCTTGAACGGGTTGTAGTATTCACTACCCAGTTCGTCGCCCAAAGCGTTGCGGGCTGCAACCTCAGCATCTGCGAGAGAGTAGCCCTGTCCGAACTGGTAGTCGTTGCGCAGACCTTCGTAGAAGAGTTGCACGAACTCTTTCTGATCCACGTTGTCGTACTTCTTGATGGCACGATTCGACCAACCGACGGTAGAACGCCAGTTCACGTTGGCCTTACCGGCCTTACCCTGCTTCGTGGTAATCATCACCACACCGTTGGCACCACGGGCACCATACAGAGCACCTGCCGAAGCGTCTTTCAACACGGTCATCGACTCGATGTCGGCGGGGTTGATGCTGGCGAGGTTGCCATCGTAGGGAATACCATCGACCACATAAAGAGGAGCGCTCGAAGCGTTGATCGAACCGAAGCCACGCACGCGGATAGTGGGCGAAGAACCCGGCTGACCCGAACCCGAAGTCACCTGCACACCAGAAACGTTACCTTCCAGTGCTTTCACGGCACTTGTCACGGGGCGAAGTTCCATGTCTTTCGCATTGACATTGGCTGCCGAACCGGTGAACGATGTCTTCTTGGCCGTACCATAGGCCACGACAATCACTTCATCGAGGGCTTGTTTGTCACTCGTAAGCAGAATGCGCATGTTCGGGCGAGCCGTCACCTCGATCGGCTCCATGCCGACATAGGTAATGCGCAGCAATTCATGTCCTTTCGGACAGGTCAGCGTGAACTTACCGTCCACGTTCGTTGCTGTACCGACGCTTGTACCTACAACCATGACAGTTGCACCAACAACGGGTTCACCGTCGTCTTGAGACACCACGGTACCACTGACTTGCATCTGGGCCATTGCTCCTATTGCTGAGAACAGGAATGCGGCCAAAAACAAACTTAGTCTTTTAACCATAAATTCTCTCTTTTTAAAAGTTAATAATATAAATAATGTGTAAAATTTAGACTTTTTCGTGCCTCCGCGCGGGAGGTAACTCGTTTTTTTCTGACTTTCAATTTGCAAATTTAGCATATTTTTATCATACTGCCAAATAAATAACAATTTTTTTTCATAAAAATTTTAATTTTGAGATTTTTTGAGGGTTAATAGTAAATATTTGTCGTATTTTCATGCTTCTTTTGCATTCGTTTTCATTTCGCATTCCTCTGCGCCGGAGGAAAGAATCATTTTTGAGTTAATTTTTACAGAAATGACCACTGAAACGAACTAAAAATGGAAACGAAATTCGAAAAAAATGCCATTGCAAGAAATAAAACAACACAATGAGGAAAAAGCACGCTGCTATCGAGTTGTTGAGGGTCGTTTATTCCCCAAAAATAACGTTTTTTAGCCCTAAAATGTTAAAAATAGCGATAAAAGTATGATTTTTTTACGAAAATATTTGTCCATTTAATAAAATTACACTATATTTGCAAAATCAAAACCTAATAAAAACAAAAACTGATGAAGAAATACCACCTCCGGCGCAGAGGTGTGATCATCAAACGAACAAAAATTGATACATTATTTTTTTACTAACTTAATTATTAACTAAAAACGAAAATCTATGGTTAAAAGACTTAGTTTGATTTTGGCCGCTTTCCTATTCACAGCAATAGGAGCAATGGCTCAGATGCAAGTCAGTGGTACCGTGGTGTCGCAGGACGACGGCGAACCCATCGTGGGCGCAACAGTCATGGTCGTGGGCACAACAGTTGGTACGGCTACGAACATGGACGGTAAGTTCACGCTGACCTGTCCGAAAGGTAAGGACTTGTTGCGCATCACTTACGTGGGTATGGAGCCGATCGAGGTGACGGCCCGCCCGAACATGCGCGTTGTTCTCACGAGCGACCAGAGCGCCCTCGACGAAGTGATTGTCGTGGCCTATGGTACTACTAAGAAGTCCTCGTTTACGGGTTCGGCTTCGACGGTGAACAGCCAGAGTATTGAGAAGCGCCCGATCACCAACGTGACGGCAGCCCTTGAGGGTAACGCTACCGGTATTCAGGTGACTTCCGCATCAGGACAGCCTGGCGAATCTGCCTCAGTCCGTATTCGCGGTTTCGGTTCGGTGAACGCCTCGAACGCTCCGCTTTATGTGGTCGATGGTGCCATCTACAATGGAAGCCTCGGCGACATCAATCCTTCGGACATTGAGTCGATGACGGTGTTGAAAGATGCAGCTTCGACATCTCTGTATGGCTCGAGTGCTGGTAATGGTGTTATCTTGATTACCACGAAAAAGGGTAAGACCGCTGGCTCAACTGTAACGCTCGACATTAAGCAAGGTTGGTCGGTTCGCGCTTACAAAGACTATGCAAAAGCAGGTGTTAACGACTACTATCCCTTGCAGTGGCAGATGCTGAAGAATGCGTATGTGAATACGGGTAAGAGCGAGGCAGAAGCCGATCAGTTGGCTACCAACAACCTCGGAACGACCCTTCGCGGTTATAACATCTTTAAGGATGTTGCAGACAATGCAATCGTCGGTATTGACGGCAAATTGAATCCTGCAGCCAACGCATTGAAGTGGGGTGACGACCTCGACTGGGAAGATGCCGCCTTTAAGACCGGCCACCGTCAGGAGTACAATCTCAGCTACAGCACGAAGACCGACAAGAGCGACACTTATGCTTCCGTTGGCTATCTGAAAGACAACGGTTATGTCATCAGAACAGACTTCGAGCGTTATAGCGGACGTGTGAACTACAACATCAATCCGCTGAAGTGGCTCAAGGCTGGATTGAACGTCAGTTTGAACCGTTCCATCTCGAACTACTCGACTGCTGATCCAAGTAACAACTCCACGTATTCGAACATTGTGCGTTTCATCCGTACGATGTCGCCGATTTATCCGCTTCACAAGCACGACCTCACGACGGGTGCATACCTTGATTCTGAAGGCAATCCGACAACCAATCCCGCCAACTATGTCTATGACTACGACGGCGACCGTTTGGCTGCTCCTGGCCGTGACGCGATTGCGGAAACCTATTTCAACAGCCGCGAATTCATCCGTAATGGCCAAAACGTTCGTACCTATGCGACGATTTCGCCCATTGATGGACTCGATTTCACGGTGAATTATTCGTTAGGCAACTCAGACTATCGCCGTAAAGTGTATGAGAATCCGCTCGTGGGTGACGGTACGGCAGGTCCCGGTCGTTTGAACATCACTTCTACTCGCACAACCTCGCAGATGCTCAACCAGCTTATCAACTACAACAAGTACTTCGGTAAGCACCATGGAGAACTTATGCTCGGTCACGAAAACTATTCGTATCGCTATGACTATCTTTATGGAATGAAGGTTGAAGAAACGATGGCAGGACTTCATGAGTTCGGTAACTTCGTGAACATCAGCAGTTTGAGTTCTTATACCGACAAGTACAAGAAAGAAAGTTACTTTGGACGTTTTAACTACGATTACGACAACAAGTACTATGCTTCGATTTCCTATCGTCGCGACGGTAGTTCGCGTTTCCAGAAAGACAATCGCTGGGGTAACTTCTGGTCGTTCGGTGCCAGTTGGCGTATCAGCGAGGAGCCATTCATGAAGAATATTTCTTGGGTTAACAACTTGAAACTCCGCGCTTCTTACGGTGAAACTGGTAACGACGGAATCCTCGATGCCGATGGCTACGCCGACTACTATCCCTATCAGACCCTGTACGGCATGGGCTACAAGAACTTCAATGAGGCTGGTGCTTACTTCACCGTAGTGGCCAACCCCGATTTGAAGTGGGAAACGCAAGTTTCAACCGACGTTGCAATCGAATTTACCCTCTTCGACCGCTTGACGGGTACCATCGAGTACTTCAAGAAGGCTTCGAAAGACCTGCTCTTCGACGTTTCGCAGCCGATTTCGACGGGTGTGTCCTCGATTATCGAAAACGTGGGTAAGGTGACCAACACGGGTCTTGAAATCGACCTCGACTACAAGGTTCTCAAGGCAAAAGACTACGGTCTGAGCATTGGCGCCAACGCTACCTTTATTAAGAACAAGATTACGAAGTTGCCCGATACGATGAAGGACGGCTATGTGACTGGTTCGAAGAAGTGGGTTGAAGACAAGAGCATGTATGAGTTCTGGCTCCGTCAATGGTATGGCGTTGATCCTGAGACCGGTGACGGTTTGTGGATTGCCGATCCTGAAAAGTACAAAGAAGGTGCTGCTACGTACCTGAGCATTGACGGTTTGCAGCTCACCAACAGCTATAGCAATGCAAAGTTCGATTTCAGCGGTGCTTCCATTCCCAAGGTATATGGCGGTTTCAACTTGAAGGCCAACTATAAGGAATTCGACTTTGCAGCCGTATTCTCCTATCAACTTGGCGGCAAACTGCTTGACTATGGTTATCAGGGCTTGATGGGCACCAAAAACTACGGTGAGTCGATGAGCCCCGACCTGCTGAAAGCATGGCAGAAGCCCGGCGACATCACCGATGTGCCGCGTATTGATGCCACCACCGCACATAACACGAACATTTCAACATCTTATTCTACTCGTTGGCTCACAAAGTCAGACTATCTGAACCTGCGCTCGATTACCATCGGTTACCAGTTGCCCAAGTCGCTGCTCAGCTATGCTTATCTGAAGTCTGCACGTCTGTCTTTCGCTGCTGAGAACCTGTTCATGCTGAAAGCCCGTCAGGGTTTGAACCCGATGGCACAGTTCAACGGTCTCGTCTATAACGAGTATATGCCTTCTCGCAACTTTACTTTCTCGCTTAATGTTACATTCTAAATTAGTTAAGAGTTATGAAATACAATAGATTATTGACCATCGTTATGGCGGCAGCTATGGTTCTCGGACTGAGTAGCTGCGGAGAAGACTATCTGGACACGGTGCCGTCGAATGCAGTTTCTGAGGCATCTATTAACACCTCTCTTGAGAACCTCTACGTTGCGCTGAACGGTATTCACAAGGAAATGGTTTCTCAGGAATCGGGATACCAGTGTCTTGGTGGCGAACCGGGATTTATGTTCTGCCGCGACATCGAGGCCGACGACATCACTTGGATCACCAACTCATGGTGTAAGGCTGCTTATCTTGGCTGGAGTTGCAACATGAACGAAACCTCTGGCTACAACAGCAGTTATTGGAGAATCTACTACCAATGGATTCTGAATGCCAACAAGATTATCACTGGTGTAGAAGAGGCTCCTAAGACCGATGAAGCATTGTATAATCAGGTAAAGGGCGAGGCTCTTTGCATCCGTGCATGGGCTCACTTCAACCTTGTTCAGCTTTATGCTAAGCGCTATGCTGCTGGTGGTTCTAACACTCAGGATGGTATCCCTTACCGCCTGTCAGCCGCTACCACTGAGCAGGCTCGTAATTCTGTCGAAGAAGTCTATCAACTCATCAATACAGACCTCGACGAAGCTTGCAAGTTGTTGGTCGGTATCAATCCTGGTTATCACCACTACAGCGAGATGGTGGCATGGGGTCTTAAGGCTCGTGTGGCACTCGCCATGCAAGACTATTCAAATGCAGCGGCTCATGCAGCAAAGGCCATTTCACTGGCAGAAGCGAATGGTGGAGCTCTGATGAAGGGCGACCAGTTGCAGTGTGGTTTTGCAGACATCTGCTCCGACACGAAGGAGGCGATGTATGCAGCCCGTACTCCTGACGACAAGACCGTTTATTTCTACTCGTTCTACGCTTATATGTCGTGGAACTTCAGTGCAACGGCCATCCGTCAGGGTGTGAAGTGTATCAATGCCGACACTTATGACACGATGTCTGAGACCGACTTGCGTCGTGCATGGTTTGACCCGACTGGCCAAGCTTCCGTTCCTGCTTCGACGTATGTCAAGCAGCCCTATCAGAACCGTAAGTTCACGGCTCGCTCCACCGCAAATGCTGTGGGTGACGTGGCATTTATGCGCCTGGCCGAGATGTATCTGACACAGGCCGAGGCTTTGGCCCGCGCTGGCAAGACGGCTGAAGCTCAGACGGTGTTCAGCAAGTTCCAAGTGACCCGTGACCCGTCGTACGTGTCGAAGGGCAACTCGGGCGACGCACTGGCAGAGGAAATTATGAACAGCCGCCGCGTGGAGCTGTGGGGTGAAGGTTTCCGCTTCTATGACCTGAAACGTCTGAATCAGCCCATCAAGCGTGGCCGCAACTTCGTTCAGACATTCTGCGATTTCTTGGAGAAGGCCGCTGGTGCAGACGGCTGGGTTTGGGAGATTCCTAAGAGCGAAACCGACTATAACAAACTCTGCACCAAGAACTATTAAATGAAGATTCAATCTCACTGGAAGATGGTGGTGGCAATACTCTTTGCCATCATCATCTTCTGTTTCTGGTATTTCCTTTATCCTCACGCCATCGTGGCGCAGGAGCGGCTGTTCGTCTGGGATTCCGAGTTCTGGCAGGAATATGGGCTGTGGCAATATGTCAGGGACTTTTTCGCCCAGTTTTTCCATTTCGCCTCTGTCGGAGCCCTTTTGTCGGCCTTGGCTTGTGTTGTCGTTCAGTTGTTGTCGTGGTGGCTGTTGTCGCGTATCGGGAAATGGAAGACGTTTCTTTTTGTAGTTTCGTTTGTTCCTGCCCTTTTCGTCTGGCATCTGATGTTCTCGAAATTCACCATCAACAACGACGAAACGTCGTATGACTGGCTGTTGCGAAGAGGTCGGTGGACGTCGATTCTCCAGAAAAACTATCCGTCGTCGATGGCTTGCCAGAATGTGGTCAGGTTGGCACAGTATCAGACGGGAAGAATCAGCGAAAACGAGATGTTCGACGAACTGACGCTGACCAACGATGTCTTGGGCAGCCGAACTGCCGCCTATATGATGAGCGATGTCTATATGTACGCGGGAATGGTGAACATGGCACAACGGGCATCGTTCGAGGCAATGGCCTCCATCGAGGATTTTTCGATGAGCGGCAGGGCGTTGCAGCGTCTGACGGAAACGGCATTGGTCACAGGGCAGTATCGAGTGGCTGAAAAATACATTTCGATATTGGAAAAAACTGTTTATTACCGCGATTTCGCCCGTCGGATGAGGGAATTGGTCGAAAATCCTTCTTTGATAGCCAGTCATCCAACCTACGGAAAACTGCAAAAAATCTACGAAAACACCAACGACGTTCTGTTTAATTAAGCGATATGAAAACCTTTCGATTCTTGGTTCCGATAGTGTGTTTGCTGCTTGCGTGCCAGTCGCGTCCGAACGACGCGGAGGAAGTGGCGTCGCAACCTGTCATTTTTCCCGATTACATTGGTGTGACCGTGCCTGTGGACATTGCGCCGCTGAATTTTTCGGTGGCCGACGACGATGTGACGACGATTGATGTGGAAATCAAGGGCTCGGAAGGCGGTTTTTTGCATGCAAATGGCGATTTCGCCGATTTCAATAACGATGACTGGCACGAATTGCTGAAACAGAACCGAGGTGGGAAATTGCTGGTGTCCGTTTGCGCTGAAAAGAACGGAAAATGGCTGAAATACCGCGATTTCGAGGTGTTTGTCGGCAACGATTCGCTCGGAGAATGGGGCATCACTTATCGCCGAATCGCCCCTGGCTACCAAATGTACGGTCACATGGGCATCTATGAAAGGGAACTTAGCACTTTTGAAGAAAGAGTCCTCATAGATAATAAATTTTTGGACGGAGGATGTGTCAATTGCCACACGTCGAATCGCAGTCAGCCCGACGATTTTGTGTTTCACGTCAGAAGCGAACACGGCGCAACGGTAATCGGCCGACAAGAGAAAACGGAACTTTTAGCCTCGATCAGCGACAGTTTGGGCGGTGCAATGGTCTATCCTTATTGGCATCGCAGCGGTCGCTACATCGCATTCTCGACGAACAAGACTTCGCAACTGTTTCATACTGGAAACAATAAGCGTATCGAGGTTTTCGACGGGCTGTCGGACGTTTTTGTCTATGATTGTAAAACCCATACCTTGCTCCGCGACACGCTTATCATGAAAAAATACTGGGCGGAGAACTGCCCGGCGTTCTCGGCAGACGGCCAATGGCTCTATTTCACCACCGCCCGCCGACAAAACTATCCGCAAAACTACGATTTAGAAAAATACAGCCTTTGTCGGGTCGCATTCGATGAGAAAACCGGCAGAATTGGCGAGAAGGTCGATACGCTTGTCAATGCTGACCAAACGGGAAAAAGCGTTACATGGCCGCGCCCTTCTTACGATGGTCGCTACATCATGTACACGCAGTTGGACTATGGCTATTTTTCCGCCTGGCATCCCGAAGCCGATTTGTGGCTGCTGGTTTTGCAAACTGGCGAAACGCGCCCGTTGGACGAGGTGAATAGCGATTGCGCCGAGAGTCTACACAACTGGAGCAGCAACAGTCGTTGGTTCTTCTTTACAACCCGTCGCCACGATGGTCTTTACACCCAAATCTATTTTTCGTCACTCGATGCGCAGGGAAAAGCCACCAAGCCGTTCCTGTTGCCGCAGCAGAATCCGAAACGCTATTATCAGCGGTCGCTCTATTCCTTCAACACACCCGACTTCATTTCAAAACCCATCAAAATCAACTCCGAAGACCTCATTAGAAGCCTTCGGAGCGAAAGTCGAGTGGAAACGAAATAGATTGCTTAATCCTCAATTCCTCCACCATTATAGTTCGTCGAGGAATCTTCCATGTCCTCGCCTTGTCGTTTTTTGAATTCTACTCCAAAAAACTCGACAGCAGCGAGCGGTTGGCAGTTGCCAGCCGCTCGTCGTTGATTTCACGGATGTAGATTTGGGTGGTTTGGGTGTCGGTGTGGCCGAGAGCCTTTGAAATGACGCTGAGATCGACGTTTTTTTCGTAGGCAAGGCTCGCCCACGTGTGGCGCACGACGTAGGAGGTGAGATTAGCCTTGATTCCAGCCATTTGCGACAATTCCTTCAGATTTTTGTTATACACCCCCAAAGATACCTGATACTGCCGATAGGCCTTTTTCGGGTCGAGCGATCGGATGATTGGGAACAGATAGTCGCTGTCGTCATTAGCGTATTTTTGAATGATGTCGGTCATGCAAGGCTCCAAAGGGACGCGGATGGTCTGTTGCGTCTTGTGGCGCATATAGACGATGGCACCGTTGCGAAGATTGTGTTTTCTCAGGTGGGCCATATCGACAAAGGGCATTCCGAGCGCATAGACGCAGAAAAGGAAAATGTCGCGTGTCAGGTCGATGCGCGAGCCTTTTTGTAGTTTCAGTTGGCGTATTTTCCTGACATCCTCGATGCTGATAGCTCGTTTCTCGGTTCTTTCCGAGCCAGTGAAGACGGCGCTGAACGGGTCGCCCTTTCCTCCAAGTTGGTGGTAGAGCGAGCGAAGCGACCGCATGTAGCACGAAATCGTGTTCAAGCAGACATTTCGGCTGCGCAGCCAGTGTTCGTAAGCCTTGATGAGCGGTTCGTTGAGCCCATTCAGGTCGATTTCCTGATTCTCCGTGAACGTCTTCAACGACCGAAGAGCCGTCAGGTAGTTCGCATTTGTACTCGGACTTTTGTCCTGTTCCCATTTCTCGATGACCGCTGTGGCCATGTGAAAAAAATTTGCTTTTTTTTTCATAGATTAAAATGAAAGGGCTAATTGCCCACAAATTTACTTAAAAGCCTTCCCACCTCCCGCGCGGAGGTGCGAAATTTGGCTGCAAAGTTAGAATTTTATTTACACATTATTTATATTATTAACTAAAAAAAGAGAGAATTTATGGTTAAAAGACTAAGTTTGTTTTTGGCCGCTTTCCTGTTCTCAGCAATAGGAGCAATGGCCCAGATGCAAGTCAGTGGTACCGTAGTGTCTCAGGACGACGGCGAACCCGTAGTGGGCGCAACAGTCATGGTCGTGGGCACAAACGTTGGTACTGCAACGAACGTGGACGGTAGGTTCACGCTAACCTGTCCTCAGGGCAAGGAATTGTTGCGCATCACTTACGTGGGTATGGAACCGATTGAGGTGACAGCCCGTCCGAACATGCGCATTCTGCTCACGAGTGACCAAAGTGCCCTTGACGAAGTGATTGTCATCGGTTACGGTACGTCAAAGAAATCGGCCTTTACGGGTTCTGCCGTGCAGGTTGACAGTAAGGACATTACTGCACACGTCACTTCAACTGCCACCAACGCACTGGTTGGTAAGGTTGCTGGTATCACTGCCACCTCGTCGTCAGGTGCGCCTGGAAGCGCTCCTACGATTCGCATTCGTGGTATTGGTTCTTACGCAGCAAGTTCCACACCGCTTTATATTGTGGACGGCGTGCCCACGGAACTGAGCGTTGCCAACATCAACCCTGAAGACATCGAAGAAATGTCAGTGTTGAAAGATGCTTCTGCCAGTGCTATCTATGGTAACCGCGGTGCCAATGGTGTCATCATCATCACCACGAAGAAAGCCAAGAACGCCCAAGATGCCGAATTCAAGTTTGATGCCAAATGGGGTTCCAATAGCCGACTGATTCCGCAATACGACATCATCAAGAATCCGGCTGAATATTACGAAACCCACTATCGTGCGATGTACAATAGCCAATATTATCATGGCGCAACGGCTGCAGAGGCTTATGCATACGCTGACAAGTATCTGCTCGACCATAACAACGGCGGTCTTGGTGTGCTGGTTTACACCGTTCCGCAAGGCGAAAAGCTCATCGGTACGAACTTCAAGCTGAATCCTAACGCCAAGTTGGGCTACAGTGACGACGACTACACCTATTTGCCCGACAATTGGTATGATGAATTGTTCCACAGCAGTTTCCGCCAAGAGTACAACGCTTCAGTCAGCGGTGCAACCAACAAGCTGAACTATTATGCAAGTGTTGGTTTCCTCAACGATGGCGGTCAGGTGAAGAACTCGAACTATCGTCGCTATACGGGCCGTACCAACGTTTCGTATCAGGCTAAGAAGTGGCTGAAACTGACCACGAACATGGCTTTCACCCACAACATCAGTCAGACACCGTCGTATAGTTCTACTACCTATGGTAGTTCTACCAACCTGTTCTACTATGCAAACTCGATGGGTGCCATCTATCCGCTCTATCTGCGCGACAAGAACGGCAGCATCATCATGCAGAACGGACATCCGCAGTACATGACGAATAACAACTCGAACCAGACACGTCCGAACTTCCTCGGCAACGCTGCTCAGGACAACGAGTTCAACGACTACAACTCCTACAGCGACATCTTCACGGGTCAATGGGCAGCCATTATCACTCCCATCGAGGGACTGAGTTTCACGGCTCAGCTCAGCACAACCAACTACAACCGCCGTGCTACCTATCTCTACAGCCGCTTTGCGCAGTCGGGTGGTGGTGTGGATGGTGCCGCCGATGTGCTTCACGACCGCAATATGGCTGTCAATCAGCAGTATTTGGTCAACTACGTACGCTCGTTCAACGAAGTTCACAACCTCACCGTCTTGGCTGGTTATGAGCAATACAAAGTCAAAGATCAGGGCTTGGAAGGCTACAAAGACCACCTCTTCAACCCCTTCATCGGTGAACTGAACAACGCCACCGACCACACCAACGAGAAAGCTTATTCTTACACCGACAACTACATGACGGAAGGCTTCCTCGGACGTGTAGGCTACGATTATGACAACCGCTATTTCGTGAATGCCTCTCTCCGTCGCGACGCTTCTTCGAAGTTCGCACCGGGTCACCGTTGGGGTACTTTCTGGTCTGCCGGTATCGCTTGGCAAATCAACAAGGAAAAATTCATGAAAGACATCAAATGGGTTGATATCCTGAAATTCAAGCTCAGTTATGGTGAGAATGGTAACGACCAAGGTATGAACTACTACGCATATGCTGACCAGTACACCACTTCTTATAACGCTACGACAGGCGAATACAGCATCACCATGTCGCGTCTGGGTAACGAAAACCTTACTTGGGAAACCAAGAAGAGCTGGAACGCCGGTATCGACTTTGTTCTGTTCAAGAATCGCCTCACTGGTTCGTTGGAAGTTTATACAGGAACCACCAGCGACCTGCTCTGGACAAAGCAGTTGCCTTCTTCCTCGGGTAAGACCGTGAACTCTTACAGCACCAACATCGGTGCCGTTCGCAACAGCGGTATTGAACTTGCTCTCGACGGAGTCATCATTCGCTCGAAAGACCTCAATTGGAACGTGAACCTCGCTTTGGCACACAACAAGAACAAAATCATCGAACTCGACCCGACCATTGAGAAATATGGCCAGCGCTACAGCAACCAGATTCTTAAGATTGGCGGTTCGTTGCAGCACGGTTACATGATTCAGTTCGCTGGTGTTGATCCCGAAAACGGACGTGCCCAGTACTGGAAAGATACTTATGTCTATGAGAAGGACGCCGAAGGCAAACCGACCGACAACATCGCTCTCGACGGCGACGGAAATTACATGATTGAAAAGTCTGAACTGACCTACAACATCGATGAGGCTACCCGCCGCGACTGTGGCGACATTCTGCCCAAACTGCAAGGTGGCTTCGGCACAACGGTTGCCGCTTACGGCTTCGACCTCACTGCACAGTTCAGCTTCCAACTCGGCGGTAAGTACTACGATGGTTCTTATCAGCAGCTGATGCACAATGGTCAAGAGACTGGACGAGCCATGCACCGCGACCTGCTCAACGCATGGAGTTACGACAACAAGAACTCCGACATTCCTCGTCTGAGCACCGCTTCGGTCGATGATCCGGGTTCTGGTTCGCAGACTCCGATGGATCGCTTCCTGACCAGTTCCAACTATCTGTGTCTGAACAACCTCGCGCTTGGCTACAACTTGCCCAAGAGCCTCGTCAACAAATTCGAACTCCGCAATGTCCGCGTTTACGTGGCAGGCGAAAACCTCTTCCTGCTGACCAAGCGTAAGGGTATGGATCCTCGCTATAACCTCGGTATTGGTGGCTACACCTCTGGTGGTGGTCTGGCTTCAGGTAGCTATTCTGCTATGCGTTCCATCACGGCTGGTCTGACGGTTACTTTCTAAAGAAAAAAGGTAAACAAGTAAAAAAGTAAAAGATATGAAACACTATAAAATTTTCGGATTGATGCTTGGTGCAGCACTGATGACTGTGTCATGCAATGAAATCGACGAACAGGTGCCCGAAGGCGGTAGTCTGACGAAAGAACAGGTGCAAGAAACCAATGCAGCCGTTCCTTCTCGCACACAGGCTACCTTCGCAGGTATGTTCAATATCATGGCTAAGCCTTTTGGCGCATATCCCTCCAGCACACGTGCCGACGACTTCGGCTTCGTGATGGCTGCGCTTTCGCTCGACGCAGAGGGTGCCGACCTCTTCCAGCAGAACAATAACTACAACTGGTTCTCTACCTGCGGAGAGTGGTCGAACCGTAACCCGAACTATGCCAACCCGACCATTCGCTACAAAATTCCTTATACGCTGATTGGTCTGGCCAATGAATTCATGGCCTCGCTGCCCGCAGAAAGCGACGATCCCGCCGTTGTCAACCAGCGCGGTCAGGCTCGCACACTCCGTGCATTCGGTTACATGGCACTCGCTCCCTACTTCCAGTTCAACTATCAGTATGCCAAGGACAAACTCTGCGTGCCTCTGCTGACAGAAGAAGTGGACTTCACTAACAATCCCCGCGCCACTGTGGCTGAAGTATGGGATTACGTCATTACAGAACTAACGACTGCCATCGATGAACTCGCTGGTTCAACGCGCACATCGAAAGCATACGTTGACCAACAAGTGGCCTATGGCCTGCGTGCCCGTGCCAACCTGACAATGGGCAAATATGCCGAAGCCGCAGCCGACGCAGAAAAAGCCATGCAGGGCTACACACCCGCATCGATTGCCGAGGTGAGCGTTCCCGCATTCTGCGTGCTTGACGAACACAACTGGATTTGGGGTATTAACGTGACGCAAGAAATGGTGTCTGGCAACAGAGGCTATCCCAACGCTTCTTCTTGGATTTGCGCTTTCTCGGGCGACGGCTATGCCGCAGCAACCCAGAATACACCGGCCATCAACATCCTGCTTTACAAGAAAATCCCTGCTACCGACGTTCGCAAAGGTTGGTGGCTTGACGAGAACCTGCATTCGCCCAACTGGGCTAACCTGACATGGGTTGACCCGAAGGATGCATCCGTCACGGCAACGGGTGATGCCATCGCCAATTTCACAACTTCCGACGGTGGCAAAGACAAGTTCTTGCCCTACACGAACATCAAGTTCGGCATGAAGAGCGGAGTTGGCTCTACCATCAACAACAACGACTGGCCTCTGATGCGTGTTGAGGAAATGATTCTCATTCAGGCAGAAGGTTTGGCAAAAAGTGGCAACGAAGGCAAAGCAAGGACCGTTCTCGAGAACTTCGTGAAGACTTATCGCGATCCTTCCTACGACATCAACGGTCGCGGCTTGTCGCTCGAAAATGAAATCTGGTTCCAGCGCCGCGTAGAGCTTTGGGGTGAAGGATTCTTCATTGGCGATGCCAAGCGTCTGAACCGTCCTGTGGTTCGTTTCCATGGTCCCAACACCTCCAACGAGCCTCAAGCATTCCAGTTCAACGTGGCTGCCGACGATCCTTACATGAACATGCGCTTCCCACAGGCTGAAACGAACTACAACCTCGGTATTGTTCCGAACGAGGAGACTGGCACGCAGCCCAACGCCGGTCAGAATCCTGGCCTGCGCGACGGTGTGACTGACTAAAGGTAACAATAGTAAAAACGTAAAATAGATAATTAGTTATGAAGATCAATAAGTTATTTTTGATGGCTGGTCTTTTCGTGATGGGTCTGATGGCGGCATCGTGCAGTAGCGATGACGACGACTACACGCCCGGAAAGGCAGCAGGAAACAACAATGTTGTTTTCATCAATGAAGCGAATCAGGTTCTCGCCCTGACCGACAAGCAGTTCACCATCGAACTGAAGCGCGATAATACCAACGGTGACCTGACCGTTCCTTTGCAGATACTGAATTGCTCAAGCATGCTGAATTGCCCCACTGAGGCAAAATTCGCCAGCGGATCTGACAAGGCCACGGTTATCGTCGGTGTTAGCGACGAAGCAAAGGCTTTCGAAGAGTATATGCTCAGCGTTCGCATCCCCGAGGACTACACCAATCCTTACATTCAGCAAGAAGGTGTTCCTCAACTGAATGTGACGGTGCTGAAAGAAGACTACAAGGTCGTTCAGCGAGGTTCCTATGTCAGTTGGTGGACCGCGGAGGAAGAAGATGCCGAGTTGGAGTATTCGGAATTCCTTGACACCTATCGTTTCAAGAACCAAACGTCGGGCAAATTCACCTTCGGCTTCAAACTCGGCGATATTATCACCGATGAGAGCAGTGATTATGTAGGCACATACCCCATCACGTTTGATGCAGGCTTTGTCAGTACGGGCTGTGTGACTGCTTGGGTACACTCTACCTATGGAGTCGTCACGATGAGAGGCTACACGGCGAAGAAGTCAGTCTATGACCCTGAGTCCAAGACCTATTACTTCGATATCCGTTGGCTCGTCTCAGCCGGTTCGTTCGGCGACTTCTATGACACTTTCACTGTGAAGTAAAACGGTAAGAACTTACGAAACTTTCTGATAACGACGAAAGTGGAATCTGTCAATCATCGAGTAGGGAGGAAACTGAGTGGTTTTCTTCCTACTTGATAATTTTTACAAGAATTATTTTCATCCTTCAAGTCGAAACTCATTGAAAAATCTGTATATGAAAAAACTCTTTTTGACCATTCTGATGCTATTGGTATTTATGGCGACAATGGCGGTGCCAGCAAAACGCGGACAGTGGAAAACACTGACGCTGGCCGACGGCTCGCAAGTGAGAGCCGAACTCGTGGGCGACGAATTTATGCACTATTGGCAGGCGGAAGACGGCTTTTGCTACATACGAAAGGCCGAACACTTCGAAAGAGCCGACCTCAATGCCATGCAAGTCGTTGCCATGCAAAAAAAACAATTCCGATCGATGAGGCATCGCGCATCGGAAAAAATGCGCAAAAGCGAGTCGAACCCCTTTGTTGGCAAGAAAAAAGGACTCATCATTCTCGTACAATTCACCGACAAGAAGTTCAAACCCCAAAACAACAAGGAATTCTTTATGCGTATGGCCAACGAGCGAGGGTTTAACGAAGGCGACTTCGTGGGCAGCGTCCGCGACTATTTCTTCGACCAAAGCTACGGCCTGTTGGACATCGAGTTCGACGTGGCCGGTCCTTACACTTTGAAGAATAACTGCGCATTCTATGGTCAAAACGACGACAATGGTAACGACAAAAACCCTGGAAAGATGGTTGCTGAGGCGGTTACCGCCGCTGCTGCGGAATACGATTTCACACAATATGACTGGGGCGGCGACAATGAAGTCGATCAGGTCTATGTGCTGTATGCTGGACAGGGCGAGGCCAACGGTGGCAGTGAAGACACTATTTGGCCACACGAGTGGTCGCTACAGTCAGCGACGGGGTCACCGATGAACGTGCAGAATATGCGCGTAAACACTTATGCCTGCGGTTCGGAATTGGGCGGTTCGGAAAACATCACCAGCGGCATCGGAACGCTCTGTCATGAATACACCCACTGTCTGGGTATCCCCGATATGTATGACACCAGCAGCAACCGCAACAAGAATTATGGTATGGGAAGTTGGGACGTAATGTGCAGTGGCAGTTACAATGGCAACGGTTTCTGTCCAGCCGGATATACAAGTTACGAGCGGTCTTATTGCGGATGGATGGAATTGAAAGAACTGAGCGAAGACACTTCGGTAAGTCATCTGAAATCGCTGACAGACAGCGGTGAAGCCTATATCATTTACAACGACAACCAACGTAACGAATTTTTCCTGTTGGAATGTCGGAATCAGACAAAATGGGATGCCGAAACGAAGGGCAAAGGTCTTCTGATTGTTCATGTGGACTACGACGAGGACGTTTGGCGATGGAATGCTGTCAATTCGTTCAAAAGTTACTATGATTCGCAATACAACGTCTTTACCAACGACCATCAGCGTTGTACCATCGTGCCCGCCGACAATGCATCTGGCACCAGCAATGAGTCGGGCGACCCCTTCCCTTACAATCAAAACAAGGCATTCTCTAATGTTTCGACGCCGTCGGCGACATTGTATAATGCCAATGCAGAGGGAACTCTTTTCCTGAATAAATCCGTGAAAAACATCACGCGCAACGACGATGGAACAGTGTCGTTCGACTTTATTGCCATCGATGAATCAACGACAAATGTTTTGGAGGGAACACTTTTCTACGAATCTTTCAACGAATGTGCCGGACAAGGCGGTAACGACAACATCTGGACGGCATCGTCATCCATGTTCCAACCCGACTGCACAGGCTGGGAATATGACAGAGGAACCGCTTTCGGTGGCAATCAGTGTGCCCGATTTGGGTCGGCAGTGGCCAAAGGAACGGTCATCACACCCAATTTCGATGTAGGCGACGAGGCAGAGCTGACTTTCAAGGCTGCTCCGTGGAATAAGGAGAACACGACCATGACCATCAGCGTTAGAAATTCAGCGACAACGTCTGTCGAACCATCGAAATTCACACTGTCAAACGGCCAATGGACAGAATGTAAGGCCACCATCAAAGGCGCTGGCAACATCAAACTCGTGTTCTCGCCAGCAAGCAATCGCTTTTTCCTCGACGAAGTCCGCGTAGAAGCCATTGGCAATGAGTCTGGTATTTCTTCCGTCACAAATAGCAATCGCAACCCCGATAGACGCATTTACGACCTTAAAGGTCGATTCGTGGGGACCGACATTAATGCCTTGAAGTCCGGCCTGTATATACAGAATGGCAAGAAGGTAATGAAATGAGTTTATAAAATTTCCCGATTAATAATCGAAATTCCTTTTCAATAAATCAGGCCTCGTCTTTTCGGATGGGGCTTGTTTTTTAATATTTAGCGGTTTAATTCAAATCCATCAAAGATGGTGAGAAATTCAGTATTTTATCGGGATTATTCCTTGGGTAAAATTCAAAAAAAATTCACTAAATTTGTGAATATTAAAAAAAATGTTTACCTTTGCACGCAAATGGGAACATAATGGTTGTAGAATTCGAAAAGGATTATCTGGAAGAGCTTTACAATGACGGGAAATGCAGAAACAAGAAATATCGTTTCCAGAAGCCTGTCGTTGTGAAGTACCAAAAGCGCATTGATACGCTGATGGCTGCTACGCGTATAGAGGATTTGTTCGTTTTCAATTCTCTCAATTTCGAGGCGTTGGAAAATGGCTATTTTTCGATTCGGATCGACTATCATTATCGTCTGGAATTCAAAATCAGGCTGGAAGGGACTGAACCATACGTAACTATTTGCACCGTAACCGACATTACAAACCACTATCAATAAAAGGAATGATGAACAGAACGACGACGCATCCCGGAGATGTTTTGAAAGAAGAATTAGAGGCAAGGGGCATTTCTCAGAAGAAATTCTCGGAAGTATTGTCTGTTCCTTATACGCAACTCAATGAAATACTGAACGGCAAACGCCCTGTCACAACGGATTTTGCATTGATGATGGAGGCGGCTCTCGGTATCAATCCAGAGTTGCTCATCAATATGCAGACCCGTTACAATATGTCTGTCGCAAGGCAGAAAAAAGGTCTGTTGGCAAAGTTGGTTAACATCAAAAGGGCTTGCGCTGCAGTGTTATAATTATTATTCCATAGTTGCTCGAAGAATTGAAACCAAAACAAAATCGAGATGACAATACACGAGGCAATTCAGCAGCGGCACAGCGTCAGGCGTTATGCCGACCGACCGATTGAAGCGGAGAAAGTGGCTGCGCTACGAGCGTTGATGGAGCAGTGCAACCGCGAGAGTGGCTTGAACATGCAGTTGGTGACGGACGAACCGACGGCTTTCAACTGTCGGATGGCGCGCTACGGGCGTTTTTCGGGTGTCAGCAACTATTTCGCGCTGATTGGACGGGCCGACGTGCCGAACCTCGACGAGATCATCGGCTACTACGGCGAGAAATTGGTGTTGGAAGCGCAAATGTTGGGGCTGAACACCTGCTGGGTGGCGCTGACCTACAAGAAAAAGCCGGAATTTCTGCAAATGGGCGATGGCGAGCGGCTTCGTTGCGTCATTTTTGTCGGTTACGGCACGTCGCAGGGCGTTTCGCACAAGATTAAGTCGGTGGAAAAAGTGTCAAAAGTCGATGGCGCAATGCCCGACTGGTTTCGTCGCGGCGTTGAGGCGGCTTTGTTGGCTCCGACGGCCATCAATCAGCAGAAATTCACGTTTTCGCTTACGAATGGAAATCAAGTCAGGGCGAAAGCCGGCTGGGGCTATTTCTCGAAAGTGGACCTTGGCATCGTGAAACTTCACTTTGAAATCGGGGCTGGAACGAATCATTTCGAGTGGATAAACGTTTAATATAAAAATTACTATGGAAAAAACGATGAAATTTTGTCAGAGTTGCGGAATGCCGCTCACAGAACACGTTTTCGGCACGAATGACGACGGCAGCAAGAACGAGGACTACTGCATTTATTGCTACAAGGACGGAAAATTCCTGCAAGACTGCACGATGGAAGAAATGATTGAGCATTGTGCGCAGTTTGTCGATGAGGTGAACAAGGGACTGCCGCAACCCATCACGAAAGAGGAATACATCGGCCAGATGAAGGTCTATTTCCCGAAACTGAAACGGTGGCGCAAGGCGATGATGGTTGGCGGCGATGATGAAAAGCCCGAAAATCCAGCCTTGGCAGCAGTAAAGCCGCTTATCGCACAAATGGCTGATACGCTACCAGTTGCGTATATTTCTTCGGTCGATGACGAGGGTTTCCCGTGGACGAAGGCGATGCTTGCCCCGCGTGTCCGTGAGGGTATCAAGGTTTTTTATTTCACCACCAACACTTTTTCGCTGCGTGTGGCGCATTACAAGGCGAATCCGAAAGCGAGTGTCTATTTCTGCGATGCAGAGGGTTTCAAGGGTATCATGCTTCGCGGCACGATGGAAGTGCTGACGGATGCCAAAAGCAAGGAAATGATTTGGCGCGAGGGCGACGAGCAGTATTATCCGGGCGGCGTGACCGACCCGAACTATTGTGTCCTGAAATTCACGGCTACCGACGGTCGTTTCTACAGCGATTTTTATCCACGCAGTTTTGTTCTTTAGAATATGAAAACCGAGATACTACCCCAATAAAGCCCTCGCGCTGAGGCTTTCAGCCTTTGGATGTCGTCGCCGATGCCGATGGTAACGCTGGTGAAAACGATGGACGGCGGCCATGCTGCACGTTTCTTGGACATATTGCAGAAAGAAATACTCCTTTTATGTTAAATTAATGTTAAAATCAGAGAATCGCTTGATTCTTACGTCACGTCACGTTTTATCTTTGCAGTCGCTTAGCAAAACATCGATCGATTATGAGAGAAAAAACAAAGTTAAAAATCGGAGAGTTCTCAAAGATGATGCAAGTTACCGTAAGGACCTTGCGATACTACGAGCAACGGGGACTGCTGATACCTGACGAGGTGGACGAGTGGACGAGACACCGCTACTACAGCATCGACCAGATGCTGAAGCTGAAGGACATCCGCGACCTGCAACGACTCGGATTCTCGCTGGATGAAATCAAGGACCTGTACGAATATGATTCGCACACGCCCAGCATCCGCCAACTGACCGAGAAGATCAAGGAAACGGAGGCACAACTACAAGAGCTAATAGCCCGTCGCAACCAACTGCTCAATTGGAGAGACTCTCGCAAAAAAATGAAGACAATGGAAAAATTCAGTATTCAATCATTGCCCGAAATCATCGTGGCAAGTCATCGTGAAGTCATCCCCAATTACGCCGCTCTTGGACCTCTATGCTACGAAAAAATCGGGCCTGAGATGCAACGATTAGGCTGTAAGTGTCCGCCTCCAGACTATTGCTTCACGATGGAGCACAACAAGGAGTACACACCAACTAACGTTGACATCGAGTATTGCCAGCAGGTGGAGGAGATGGGACAGGATAGCGCCATCATCCAGTTCAAGCGACTGCCTGCTATTTCCAAGGCACTCTGCATGAAGCATGTCGGTCCTTACGAACGCTTCTACGAGTCGTTCATCGAGGCATTCCGCTACATCGAGGAGCAAGGCTATAAAGTAGTAGGACACCCCCGCACCAGTTATATTGATGGAGCATGGAATCAGGACGACCCAGAGAAATGGCTCTCGGTCATTCAGATACCGATACAATAATATGATGCCCGAATATGCCGCCCGCAGGCCCGATGAAGGTCTATGTGACGGTGGTGGACGGTGAAGCGCCCGTGTTTACGCAGGTCGTGAGATAAAAATCAGAACATTTTGACAACGCGTCGCAGTCCAGCGACGAAAACATCGACTTCTTCGACCGTGTTGTAAAGGGCGAAGGATGCTCTGACTGTGCCCTGTACGCTGAGGCGGTTCATCAATGGCTGAGCGCAGTGGTGACCCGTGCGCACGGCGATGCCGAGGCGGTCGAGTAGGGTGCCGATGTCGAGGTGGTGGATGCCATCGACGTTGAAGGAAACGACCGACGAACTGTCGTGGCCGTAGAGGTTGATGCCGTTGATGTCGCGCAGTTGCTCCAAACAATGTTTTGTGAGCGATTTTTCGTGTTCAAAAATGCAATTTTGGCCGATTTCATCGAGGAAATTGATGGCGGTGGCGAGTCCGTGCGTGGCGATGTAGTCGGGTGTTCCAGCCTCGAATTTGAAGGGCAGTCGCTCGAAGGTCGTCTTTTCCCACGTCACGCGGTCGATCATTTCGCCGCCACCCTGATACGGCGGCAGTTTTTCAAGCCATTCCTCTTTGCCGTAGAGCACGCCGATGCCCGTCGGGCCGTACATTTTATGGCCGCTGAAAGCCAGAAAATCGCAGTCGAGCCTTTGCACGTCGAGTTTCGCGTGGGGCGCACTCTGTGCCGCGTCAATCAGCACGGGAACACCGTGTTGATGGGCAATTTCAACGATTTCATCGACAGGATTCTCCGTTCCGAGCACATTGCTGATGTGTGTCACGCTGACGAGTTTCGTGCGTTCGGTAAAAAGTTTTTTGTAAGCCTCGATGTCGAGTTGGAAATCATCGGTCATCGGGATGACTTTCACGATGATTCCGTGCTTTTTTGCCTGCAACTGCCACGGAACGATGTTCGAATGGTGCTCCATCTCCGACACGATGATTTCATCGTTTTCCTGCATTTGCGACTCGCAAAACGTCGCTGCCACGAGGTTGATGGCCTCGGTGGTGCCGCGTGTGAAGACAATTTCCTCGATTTTTCGCGCATTGATGAAGGTTTTGACGCGCTCGCGGGCCGCCTCGTGCAGGTCGGTGGCCTGTTGCGAGAGGTAATGCACACCGCGATGCACGTTGGCATTGACGTTGAGGTATTCGTCGCGCATCGCATCGAGCACACAAAGCGGTTTTTGCGTCGTGGCGGCGTTGTCGAGATAGACGAGCGGATGGCCGTGGACTTCTCTCGATAAAATCGGGAATTTTTCACGGATGGTTGCAGGGTTGTACATAGTTTTTAGGGTTGAAATATTTGTCGTAAAGTTCTTTCGCAATGGTCACGCAATCGCCCTCGGGCTCGGCTATGAACGAGGCGTAGGCGTAGGGTGCGTTTTCGGGCAGGAATTGGGTGACGGCATCGAGGTTTCCCGTAACGAAGGGCCATTCAAAGTGGTCGAACCAGTCGATTTTCGCCTCCTTCCTCGCAAAAAACGCCTTCCATCGCGGATAATAATAGGACGAGAGCAGTCCGTTCCATTCGCGGTTGGCATAGTCGTGCAGACCGCCTTTTTCGCATTGTTCACGGTCGCCCCACGTCGTGAGCAACATTCGTGCATTCCTTTCGTAGAGGGCTTTTTCGGCTTCGCTTCGACCCCAATTTCGTGCCATTTCCATCCATCTGCCCAGTCGAAATTCGCGTCGCGTGCCGAGTAGTCGGTCTTGGTCGAGTATCAGATTCAGAAAACGCTCTTCCAAGGCTTTTCGATTGCAAAAATCGCCCATTTCATCGGAATTGTTTGCGTTTGAAATCGAGTCGAAAAGGGTTTTTCCATAGTCGGCCAGCGCTTGGCGCATCAGGTCGGTCAAATCGTAGCGGAAATTCTCGTTATTCTTCATTTTTCTTGCGACGGAAAGCATCCCGCCGACGGCTTTCCGAAGTTCGTCGAAGTCCCAATACCATGACGAATTCGCCCAACTGCTCACCGTGCCCGCCTTCAACGACGGTCGCATCAGGAAGACGCTCTCGGTGGTGCCTTGTTGACGGTCGTTCGGGCAGTTGTAAATGCCCTGCAACAGCCGACTCCAGACGCTTTCCAGCGTTTTTGACGTTGTTTTGTCGGCTCCGTAGCGCATCTGCACATAGTCGCGAATCCACGTTTGCGGCATGTAGTCGGTGTTCGTCCACGGCAGGGCGTAGAGCAGGTCGTACAACATCGCATTGTTTTCGATGCCTTCGGGCAGTGCTCCGATGCCAACGAGCGCGTTGTCCGAAGCATTGTCGCGAGCCTTGTAAAAACAGTCGATGAGGCGATTGACGCGCCCGAAAAGACCGACATTTCCACCGAAATTGCTCACCTGACCCCAGATCCAGTCGTGATTTTGGCCGATTTCATCGGTGTGATGGCCGCTGCAAACGGTGTCGCCACTGCTGTCGCCGTGCAAATCGAGGATGATGAGCCGATTTTTCGGAACGGTGTGCGTGACGATGGTTGTGGGATTTTCTTGCCAATGTTGCGCCACCCAAATCGCCTCGGAATCGTGCTTTAGCAAGGCTTCGTACATCGCCCGAACCGACGCTTCCGCATCGCTCACGCTCTTCGGCACATAGCCCTCGTGAAAGGGGTCGATGGCGTAGAAATGGGTCGTGGCAGCCTCGCCAAACACTTTTTCGATGGCGGCGTAATATTTTTCAGCAAATTCTTTCAAAAGAGCCGTATTGTCGATGAAAAAAGGTCGTTGAAAACCGCACCAAATGCCGCCGTTGACGATGTCCGACAGCTTCCAATGCGCCACTTTCTCGTTGTCGGCGTGTTGCAGAAAATTCTTCGGAACCATCCCGACAAACCCAGGAATCACGGCCTTCATCTCGAACTCGCGAAGCCGTTGGAAAATCTTCCGTCCCAGTTCGGCACGCTGTTCGTACCAACTTTCGGGCAACGGACCGCCCCATGCCGTCATATTGTTCATAAAAAACCAGCCGAAATAGGCCGAACCCGTCACAAATTCGTTGACTTGGTCGAGATTTTCATAGCCGTAACCGCCCATCAGCACCTCTTTCCAGACACATTCCATTCCGGTGATGATGAGCGGCAGATTGATGCCGTGAAGTACCATCCAGTCGATTTCCTGCTGCCAGCGGTTCCAGTCCCAAAACGCCATCGAATAACTGTGAGTGCAGAAGTTCAGATAGTAGCGGTAATCGACGCTCGAATGATGGGTTTCGGGCTTGACGACGGGCAGTTTTTTTGGCAATTTTCCGCTTGGATTGTTCCACGAGATGTTGATGCCAGCGTAATGCTGCAAAAACCAATTGATGCCTGCGGCGATGGCGACGTTGTCACTGCCTTCGACCGTGATTTTTCGGCCATCGGAAGAGATTTTGAAAGTCGATTTTCCGCTGTCAAACGTCGTTCTGCGGTACACGATTCGGTCGGCGTCCTGCGGCAGAATGCGTTGCAGCAGGCCGTCGATGGCTTGGGCGTTGGCAGCCGTGAAAACCATCGTGAAAAGCGTTGTCAGAAGGACCTTTGGCAGTTTCATCTTGAAAAATTATTGACACAATTTGCAGCCCACGCACTTCGATAGTTCGCCGCGGAAGCGCTTTTCGACGAGGTAGTGCAGGCGGTCGCGCAGCGGAACGAGTTCGATTTGGTCGATGACCTCGTTGATGAATGCGATTTCGAGCAGCAATCGGGCTTGTTCGAGGCTGATGCCGCGCTGTTGCATATAGAACACGGCGGCATCGTTGAGTTGGCCGACGGTAGAGCCGTGCGCACATTTCACGTCGTCGGCGTAGATTTCAAGCATCGGTTGGGTGAACATTCGGGCTTCGCGGGTGGCACAAAGGTTTTGGTTGCGCATCTGCGACTCGGTCTTCTGCGCCCCGTGCTCCACGAGCACACGACCCGCGAAAGCACCCACAGACTGGTCGTCGAGCACGTATTTGTAGAGTTCCGTGCTCTTACATTCTGCCACGTGATGGGCAATCAGCGTGTTGTTATCGACGTGCTGCTGTTTGTCGGCAATCACGCAGCCGTAAAGACCGCACTCGGCACCCTCGCCAAGCAGCGACACATCGGTTTGGTTGCGCGTCGTGCCGTTGTGCAGCGTGATGACATTGTGCTTGACAGTGCTGTTTTTCTGCTGCTCGATATACACGTTGCTCACACGCGAATTTTTGTAGTGGGTTTCTTCCAGACAATAGAGTTCGAGTTGCGATTCCTCGCCTACGAAGGCTTCCACGACCTGCGTCGTCAGGAAATCGCGGTCGTCGGCAGCGTGGTCGCAGAACAACAGGCGAATTTGAGCCTCATTTTCCACAATCACCAAAACACGGCGGTTGAGCATCAGAGAGGCCCCCTCCCGACCTCCCCCAAAGGGGGGAGGAGTATCGCTTTCTGAACTGTTCCCCCTCTTTTTGGAGGGGGTTAGGGGGAGGCTCAGGATGTTGATGACCTGCACCGTCTTTTCAACCTTCACACCCTTCGGCACATAGACCACCAGACCGTCTTGCGCCAGCATCGTGTTGAGTGCCGTGACGCTGTCGGCATTGGTTTTGGCGATTTTTCCGTAATATTTGCTGACGATTTCGGGGTATTCGTCGGAAAATTTCCTCAACGAATCGACGACAACGCCTTCAGGCAGGTGTCCCTTCGGCTTTTCCTCGTTGTAGAACATATCGTTCACCACGAAATAAAGGTTTGTCGAAAGGTTCGGCACATCGCAGCGGAAAGCGTCGTAGGGATTCACGGGAATGCGCAACCGCTTGAGGTTCAGGCCGTAATCGGGCGCAAAAATCTTCGGAATGTCGGTGTAGCGATAGCGTTCCACCTTTTTCGTGGGCAGTCCGAGGCATTGGAAGTCCTCGAATGCCGCTTCTCGCACCGCATTCATCGCCTCCGCGCTGTTGTCGCAAATCATCGTGCGACACTGCTGAAACAAGCCGATATATTGGGCCTCGCTGTTCATTCCGCTTCTCCTTTAATCCAGTCGTAGCCACGTTTTTGTATCTCCTGCGCCAGTTCCATTCCACCCGTTTTCACGATGCGACCGTCGTAGAGAATGTGCACCACATCGGGTCGAATCATATCGAGCAGGCGGTCGTAGTGGGTGATGACGATGCGGCAATTGTCCGCTGTGCGCAGTTTGTTCACACCCTCGGCCACGATGCGCATTGCATCGACATCGAGACCAGAATCGGTCTCGTCGAGGATGGCGAGTTTCGGTTCGAGCATCGCCATCTGGAAAATCTCGTTGCGCTTCTTCTCGCCACCGCTAAAACCCTCGTTCACCGAGCGACGCGTGAATTTCGAGTCGAGTTCCACGATTTGCCGCTTCTCGTTCATCAGTTTCACGAAATCAGCCGCCTTCAGTTCGGGCAAACCTTGGTATTTCCGCTTCTCGTTGATGGCCGTTTTCAGGAAATTCGTCATCGACACGCCCGGAATCTCCACCGGATACTGAAACGACAGGAAAATGCCCTCGTTGGCGCGTGCGTCGGGCGACAATTCAAATAGATTCTTGCCGTTGAACCACGCTTCGCCCTCGGTCACTTCGTAGAGCGGATTGCCCACGAGCACCGCCGAGAGCGTCGATTTGCCACTTCCGTTCGGTCCCATCACGGCGTGGGTCTCGCCGGGCTTTATCACGAGGTCGATGCCTTTCAATATTTCCTTGTCGCCGATTCTGGCGTGTAGATTTTTGACTTCTAACATATTTTTTTTCGATATAAATCGTTAATAATCAATGGTTTTCTTTCTTGGCTTCGGTTTCGGTTTTGAGGAATTGTCGATGAGAATGTCCACAAAGGTATTCAACAAAGCCCCGAGAATCGTTTGGTCGTCGTTGTAATGATAATAATTGTATTGGAAGATGGGTGGTTCGTAAACGACGAATCTTCCGACCTGAATTGAAGACGGATTGACGGGCTGCCTGACAGGTTGATTTCGGAACATAATGCTGTGCGTCGGCTCGTTTTCTGAATACGCTAACGACTTGAAATTCAACGACTTAACAGGCTTGAGCCGAACCGATTGCATCACCGAGTCGCGCCACTGTTCGATGGCTGGTCGAGCATTGAAAAATTGCGCGTCAGCCTCGATGAAAGCGGTCAAAAATAGCAAAAGCAGCAGTTTTCTCATCGTTTTTTTGTTTTAATTTTATCCCACCGTGCCTTCAAGGGAGACTGAGAGCAACTTCTGGGCCTCGACGGCGAACTCCATCGGCAATTTTTGCAGCACTTCCTTCGCGTAGCCATTGACGATGAGGCCGACGGCTTGCTCGGTGGGAATGCCGCGCTGGTTGCAATACATCAGTTGGTCTTCCGAGATTTTCGAGGTCGTCGCCTCGTGCTCGACGATGGCGGTGGGGTTGTGGATGTCCATATACGGGAACGTGTGCGCTCCGCAGTCACTACCGAGCAGCAGCGAGTCGCACGACGAGTAGTTGCGGGCATTTTCGGCATTGGCGGTGGCTCGAACCAGTCCGCGATACGAATTTTGGCTGTGTCCGGCGGAAATTCCTTTGGAAATGATGGTCGAACGCGTGTTTTTACCGATGTGAATCATTTTCGTGCCCGTGTCGGCCTCTTGATAGTTGTTGGTGACGGCGACGCTGTAGAACTCGGCCACGCTGTTGTCGCCGCGAAGCACGCACGACGGATATTTCCACGTTATCGCCGAGCCCGTTTCGACTTGTGTCCACGAGAGTTTCGAGTTTTCGCCGCGCAAGTCTCCGCGCTTCGTCACGAGGTTCAACACGCCGCCCTTGCCGTTTTCGTCGCCCGGATACCAGTTTTGCACGGTCGAATACTTCACTTCGGCGCGGTTGTTCACGATGATTTCCACGATGGCGGCGTGCAGTTGGTTTTCGTCGCGCATCGGGGCCGTGCAGCCTTCGAGATAACTCACATAACTGTCGTCCTCGGCGACGATGAGCGTGCGCTCGAACTGCCCTGTGTTGCGGGCGTTGATGCGGAAATACGAACTGAGTTCCATCGGACAGCGCACACCCTTCGGGATATAGACAAACGAACCGTCGGAAAACACCGCCGAATTGAGCGCGGCGAAGAAGTTGTCGCGGTAGGGAACGACCGTTCCGAGGTGTTTCTGCACCAGTTCGGGGTGGTCTTTCACCGCGTCGCTGATCGAGCAGAAAATCACGCCCATTTCCGCGAGCTTTTCCTTGAACGTTGTTTTCACGCTGACCGAGTCCATAATGGCATCGACGGCGGTGTTGCCGCTCAGCGCGAGGCGTTCTTCGAGGGGAATTCCGAGTTTGTCAAACGTTTTTTCGAGTTCAGGGTCGATAGTGCCGTCGCCTTTCGGCTTCTGCGCCGTTGGGTCCGCATAATACGAAATCCCCTGATAATCAATCTCTGGCAAAGTCACGTGCGCCCAGTCGGGCTGTTTCATCGTCAGCCAGTGGCGAAACGCCTTCAGGCGGAACTCCAACAGCCATTCCGGCTCGTTTTTCTTCGCCGAAATCAGGCGCACAATGTCCTCGTTCAGACCTTTTTCAATGATTTCCGTCTGAACATCCGTCGTGAAACCGAATTCGTATTTCTGCTCGGCCACTTGCCGGACGAACTCGTTGCTATTCTTCATAGAATGCTACAGCTTCTGTTCCACCTCTATCTCGGTGAAGGTTTCGATGATGTCGCCTTCCTGAATGTCGTTGAAATTGACAAGCGAGAGACCGCACTCCAAGCCCGTGGCAACTTCCTTGACATCGTCCTTGTAACGCTTGAGCGCATCGATGGGTGCGGTGTGGATGACGATACCGTCGCGCACGACACGGGCCTTGTCCTTGTTGTGGACCTTGCCCTCGGTGACGAGTCCGCCAGCCACCGTGCCGACCTTCGAAATCTTGAAGACCTGCTTCACCTCGATCTGACCCGTGATTTGCTCCTTGATGACCTTGTCGAGCATACCGACCATCGTGGCCTTGATGTCGTCGATGGCATCGTAGATAATCGAGTAGGTGTTGATTTCCACGCCTTCGCGGTCGGCAGCCTTGCGAGCCTCAGCCGACGGGCGCACTTGGAAGCCCACGATGATGGCATCGGAAGCCGAGGCGAGCATCACGTCGTTCTCGGAAATCTGGCCGACGGCCTTGTTGATGACGTTGACCTGCACTTTCTCGGTCGAAAGTTTGATGAACGAGTCGCTGAGAGCCTCAATCGAACCGTCGGTGTCACCCTTGACGATGATGTTGAGTTCGTGGAACTCGCCGAGTGCGATGCGATGGGAAATATCGTCGAGCGTGAACTTCTTCTGCGTGCGCAGACCTTGTTCGCGCTGCAATTGCAGTCGTTTGTTGGCGATGTCGCGGGCTTCCTGCTCGGTGTCGAGCACGTGGAACGTGTCGCCGGCGGTCGGGGCACCGTTCAAACCGAGAATGATGCACGGCTCGGCGGGCTTGGCCTCGGTGATGCGCTGGTTGCGCTCGTTGAACATCGCCTTGATGCGTCCGTAAGAGGTTCCTGCGATGACGTTGTCGCCGATTTTCAGTGTTCCGTTCGACACGAGCACGGTGGAAACATAGCCGCGACCCTTGTCCAACGACGATTCAATGATGGAACCTGTCGCCTTGCGGTTCGGATTGGCTTTCAGTTCGAGCATTTCGGCTTCGAGCAGCACTTTTTCGAGCAATTCCTGTACGCCCATGCCTTTTTTCGCCGAAATTTCCTGCGACTGGTATTTTCCGCCCCATTCCTCGACGAGCAGATTCATATGCGAAAGGTCTTCTCGAATCTTGTCGGGATTGGCACCCGGTTTGTCGATTTTGTTGATGGCAAACACCATCGGCACATTGGCCGCCTGTGCGTGGGCGATGGCCTCCTTCGTAGTGGGCATCACCGAGTCGTCGGCAGCGATGATGATGATGGCGATGTCGGTCACCTGCGTACCACGGGCACGCATGGCCGTGAAGGCTTCGTGACCGGGCGTGTCGAGGAAGGTGATGCGACGACCGTCTTCGAGTTTCACGTTGTAGGCACCGATGTGCTGCGTGATGCCGCCGGCCTCGCCCGCGATGACGTTGGTCTTGCGGATGTAGTCGAGCAGCGAGGTCTTACCGTGATCGACGTGACCCATCACCGTCACAATTGGCGAGCGGCTGATGAGATCTTCGGCCTTGTCTTCTTCCTCGCTGACGGCCTCCTGCACCTCGGCAGAGACGTATTCGGTCTTGAATCCGAACTCGTCGGCCACAAGGTTGATGGTTTCGGCGTCCATACGCTGGTTGATCGACATCATAATGCCGACCGACATCAGCGTCGAAATCACCTGCATCGGCGAGATGCTCATCATCGTGGCGAGTTCGCTGACGGTCACAAACTCCGTCAGTTTCAGCACCTTCGACTGTGCCATCTCGGCGTTCTGCTCTTCGTGCAGACGTTCCTGCACGGCTTCGCGCTTCTCCTTGCGGTATTTTGCGCCCTTCTTGTTCTGACCTTTCGATGTCAGTCGGGCAAGTGTCTCCTTCACCTGGCGAGCCACGTCTTCCTCGTTCACTTCGAGGGGACGCTGGTTGCGACCGCGGTTTTTCTTTTTCTTGCCGCTCTTCTTGCCACCCTGCTCGGCTGCGGGACTTGCGGGCTGCACTTGGTTCTCCGCCGCATTGATATCGACGCGCTCCTTGCCGATGCGCACGCGCTTTTTGCGCTCGCGCTGCTTCTCGCGCTCTTGGGCGGCCTTTTCTTCGCGTTCCTTGCGCTTCTCCTCCTTCGATTTTTTCTTCGGACGAGTGCTTTGGTTGAGCGAATCGAGGTCGATTTTACCTTGAATCTTCAACTGCGGCGTGTTTTGCAGCTTTTTGTCGCTCTTGAGTTGGAAAACGGTGGGTCCCGACTTCGTTTCAGCTTTCGTCTCGGCTGGTTTTTCGACGGGTTGCTCCACTTTCTTCTCCACTGGCTTCACGACGGGCTTTTCAGCGGTTTTTTCCTGCTTTTTCTCGGCAGGTTTTTCCACTTTTTTCTCCACCGGCTTCTCCGCCTTCTTCTCAACCGCTTTCGCTTCTGAAACTTCCTTCACGACAGGCTTTTCGGGCTGTTTTTCAACCGGTTTTTCCTTCGCGACGGCTTTCTCTTTCTCGGCAGGCTTTTCAGCCTTTTTGTCGAGATCGCCGAGGTTGATTTTTCCCAATGGCTTGAATTCCTGCGCCGGTTTTTTGTTCGACGGCAGCAAGTCTTCGGCACGGCCTTTGGGTGCGGCTTTGCCGGCAGGTTCTTTCGTTTTCTTTGAAATGATGTCGGCCTTTGCGCGCACTTCCTTGTCTTGACGGAAGAACTCGACCAGAGCCTGGTATTGCTCATCGCTGAGCTTGAAACTGGGCTCAGCCTTCACTTCGCCGAGTTCAGGTTTCTTTTCAAGATATTCGACGGCCGTTTGAAGTCCGACATTCAGTTCTCGTATTGCTTTATTTAATCTGACGCTCATCTAATTTTATTTCAATTTACGGATGTACAATTTACAGATTGGCTATATTTTGATGGTTTTATTCTGTTTCAAACTCGGCTTTCAACACTTCGAGCACGTTATCGACAGTTTCTTCCTCGAGGTCGGCCTTTTCAATGAGCATTTCTCTGGGCGCATTGAGGACGGCCTTCGCCGTGTCGAGACCGATGGCCTTGATGGCATCGATGATCCACTGGTCGATTTCGTCGGCGAATTCGTCGAGGTAGATGTCTTCGTTGGCTTCGTTTTCATCAACAACGCGGAACACGTCGATGGTGTATTCGGTCAGCATCGAGGCCAGTTTGATGTTCAGACCGTTGCGACCGATGGCGAGGCTCACTTCCTCGGGTTTGAGATAGACCTCGGCCTTGTGGTTCTCCTCGTCGAGGATGATGCTCGACACTTTCGCGGGGCTCAGGGCGCGCTGGATGAAGAGTTTGATGTTGGTCGTGTAGTTGATGACATCGATGTTTTCGTTGTTCATCTCGCGCACGATGCCGTGGACGCGGCTACCCTTCACGCCGACGCAAGCGCCCACGGGGTCGATGCGGTCGTCGTAGCTCTCGACGGCGATTTTGGCACGCTCACCCGGCATTCGGGCGATTTTCTTCACGGAAATCAGTCCGTCGTTGATTTCGGGCACTTCGGCTTCGAGCAGACGCTGCAGGAAGACGGGGCTTGTGCGCGACAGGTAGATTTTCGGATTGTTGTTTTCGTTGGTCACCTGATGGATGACGGCACGAATGGTTTCACCCTTGCGATACTGGTCGTTGGGAATCTGCTCCTGCTTCTGCAGAATGAGTTCGTTGCCCTCGTCGTCGATGAGCAGGATTTCGCGCTTCCACATCTGATAAACCTCGCACGAAACGATTTGTCCGACGCGGTCTTTGTACTTGTTGTAGAGCGTGTCGTGTTCGAGTTCGAGAATCTTCGAAGCGAGTGTCTGGCGCAGGTTCAGAATGGCGCGACGGCCGAATTTCGCAAAATCGACGGGTTCCGATACTTCCTCGCCCTCTTCGTAGTCGGGCTCGATTTTCTGTGCTTCCGACAGAGCGATTTCCTTGTTCTGGTCCGACACTTCGCCGTCGGCCACGACGACGCGGTTGCGGTAGATTTCAAAGTCGCCCTTGTCGGGGTTCACGATGACGTCGAAGTTCTTGTCAGAGCCAAAAATCTTCGCCAAAACGTTGCGGAAGCTTTCTTCCAGCACGCTTACTAAGGTTGTGCGATCGATGTTCTTCGTGTCCTTGAACTCTTTGAAGGTCTCGATCATGCTGATGCTTTGTCCTTTTCTTGTTGCCATTATTTTGATTGTTTTAATTTTGATTCTTTAAATGTTGAAGTGGTATTTGCAGTATTTCACTTCGTTCATGTCGAACGTGTGCTCCACTTCCTGCACGACGGGGCGCTTCTTGCCTTCGAGGCGCACTTTTTCCTGTGTGGCGACGGTGAATTTCGGTTCTTCGACCGCGCTGAGGATGCCATGCACCTTCTTGCTGTCGGCCGTGAGCACTTCCACCTCTTTTCCGACGTGGTTCACATACTGCTGAGCCACTTTGAAGGGCTGTCCGAGGCCTGCCGATCCCACTTCGAGTTCGTAGTCCTGCTCGTCGCGGCTCAGGTGTTCTTCAACGAACTTGCTGAGTTCCACGCAGTCGTCAATCCAAACGCCGTCAGCATGGTCAATTTCGACGACGATGCGGTCATCGTTACTTACTTCGACATCCACCAGAAAGTACTCCTTTCCGACGAGCCATTGCCCCACAATTTCTTTTACGACATTCTTGTCAATCATATTTCAATTTCCTTTGTTATAAACCGAATGAGGAACTCTTTTCGAGCTCCTCATTCCACTGAACGCTGCAAAATTACAACATTTTTCTGTATCCCACAAGTTTTTTGCCTATTTTTTTCTCTTTTGACTCCTGCGCCTGCCCATTTTGAAGTTTTTTTGACGAGGGGGCAGGCGCGTCCGCTATGTGACTTGAGAAAATGATCATGCAAATGAGATGAGACCCTGCACGGCCTCGGGCTCCTCGCGCTTCTCGGCAGTTTTGATTCCAGCCGTTTGGTTGCGGATGTCCTCGAGTTGCTGGCGGGTGCGCTTGCTGGTGGGGGTGTTTTCGACGGCGATGATGATGTCTTCGTTGTCGAGGTCTTCGGGACGGAACAGGAAGATGTGCGGACGACGCTTGTACTGCGTGTTGTTGCCGTCCTTGCCGTAGAATCGTCCGCGACGCTCCTCGCGCTCTGCGGCTTTCTCGTCTTCCTTGGCCTTGCGCTCGGCATCTTCGATGCTGTGCTTATGGAAATGACTGCCCATGCCATCGACATCCTCGATGCCGAAACCAGTGGCGAGAATGGTGACTTTCACCTTGTCGCCGAGGTTCCGATCGACGGCCAAGCCCCATTTCAGTTCGAAATCGTCGCCGAATTTGGCCATGAAGTCGTTCACGTCGTTCATTTCGTCCATCGTCAGACCGGGTTTCTCGTTTTCGCTGGCGAAAGAAATCGACAGCAGGATTTTCTTCGAGTTGAACACGTCGTTGTTGTTGAGCAGCGGCGAGTTGAGTGCGTCTTCGATGGCTTTTTTGACACGACCTTCGCCCTCGCCGAAACCAGTGGACATGATGGCCACGCCACCGTCTTTCAACACGGTTTTTACGTCGTTGAAGTCGAGGTTGATGAGGCCGTGAACGGTGATGATTTCGGCAATGGACTTCGCGGCGACCGAGAGCGTGTCGTCGGCCTTGGCGAAGGCGTCGAGCACGGTCAGGTCGGGGTAGATTTCGCGCAGTCGCTCGTTGTTGATGACGAGCAGTGCATCGACGTGTTTCGACATTTCTTCCACGCCGTCGAGTGCCTGGTCGATTTTACGGGCACCTTCGAAGCGGAACGGAATCGTGACGATGCCGACGGTGAGAATTTCGAGTTCCTTGGAAATCTCGGCGATGACGGGTGCTGCGCCCGTGCCGGTTCCACCACCCATTCCGGCGGTGATGAAGGCCATGCGTGTGCCGTCGCTGAGCATTTTGCGGATGTCGTCGCTCGATTCTAATGCGGCCTCACGGGCTTTTTCGGGCTTGTTGCCGGCTCCGAGACCCTCTTTTCCGAGTTGCAGATGCACGGGCACGGGCGAGTCGTTCAATGCTTGGCTGTCCGTGTTGCAAAGCACGAACGTGACATCGTGGATGCCCTCGTGATACATGTGGTTGACGGCGTTTCCGCCACCGCCACCCACGCCGATGACTTTGATGAGGCTGCTTTCTTTCTCGTGCTCGCTAAGGCCAAAGTCGATGCTGGGCTTCGAGAATTGCTGCGGTTCTGTGTTGTTTCCCTCGTTGACGGGAATTGTATCGGTGAAGTCTAACATAATCTATTGAGTATTAAGTCGTTATAAAAATGGGAATGATATTTATTCGGTTTCGTCTTCGATGATTTTTCCACCGAAATTCTTCACAGAGCGCCACAAGCGATTCCAAGTGCTGTTTTCGCGTTTGATTCTCCGTGCTTCGGCTTCTTCCTCGGCCAGTCGCTGGCGCTCGGCCTCTTCCTCCTCCTCACGACGGCGACGAGCTTCTTCCTCGGCAGCCTTTTTCTCTTCTTCGGTCTGCACGATACCCATTCCCGTGATTTCATTGGGCTGGCGAATGGTACGCGGCGTACTGCTTTCATGCTGTTCGTGGGCGCCGTTGTCGAACAAGTCGCCTGTGATTTCCTCGCCTGCGCAGTTCATGTCGCCCTTCTCGAGAATGCCGAGAACGGTGTTCAGTCGGCCATTTTGCGCATTGATTTCGGGCAGGTTCGAGTTGATGGTGGTTGTCACGAATTTCGCCACGCGAATCTTTTCGATGTGCGTGTGGTTGCGGAAGGCGCGTTCGATATTTTTCATGTTGGAACCGCCACCCGTGAGGATGATGCCGCCGAGCAACTTGTCGATGTACTCGTTGGGCACTTGGAACCACGCATTCTCGATGATTTCCTCGACGCGAGCCTCGACAATGTTGATGAAGTCGCGGCTGAAGACGTTGCGCTCTTGGTCGATGGGCAGCGAGAGCGAGTTGTCGATGTCGCTGTTGTCGGTGTAGGCGCTGCCATATTTCAGTTTCATGCGCTCGGCTTCGTTTTCCTCCATTTGCAGCGTGGCAATGTCTTTCGTGATGTTGTTGCCGCCGAGCGGAATCACGGCCAAGTGGCGCAGAATGTTCTTGTTGTAGACGCTGACGGTGGTTGTGTCGGCTCCGAGATCGACGAGCACGCAACCCGAGCGTTTTTCCGTCTCGGTGAGCACGCTATCGGCCATGGCGAGCGGTGCGAGATACATTTCGGCGATGGTGATGCCTGCCTGCTCGAAACATTTGTTGAGGTTGCGGTAGAACTGCTTCCGCCAGAGAATGTTGAGGAAATTTCCCTCGAGGCGCGAACATTGGATGCCCACAGGGTCGAGTTGATACTGCTGATCGACCTTGTATTCCTGCGTGGCAGCGTCGAGAATCTCCTGTTCGGGATACGACGAATTGCGGTTCTGGTCCATCAGTTCGTTGATCATCTCTGGTGTGACAACCGTCAGGGCACCCATCTCCCTGAGAATCACGTTTTTGATGCTGCGAATGCTCTGTCCGCCCACGCCCACATAGACTTGGGCGATTTTCGACTTGAGCGTCGTTTCCAGTTTCTTGACGATGTTGGTCACACACATCACGGTCTTGTCGATGTTATAGACCACGCCCTTGCGAATACATGACGCAGAATCTTCCTGAACAACCGCGAGGATGCTGATGCTGCCGTCGAGGTTCTTCTTTCCTGCAATGCCGGTTATCTTCGATGAACCGAGCTCAATAGCTACAATAAATTCTTTTGGCATAATGGTATATATTTTAATATTTTACGTTTCCTCTCCGTTTGCAGATGATTTGGTTGTCGAACTCGAGGTTGATGTACTTGTATTTGTTCCATCCGGCCTGCGACAGTCCATAATGATAGAATTTTTCGAGCGTGTCGAGCTTTTTCATGACATATTCGCCGATTTTCTTGCCCGTGTCGCCCTTCTGCGTGTCTTTCGGCAGGTGGCCGATATAAATAATATGTTCGCCCACGCGCGGGATGAGTTCGATGCCTTGGTCGTCGAGCACGTTGACCTGCTCAATCTGGTTTTTCCACAGTTCATTGTCCATGATAGCCTTGCTCAGCGGCGAAATGTAGTTCATCGCGAAATGGCGGCTGATGTTGCCTGTGGCGATGATGAGGTCGCTGGTGTAGTGCGAATTGGGCATGATGCTGTTGTTGTCGTCGAGATAGTAGTCGTCGCCGTTCTTGGCCTTGACCCTGACGAGCGGCATCCGTTGCGTGATGGTGATGTTCACCTGTCCGTTCTGCGTCTTGTAGCACTCGGCGGTCTGTACGAAGGGACTGGCTTTGAGCGATTCTTCGATTTTTCGTGCATCGACATAGCGCATCGGCTTCCCGAGCGGATGCAGTTTGAGCGTTTGCAGCCGCTTTTTGATTTCCTCCGACTTGATGAAGCCGTTAGTGGTTTCGTCGGCGATGTTGATCATCACCTTCGTGCAGACCTTCGCCGTTTCGTCGGGCTTGTTGAAAGCCGTCACCGCCACGACCAAATAGGCCGCCAGTGCGATGTCGAGCACAATGGTCAGCGCCTTTTTCCAGTTTATCGTCAGTCCGAATTTCATCTATTTATCCTTTATCATTTATCCTTTATCATTTAGCAAAGCGCATATTTCCGGCACAAAATTGTCCAAATCGCCCGCTCCGAGGATGACAAGCACGTCGAAATCGCGACTTTTCACCAGTGGAATCACTCCGTCGAGGCTCACCAGGCTCTTTTCGACACCTTCGCGAAGGTGGTCGTAGATGATTTTGCTCGTGATGCCCGGAATCGGCTCTTCGCGAGCGGGGTAGATGTCGCAGAGAATCACCTCGTCGAGCAGGCTGAGCGCATCGGCAAATTCGCGGTAGAAATCGCGTGTCCGCGTGTAGAGGTGCGGCTGGAAAATCACCGTAATCTTCCGATTTTTGTAAATTTGGCGAATGCTCCGCGCACTTTCCAGAATTTCCTTCGGATGGTGGGCATAGTCGGAAATCAAGACGTGGCGCTCGTCTTTCAGACGGAAGTCGAACCGCCGGTCCACACCCTTCCACGTGGCCATTCCGTAGCGCAATTCCTCGGGCGTGCAGCCGTTGAGTTGCGCCATCGCCATCGCCGCCACACCGTTTTCGATGTTGATGGGAATCGGCAGGCCGAGTTTCACATTTTTCACGTTTTCAATCGGCGAAACGAAGTCGAATTCAATCTCACCGTTGTCGATTCGGATGTTTTCGGCGTGGAAATCGCCCTCGTCTTGGCTGTATTCATAGACGCGAACGCCCTCTTGAACATCGGGCTGCAGGGCGATTCCCTTGCGAACGATGAGGGCACCGCCGGGCTGAATCAGCGTCGTATAGTGGCGGAAGGCGTCGATGTAGGCCTCTTCCGTGCCGTAGATGTCGAGGTGGTCGGGGTCGGTCGAGGTGACGACGCTCATCCACGGGCGTAACCAGTGGAACGAACGGTCGTATTCGTCGGCTTCGATGACCACGAAGTCGCTGTTTTCAGATAGCAGGTAGTTCGTGCCGTAGTTTTTCGTGATGCCGCCGAGGAAGGCGTTGCACTTGACGTGGCTCTGGTGCAGAATATGGGCGCACATACTCGATGTCGAGGTTTTTCCGTGCGTTCCAGCGACGCAAAGTCCCTTGTGGGTGCGCGTGAGCGTGCCGAGCACCTGTGCGCGCTTCTGAATCTCGAAACCATTCTCGCGGAACCACGCCAGTTCTTTATGTTCGTGGATGGCCGGCGTGTAAATCACGAGCGTCTGCTCGGGCTTTTTGCAGGCCTGCGGAATTTTTTCGATGTCTTCGTCGTAGTGCAGCAACATTCCCTCCTGCTCGAGTCTGTGGGTGAGTTCCGAGGGCGTTTTGTCGTAGCCAGCCACCACCAATCCGCGACTCATAAAGTAGCGGGCGATGGCGCTCATCCCGATGCCTCCGGCACCGACGAAATAGACGGCTTTTATGTTATTTTTCAAATCCATTTCCTTTTTTACCTTTTTCTTTTTTTACCTTTTCCTTTTTTACCTTTCCCCTTTCAACCGAATGACTTCTTTAGCAATGATGTTCGCCGAGTCGGGAAGGGCGAGTTTCAACACATTTTCGCGCAGCGAGCGCAGTTTTTCCGCATCGTGCACGGTTTTGACGGCGAGTTCCAACAGCGTGTCGGGGGCTTCAGCGTCTTTCACGTAGAGCGCGGCATCTTTGTCGGCCAAGGCCAAGGCGTTTTTCGTCTGATGGTCTTCCGCCACGTTTGGACTCGGCACGAGAATCACGGCTTTTCCGATGAGGCAGAATTCCGAGATGCTACTCGCTCCAGCACGGCTGATGACGAGGTCGGCAGCCTTGTAAGCGATGCCCATATCAGCGATGAAATCGGCGATTTTCAGGTTTTTCGGCTGTTTTTTCTGCCGCATTTCCGCCGCAATCTGTTCGCTATAATATTTTCCCGTTTGCCAAATGAATTGCACATCGTCGCTCTGTTCCACGAGGTCCAAATGACGCAAGACGCTCTCGTTAATCGTCCTTGCACCCAGACTTCCGCCGACGAGCAGAATCGTCTTCTTCGCAGGGTCGAAACCGAAGGTTCGCACGGCCTCGTCGCGGCTGACGGTCGTTTCCAACAGCGCCTGACGAACGGGATTTCCCGTCAACATCAAGCGGTCGGCAGGGAAAAATCGCTCCATTCCCTCGTAGGCCACGCAGATTTTCTCGGCTTTCTTGCCCAAAATCATATTCGTTTTTCCGGCAAAGGAATTTTGTTCTTGAATCAGATAGGGAATACCCATACTGCCAGCCGCCTTCAGCGTTGGAAAACTGGCGTATCCACCCACGCCGACAGCCACGTCGGGCTGAAATTCGCGGATGATTTTGCGCACCATTCGGTCGCTCTTCCACATTTTGTAGGGCAGCGCGATGTTTTTCAGCAGATTGCCGCGGTTAAAGCCGCAAATCGGCAGTCCTTTGATGTCGTAGCCGGCAGCGGGAACGCGCTGCATTTCCATCCGTCCCTCGGCACCGACAAACAGAATTTTCGCCTCAGGTTGCTGTTCCCTGATGGCATTGGCAATCGAGATGGCCGGAAAAATGTGGCCGCCCGTTCCGCCTCCGCTGATGATGACTCTCAATTCCTTTTTCATGACGCTACCTCCAATTTTCTTTTTGCCGAGCGGCTAATGCTCAGAATCACACCGATATACACGCAGTTGATAATCGTCGAAGTTCCACCCTTGCTGATGAGCGGCAACGGCTGACCCGTGACGGGTGCGAGTCCGACAGCCACGCACATATTGAACAACGCCTGCGTGACGAGCAACAGCGCAATTCCCATCGCCAAAAAGGCTGGGAAATTGTTTTCGCAACGGTTCGAGATGCGACCCGTGCGGAACAGCAGGATGATATAGAGCAGGGCGACGAAAATCGCGCCGAGAATACCCATTTCTTCGATGATAATGGCGTAGATAAAGTCGGAAAATGCTTGCGAGAGGAAGTCGCGCTGCGTGCTGTTGCCAGGACCTTTTCCCAAGACGTTCGACGCAGCAATAGCCATCGTCGCATTGTTCTTCTGCGCACCCTTGCCCACGAGATCGACTTTTTCTGGTGGCACTTCCTCGTTGTTGAGGAAGTCCGTGATACGCGCCTTCCACGTGCCAAAACGGTGGAAAACCTTCTCGAACGACGACTCTTTTTTCTCCGCCGCAGCCACTTGTTCGCCGTCGATTTGCTCGACGAGCATTTGGTCGGTCGATTTCTCGTCGATTTGCTGGACCAACGTCTGGTCGGGGTTCGTTTTTTTCTGGTCATCGCCCAACATCCAAATCATCGAAATCATAAAGACGACAGCCAGCACCACGATGCCGAGCAATTTTCCGAGTTGCTGCATCGGCACGCGACCCAGAATCATCATCATAAACACGACGATGCACAGCAGGGCCGCCGTCGAGAAGTTTTCGACGAGAATCAGCGGAATGATGAAGGCGCAGATGAGCAAAATATAGTTGAATGCGTGGCGATCGGCACCTTTCTCGGTCTGCATCGCGCTCAGAATCTGCGCGGTGGCCAAGACGAGCGTTCCCTTCGCAATTTCCGAGGGTTGGAACTTCAAAAATCCGAATCCCACCCAGCGAGCCGCCTCGTTAGTCTTGTCGCCGCCGATGAGCGCCCACAGCAGCATCACCACCGAGATAATCAGCAAAAACGGCGTGACAATCTTGAAATATTTGCATTTCACGTTGAGCGTCACAACCATACAGAAAATGCCCAAAACCAAGATGCCGATGTGCTTCATCACGGGCGCCAGATAGCTTCCTCCCTTGTACGTCAACTGCGACGAAGCCGAATACACCTCGACCACGCTGATGATGCACAGGAAGAAAAAGACCATCCAGATTACCTTGTCGCCCTTGAAAATATTATTTAATGTCTTGTTAATCACCCTAAACTATGAATTATGAACTATGAACTAAAGATTCCTTACCAATGTCTTGAACTGCTCGCCGCGGTCTTCCATATTCTTGAAGAGGTCGAACGACGCACAACAAGGCGAGAGCAGCACCGTGTCGCCCGGACGAGCCATTTCGTAGCAGGCAGCCACGCAGTCGGGCATCGAGTGGACTTCGCGGACGGGAATGCCCAGCGAGTCGAAATTCTCGTGCAGTTTCGTGTTGTCGGCACCGAGATAGACCAGTCCGACGCATTTCTCCTTCACCAACGGCATAATCGACGTGTAGTCGTTGCCTTTGTCGAGTCCTCCGATGATGAGAATCGTCGGTGTTTTCATACTTTCCAGCGCATACCAGCACGCATCGACATTCGTCGCTTTCGAGTCGTTGATGTATTCCACACCACCTACGCGACAAACCTTTTCAAGTCGATGTTCTACGCCGGGGAAATCGCCCAGCGACTTGCGAATCACCTCTTTCCGAATGCCTGCAATGTTCGATGCCAAGCCTGCGGCCAGCGAATTGTAGATGTTGTGAGTGCCCGTGAGCGAGAGTTCCTCCTGTTCCATATTGAACGGCGTCGGGTACTCCAGTTTGTACTGTCCTTCCTCGATGTAGCCGATGGAACCGCTCTTTTTGATGAGCGAGAACGGACACTCGACGGCCTTGATGTCGTATTTTTTCAGTTCGCGGCTGATAATCGGGTCGTCGGCCCAGTAGATGAAGGAATCGTCGGCAGTTTGGTTCTGCAAAATGCGCATTTTCGCATCGACATAGTCCTGCATCTCGTTGTAGCGGTCGAGGTGGTCGGGCGTGATGTTGAGCAGCACGGCGATGTTGGCGCGGAAGTCGTACATATTGTCGAGTTGGAACGACGACAGTTCAATCACGTAGTATTCGTGGGGTTCTTCGGCGACTTGCAGCGCGAGCGAATGGCCGATGTTGCCAGCCAGACCCACGTCGTAGCCTGCCTCGCGGAAAATGTGGTAGATGAGGCTCGTCGTGGTCGTTTTGCCGTTGGAACCCGTGATGCAAACCATTTTCGACTGCGTATAGCGACCTGCGAACTCGATTTCGCTGATGATGGGAATGCCTTTCGCGATGGCTTTCGCCACGACGGGTGCCGTATCGGGAATGCCAGGGCTCTTGATGATTTCGTCGGCACAGAGAATGCGCTCCTCCGTGTGCTGACCCTCTTCCCACGCAATTCCGCGTTCGTCGAGCATCTGTTTGTACTTATCCTTGATGTTCGACCTGTCCGAAACGAACACGTCGAAACCTTGTTTCTTGGCCAATGCAGCGGCTCCCACACCGCTCTCGGCTGCGCCCAATATAGCTATCTTCTTCATATTTATCGAATCTTCAACGTAATAATTGTCATTGCCGCGAGGATAATCGTCGTAATCCAGAAGCGGACGGTGATTTTCGACTCGTGGAACTGACGCTCGGGCCAATTTCTGAAGATGAAATGGCACGTCGAGTCGAGGTCTTTGTCTTCCTTGCGGAAATTATCGTGAATCGGTGTCGCACGGAACACGCGGATGCGCTTTCCCTTCCGTTTGTAGAACTTGAACACCTGCGTCTGAATGATGACACTGAGGCTTTCGACGAAGAAAATGCCACAGAGAATCGGCAGCAGTAGTTCTTTATGGATGATGACGGCGCCGACACCGATAATGCCGCCAATCATCAGCGCACCCGTGTCGCCCATAAAGACTTGGGCAGGGTAGGCGTTGTACCACAGGAAACCAATCATCGCACCGATAAACGCGCAGAGGAACACCACAAGTTCCTGACTACCAGGAATATACATAATGTTCAAGTACGATGCCATTTCGATGTGACTCGACACGTAGGCCAAAATGCCGAGCGCCACGCCGATGATGGCCGAGTTGCCGGCGCACATTCCGTCCATTCCGTCGTTCAAATTGGCTCCGTTCGACACCGCCGTGACCACCACAATCGTCATCAGCACGAAGAGAATCCAGCCTGCGGCGGTTTTGTGTTTTCCGCAGAACGACATGATGTCATCGTAGCCCAAATTGTGGTTTTTCACGAAAGGAATCGTCGTTTTCAGCGATTTCACCGGCTCCGACTTATGCGTGACAACCGTTTCCATTCCCTGTTTTTCGGTCGTGATGTTCTCGTGAATCTTCGCGTCGGGACTCAGCCACAGCGTCATTCCGACGATGAAGCCAATCGACACCTGTCCGACAATCTTCCACTTGCCTTTCAAACCGGCTTTTTTCTGGCGGAAAATTTTGATGTAATCGTCCAAAAAGCCCAGAAAACCAAGCCAGACGGTCGTGACAATCATCAGCAGCAGGTAGATGTTCCTCATTCTTCCGAGCAACAGCACCGGCACCAGAATCGACACGGCAATGATGATGCCGCCCATCGTTGGAACGCCAATTTTCTTCTCTCCAAACGGGTCGATGTCGTGATCGCGGGCGGTTTCCGCGATTTTCCGACGTTTCATATATTTGATGAATCGCTCGCCAAACCAAGCCGAAATCAGCAGCGAGAGAATCAGCGTGAGCAAGGCGCGGAACGAAACGTAACCCCACATTCGGGCGCCCGGAATATCGTATTGCTCTAAAAATCGAAAAATGTAGTACAACATAACCTTTTAACTTTTTAACCTTTTAACCCTTAAACATCTCCCTCACCACTTCCTTGTCGTCGAAATGGTGTTTTACTCCTTGAATTTCCTGATAATCTTCGTGGCCTTTGCCGGCAATCAGAACGACATCGCCTTTCTCGGCCATCATACAGGCCGTGCGAATCGCCTCGCGCCGATCGACGATGCTCAAAACCTTCTTCATCTGTTGGGCGTTGAGACCGGCGAGCATATCGTCGATGATGGCTTGCGGCTCCTCGAAGCGCGGGTTATCGCTCGTGATGATGACGCGGTCGCTCTGGCGAACGGCCTCCTGCGCCATCAACGGACGTTTGCCCTTGTCGCGATTGCCACCGGCTCCGCAAACGGTAATCACCTTTCCCTTGCCGTCGAGCACCTCGTGGATGGCGTTGAGCACGTTTTCCAACGCATCGGGCGTGTGGGCGTAATCGACGATGGCCGTGAAACCGTCGGGCGAATGAACGGGCTCAAGCCGACCATTGACACTCTTGAGCGTGCTCATCGCAACGAGAATTTCTTCGGGCTGCTTGCCCAGCATCACGGCAGCGCCATAGACGGCTAACAGGTTGGAAACGTTGAACTTACCAATGAACTGCACGCCGACTTCGCGACCGTCAATTTCCAGATACATTCCCTCGAAATGACACTCCAACAACCGAGCGCGGAAGTCGGCCATCGAGCGCGTCGAGTAGGTTTTCACCTGTGCGCGGGTGTTCTGCACCATAAACGTTCCGTTTTTGTCGTCGGCATTGGTGATGGCGAAGGCGCTCTTCGGCAGGTCGTCGAAGAATTTTTTCTTCGCGTCGCGATAATTCTCGAAAGTTTTGTGATAGTCGAGGTGGTCGCGGGTCAGATTCGTGAAAAGTCCACCTGCAAACTGTAATCCGCCGATGCGCTGCTGGGCGATGGCGTGGCTTGAACACTCCATAAAGGCGTATTCGCAACCGCTTTCCACCATTTTCGCCATCAGTCGGTTCAGTTCGATGGCGTCGGGCGTCGTGTGCGAGGCTGGAATGGCCTCGTCCTCGATGTAGTTGCAGACGGTCGAGAGCAGTCCGCACTTGTGGCCGAACTGGCGGAACATATTATATAATAAGGTGGCGATGGTGGTTTTGCCATTCGTACCCGTCACACCGACGAGTTTCAACCGCAGCGACGGTTCTCCGAAGAAGACCGTGGCAACGGGGCCAACGGCTTCTTCCGTCGATTCCACCTGCACGAAAGTCACGTCGGAAGGCATTTTTTCGGGCAAATCCTCGCACAAAACGGCTACAGCACCTTGTTCAATGGCCTTTTCGATGAATCGATGACCATCGACCTGCGTGCCTTTCATTGCCACGAACAAACCGCCCGCAGCAACCTTTCGGGAATCGATTTCGATGCCCGTCACTTCTCGCTCCGAATCGCCGACAATCGCCGTCGGTTTGATGTTTTTCAGCAGTTCACTTAACTTCATATCTCGTTTCTTTTTATTGCTCAATCCAATGACTTAAACTTCCAGTTGCAACTCGCAAATGTCGCCTTTTTTGATAGCGTGGCCAGGCTCCAAACTCTGTTTTACGACCCGTCCGCGACCCTTCAGTCGCACGCGAACGCCGCGCTTCTCAATCTGATAGACGGCATCACGCGCTCCCATCCCAATCACATTCGGAATATGGCCGCCGCCGAACTGTTTTTCTTGAGTCAGCCCGATTTGCTGCTTCGTTTTTTGCGTCGCAGAGCCCCAAACAGCGTTGCTTCCGTCGCCTGTCCAATCGTTGACGGTGCTGACTCCCAAGTGCGACAGCACGTAGTCGGCAGCCACGAGATTGCCGTTTTTCACGTTCGGAATGACAACCGACAAAGAGTCACGCGCATCTTTCACGTCGAGTTTCAGGTTTTGCGCCAGAATACCCTCTGAAATGTGGTGGAAAACTTTCGCCGACATACCTCCCGAAGCTGGCATTCCTCTTTTCTGAATGCAGACGATGCACGAATAGCGGGGCGCGTCGGCAGGGAAATAGCCGACAAATGACAGCAGATAGGCCGAGGTTTTTCCGGCTTTCGTCCAAATCTGAGCCGTGCCGGTCTTGCCAGCCACCTTAAACGACTTGGAACGGGCATTTTTACCTGTTCCGATACTGACCACTTGCTCCAGAATCGGTTGTATCTTCTTGATTGTCTGCGGTTTGGCGATGTGCTCGCGCAACACCACAGGCGGATATTCATTGATGACTTCGCCGTTTTTCACCACTTGTTTCACGAAGCGCGGACGCATCATTCGACCATTGTTGGCGATGGCGTTGTAGAAAGTCAGCGTCGAAATCGGCGGCACTTGCGACTCGTAGCCAATCGACATCCAAGGCAGTGCCGTGTTGCTCCAGTTGGCCCAATGGCGGCCTGTTTTGTCCTTTTGGGGCATACGGATACGCGCAGGCGACGAACCCATCAGCGGAATCTGCAAATTGTCGGCCAAGCCCGTGCGATAGATGCCTTCGACGAATTTTTCGGGTTGGTTATGATAGTATTCATCGACGATGCGGCTCACGCCAATGTTCGAACTGTAATGCAGCGTCTGTGGCAGCGTCAGCGTGCCGTAACCGCCCTTGTGATAGTTGTGGTCTTTCATTGGCCGACCATACATCGTCCAAATACCGCTGGCCGTTTCCACGCGCTTCGTCGTGTCGCACTTGCCATCGTCGAGACAGACCATAATCGATGCCGTCTTAAACACCGAACCTGGCTCCAACAGGTCGCTCACGGCGCGGTTTTTCATTTCGCGATACTGGCCGTTGCCGCAACTTTCCATATTCACAATCGCCTTGATGTCGCCCGTCTCGACTTCCATCACAATCGCCACGCCCACGTCGCCGCCGATGAGTTTCAACTCGTCGATAACGGCACGTTCGGCCAAGTCTTGAATGCCCACGTCGATGGTTGTCACGATGTCGGCACCGTCAACGGGCGGCATATCGGTGATGTCGAGCCATTTGTTGAGCACCTTGCGACGGTGGATGATGCCGTTTTCGCCGCGCAGAATGCTGTCGTAACTCAGTTCGAGACCATATCGGGCGGAATCTTTTCCTTTGTAGAGGTCGCCGATGGTACGACCGGCGAGCGAACCGTGCGGACGCAGCCGCGAGTTGTATTCCTCGATGCTGAAACCGCTTCTGTACGAGGCTTTCACGATGAAACCGTCGCTCGTGGTTTGTTCGGTGTTGAAAGGAATGTCGAAGATGGGAATTGAGCGCACCTCGGCGAGCGTGTTGAAATCGACGCGCCGTTTCACAATCGGCCAGTGGCGCGACCCTTTTTTGCCGTTTTTCTGCACCTGCTGACGACCTTCGTCGAGGTGTTTTTTGAATTCGTTGGCCGATTTTTCAGGGAAGATTTGGCTCAACATCAGACAAATCGTGTCGATTTTCTGGTCCCAGAGCGTATCCGTTTTCGACTCTTCAAGAGCCTGAAAGTCCATATACATCTTGAATTCCGGCAGCGACGACGCCATCAGTTGACCGTCGCACGAGAGAATGTTGCCACGGTTGGGCTTCACACTCACGCTGTCGTTCTTCACACGCTTCGCCACCTTCTCCCAATAGTCGTGCTCGGCGGTCATAATATACATCGCTTTACCCACAACGGCAAACGCCAACAGCGTCATCACAATCGCAATGGCACTGTAGCGCGGCATAATCTTCTTATGGTTAAATTTGCTCATCTTCTTATCTCCTTTAACTCCTTAACTCCTTATTTCCCAACTTCTTACTCCTTCATCTGAATCACATACGGCGGCTGATTCGGAATCTTCAGCACACTATCTTTGTTGTTTTGCAGAATTTCCAGCACCTTGCTCTCGCGACTCCTCTCCGTCAGTTGGCTACTGCTCGACAACGCCTTGTATTTTGCGTCTTTCAGTTCCTTTTGCAGTTTGTCAATCATAATCAAATCCTGCTGGCAACTGTAGCGATTCGAGATGTAGATGATGACGAACAACGTGATGAGCAACAAGAGCCACACCTGACGGCGCACGGTTTGCGTCGTGAGAATGTCGCCACCGAGGATTTTCCGCAGTGTGAACGTCTTCGACTGCGGTGCCTCGTCTTCGATGGCCTGTTCGCGAATCACCTCCTTCAGCGAGGGCGACTCGTCGGCAAGTTCCTGATTTTCAGAAACTTCATTCACGGCAGGCTCCGTCTGTTCACCAGCCTCGATGGTCAGTTTGATGTCTTTCTTGTCGGTCATTTTTTTCTGCAATTCTGAGTTTAGCACTCCTGCTGCGCGGATTTCGCGCCAATTCGTCGTCTGTCGGTGTAATCACCTTGCTGTTCACGGCTCGGAACGGCGTTTCCGCGCGTCCGAAAAAGTCTTGCGACACCTTTCCTTCGGCATTTCCCGATTTCATGATGTTCTTCACGATGCGGTCTTCGAGCGAATGATACGTAATCACCGACAACCGACCGCCCTCTGCGAGCAGTTCAGTTGCAGCGAGAAGCATTTCGCGCAGTGCATCCATCTCGTGGTTCACCTCGATTCGCAATGCTTGAAACGCCTGTGCCGCCTCTTTTTTCTCGCGGTCGCGGCGCAACAGCGGTTGCAGCACATTCAGCAAGTCGCCAGTGGTCAGCAGTGGCTTTTCGGCTCGCGATTTCACAATCAGCGAGGCCATTCGCCGTGCAGCTTTCAGTTCACCGTAGTAATAGAATACGTCGGCCAGTTGCCCCTCGCCGTAGTTGTTGAGAACGTCGGCAGCCGTGAGCGTGGCGCGTTTGTTCATTCGCATGTCGAGCGGTGCGTCGAAACGAAGCGAAAAACCGCGCTCGGCCTCGTCGAAATGATGGCTCGAAACGCCCAAGTCGGCCAGCAGACCGTCGATTTTCTCCACTCCGTAGTAGCGCATCCAGTTTTTCAAGTACCTGAAATTGCTGCGCACGAAGGTCAGTCGGTCGTCGGCTACGATGTTCTTTTCCGCGTCTGCGTCTTGGTCGAAGCTGTAGAGATGCCCACCGGCACCCAGTCGCGACAGAATCTCTTTGGAATGGCCGCCTCCGCCGAAGGTTACATCCACATAGATGCCCTCTGGGCGGATGTTCAGCCCATCGACACTCTCCCGTAGCAACACGGGAACGTGATATGTCGTCTCGCTTGTTGTCATAGGCCGTTTTCTGTGCTACTGCCCATGATTTCTTCCAGCGCTTGTCCGAATTCCTCGGCCTCCATGAAGGGTTTGTCGCCGTCTGCCGAGCGCCAGATTTCAATCGTGTCGCCCATGCCGACGAACTTCACCGTTTGCTCAATCTCCGCCATTTTCAGGTAGCGCTTCGGAATCAGGAAGCGCCCGTTGCCGTCGAGCGTCACCTCTTCCACATCGGCCACAAACTGACGGAAAATCAGCTGATGGCGGGCGTTCCAGCGGCTCAGACGTTGGCGAAGCGTGTCCATCTGCTCGTTCCATACCGACTCCGGATACAGCACCAGACACGGCTGGAACACGTCTTTGCGCATCACCAGTTTCTCCTCGCCCGATGACTGGAGCACCTTGCGGAAGACTGACGGCAGGAAAACACGTCCTTTCGCGTCTGTTTTTGCTTCTATGTTACCTAAAAATCGCATACGAACATTACTTAAATGGAATTTCGCAACAAAATTACGCATTTTTCCCCACAATCCACCACTTTTCTCCACTTTTTTTTCAAAAAAATCAAAAAAAATTTTTTTTTTGCTCATTTTCGCCATTTCGTGCAATATTTTTCGATGTATTTTTTTGATGTTCATCCGATTTTTTATCAAATTTTTCCATCGGTTTTCTCAATTTTTGGTTTCGTTTTAGATTTTCTTTCACAAAGGCAATGCAACTGTATGAAAGTCAAGCGTTTGCCTTGATTTTTCGTTTGTCTGATTAGAAAAACTCCCCCTCTCTTTTTTTTATAATAGGTACGCGCGCGAAATTTTTTTTATCATTTTTAGTTTGTTTTTTTACAAAAAATGTCACTTTTTAGAAAAAAAACGTTACATTTGCAGTTCGTAAAGGATATTTTGTCGCAAAATGCAAGGCGCGACGACAAAAAAACGAGCTATTTTGGAAACAAGACAAGATTATCAAAAAACGATTGACCTCGACGCAGTGCTGCGCGGAAAAATGGGAAAAAAAGCCCGATGGATTCCGCGTCCAGCGGTGTCGTGGCTGAAAAAGACGATTCATCAGGATGAGGTGAACGATTTCCTGTGGGAAAGTCGCGAACTGACAGGTACACCGTGGCTGAAGGCTTGCGTTGAATATTTGCAGATGACGCTGGAAGTCGAGGGAATAGAGAATCTGCCGCCGAAAGACGACGGACGACTCTACACTTTCGTGTCGAACCATCCGTTGGGCGGTATCGACGGCGTGGCGCTCGGCTCTATCATCGGCGAGCACTACGACGGCAATTTCCGTTATCTGGTCAACGATTTGCTGATGAATCTGCCAGGCCTGGCGCCGCTTTGCATCCCTATCAACAAAACGGGCAAGCAGAGCCGCGATTTTCCGGCAATGGTTGAGGCCGGCTTCAATTCCGACCACCACATGCTGATGTTCCCGGCAGGTCTTTGCTCGCGCAAGGGCAGTGATGGCCAAATTTGCGACCTCGAATGGAAAAAAACGTTTATCACGAAGAGTGTCGAGGCGCAGCGCGACGTCGTTCCCATCCATTTTGGTGGCCAAAATTCCGAGAAATTCTACAACATTGCCAACTGGTGTAAACGGTTGAACCTGAAATTCAACGTGGCAATGCTGTTTCTCGTCGATGAAATGTATAAAAATGTAGGAAGAACCTTCCGCGTAGCCATCGGAAAACCGATTCCGTGGCAGACTTTCGACAAGTCGAAATCGCCTGCGCAATGGGCCCAGTGGGTCAAGCAGCAGGCCTACTCGCTGTAAAAAAATCTATCAGATATGGAACAAGCCATCATACCACCCGTTGCGAAGCATTTGCTCAGGCAAGAACTGACGCCCGAGCGCCAACTTCGCCTCACGAATAAAAGCAACAACGAGATTTATGTCATCACGGCACACGAAGCACCAAACGTGATGCAGGAAATTGGGCGACTGCGCGAAATCGCCTTCCGCGAGGCTGGCGGAGGCACAGGGAAGGCGGTCGATATCGACGATTTCGATACCTGCGAAAACTGCTACAAGCAGCTCATCGTTTGGAATCCAGAGGCCGAGGAAATCATCGGTGGCTATCGCTATATTTTCGGTTCCGACTGGGAACTCGACGAGAATGGGCAGCCGAAACTGGCCACGAGCCACATGTTCCATTTCTCAGAGCGGTTCATCAAGGAATACATGCCCTACACTGTGGAATTGGGGCGTTCGTTCGTGTCGCCCGACTACCAAAACGTGCGGAAAAACACGAAAAGCATTTTCGCGCTCGACAATCTTTGGGACGGAATAGGCGCTCTGACCGTGCTCAATCCCCACGTGAAATATTTCTTCGGAAAAGTGACGATGTACCCGTCGTATGTGCGTCGCGGTCGCGACATGATTCTCTACTTTTTACAGAAGCATTTTGGCGACGCCGAAAACCTGATAGTCCCGATGAAACCGCTGAAAATTGAGGCTGACCCCCAAGAATTGGCTGAACTTTTCTGTGAAGAAGATTTTAAGAAAGACTATCGGATTCTGAACACCGAGATTCGCCGTTTGGGATACAACATTCCGCCGCTCGTCAATGCCTACATGAGCCTTTCGCCGACGATGAAACTCTTCGGAACAGGCATCAACTACGGTTTTGGCGATGTCGAGGAAACGGGAATTTTGATTGCCGTCGATGAAATTTTGGAGGAAAAGCGTGTCCGCCACATCGATTCCTTCATCGACGAGCATCCCGAGGCCCTGCAAATCACGAGCGGAGCCAATCAAGTGTTCTACAAGCCGCGTTCTTAGGCGGTTTTATACGATGGGCAGCGAAATTCCGTTGATTTTTTGATAGACATCGAGGGCAAACACGTCGGTCATGCCGCAAAGGTAGTCGATGACGGCCATGATGCGCGTTTCGACCTTGTCGGAACGAATGTCGTACTGCGAACTGACAAGGGCGAGCAACTGCTGCGAATGGAAACGCTCGGGGTGCATCGACGCGCCGATGAACGTCTGCATGAGCGTTTCGATGATTTTGTAACCGCTCAGTTCCACATCGAGCACGGGTTTGCTGCGATAAATTCGGTCTTTTGAGAGTTTTTCGCAGGCTTCGTAAGCCTCGCAAATGCGCTTCGGCGTGTGCTTGATGAGACTTCCCTCGAAAGTGCCGTCAAGAATCGCCTTTTCGTTTTCCACAAACACCTCGACACAGGCGTGTTCGAGCAGATTGATGACGCATGAACGCAGATAAACCACTTTTTCGTTGACATCGGTGACGGGTTCGTCGTTCAGACGCTGTAAAATGCGATTTTGCTCGGTTTCATCGAAGAAATTGAGTAAAAAATGCTCGGTTTCATCGTAGGTGAGGAGTTTTAATTTGTGGGCATCCTCAATGTCCATGATTTCGTAGCAAATGTCGTCGGCAGCCTCGACGAGATAGACCAACGGATGGCGCGTCGAAGGCGGAATGCCGAGTTCGTCGGCAATGCGTTTGTAGGCATCGGCTTCGGTGTAGAAAAAGCCGAATTTGCCCTTTTTCGTGGCGTTGGTCGATGAATACGGATATTTGACAATGCTGGCGAGGGTGGAGTAGGTCATGACGAAGCCGCCGCGCCGCCGTCCGAGGAAGCTGTGCGTGAGTAGTCGGAAGGCGTAGGCGTTGCCTTCGAAATGCGTAATATCATCCCAAAATCCCGATGAAACCGCCGATTTTAGCGTCTGACCAGGTCCTTCGGAGAAAAAAGTTTGGATGGCTTTTTCGCCCGAATGACCGAAGGGCGGATTGCCCATGTCGTGAGCCAGACAAGCCGCCGAAACGATGGTTCCGATTTCCTCGAACAGCGTTCCTGCGAGTTCGGGATGTCGTTTCGTGAGTTCGCGGGCGACGTCGTTGCCGAGCGACATTCCCACCGATGCCACTTCGAGCGAGTGGGTCAGGCGGTTGTGCACGAAAATGCTGCCGGGCAGCGGAAAAACCTGCGTTTTGTTCTGCATCCGACGAAACGGTGCCGAGAAAATCAGACGGTCGTAGTCGCGCTTGAATTCCGAGCGGTCGTCGTGGCGGTCGGCATGGCGATATTCCTGTCCGAGTCGCTTGTTTGAGATGAGTTGTTTCCAGTTCATGTGTGCAAAGTTACGAAAAATGAGGCAGAAAATCGTCGAAAAATCAAAAAAATACCTTGATTTTATTTTATTTAACGACCGATTGTGTCTTGAAAGCGAAAGTTTTGCTAACTTTGCACTTTAGTTGAAGAAGAAAATGGAAAAAATGGTGAAAATCAATGTAATCAACAAAAGTCATCATCCGCTGCCGGCGTATGCCACCGAACAAAGCGCTGGAATGGATTTGCGTGCGAATCTGAGCGAGCCGATAGTGCTGAAACCACTGGAGCGTTGTTTGGTGCCGACGGGTTTGTTCATCGCCTTGCCCGCAGGCTACGAGGCGCAGGTCAGACCCCGCAGTGGACTGGCTTTCAAAAAGGGAATCACGGTGCTCAACGCGCCGGGAACCATCGATGCCGACTATCGTGGCGAGGTGGGTGTGTTGTTGGTGAATTTGTCACAGGAGGATTTCGTCGTCAACGACGGCGAAAGAGTGGCGCAAATGGTCATTGCACGGCACGAAATCGCCGATTTCATCGAGGTTTCTGAACTCGACGAGACCGAACGTGGTGCTGGTGGATATGGGCATACGGGAGTGAAGTAATTTACAATTTGACAATTTACATTTTACAATTTTAGGTAATGGTACGAATGTCTTGGACGAAATGGTTGATGGCTGCGGTCGTGATGATGGCTGCGGTCGCGTCGTGCGGCGTGTCGAGCCGTTCCATATCTGACCTTTCGTCTCGCTCCTCGTTCCTCGTTCCTCGTTCCTCGCTCACTTCTGAGGAATCCCTGCGCTATAATTATTTCTTCTTCGAGGCGATGAATCAGCAGAACGCAGGCCATTACGATGCCGCTTTCGACTTGTTGAACCGCTGTCTCGACATCAATCCGAATGCGGCGGAGGCGTGGTTCTATCTGTCGATGTATCAGGGTGAATTCGGGCACGATTCGCTCGCGCTCGCCAGTATGGAAAAAGCAGCCCGACTGCGCCCCGACAACGCCACGTATCAGGAGCAATTGGCGCAGCATTACCTCAATGCGCGGCAATACGACAAGGCGACGGCGGTCTATGAGCAACTGGCCGAGAATTTCCGTCAGCGTTCCGACGTTTTGCAAATGCTCATCCGACTCTATCAGCAAAACAAGAATTACGACGGAATGATTGATGTCATCAACCGCATCGAGGAAATCGAGGGTGCTAATGAGGAAATCACCCTCTCGAAAATGCGCGTCTATGAGATGAAGGGCGACAAAAAAGCGGCGTGGAACGCGCTGAAAGCCCTTTCCGACAAGCATCCGAGCGACTTGAACTACCGCGTGATGATGGGTAATTGGCTGATGCAGAACAATCGTCAGAAAGAGGCTTATAAAATCTTCGCCGATGCGCTGAAAGAAGAGCCCGACAACGGCTATGTGCAGGCGTCGATGTACGATTATTACCGCGAGTCGGGACAAGATTCGCTGGCTCGGAAAATGATGCTCGACATCATCGTCAGTCCGAAGGCTTCGACTGAAAGCAAGGCCATTATGATGCGGCAGGCGATTCAAGAAAATGAGCAGTTGGGCGGTGATAGCACGGCAATTCTGGCCCTTTACGACAAGATTCTACAAGTGAATCCGAAAGATTCCGATATGGCCGAGATGCGAGTGGCTTATATGACTTTGAAACAGATGCCGACCGACAGCATCAACGGGGCGATTCGCCAACTGCTCGCCATCGCGCCCGAGAATGCTGGCGCCCGACTTCAACTTTTGGGCAGCTACCTGCGCAGCAAGGATTGGGACAGTGTCATCGCCATTTGCAACGAAGGCTCGCGCTACACGCCCGAGGAAATGGCTTTTTACTATTACGAAGGTCTGGCCTACTACCAAAAAGAGGAGCACGAGGAGGCTCTCGGCTCGTTCCAGCGCGGTGTGGCGCAGGTCAAGGAGAACAGCAACAAGGAATTGGTGTCCGATTTGTACTATTTTATGGGCGACCTCTACCACCAAAAAGGGCAGGAAAACAAGGCTTTTGTCTGCTACGACAGTTGTCTGCAATGGAAAGACGACCACGTGCCCTGTCTGAACAATTATGCCTACTATCTGAGTGTGAAAGGGCAGGATTTGCACCGCGCCGAATTGATGAGTTATAAAACGGTGAAGGAGGAGCCGCAAAATGCCACTTATCTCGATACTTACGCATGGATTCTGTTTATGCAGGAGCGATATGCCGAGGCGAAAATCTACATCGATCAGGCGGTCGCGTGCGACACGGATTCGGTGCAGAGCAGCGTGATTATCGAGCACGCAGGCGATATTTATTATAAAAATGGTGAACCCGAAAAAGCGATTTCCTATTGGGAAAAGGCATTGGAGAGCGAACCCGAAAACCGCGACTTGTTAGAAAGGAAAATCAGAGAAAAAAAATATATTAAAGAAGAAGAAAAATGAAAAAGAAATCGTTGATAATCAAATCATTGGCTTTCGGCTTGATGATGATGACAGCCGCTTGTGCGTCGAAGAAAAATGTCGTGACGGAAACGCCTATGCCGACGGGAACATCGTCGGGAAACGTAACAAACACGACAACCCAGCCGACAACGGCGAAACCCGACGATCAGGTGCTTGTGAGTTCGGCCGACTTCCTGAAAAAAGTCATCGACAGCCGCGTCACGGCGAAAAACATCGTGTCGGATATGACTTTCAACATCAAAATCGGGTCAAAAGACATCACCGTGCCTGGCTCGCTGCGGATGCGGCGCGACGAGGTGATTCGCCTGCAATTGTTCGTTCCGCTGCTCGGTACGGAGGTCGGTCGCCTCGAATTTTCGCCCGACCGCGTGCTCATCATCGACCGCCTGCACAAGGAATACATCGAGGCCGACTACACCCAACTCGACTTCCTGAAAAACAACGATTTGAATTTCTACAGCCTGCAGTCGCTGTTCTGGAACCAACTGGCCGTTCCCGGGAAGAATACCGTTGAAAAGTCTGATTATCAGCGGTTTAGCGTCGATGGTAAGAACATCAAACTGACGCAGGACAATATGACGTACAATTGGGCAACAGCCCCGACGGGTCAAATCGTGATGACAAACATCAATTATGCAACGGCCAAAAGCGGTGCTTCGTCGCTGCTTTGGATGTATTCCGATTTTAAACCGCTCGGCATCGCGCAATTCCCTGCCCATCAAGACTTTACGTTCACAACGTCGGCCACAAAACAACTCAAAACAGTGAAGGTGACGCTCGATTTGGACAACGTGAAGGACAAAAACGACTGGGACGTGACGACGACCGTCTCTTCTAAATATAAAAAGGTGGAAGCTGCCGACATTCTCGGAAAATTACTGAAATTTTAATCGAATCAAGAAAAAAACAAGGGCAAAACGATGGAAAAAACAATGAAAAAGTATCTGAAAATATGGTTTCTGTGCGTGCTGACGGCTTTGGTCGCCGTCGCACAACCTTCTTTTGCCCAAACGAAGAAAAAAACGCCAGCAAAATCGACTTCTGTCCAGCGAAAGCAACCTGCAAAAAAGGCTGTCGCGAAAAAACCTGCGCCGAAGAAATCGAAGGCCAAACCCGCCGCAAAAACCACGAAAGCGAAGGTTAAAACCGAAACTTACACCAATGCCAACATCAAAAACCTGCAAAATCAGCGCAAGGAAATTCAGCAGAAAATCCGTCAGCAAGAACAGGCGCTCAAGGCGAATCAGGCCGACGTGAAACAACGGATGCAAAACCTTTTTTCGCTCAATTCCGCCATCGACGAACGGCAGCGCAACATCGACAATATTCAAAAAGACATCACGGGCCTTGACGGCGACATCGACATTCTCAATGCCCAACTCACCACGCTCGAAGGACAACTGAAAGAGCGCAAACTGAAGTTCGTGAAGTCGATGCACTATCTCTCGCGCCACCGCAATTCCACCAATTCGCTGATGTTCGTGTTTTCCGCCGACAATTTCGCGCAGATGTTCCGTCGGATGCGCTTCGTCCGTCAATACGGCTCTTACCAGAAAGCACAGGGCGAGGTCGTGAAGGTGAAGCAGGAGCAGGTGGAGGAGAAAAAACAGCAGTTGGAGACGCTGAAAGGTCAGAAAAACGCGTTGCTCGCCAAAGGCAGACAGGAGCGAATCGCCCTGCAAAACCAGCAACAGGAGCAGCAAAATATGGTGAATTCGTTGCAAAAGCAACAAAAAACCATTCAAGGCATCATTTCGCAAGAAAAACAAAAAGATGCCGCCCTCAATGCGCAAATCGACAAGTTGATTGCCATTGAAATGGAAAAAGCACGGAAGAAAGCCGAGGAAGAGGCTCGACAGAAAGCAGCTGCTGAGGCTGCGGCGAAGAAAAAGCGCGAGGAGGAATTGGCACGGAAGAAAGCGGCTGCTGAAGCCGCAGCCCGCGAGAATGCCCGTCGTGTTGCCGAATCCAAAGAGCGTGAAGCCAAAGCCAAGGCTGAGGCAAGGGCAGCCGATGCAAGAAACCGCGAAGCCGCCAATCAGCGAGCACGCGAGGCTGAGGCGAATCGTCTCGCCGCAGAGCGTAAGGCCAAAGCCGATGCCGACCGCAGCAAAAAGGAAATCGATGCCGCCGAGAAAGATATGAAAGAATCTTCCACGATGACGAAGGCCGACCGTATGATGAGTGGCGGAATCGAACTCAACAAAGGCCGCCTGCCTATGCCCATCACGGGCTCGTATCGCATTGTGAGCCGCTTCGGAGTCAATTCTGTGGAAGGTTTGCGCGGAGTCTATCTTGACAACAAAGGCATCAACATCAAAGGTTCCGACGGCTGCCAAGCCCGTTGCGTCTATGACGGCGAAGTCCGCGCAGTCAGCCAGTACGGTGGTTTGTGGATCATCATCGTCAAACATGGTTCCTATTATTCGGTGTACTGCAATATCCGCACCCCCAGCGTCTTTAGAGGCAACAAAGTCCGAGCCCGACAAACGCTCGGAACCGTAGGACCCGACAATATCCTGCATTTCCAGTTGCACAAAGGCGGCTCGAAATTGAATCCCGAGGCGTGGCTTGGAAGGTAAAAAATCATCATTTTTTGCCTTTCATACCTCGTTTTGGGGCGAAATTTCGACTAAAATCAGTTTTTTTCTTGATTTTTTTATTTTTTTTCTCGAAAAATTTTGTTGTTATTGAAAATAGTCGTACCTTTGCACCCGCTTCGCTGAAAATTTCGCGTTGCACCTTATATAATATAAAGAATAGAGTTCTTTGACAGACTTACATAGAGACAGAAGGTAGTACAGGAAGCCGAGGCCTTTTTTTGATTTTTTTCGGAAATAGGTCTTTGAGTGGTAGAATGATACGAACCGTCATATAGATT
>Ga0256405_10000543_pt1 | contig 123972 bp, 102 predicted proteins | sample RumenRJG_02DNA_FD_189096 | JGI IMG/M metagenome (GOLD analysis project Ga0256405, IMG submission 189096) | Bovine rumen microbial communities from Lethbridge, Alberta, Canada - RJG_02 | ecosystem: Host-associated > Mammals > Digestive system > Stomach > Rumen | place: Canada: Alberta... | reverse complement strand
GCCCGCAAGCCATCCGCCAACGCCCTTTCGGCATGCAGTAGCTCGATGCCCCGTTAAACACCTCCCCATAATCCCTGAAGCCCACCTCGCGCGCCTCGCACACCAGACGCGGCTCCTCTTCGCCCTCCATCCAGACCTCCATGACCGACTTCGTCACCGTCTCGTCGCCATAATACCTGAGCAATTTAATCACCATAACTTCATTTACAATTTAACAATTTACAATTTATTTTTCGATTTCACTATTTACAATTTAGCCTCCCGCCACTCAACTCTCAACTCTCTCCTGTCCGCATGGCAAATTGTCCAATCCTCCAAACTGTCCCATAAATGGTACATTGTAAATTGTCAAATTGTACATACTTAGACATTCGTTTTTTCGTTCTTTCCAACCTCCGCCCAGCGCGTGGGCAGGTTCTTTTTTCAAGACATTCGCCTCATTCGTCCCATTCGTTGTTTACGCTACAAAGTTACGACTTTTTTTCGAAATATGCAAGCATTAAACCCATTATTTTTCAGCATTTTGCAACTTTTTTTCAACCACAGATTGAGCTGATTAAACGGATTATTTTGCCCCCACAGATCAAGCTCCGGAAACGCTGTGTCGTTCCCGTAATTACCCCACCTCCACACCCGTAATTACCTCAGTGCCGTTGCCGTAATTACGGGAGTGGAAGGCGGGCACAGGAGGGCAAAAACAGAGAAGAGGGAAAGTAAGCAAGTAGGAAAGTGGACAAGAGCAGTTTTGGGGGTTCGGGGGCAGAGAAACACATATAGAATACATTATAAATATAAGTTTTATATTATACGATTATTACAATCTTTTTATTCTTTTTCTTTGAAAGTATTCATGTCCACTTTCTTACTTTACTACTTTTCCACCATTTGTTTGTTTGCAGAGGATGCGATTGTAATGTTTCACTTTTCTTGCAAGGGGAGCACCTCAAAGGCATCTTATCGGCATTTTTCATCAACTTTTTCACAAAATCCTTTGTTTTGTAAAATTTTCACTATATATTTGCAACGTGTTCCGAAAGGAGCATGACATTTTTGCTCAATTGCCTTAGAAATCACAACTCGAAGAAAAGAGAGCAAACTGCACACAGGAAAAGCTGCCCATCAGGCGTAGGCTTTACTGTATCTGTGTGTGGGTTTGTGGTGAACCTCTAAGGCGTATGGGATTGTCCTGCGCCTTTTCTTTTGATTTAGTACGTAGGCCCAAAATGAAGATATTAAGTTCAATTATTAGAGCCGATGGACGATGGTAAATAAACGTCCACTTATACAATGAAAATGTTTTATATAACACTTTTAATCACTTTTATGACAAGTCTCTCATGTTGGTCTCAGGAAATCGTGAACTTCAAACTAACACCTGACGCAACCTTCAAAACAGATGAAGGAGAAGATTTTGTGATTGTTTCTTTTGAAGGAAAGGATGCACAAGAAATCTACAAACTATTAGCCACCAACATTAACTCGATGTACAATAATCCAAGCAAGGTGATGCATGGTGTGGAATTTTCATCAATCAAGATAAGAGCAATAGGAGACTTAGTTTATGATAAAACTATTATCGGTATTGAATCCATATTGCAGGCATATTATCAATTAGAATTCCGCATCAAAGATGGTAAGGTGCGAATATCAGCACCTATCATAGAGCAATCGCTGATGCTGAGAGGAGAATTTACTACTTTCAAAATTTTTAGCAAAGTCGTCGGTGATTACTACAAGAAGGGTGTTTTAAAAGAAAAAAAGAAGAAAGACTATCTGTTTGTTAATTCTAAAATCAATGACATTATCAACAAGATAATAGGTTCCAATAACGAACAGGATTGGTAATTATTTTATAGAGCCGATGGGTAACGGCATATAAGCACCCACTCATTGATATGAAAACATTGTTAGCGACACTATTATTGGCAGGATGGTCAATCACTGCGCATTCCCAAGACTTCACTTTTCCTAAAAACGGGGATGGAGAATATGAATTCTCCGAAATTGTGGAAATTGAAGCATCCAAAGCAACACTATTCGCGAATGCGACATCATGGGCTATGAGTTATTACGAAGAAGAAGGTTACAAGAATGTTATACAATTTGAATCGGAAACAGATGGAAGGATTATTATAAAAGATGTTGATGCAGTCCTAAATCGTAGAGATATAAAAATGGGCAAGGTCCATTTTGAAAGTGAAAACATCTATTACACTCTTACAATTGACTGCAAAGACAACAAATATAGATTTATTATAAATGATATAAAAATTAAGACCTTATCGTATTCTCCCGTATTTGGAAATGACATGGAATGGGATATGACTCATGAAAAGCATTTGGAGAAAATTGATCAATACAAACAAGAACTCGAAAATCTGAAGAAACAAGCGGAAACTTTAAAAGGAAGGAAAAAAACGAAAACACAAAAACAAATTGATGAACTTAAAGAAAAGGTAGAAGGAGAGAAGGAGATGTATCAAGATGAGTACAATATCTTTGAAAGACTGATAAAGTCTCTCAAAAAGAAGATGCTAACCAACAGCGATTTCTAGTTTCATCGCTCGCCACAATTTCTCTCCACCGACAATTTGGGAACACTTCATTTGCCTACTCTCTAACTCTAAAGCAAAGCTCTGCTTATCCTCAACAGATAGGCAGAGTTTTTTTTCCTGAGGTTCACCAGAATTAAAGAGACATTAAAATGTCACGTGTTTTTTTCGTATTTTTCTTTTGTGGATTTTCTAAAAATTTATACCTTTGCAGTCTTATAAATTTTATGTATTATGAAATTCAACATTGAATCTACTTCCTTATGTCAAAGTATTGAGGCGATTGCTCAATTGCTGGAGAATGCCATTAGCATGGAGGACATGATGAACATTGAATTTATTGAAAAGGCTGTTGGAGACATGTGTTTGCAACAAGCAGTCCCCGATTTGTACCAGAAGATGGTTGAGGCAAAAAAAGAAGCGGCAAGGGGATTGCGATTAAAAGCGGGGGAACAAGTCACAAACCACTATTACTTTCTCGATTACTCCACCCTGAACGCAGGAAAGATGATTTCAGTGATGGCGACGGACAAAAAAGTGGATGCTGCTGCACAAGGGCAGGTTGTACCTGACCCCATTTCCAAACTTGCTCATGCTAACGCGACTGAACGAATGGCAGCAGCAGAGAGAGAAGAGAGGACAAAAATTTGCCTTCTTCTTTCCTTAGCCGGTCGTTTGACCAAAGGTTGGGAGGTGCAAAAACGACACACATTCATTAATAATGTCTATGAGGTACAAAAGTATTATGGGACGAATTACACCTTTTCACTCATCTCGCAACTAACGAAAGCATCATAAAAGGAGCACAAATATGGGAGAAACAAAAGTGTTCAGAGATCACTCCATCTGCAACGAACATGGCACGGTACAGAACATCACCATCAACGGAAATGTGGACATAGGGGCATTGCAAGCCATCCTTGGGCTTCCGCAGGATTCTTCCCATACACCCTCCGACCCCGTGCTCGAAGAGTTGGACAAACTGGTGCGGCATGCCATCGCCAATGACAAGTCCCCCAAGTACATTCTGTTGCCCATACGAGCAGCGAAAGAGGCGGAAACATTGCCTATGGTTGATTTGAAATGGGTGAACAATCGATATGATTTGAATTTGAGCAATCAGAACTGGAGCAATTGGGTGAATAGCGAAAAAGCCCACTATGACAGCAGGGAGTTGTCCTCTCTGATTACACGGTTTCAAGAACTGAAATCACCCAAGAATTGAGGTTGCACTTTGCAATCCTCTTTATTTTTCTTTATTTTTCTTTATTTTTCTTTACAAGAACAGCCTCTGCAACGAAGAGTTGTGGGGACATTTTTTGTGCTCTACCTTTGCATCACTTTCGGAAACTCCGGGGGTGATGCTTTTCTTTCCAGCGCGCTTTAGGACAGAGAGCATCGAGACGCGTCTCATTTTTTATTCATCAATAAGAACCCCGTTAAAGGAGCGGGCAAAAAAAGATGAAGACAGAGATAAAAAAAGTAAAGGTTCGTGGTGTCGGTTCTTACGACCCCGAGACCAAGAAGTTTGGCTTTGAGCCTTTCAACGAGGCACCCAGTACACAGCAGAACGTGAAGACGTGTGCTGGGGGTGGCAAGCGATGGACAACGACGGGCAGCGACCCTTCGAGGATGATGACCCTGAAGTGCAAGGAGAGTTCGGCAGACCAGTATGCAGACTTGGCGGCTCAGTTCAACGCGCTGACCAAGGACATGAAACCCAAGAAGCCAGTGCAGATGCCTGAGAGTCTGCGCGTGGTGGCGGAGGACGAACTGGAGTGCTGGCTCGACACGGAGAAAGGAAAGATGACCTTCACGGGCACGGTTGACCTTTCTCGCCACTGCCGCGACTGGCAAGCCGAGGTGCTGCGCCTGGTGCAGTTGGTGGTGCGCCGGATGCCCGCCAGCGAGAAGTTTAACAAAGTAGTAAACAACATTAAAAATGGAGGAAACAAATGATGAATAGAGTTTATCAACAAAACATTAACAAACCCACCGAGAAACTCACGGCAGAGGTGCTCAAAGGTCTGATGGAACAACCCCGAAACATGGAACTCATCGACGCTTACCGCCGACTGAAGCGCGAGATGGCAGAGGCTGAGGTACGTGAAGCGGTGGAGGAATGGGTGAAGGAAGTGGTGAAGACCGAGGACTACAAGAAGTGGCTCACGCAGGAACTGAAGAAGGATGAGCGAAGGAAACGGAAACTCGTGCCTGCCGACGACCTGAAACGTGTGAAATTCTACATCGCGCAGAAGAAGAGCGCCCTGCCTGCCGTCATCCCCACGGTGACTCACTTTGCGGAAAGCAAGGACAGATGGGGACGCACAGGGTTGTGGCGCATACAAGCCAACGGCTACCTGTCGGGGCTGGCGGTGCTGGATGCCGACCATGTGCCGAATGCCGAGGAACTCACCCGCGAGTGGCTCCAGAGGGATGACTTCAAGGAACTGGGCATCCTGTGGATGTTCATCACGCCGAGCGGCGAGGGCATCAAGGTGGTGTTCAAGGCGCGGCTGGAATGGGGCAACCTGCAGGACAATGCCTATGAGATGGCAGAGAGGCTCGGTGTGCTGGACTATGCCGACTCCCAGACGAAGAACAGCGACCATGCCCACTTCTTGCCGAAGGCGGACGATGTGAAGTTCATCGACCGGGAGGAGTTGTTCGGCTACGAGAATCCTGCCTTTGAGGAGAAGTACGGGGAGGCTTACCGACGTGGCGAGTCTGAACCCACCCGACCCCGTTGGCAAGAACTGGAACGTCAGCGCAGGAACCCGCAAAAGGACACAGTATCCCCTTCTTCTGCTGCCGCACCGGCATCGGCACAGCCCTCTTCCACTCCTGCTGCCATCACTTTCACAGAACGAGAGCAAGCCATCATCAAGGCACTCAACAACTACTACGGAGAGAGGCTGCCCGAGGGGAAGAATCATGCCACATTCGCGGCGCAGACCTCTCACTGGCTCCTGTGGCTGCTGGACAACAACCCCGAAAGGGCTGTCGCCATGGCGCACGAACTGGAGTGGGTGAAGAATTGGGACCAACAACCCAACGAGGTGGAGAGCCTCATCGACAGCGCAGCCAAGAAGATGCTGCTGAAATGCACCCCGAAGGAACTTGCGGGAATCATGTTGAAGGCGGGCATCGACACACCGCAATCCACATCGGCAGGCAAGGGTGACCCGATGGAGGATTTGCCCTTCGAGAAGTGGTGTGACCAGATTGAGGAGTTCTTCGACGTGTTCCCCTGCCTGAGGGAGGTGTGCGAGCCTCACCCGCGCCGTCTGTGGCCTTTCCTGCTCTTCGCTTCTGCCGCCATGATGGGCACCTGCATGACGCGCACCTACTACACCTTCTACGCCAACAAGTCCATCAGAAGCCGCCTGAACTACATCATTCTGGGGGTGGGCGACCCCACCAGCGGCAAGGGCACACTGAGCCGACTGCAAGAACTGCTGCTGGCCCCCATCATCGAGGCAGACAGGGTGGCTGACGAGGCAACCAACGCGTGGAAGGAAATGAAGGGCAACGCTGGAGGCAACAAGGACACCCGTCCGCGCGACAAGATATACAACCGCATGTTCGGCCCCCGGGCATCGAACACGGAGTTCATCCGCAGCATGCTGAACTGCAAGACGATGGTGGACGGTGAGGAGATGAACTGCCACCTCGTGACGGTGGACTCGGAGAAGGACAACTCCATCAACATGTCGAAGTCGGGCGGATGGCAAAACCGTGACATCATGGCCCTGAAGGCGTTCCACAACGAGTTCGACTCGCAGCACTACAGCAACAACCAGTCGGTGAGCGGACGGTTCCGCATCTACTGGAACCAGATTGAGACCTGCACCCCTCCCACACTGAGGCGGCTGGTGAACGAGCGCAATTTCAACGTCGGACTCGACACCCGCATGGGCACCATCCCCATGGGAAAGCCCGACTTCGAGATGATGCCGCTGGTGGACAAGAATGATGATTTCCTTGCCGTGGCAGACGAAACCCTTCGGCAGTGGAGTTACAAGTTGGACCAGCGACAGGGCGAACTGCCCCTCTGGCCCCTGGTGGAGCATGTGCACAAATGGTGCGACGAGCAACGTGCCATTGCCGAGTTCAACAAAGACCAGGCCGACTGGCTGCTCATCAAGCGTGTCCCCTACTATGGCATCAACATCAGCGCGCCCTACATCGACATGCGCCACTGGGAGGAACGCGAACAGACGGGCACCTATCAGATTGACGAGACGGACAAGGCACTCTGCGACCTGGTGCTTGACATTCAGTATCACACCCAGTTGCACTGGTTCTACGACCTCCACCGCAAGTATTACGACGACCAACTCCGCGATGCGGCGCAGCAACGCCGACGCACCAACAAGTTCGTCGAGTGTTTCCGCCAACTGCCCGAGGAGTTCACCACCGAGAAGTTTGCACAGGTGTTTGGCTACGCCAACAACCGCTCCGGGCAGAAGACGCTGGAACGTCTGCTGAGCGACAAAGCCATCGAACGCACCATGCGCGGAAACTACAAGAAACTTGTCTCAGAATTGTGAGGAACAAGGAAAGTAAGATAGTAGGAAAGTGGACATGACACAAGTTGACTTTTCTATATAATCAAAAGGGAGAGCAAAAACGCTCTCCTTTTCATTTTGTCTTTTCCGGCACACTCCCTTCACCCTTCCGCCACCCTACTCCTCTCCTCGTCCTCGCCAGCGTTCCTCACGTACTCCGTCTCATAATAAACGGCATCTTCGGTGGGGGTGCGCTCACAAAGTCCTGCATCGGCAAACATGCCCTCGAAACTGAGGTCTTCGTCGATGTCTGGCCAATGGATGCCCGCATAGGAAAGGTAGAAATTCTGGCGCAGTTCGGGCGTGGCTTTCGCAAGGCGTTTCCACATGGAGAAAGGATAGCTCGCCTGCAAGCCATCCTCCGTGAGCGCATACACCCTTGTGTCATCTACCCACACTCGCTGTATTTTGTGCTTTGTTGCCATTAGTCGTCGTTTTGAATGCCGAAATAGTTTTTCCAACGGTCTATAATCACTTCCACGTTTTCTTCTATCACGCCCTCTATGATGGATACCTCATGCTTCTTGAATCCATGGTTGAACACTTGCTCAACTTGGGATTTGATATGCCATGGCTATAGCCCCATTTCTTTGTAAAAGTCCTTGAGCGAGTTGTACTGCGTCACACCCTTGCCTTTCACGGCATCCTCTATGACCTTGATGCTTGCATCATTCAGATACATACCTGTCTCAGGGTCATAAAGTTGGGGCTTGGCTTTTTCTCTCTGTATCTTTACAGAGGCCACTCCCATCAGCATCTTGCATGCTTGCTTCACTTTCGAAACGAGGCTCTCATCGGGTACTTGTAATATGATTGTTGCCATGATGTCCTTCTGTATTTCTGTTTTCGTGGGCAAAGTAACTAAAAAACTGCCGAACCACCAAATTTTTGCGCACATATTTTTCCGCACCATGACTTCTCATGTCACCATACATAACAAAAGAAACAGCCCGCACGGCACCTTCGCCATGCGGGCTGCTATATCTTCTTCCCCTTTCTGAACCGGGGGGATAGGCTCACTTGATTCTGACGATGTTCAGCGAGTAGGGGGGGACATCGAGCAGGATGCCGCCATGTGCGGGGGAGAGCAGTTGCTCCACGGGATGAATGTGGGTGGGGGCATCGAGCGTGTTCTCTTCCATGCCGTCGTTGGCCGCCAAGCGTACCACACGGGCGGACTTCGGCGCAAAGTGCTGCAGATTGATTTGGGCGGTGGTGGCGGCATCGCTGGTGTTGGCCACTTTCACTATCAGTTCGCCATTGGCTTCGTCGATGGTGGCTGAGGAGAAGATGCCCTTGGTGTTGTCACGCTTCAGCACTGTGTCGAAGACCAGGTCTTTGTCGAGCCATGCCTTCACGCTGTCGCCTGCCACCTGAAGGGTGATGTCGTACCATCGGCCTGGCTCCACGCGTCCGCGCTTGCTGTCGGTCAGCAACTTGCCGCCATTGCTGATTTGCTCGATGGCGTGTTGTGTGTTGGTCCATCCGCCGAAGTTCACCCAGCAGTAGTTTTTCTCATCGACATAGTTGAAGACGATGATGAAGCCCTCGGCACCGCTGTCTTTGCGGGCACGGCACTTCACGGTGTAGTGGTCGCTGTCGATGACGCTCTTGCACAGGGCCATGCACTGTTCGCGGTTGCCGGTCTGCGAGAGGATGCCGTCGGCATTCACATTCCATTGCCCGGTCATGTATTCTGGCTGTCCGCTCTTGGGCAGGGGGTCCAGGTGGGTAAAGGAGGATTTCGTGCCCCATGTGGCATAGCCCACACGACTCTGCTTGGGTGTCAGCGGTTTGCTGACTTTGTCTTTGTAGGGGTCGGTCTGAGTGACTTTCAGCACATGGGTGCCTAAGTGCTGCGGCATGAGTTGCTGCACGTAGTAACTGGGGGTGCCCATGACGCGGCTGCTGCTGAAGCGTATCATGTCGGGACGCCAGCGGGCATCGTTTTCGTTCACGAAGATGGGTGCGTAGGATGCCAGTTCCACCACGTCGGAGTTGTTCTCCATGCCCATCATATAGACTGCCTCTCCCAGAGCGGCGTTCATGTTGCCCAGATTTCCGTAGCCATTTGTCACGGCATACTCGCCCACATATACCTTCGGGCCTTGACGGTCGTAGGTGTCATATTTGTGGAATGCTGCGGCAAACCAGTCTGGGGAGCGGTAGTAGTGTTCGTCAAGCAAATCTACGGGCAACTTGCTGTTCCATTTCGGATTGTCGTCGCCCCATGCCACCACGTTGCCGATGATTTTCATGTTGGGGTATTTGGCACGGATGGCTTTGTAGAACTGCTCATAGCGCTCGTAGTAGTGGTCGCTCTGCTGGCGGGGGTCGGGCTGGTTGTTTTCGTTGCCCACCTCCAGATATTCCAGTCCGAAAGGTTCGGGATGCCCATTCTTGGCGCGCATGGCACCATATTTGGATGTGACGGGACCGTTGGCATATTCGATGGCATTCATGCACTCGTCAATCCAGGGCTGGATGCTGTCGTAGGGTGTCATGCCGCCATGCCACAGACCCACGTTGACCACATAGAGCGGCTTGGCGCCCAAGTCCTCTGCCAACTGCAGGTATTCGTGATAGCCCAGTCCGTCAGAGGTGCGGTAGCCCCAGTTCACGTTCCAGTGTCCCTCACGCTCTTCTATCGGCCCGATGGTGCGTTCCCAGCGGAAAGCGTTGTCGGGACTCTCCTGACCCTCCACAAAGCAGCCTCCGGGGAAGCGCATGAACTTCGGGTGCATCTGCCACAACATGTTGGCCAAATCGGGACGCATGCCGTTCTCACGGTTCTTGAACGTCGGCGGGAAAAGGCTCACCATGTCAAGTTGCACCTGTCCCACGCCGTCGAAAATCAGGGCGAACTGTGCTTTCGGGTCGTTGTCGTTGGCTGTGAACGTGGCTTCATACTTCGTCCAGCCTTTTGCCTTGGCTGAAGGGAATCCGCCCACCACCGTCTCGGCATAGGTCTGTGAGCCGTCCTGTGAGCAGAGGGCGGCCTTCACGCTTCCCTTATATTTCAGCGTCTTGGCCCAGAAGGTCAGCCGGTAACTGCGTCCCTGCACGGCATTGATGCCCCAATAGCCCTCGTTCACCAGCAGTACAGGAACAGATGACGAAGCCTTGATGTCAAGTTCAAGGGCGTTGTGCTGCACTGAATTGAGGAGCGGTGTCTTTTTCGAAGGCTGTATGAGCCTTGCCGCCAGCCGTGAGGGGGATGCGGCGAGTGTCGTCCAACCTTGCATGTCGGCTGGTGCGCCATAGCGTGGGCCGTCCTCGAAGGAGCGGTTGCGTATCAACTCTGCATAGATGCCGCCGTCGGCAGCGTGGTTGATGTCCTCGTAGAAGATGCCGTAGAGCATGGGACTCACCTTCGGTCCGCGCTGCTGGGTGTCGATGTCAATAGTCACTTGTGCATGGACTGCTGCCGCAAAGAGGGCACAACAGGCCATAAGAAGAGTTTTTTTGCAATTCATATATTCTTGGGTTTTGGTTATTTTTTCTTGAAATCCGTCACACTTCATCGCTAACTTTTTGCAAAAGTACAAAAAAATCTGTAAGGAAGAAGCCTTCTCGCCTATATTTTCGTAACTTTGCACTCAAAACGGACAACAATATGGCAACAGAAAATACATTATTGGAGAAATTGGAGGGGTTGGTGCCTCGGTTTGAGGAGGTCTCGACCCTCATCACCGACCCGAACGTGATTGCCGACCAAAAGCGGTATGTGCAGTTGACGAAGGAATATAAGAACCTGGAGGACATCATGAAGGCTCGACAGGAATACATCAATGCCACCAAGGGACTGGAGGAGGCGAAGGAACTGCTCGCTTTGGAGGATGACCCCGAGATGAAAGAGATGGCACGTGAGGAAATCGCCACCAACGAGAAGCGCATCCCAGAACTGGAGGAGGAAATCAAACTCCTGCTCATCCCTGCCGACCCAGAGGACAGCAAGAACGTGACGCTGGAAATCCGTGGCGGAACGGGTGGCGACGAGGCGGCTCTCTTTGCTGGCGACTTGTTCCGCATGTACTCGAAATACTGCGAAATGAAGGGCTGGCACCTCACGGTGTCTTCGTTCTCGGAGGGTGCTGTGGGTGGTTACAAGGAAATCATCTGTAGTGTGACGGGCGAGAACGTGTATGGCACCATGAAGTATGAATCGGGGGTGCATCGTGTGCAGCGTGTGCCTGTCACCGAAACGCAGGGTCGTGTGCATACTTCAGCAGCCACCGTGGCCGTATTGCCCGAAGCCGAACCCTTCGACGTGCAGATTAACGAGGGTGAAATCAAGTGGGACACGTTCCGCTCGTCGGGTGCTGGTGGTCAGAACGTGAACAAGGTAGAGTCGGGTGTGCGTGCCCGCTATATGTGGACCAACCCCAACACGGGCGAGAAGGAGGAAATCCTTGTGGAATGTACGGAAACCCGCGACCAGCCGAAGAACAAGGAACGTGCCCTTGCCCGATTGCGCACCTACATCTACGACCGCGAGCATCAGAAGTACATCGACGACATCGCTTCTCGACGCAAGACCCTCGTCTCCACCGGCGACCGCTCTGCCAAAATCCGCACCTACAACTACCCTCAAGGCCGCATCACCGACCACCGCATCAACTACACCATCTACAACCTCGCCGCCTTCATGGACGGCAACATCCAAGACTGTATCGACCACCTCATCGTGGCAGAGAATGCGGAAAGGCTGAAAGAGGCGGAACTTTAAGCAGTTGACAGTTGAAAATTGACAGTTGACAGTTACCATGCGGACAGAAGGTGACCAGCTGTCAACTCTCAACTCTCAACTGTCAACTATCAATTGTCAATTGTCAACTATTAACTGTCAACTATCATGAAGCTATCCAGTGCCCCAGAAGCCATCATCAATGCTTTGCAGAATTGCATCAAGCGTTTTCCCGTTGCCGTTGCTTTCATCACGGCTTTGACGCTATTCCTCATCTTCCTTATTATTGATGAGGAGAAGACGCTCAGCGGACAAGCAAATGGCACGATCGTCTACTATTTGTCGGTGGGGTATCTGCTGTCGCTCACTTTGCGTCTGTGGGCAGAGGACGGGCGGAAACAACGGACGGTGCTGATTGTCAACATCGTGGCACACCTCCTGTTGCTGGCTGATGCCTTCTATATTTACCACACCACAGGCGATGAGAGACAAACCAACTGGGAACTCTACGTGGCGCACGCTGCCACCATTCTCTCCCTATGGCTTTCGCTGTTCTTCCTCTCGTTCTTCAAGGAGAGAGACAACATCGCTTCGTGGAACTTCACCAAGAGGCTTATCCTCAACTCCATCATTTGCTATTTCATTGGCAACGTGCTGTCTGGCGGCTTCGTGTTGCTGCTCACATCCTTCAACTTCCTTTTCAACATCGACCTTGGGTATAAATGGATGCTCATTGCAGAGACGCTGATAGGCATGCTTCTGCCTACGCTCCTTTTCCTCGGACGCATTCCTCAGGGAGAGCAGAAGTTCGACAGGAAACCCCTCGATTCCAACTTCCTCAATGCCGTCATACGCTATCTGTTCCTGGGGTTAGAGGGGTTGTACATCATCGTCCTATACATCTATGCCACCCTCATTCTCATTCGTTGGGAACTGCCCAACGGCAAGGTGTCGATGTTGGTCGTGGTGTCAATGGTGGGACTCATCCTCATTGAGTTTGGACTTTATCCTGTCCGCAAGTTGCAGAACAAGAACACGGACAACTTCATCGCCCGCTATCTGCCTGTGGCAATACTGCCACTGCTGCTGCTCATGACGGTCGGCATCATCCGCCGTTTCAGCGACTACGGCGTCACCATCAGTCGCCTCTACCTCATCACCCTCAACCTGTGGTTCTACTTCGTCTGCATCACGCTCTTCCAGACCAAGGCACGACGCATCAACTGGATCACCATTTCCTTCGCCCTCATCTTCCTGCTCACATCGGCTTTCCCTATCAACTATTTCAGCATCACGCGCAACTGCATGGACAGCAAGATCAGGAAGATGCTGTATAGCACAGACATGATAAGAGTAAGGAAGTTCCCGCTCAACGAACGGCAATACAAGCATCTCCTCCACATCCTGACCAAGGAGGAGGCTGTCGAGCTGAACGACAAGATGAGATACATGAGGGAATATTTCGGAAGCCACTACACGGATGCCTACGTGAAGGACACCACAGAGGTTTACTTCTACTACGACTTCCTCAGCGACACACCGTCTCAATCAACAATCTTAGAAAATTACTATATCGGCAACGGCTGTGAGGACTTTGCCATCGACATATCAGAGGGATACGAAAAGATATTCAGGGTTTACACGCCGACTGTCACAGTTCCTCCCAACCAGAACATCGTTCAGTTAGTCGCTGAATTCAGAGGCGAAGCCCTTGACACCGTCTTCGTCAATCTCGACACACTCCGTGCTCACAAACACTCTATGCCAGCGCCTTTCCCATTGCCTTGTGCATCGAATCACAATATATACATGGTGACCCATTTCAGCATCAGCCCATTGAACGACTCTCGCACGAACAAGGTCGAGAGCATCATGGTTGACGTCACGGGTTTCGTCCTACAAAAGAAATAACTAAAACATCAAGAATATATGACACGTCAAGAACTTATCAATCAGATTTTCACGAAGAAGACCTTCCTCTGTGTGGGTCTCGACACCGACATCAAGAAGATTCCAGAGCATTTGCTGAAGGAGGAAGACCCCATCTTTGCCTTCAACAAGGCAATTATTGATGCCACAGCACCCTATTGTGTGGCTTACAAACCCAACCTCGCTTTCTACGAGAGCATGGGCGTGAAGGGATGGATTTCGTTTGAGAAGACCATCCAGTACCTCAACGAGAACTACCCACAACACTTCATCATCGCCGATGCCAAGCGCGGCGACATCGGCAACACCAGTGCGATGTATGCCCGCACCTTCTTCGAGGAAATCAACCTCGATGCCCTCACCGTGGCTCCCTACATGGGTGAGGACAGCGTGACTCCTTTCCTCCAGTATCCAGGCAAATGGGTGATTCTCTTGGCACTCACTTCCAACAAGGGTAGCCACGACTTCCAACTCACCACCGACGCAGAGGGTGAACGCCTGTTTGAGAAAGTGCTGCGGAAGAGTCAGGAATGGGGAAATGCCGACAACATGATGTACGTGGTAGGTGCCACACAAGGCAAGATGTTTGAGGACATCCGCAAGATTGCTCCCGACCACTTCCTGCTCGTGCCCGGTATCGGCGCACAAGGTGGCAGCCTCGAAGAAGTGTGCAAGTACGGCATGACCAAGGATTGCGGCCTGCTCGTCAACTCCTCACGTGCCATCATCTATGCCGACAAGACCGAACGGTTTGCCGAAGTGGCTGGCGAGGAAGCACGAAAAGTGGCAGAACAGATGAAGGTACTACTTCATTAATTTTCTCAACAACGGATTGTACGGATTAAACGGATTTAACATACCATCCGATATTCCCCAAACATCTCACATGAAATCCGTGTAATCCGTGTAATCCGTTGTAAAAAATCCTCGTTGTTAAAAAAATCCCCGTCCCATGCAATCCGCTAAAATCATCAACGACCCCGTGTTCGGGTTCATCCGCGTTCCACGCGGTTTGTTGCTCGACATCGTGCACCATCCCGCCTTCTACCGTCTCAGCCGCATCAAGCAACTGGGCGGTGCCAACATCGTCTATCCCGGGGCACAGCACACCCGTCTGCAACACTCGCTCGGTGCCTTCCATCTGATGGGCAAAGCCATCCTCTCTCTACAGCAGAAGGGACACTTTATCTTCGATAGTGAGGCTGAAGCGGTGCAGGCTGCCATCCTCCTGCACGACATCGGGCATGGCCCCTTCAGCCACGTGTTGGAACACACCCTCATCAGCGGTGTGAGTCATGAGGACATCTCGTTGATGGTGATGGAACAGATGAATGACGAGTTTCGCGGACAACTCTCTCTCGCCATCAAGATTTTCAAGGACGAATACCCCAAACGCTTCCTCCACCAACTCATCTCCTCACAACTCGACATGGACAGGCTCGACTACCTGAAGCGCGATGCCTTCTTCACGGGGGTGAACGAAGCCAACATCGGCTCCTCACGCATCATCGACATGCTCGACATGGTGGACGACCAACTCGTGGTCGATAAGAAGGGCATCTACTCCATCGAGAACTACCTCGTCAGCCGCCGCCTCATGTATTGGCAGGTGTATCTGCACAAGACATCTGTTGCTGCTGAACACGTGATGATCAACGCCCTCCTACGTGCCAAACAACTGGCTCATCAAGGAATAGAGCTCTTTGCCTCCCCTGCCCTTCGCTTCTTCCTCTACAACACGATTGACCGCAACACCTTCTTCAGCAACCCCGATTGCTTGAAGCATTATCTCACCCTTGATGACAACGACATTTGGTCAGCCATGAAGGTGTGGTGCGACCATCCCGACCCCATCCTTTCCCTGCTCGCCAAAGATTTCATCAACCGCAACATCTTCAAGGTGGAGATGAGCGACGAACCCTTCTCCGACGAGCACAAACAGGAAAAGCTCGAGGAACTGGCACAACGCTACCACATCTCCCTCGACGATGCCAACTATCTCATTTCCAACATTGAAGTAGGAAAAGACATGTACAGTCTCGACGATGACCAAATCGAAATCCGCTTTAACGATGGCACCACACGCGACCTGACAGAAGCAAGCGACATGCTGAGCACATCGCTTGCCACCAAGAAAATCCGCAAGCACTATTTCTGCTACCAGCGGTAGAGCCGCTGTCCCTTCTCAGCCTCCCCTGGAACAGCATGGACGACCATCCATTGAGCCGTAAGCGTGTCATAATGGAGGATACCGATGTGAGAATAGATAGAACTGCTCGCCTCTGTCACCACACGGCTTTCAGCTCCAGAGCCACACCGCAGGACAAGGTCACCTTCTCGAAATGCCTCCTGTCCGGTCAGCACCACCACCTCATGGTGTTCAGCGCACCCGCATAAGACGAGTGCTATCAGCAGGATGAATTTTAGTGACTTTACCATAATCGCGTCAAAGGTACGGATTCTCAGTGAAAAACTAAAAACAAAAAAGTAAAAGTAGAGGTTCGCCCTTCGTTTTTGTCATCAAAAATGCATTTTTACTTTTAGTATTTAGTTTTTCAGTCACTTTGCCATCACCAAAATTACTGGCACTCGGAAAAGTCCACATAAATTTTGTATTTCTCTCGTTTTTTCGTAACTTTGCCTTTTGAATATGGGAAAGATTGAACTAAAGCGTGCCGAACTGAAGGATTTCATCAGTGTGAGAGGGGCACGGGTGAACAACCTGAAGAACATAGACGTGAAGATACCACATAACCAGTTTGTGGTCATCACAGGAGTGAGTGGCAGTGGCAAGTCGTCACTGGCATTTGACACGCTCTATGCCGAAGGGCAGAGGCGGTATGTGGAGAGCCTTTCGACGTATGCACGACAATTCTTGGGACGCTTGAAGAAGCCTGAATGTGACTTCATCGAAGGCATCTCACCTGCCATTGCCATCGAGCAGAAGGTGAGCAGCAGGAATCCACGTTCAACGGTAGGTACAAGCACGGAGATTTACGACTATCTGCGTATGCTCTATGCGAGGATTGGACGAACCTACTCGCCTGTGAGCGGTCAGGAGGTGAAGAAAAACACGACAGATGACATCATTGAATGTATGCTGGCGCATGAGGAGGGAATGAAACTGATGGTGATGACGCCGCTGAAAGTGAGAGGCGGAAGGACGCTGGCGGAGCAGTTGGATGTGGATTACAAGAGCGGTTTCCAACGGGTGGAAGTGAATGGAGAAGTGATGAGGATAACGGAAGTGATGGAGGCTGTAGGTTCTGCTGCACCCAAGTTGCAGCACACAGAACAGAAGATGCGCTTAGTCATTGACCGCCTAAAGGTGGCCAACGAGAAAGCGACCATCAACCGCCTGGTCGATTCGGCCAACACGGCACTGTATGAGGGTGACGGTGTGTGCATCCTGCAGTTTGAGAACGGCGACAAGCAGACGTTTTCGCTGAAGTTTGAAGCCGACGGCATGGAGTTTGAGGAACCGACCGACCAGATGTTTTCCTTCAATTCGCCCGTGGGTGCCTGCCCTGAGTGTGAGGGTTACGGCAGAATTATCGGCATAGACGAAAGTTTAGTCATTCCCGACCCCGAACTCTCGGTGTATGACGGTTGCGTGGCTCCCTGGAAGGGCGAGAAGATGTCAGAGTGGAAGAAGGAGTTCGTGAGGAGGGCTGAAAAGTATGAGAACTTTCCTGTCTTCACGCCTTATAGCCAACTGACTGAGCGGCAGAAAGAGGTGCTGTGGCATGGGGTGTACGAGGAGAACGAATGGGGCAACCACTCCATCTGCATCGACGAATTTTTCCGCATGTTGCGGGAGAATCAGTATAAAATTCAATACCGTGTGATGCTGGCTCGTTATAGAGGGAAAACCGTCTGCCCCACTTGCCACGGACGGCGACTGAAGAAGGAGGCGGAGTATGTGAAGGTGGGCGGTAAGAGCATCACCGACCTGTGCGAATTGTCAATTGATGAATTGCACGAGTTCTTCCGCACCTTGAAGGTGACATCGCAAGAAGCCAAGATTGCAAAGCGGTTATTGGTGGAAATCAAGAGCCGACTCCAGTTTTTGGTGGATGTAGGTCTCAGTTACCTGACTTTATCCCGATTGAGCAATTCACTCTCTGGCGGTGAAAGTCAACGCATCAATCTTGCCACCAGCCTTGGTTCCTCGCTGGTGGGCAGCATGTACATACTGGACGAACCCAGCATCGGTCTGCATTCGCGCGACACCCAACGGCTCATCCATGTGCTCAGGCAATTGCAGCAACTGGGCAATACGGTCATCGTGGTGGAGCATGACGAAGAAATCATGCGGGCTGCCGACTACATTATCGACATCGGACCTGACGCGGGACGACTGGGTGGACAAATCATGTATGCAGGTCCTCCCAACCCTGACCCGAAACAGATGAAAGAGGTACAATCGCACACGCTCGACTATCTGACAGGGCGCGAAACGATTACCATTCCTGAGAGCCGACGCCCTTGGAACAACTACATCATGGTGAAGAATGCCCGTGCCAACAACCTGAAAGGCATCGACGTAAAGTTTCCATTGAACGTGATGACGTGCGTGACAGGTGTGTCGGGCAGCGGAAAATCATCGTTGGTAAGGGACATCCTCTACCTCGCCATGAAGCGGCACCTAAACGAAAGTGCTGACAAACCGGGGCTTTTCTCGAAACTGGAAGGTGACATGAGCCTCATCAAGCATGTGGATTTCGTCAATCAGAACCCCATCGGCACCTCTTCACGCTCCAACCCTGTCACCTACATCGGGGCTTGGGACGAGATACGTAAACTCCTTGCCAATCAACAGTTGGCGAAGCAGATGGGTTACACGCCTGCCTACTTCTCTTTCAACACAGAAGGAGGTCGGTGCGAAGAGTGCAAAGGCGAGGGAACGGTGACGGTGGAGATGCAGTTCATGAACGACTTGACACTGGAATGTGAAGCCTGTCACGGCAAGCGTTTCAAGAGCGACATTCTGGAGGTGAAGTATCAGGGAGTGAATGCCTACGACATCATGGAAATGACCATCAATCAAGCAATTGAGTTCTTCACCAAGCATAAGCAGGAAAAGATTGTGGAGAAGATGAAACCCCTGCAAGACGTGGGATTAGGCTACATCAAACTGGGGCAGCCCTCTTCCACCCTCTCTGGCGGTGAAAACCAGCGCATTAAACTGGCTTCGTATCTGGCTCAAGAACGGAGCACTCCCACGATGTTCATCTTTGACGAACCGACCACGGGACTCCATTTCCACGACATCCAGAAACTCCTCGATGCCTTCAATGCCCTGATTGCCCGTGGTCACACCCTCATCATCATCGAACACAACATGGACATCATCAAGTGTGCCGACCACATCATCGACCTCGGTCCCGAAGGCGGACAGGCAGGCGGTAATGTGGTGGTGACAGGCACACCTGAAGAGGTGGCAAAGTGTGCTTACAGTTATACTGGACAATTTCTGCAAGACAAAATGCAATGACTTTATCAAAGGAAATGTTATAAATTATAAATGATGTGGAAGAATTTTTCCAAGATTTTCTTTCACATCATTTTTTTTACTTACCTTTGTACCCGAACTACACCCTGAAAGGGCTAACCTATGAAGCAATACTTGATAATTTTACTAACTTTTTGTTGTGTGCATCTGTTGCATGCACAATCCTTTGACCAATATTTTGAAGATGCCACATTGCGCCTTGATTACATCTTTGCAGGCAATGCGAAAGAACAGCACATCTATCTACAAGAGTTGAAAAGACAGGAAAAGTGGGCTGGTCGCAAAAGCCGTTTGGCAGAGAAGTTCCTGAACGGAAACGGTCAAGTGACGGTCAGAGACCATGCTACGCAACAAGTGATATATGTAAGCACCTTCTCCACCCTGTTCCAAGAGTGGCTGCAATACGATGAAGCCAAGCGAGTTGACAAGGCTTTTGAGACCTCCTACAACGTACCTTTCCCGAAGAAATCCATTGACGTGACCGTTACCTTGACAAACAATCATCAAGCCGTGACAGCCGAGATGACCCACACGGTGGATCCCAAGGACATCCTCATTCGCAAGATTGGCAATAATGGCATCCCTTTTTACTATGTGTGGAAACCCTCCAATGCACAGAAAGACACCCCGTCCCGTCCCTCTGCCGCCAATGAACCACGCAGTGGAAAAGGACGCAACTATACCGCTTCTGAATATGACCCCTTCAGTGGAGTTGACATCACAGGATGCATTGACCTTGCCATTGTGGCAGAAGGATACACAGAAGCCCAAATGGGCAAGTTCTACCACGACAGCCAACGTGCTGTGGATGCCTTGTTTGAGCGTGAGCCTTTCAAATCTTTGAAAAACCGATTCAACGTGGTGGCTGTAGCCGCTCCTTCACGTGAAGCAGGTCCGACCGTGCCTCACCTGGGCATCTGGCACACCACCCCTGCAGGCAGTCACTACGACACGTTCTACACTGACCGCTACCTCATGTCACAAGACATGCACCGCATCTACGATTTGCTTTCAGGCGTTCCCTTTGAGCACATCATGGTGCTGGTCAACTCTGACACATACGGAGGAGGAGGCATCTACAACCAGGTGACCTTCTCCACCAGCGACCACCCCACCTTCAAGGAGGTGTTTGTGCACGAGTTTGGACACAGCTATGCCGGTCTGGCCGACGAGTATGCTTACGACGACATGGACTCAGAGTGGTATCCGGCCGACACCGAGCCGTGGGAACCTAACATCACCACGCTAAAGGACTTTGGCTCAAAGTGGGAGGACATGATACCCAAGAAGCAACCCATCCCCACCCCACTCGACCCCAAAGTGCCAGACTTCAAGAAGATAGAAAAGAACGACGCCAAGGCCATGGCCGCCCTCAACAAAGCCACCCAAGTGGTGGGTGTATTTGAAGGAGCCGGCTATCAGAGCAAAGGCTGCTATCGCCCTGCTCAAGAGTGCCGCATGAAGATTAATGAAGTGAAAGATTTCTGTCCTGTTTGTACACGAGCCATTCAGCGAATCACAGACTTCTATACGGCGAGGTGAGTTGACAGTTGGAATTATGAATTATGAACAATGAATTAAAACAATAAAAAACCATGACAATCAGACAACTAACTATTGCCTTACTATTGAGTCTCGGACTCATGGCCAACGCCGCCAACACCAAGACGACGGTGGAGCAAGTGACTGACAGAGTGGAACTGACCACCGACGTAGATTACATCGTGACCGGCACCACCCCGTTCACCAGAGCTGGAAGCGTGGACATTCAGGATACTGACCACGCTGTGCTCATCATCGCCAACATCAAGCCCAGCAAGGTATTGGGCAGTTGGATGAAAAACATTTACATCAATGGTGAAAATGCTGTTGACGGCACTAACTGCCAAGTGAAGATGTACGGTCGCGGCACTATCGTGTTCCCTTACGGAAAAGACATCCAGCCATTGACATGCTACACTGGGAAGAATTTCACTGGAGAGTCATGCAGCAACTACAGCGAAGGACACTCTGGAGGCTACATGAAAACACTCTCTGACGACCTACTCAACAACCAAATACGTTCGTTCAAACTCAAGCGTGGCTATATGGTCACCTTTGCCATCGGTACAAGTGGTTGGGGATATAGCCGTTGCTTCATTGCAGACCAGGAAGACCTTGAAATAAACACATTGCCAAGCATTCTGGACCAGAGAATCTCCTCCTACAGAATCTTCAAGTGGTTCAATGCTCACAAAGCAGGTATTGGAGACAGCAACGACAAAGGCGCTATAGAGGGAATGAACCTTTCGTGGTGCTATCGCATGTGGCCAGATCCTCAGGGACTTGACTATCGGCCTGACTGCGAATACATTCCACACCACTACAAGGAAAGTTGGCCTGGATATGCATGGTTGGGCACCATGGATTTCGCATGTCACATCAAGGGAAACAACGAACCTGGAAATTCAGCCGATGAAGAGCCTTGTGATGTGAATGCCGTATTGGCGAACTGGCAAGAAGCCATGCGCACTGGCATGCGACTGTTATCAGAATCTTCCCACGATGGATCAATGGGACACCTCAAGGCATTTATTGACTCTATTGATGCGCGTGGTTGGCGATGTGACGTCCTTGACTTGCATTGTTATTGGGACACAGGCTTCGGTGAAGACAACCTGAAGAACTACAGCAACAATTACGGCAATGGCCGACCGATTTGGATTTCAGAATGGATCTGGGGTGCTTCATGGAATCGCAATGGAGCATTTGCCAATGGTGTGACTGACGAACGTATCTTGGAGCGCACGAAGGAAATCCTCAACGCCCTCAATGCTAACGACCGCGTGGAGCGTTATGCCTATTGGAATAGCGAAAGTAAAGCACGCATCTATAATAACGGGGCACTGACAGAACTCGGCAAGTACTATGCGACGATGGATGTCGGCCAAGGCTACAATGCCTCTGCACAATATATTCCCACCAACACACGTCTGGAGGCATTGGGCAAACTCGCTTCTGCATACGATAAGAAAAAGGGAACAGTTACGCTCTCATGGTCTGATCCAAACTGGGATGTAATGAGCAGCATTTCCGTGCAATGCAAGAAGCCTGGTGCAAGCCGATTCTCCACGATTGGCAACATCACGCCTCAAGACCAAAGTTCAAAAAACAGTGCATCGTATTCTTTCATGGCAGCCATTGAGGAACCAGGTGCTTATATTTACCGTGTCCGAGCCACTTCGCATGATAACGTCACACTGGAAACGAACGAGGTGACGATTGATGTGGCTCCGGCACAAGGCACAGAAAAATATCAATACGGCACAGTCACCCTATCATCCACTGAAGGAAACGACATTAACTTCACCACATCCCTTGATGTGGAGAATGCCACAGACATCTGCATGTTCATGGGGTCAATGACAAATAAGAACACCTCCTTCCGTGCCGGAAACTATATTGCAAACAAATACTCTAAAGACTATTTCTCCTGCCAGATTCTCCCCTGGAGGGACAATACCGGCAGGATTGACTCCAATGAAGAAATGCCTTTTTTGGTGCATCCTGCGGGAAACTTCAAATATGGCGACCTTGATTGTGAAGTCGGGGCTTTCACTTCCCAAACAGCAAAGAGCAACAATTGGACAGAGGTCACAGAGGTGACATTCCAGCAACCATTCCCAGAGGGAGTGACCCCTATCGTTTTGACAGAAATTCGTAAGCCAACGGTTTCGAGCATGGTTTATTGTACAAGAGTGTTCGACATCACCAACACAGGATTCAAATGTATCATTTATCCAGAAGAAGTTACAGGTGCAAAAATCTCACGCGCCCAAACCGTTTGTTATTTCGCCATCACTCCCGGCATCGGATTCATGGACGAAGAGAACCAACTCATCATTGCTGCAGGCAAGGGGGAAGACGAAGACATCTATGGTATAGTTGCGCAGTCCAATACTATGTACGCACCCTTGTTTGACGAAGTCAGCAACTCCACAAAGATGGAGCAATTAAACCTCTACCGGCCCACACTTCTGACAGCCCTGCAAACAAACAATTATCCTGCAGTGTGCATGTTGCGGCGCACCAATGTGACGAAAAAGGAGGACGACATTACATGGACTACAGGATTCAAGATCAAACGCATCGTTGACCGCGATTTGACTATTGGCAACAATACCATATCGAAGGATACCTCAGAAGAGGCGTACCGCGACCAAGTCGGATGGGTGGCGCTTGCCCCATACAAGGAAGGCGGTTCTGTGCCTACAGCCATTGAAGCAATATCCACGGCCCCAATGACAGGTTCATTCACCCCACGCGTTGTTAATGGGCACATCTATGTGGATGGGGCGAAACATTTTGAGGTTTACACTACGACAGGAACCCCTTTGGCTCCAGACGCAACGCTTTCTCCTGGCATCTACGTGATCAAGGCAAACGGAAAGTCTATCAAAATACTCATTAAAAAATAATAAAGAATTATGGCAACACCACACATATCAGCACAAGAAGGTGCATTCGCCAAGACAGTTCTCATGCCTGGTGACCCATTGCGAGCAAAGTTCATCGCAGAAACATTTCTGAAGGATTCCCAGTTGGTCACATCGGTACGTAATATGCTTGGCTACACAGGAATATACAAAGGAGTTCCCGTATCTGTCATGGCAAGCGGCATGGGCATGCCCAGCATTGGCATCTACTCTTACGAGTTGTTCAAGTTCTATGGTGTGGAGAACATCATTCGAGTTGGTTCTGCCGGTAGTTACCGCAACTGGTTGAATGTAATGGATGTGACATTGGCAGAACGTGCTGTGAGTGATTCTTCCTTTGCGAAAGTGCAAGGTGGCATGACAGAAAAAAGCATCAAGCCCAGTGTGGAACTGAATGAAGTCATCCAAAAGAAAGCAAAAGAATTGGGTATTAATTTAAAGATGAGTATCGTACAATCCAGTGACGTCTTCTATTCAGACCCCTCACAAGGTACGTGGCAGGACATTGCTGAGCGGACAGGGAGTGACTGCGTCGAGATGGAAAGTTTTGCGCTCTTCCACAATGCCAACATATTAGGAAAACGGGCAGCATGCTTGTTAACCATCAGCGATTCATTTGTCAGCCATGTGGAACTGACTGCTAAAGAGCGGCAAAACTCCTTTACTGATATGATGACATTGGCATTGGAGAGTGCAATAGAATTATAAATTCACGGCAAGAAGACTATCACTATATGAAACAGTTTTTATCAACAATCGCTTTTATCGCAGGTATTGTGCCAACCATAAAGGGCCAAACCGATGTCACTGAACAATACATCAAGAACCCTGATTTTGAAATCAACTATCTCACATACTGGAATGTTTCAGGGATACAGATGCAAAATAATGCTTCGTTTGCAAAACATGGCGGTGTGTATGTAGAAAAGTGGACAAACAAAGGGAACGGCGTCGGCTCTGCCTCCATCACCCAAGAATTGAAAAATCTGCCACAAGGCCAATATACACTGAAGGTATTAGCGCAAAACATTCAGCAAGACAGTCCTACTGCTGCACAAAGTGGAGCTGTTGTTTTTGCAGGAGATAACACCACAGCCATCACAACGCCTGGTGAATATTCGGTTGACTTCACTCATCTGCATGGAAATATCACGATTGGTTTCAGACTCACCAATGCTACCGGCAATTATTGCTGTTGCGACAATTTCCGCCTTTATCGCAACGGGAATGCCAGCGAGAGTGCTGCACTTGAAGATGCACGACTATATGAAGAAGAGCGTGCCGCACTTGCCGAACTGTATGCCAATGCCAGCGGAGCCACTCCATCAGTGAAAGGGAATGACTACATAGCCATCGGTGGAGTGTTCGCATTGGGACGATTTACGGTTACGACCAATGGAGCCACCATCAAGGAACGGGGATACTGCTTCTCAAAAAGCAACCCCGAACCCACGGTAATGGATAGTGTGTCAACTTACGCCTATAGCCACGAAGGTTCGATTTACGTGATTGAGCCTCTCACTCCTGAAACATTCTACTGGATTCGTCCCTACGTCATCACCAAAGACAATGTTGTCGCTTACGGCGAGTCCAAATATATTGCGACACTACCCAAAGCATCCTGCACTTGGACTTACGGATATGAGGGTGACGATGCTCAAAATGCACGTATTGTCCAAGCCATCAATAATGGCATTGTGAACTACAACGAATGCACTGCCATCAAAAAGTTCAATCTGTCAGGTCATTATGTATGGGGAGCAGGAGCTGGAAGTGGAACAGCAGAATGCAAATACGGTGGAGAGATGAACATTAGTCAAGCCGAAGCCTATCAACGTACAGGGACTGTTCAGCATGAATTTGCACATGGTGTAGGTGTTGGCACACGAAAAATAGCTTGGGGGTTTGATGCCATAGGCAGTTGGGACAATACGGATGTACATGATTGGGTGTGGAAAGGTCGCCGTGCAAACGACTTTGTACAATTCATGGAAAACTCCAAAGAAGTACAAGTCGTAGGTGACGGCACACATGGTTGGGCACAAAACACCAATGGACGCACCAACAAACTCATCGACTATGGCATCAATGGTGCTAACGAGGATAACAACACACAATTGCTCTATCGTGCCAATGCCATGTTTGTGGAGGCGATGCACGAGGATGGACTGAATGCTACATGGAATAATAAAACCGGAACACCTTGCTACAGTTACATTTATCACCCCTTGAAAAAATATTACCTGATGAACAAGGATTCAGAAGGAGGTTTGGGGGAAGGTCTGCTCTACCAGCGTGCCAGCACTGATATTGCATGGAGACCTTTATTGACAGGTGAAGTCATCAGCAATTCTGCCGCATGGTACATGGAATATGATCCGCAAAACAGTTTATATTCGTTCAAGAACGCTTCTACAGGCAAATACCTCACCCACCCCACCACGGGCAATCTATGCGTAAGAGTTGTTACGACAAATCCAAGCAGCACTGAGAAATTTCAATTGATGCCAGACCGCACGGATGTAACCATCGAAATAGATGGAAAAAAGAACAAGACACATGGATACTGGTTCACTTGGGAGAGCTCCGGTTCCCAGTCAATGAGTGCCGCCTCTTTTTCCAAACGTAGAGGATATGGAAGCATCTCGCAAGAACCGTTCAATTACAGCGACGATGCGACAACCCAACAATGGATTATCCTCAGCGAGGACGAACTGGCTGCCTATCAGCAGAAAGCAATCGAGACAGGAATCAGCACGATCACGGTCAATGACAACGCATTTGACGGGGAGGGCACCATTGCTGGCATCTATACAACAGAAGGCATCTCGTTGGACACTCTTCAGAAAGGCATTAACATTGTTAAATACAGTAATGGTCAAGTGAAGAAAATCATTTTCAAATAACATGAAAATTACACTTCTATCATTGATGGCATGCGCACTCATGTGCATGCCATCTTTCGCAAAAAAGACGATTGACAAATGGCCTGATGGCATGGAAATCAATGATTGGTTCAGGCAAAACCGTCCCGTTGACATCCAAACATTAGGGAAAGCATATCGCGTGACAGATTATGGCGTGGTGAATGACGGAAAACTTCACACATCTGAAATGCAAGCCCTTATTGACCGTGTGTCAAGAGAAGGGGGTGGTGTTATTATCATTCCAGAAGGCACCTATATGACCGGAGCACTGTTTTTCAGGCAAGGAGTACATCTGCACCTTTATGACGGAGCGACCTTAATGGGCAGCAATGACCCAAGCGACTACCCTATCGTACAAACACGTATCGAAGGCGAAACCTGCCTATATTATTCAGCATTAATCAATGTTGACGGGTTAGATGGCTTCACCATTTCGGGAAAGGGAACCATTGACGGAAACGGACTCACTTTCTGGAAACATTTTTGGGAACGAAGGAGTTGGAATCCGCAATGCACAAACAAGGACGAGCAACGCCCCAGATTAGTGTATGTCAGCAACTGCAAAAATGTACAGATAGACGGGGTGAAATTGCAAAATTCCGCTTTTTGGACTACACACATCTATAATTGTGAGAACGTCAAGTTACTGCGTTTACACATCTATTCTCCTGCAAAGCCAGTAAAAGCGCCCAGCACCGATGCCATAGACCTTGATGTGGTGAAAAACGTATTGGTCAAAGATTGCTACATGAGTGTCAACGACGATGCCATTGCCATCAAGGGAGGCAAAGGCCCTTATGCAGACTACTGGCGGACATCCTACAGCGGTATTGACATCAATCAGTTTCCGGAGATGATAGGAAATGGTGGCAATGAAAACATCCTTATTGAAGATTGCGAATATGGTTTTTGTCATGGGTGCTTGACATTAGGAAGCGAATCTGTCTATAACCACAATATCATACTACGTCGTATCAAAGTGACGGAAGCGAACAATTTGCTATGGCTAAAGATGCGCCCCGACACACCACAGTTGTATGAACATATAAGGGTGGAGGACATAGAAGGAACTGGAAAGAATTTTCTGTTGGTTGCCCCATGGACACAATTCTATGATTTGAAGGGACGAGAAACCATTCCGATGTCATACAGCAACTACATTACCATGCGAAATATCACATTCGATTGCGATGTTTTTTTCAATGTGAAACAGAAACAAGACCAATACCGCCTTAGCAACTTCACATTCGAAAATCTAATCATTAAAGCCCAAAACACCGATTTCCATCAAGAATATGTGGAAAATTTCAACGTGAAGAACGTGAAAGCCGAAAAAAAGCCGTAAATTTGCATCCCGAATCAGCCTGCATATTGGGCGAAACACTTAACAAAAGAACAATTGTACAACGATTGATATGGATTGGCTAATCGAACTCTTCACGACTGGTGGTGGTGTAGCGCATACGGTCATATTGTATGCCATGGTCATCTCTATGGGCGTATTCCTTGGCAATAAGATAAAAGTAAAAGGAGTAACATTGGGCGTAACATGGATACTCTTTGTGGGTATTCTGGCTGGTGACTTGCTGATGCGTGGCGGAATTGAGGAAAACACCGCTGTCATCAATTTTATTCAAGACTTTGGGCTCATCCTGTTCGTTTTCAGCATCGGACTTCAGGTCGGTCCGTCCTTCTTTACATCGCTGAAGCAAGGAGGATTGAAAGCGAATGGCGTTGCTGCCGGAATTGTGTTGTTGAACATTGCCGTGATGTTAGCCATCTATTATGGTTTCCGCAATGTTATCCCAGCAGTCGATAATCTGCCCATGATGGTCGGCACCTTGTGTGGTGCAGTCACCAACACTCCGGGTCTTGGTGCTGCCAATGCTGCCCTCGAGCAAATCAACCAGATTCACCCATTCCAAGGAGGTGTGCCCGTAATTGCGAATGGTTATGCCTGTGCCTATCCCCTTGCCGTAGTGGGCATCATTAGCAGCATTATCCTCATCCGCATCATCTTCAAAGTCAATTTTCAGAAAGAAGAGGAGCATTTCAACAAAAGGAATAATCGGGAGGCTGTCAAGCCTCATCTGATGACTGTCAAGGTGTTCAATCCCGCCATTGCCGACAAGACTATTCTGCAAGTGAGGGGATTCATTGGACGCGACTTTGTTTGTTCACGAATGCTCCACAACGGCCATGTTGTCGTTCCAAACAAAGAGACGCTGTTGAATGTCGATGACAAACTCTACATTGTCTGTGCTGAAGAAGATGCCGCAGCCATTGTGGCCTTCATTGGTCCAGAAGTGGCGGTCGAATGGGATGAGCAAGATGTACCAATGGCATCCAGAAAGCACACCGTCACAAAAGATAACATCAATGGAAAAACGTTGGGAAGTCTGCATGCAAGTTCCATGTATGGCGTGAACGTCACCCGTCTCTACCGTTCAGGCATCGAGCTCTTTGCCAGCCCCAGTCTGATTCTGCAAGTAGGTGACATTCTCACCGTTGTAGGTCCCGAAGATGCTGTTGACCGCTTTGCCAACCGAATCGGTGACAAGAAGCAGCAATTGGACAAGCCCAATCTGCTCACCCTATTCCTCGGAATTCTTGTCGGCATCATTTTTGGTATGCTACCCATCAACATCCCAGGCATGTCAATGCCCGTCAAGTTGGGTTTGGCAGGAGGCCCGCTCATTATCGCCATCATGTTAGGTCGTTTCGGCTATAAACTCAAGCTGGTTGCATACACGACCAACTCGGCCTCGTTGATGATTCGAGACATTGGGCTGGTGCTCTTCCTTGCCAGTGTCGGCATCAAGGCTGGTGGCAACTTTGTCGATACCGTCATCAACGGAGGTGTCCATTATGTGTGGATTGGTTTCCTCATCACCGTCATACCGCTACTTGCCATGGGTATCTTTGCCCGCATTAAGTGGCAGATGAACTATTTCCTACTCATGGGTATCATGAGTGGAGCCACCACTGACCCACCAGCATTGGCGTTTAGTACATCCAACGCAAACAACGGAATACCAACCGTTGGATATTCAACAGTCTATCCTCTGTCCATGTTCCTGCGCATCATTACAGCGCAAGTGATTATTTTACTCCTATGCAGTTAAACATCAACGACATACTTCACACCTTCTTGCAGTCAGCAGATTTTCCTCTGTTGGCTGCATTTGTGCTTGGTGTGCTCGTTGCACTCAACCCTTGTCAACTTGCCATCAGCATCTCCGCCTTGGCGTATGAATACCGCAACGGAAAGAAGTTGGCTGACGGCATCAGTTATGCATTAGGCAGAACCATCACCTACACATTATTGGGATGGATAACCATGTGCTTGATAGGTGGCGGCAGCAATGTGGCAGGTTTGCAGAACGTGCTCTCGCAGTCAGAGGTGGCAGTTCCTTACGTATTGATTGCCTTCGGGCTCTATCTACTATACAGAGCCTTTCGCCGCCATCATCATGGAGACAATTGCCACAACAGCGGAAAAATCATTAAGCGGAATGGTCCCTTCGGTTCATTGGTCTTGGGCATGACACTTGCTCTTGCCTTCTGTCCCGAAAGTGCCATTTTCTATTTTGGCATGATGATTCCCCTAAGCATTTCTAGTCAAGTCGGAGCCATGATTCCGCTCACATTCGGGCTGTCAGCCAGCATCCCAGTCGTTGTCATTGCCTGGCTTATGCACAAAGCCGTCGATAAAGCGGCAAAACTAAGTCACGGATTTGAGCACTTCCAACAATGGCTTAATGGCATAACAGGTGTACTTTTCATTTTGATTGCCATCATACTTTTCATGGGAGATTGAACATTATTTGAGCGATTTAAAAACTTTAATAAAACAAAATGCCGATAAATGATTTTTTTGTGCTACCTTCGCACTAAAATCATTCCGCTATAGATTTAAGCACCACAATATGATTGAAGAAGATAGACAAAATGAACACGAAGAATCCACGGGGAAAAGTGCATCGCAATTGATGCGTGAACTCCTCCGACTGATTATCGTGCTGATATGGAGATTCCTTGTCTGGCTCTTTAAGCGATTCTTAAAGGGTGTCTTGTGGTGCATGCAGGCTACAGAGACAGGCTGTAAACGTCTGAACGAATGGTGGCACGACAACAACACTCAAGAGAAGGTTGCCAAGACCAAGGCATGGCTCAAAATGGCAGCCCAAACTTTTGGGAGATGGTGCGTCATTGCAGGGAAAGCCACCATTCATGGCATATCCATCGGAGCACAAGCCACATGGCGCGGCATTAAAGTGGCGACGAAAGCCACAGCCAAGGGTATCGTCATTGCTGTCAAAGCGACAATTCAAGGCATTATTCACCTACGTCCTACCATCAAAAAACTCGGCAGACTCATCGTGCAAGGAGGCAAAGCCATTGTTGCGTGGACGAAACGATGCAAACGTGGCATGAAACTCTCGCGCATCAAGAGGAGACGCCGCTATGAAGCCTTCCGACGAAATGGAGGTGTCAAAGGATGGATGGTCGGCACCACGCGCAATGTACGAAAGAACATAGAGATGTTCATGGAGGAAGACCAAGAAGAAGCGGCTCCCGATGCAGTGACAGAGGACGACATCATGGAAGAAGCACTGGAAGAGGGTGCCAACGATGGCAAGAGAAGCATGAAAATCGGGAAATCTTTCATCTCACGCGCCAAAAACTTCATGGATGTAGAATAGCACTTCCGAAAGACTTGCAACCAGGCACAATACATCAGTCTTACACAAAACCCATAAACCTCACACAATACCACTCCCATAAAAAACAAGCATCATCGTGAAAAAGATTCTTATTACACTGATACTCCTCCTGTCCGTAGCACTACAAAGCCAAGCAGTGCTAAAAGAGAAGGACTTGGGACATACCCTGCACGTTCTGCGTCTCGAACTATACAACAAGTGGACAAGGCAGAAAGCCAGAATGAAGCAGATGGAAGAACGCAGTAAAGCGCAACACGAACGACTCGTTGCCATCTCCAAACGCTGCGAAACGACAAGTCTTATCCTTTATTCGCAAGGACAGGATTTCACCTTCGACATGGCGTATGCTTGCCAAGAGGCAACCTCCTTGTATCGTGAGTTTCAAAAGAGCACCATCCCTTTCGACCAGATAAAACAGAACATTGAGTTCGAGATTGCCAACTACGATAGTCTGATTTACTCTCTGAAACAAATACCGCCAGCCATGCTCGATGCCGACAACGCAGACGATGAACAAAACAAGGCTGACAGCACGAGCAGAGCGACCTCCGAAACAGAAGAGAGCAGTACTTTCATGCTGGATGCCCAAGGCATCAAAGACCGTGCCATGTGCATCGAATACGCTGAAACACTACGGGAGAATATGAGAGTCATCCTAAGAAGGCTGGAGAAAGAAAACAAGCACTACACAGACTTGTTTCTCCGCATAGATAGGCTGAACAACTTTGCCCAGGAAAAATACACAGATTTACAACAGAGCATCTTCATCAATCCCGGCACCAATTATCTTCGGATTCTTTCCGCCATTCCTCGTCAATGGGAACGGATAAAGGACGACTTCAACACCAAGTATAAACCATTGGAAGAGCGTGGGCGCAATGGGCAATTCAAAGAATACAGGTCTGAGTGGAGAGGCGGCATCGTCTTGTTTGCCAGCATCTTCATGCTCATCTACATCCTTGGAGGAGCCATTCTCAGCAATGTGATTCTCCGCTGGCTGGTTCCCAAACGTTTCCGCACCGAAAGGTTCAAGCAGAAACGTGGCACGCTCATCATTGCACTTGCCGTGTTCCTTTTTGCCGTTGCTGTCATGATTGTCCGCACCATCATTCACCACAACCTGATGCTGATGGCTACAGACCTCATGATTGAAATGGCTTGGCTGATAGAAGCCATCTACGTGTCACTAATCATTCGCCTGAAGGGGGAAGAAATCAAGGATGGAGCCAAAGTTTATGCGCCTTTCATCCTCATATCGATGATTGTCATCTGTTTCCGAATTATCCTGATTCCCAACACATTGGTCAACATCACCTTTCCGCCAGTTCTTCTTGCATTCACCATTTGGCAGATTATCTCGCTAAAGCAATGCTGGAAGAATATACCGACAAGCGATGCCATCTACTGCTCCATATCCCTTTTCGTCATGCTGGCATCGTGCATCCTTTCATGGGTGGGTTTCACGCTTATGGGCGTCCAGATCATCGTTTGGTGGACATTCCAACTTGCCGCCATCGCCACTATCACCTGCTGCTATGACCTCATGGAGATGTATGAAAAAGGACCCCTCTGCCGACGCATCAAGAGGGCATACGGAGATGCTGTCAAAGAAGATGAGATTCGTTACAAAATGAAGAGAGGTGACTTCGTTGACCAGACTTGGGTGTACGACTTTGTCAACAGAGCCTTCATTCCTGTCTGTGCTGTCTTCTCTATCATCATCAGCGTTTACATGGCAGCGGCGATATTTGACCTCCGCCAGTTGTGTATCACTTGGTTCATCCGAGAGATTCATGTTGACAGACTCTTCACTGCATCTATTTCCAAGTTCTGTCTCGTGGCTGCCTTGTTCTTCATTTTCAAATACATTAACTATTTAGTCCGTTCCTCTTGGTTCCGCTATCGCAGAAAACATAAAAACAAGGACTTCAATGCCACGCTTGCACGTAACATCATCGCTTTGTTGATTTGGGGCATCTACATCATCGCAGTCTTCTTAATGCTCCACGTGCCAGGGACAGGGATTGCCATCGTGACGGGCGGTTTGTCAACGGGTATGGGCTTCGCCTCTAAGAGCCTCTTGGAAAACTTCTTCTACGGCATTTCCCTCATGTCGGGACGTGTGCGTGTAGGCGATTACATCGAATGTGACGGCATGATTGGAAAAGTAGAGAGCATCACCTACCAGAGTACACAAATCACAACCCTGGACGGTAGCGTGGTAGCCATTCTCAACTCCGACCTCTTCAGCAAGAACTTCAAAAACCTGACCCGCAACCATCAGTATGAACGCATTGCCATCCCATTCGGAGTGTCCTACGGCACCAACGTGGAAGAAGTGAGACGCTTGATTGTGGAAGGCATCAAAAGCATCTGCAAGAAAACACCCGATGGCAGAGATATCGTCACACAGAAGCACCCCATATTGGTCGCATTCTCCGACTTTGGTGCCAGCAGCGTCGACTTGCTACTTGTAGTTTGGGTACTCGTTGATCAACGCATTTCTTTCACAGCACAAGCCAAAGAAAAAATCTATCAAGTGCTCAACGACAACCACATTGAGATTCCGTTCCCACAGCAAGACATTTATATCAGAAGTATTACAAATTCGGAGCAGAACTGACATTAAAAACAAAAAAAAACATTCTTTTATCAAAAAAAATGTCAATTGTAGCTGATGAACGAAAAAAAAGTATTACTTTTGCCTCGGAACTGAACGCGAGGGCTGCCCAAAGGCGGCTTATCAGTGTGTCAAAACGTAGAAATAACTAAAAAATAAATATAATCTATGGAAGTAAAGAAATCTAAAAAAGCAGACCTCGAGGGCACAAAAAGCACCGGACTGCTCATTGGCTACATTGTAGCCCTTGCTGCCATGTTTGCATGCTTCGAGTACACCACTCGAACGTATGAAGAAACAGACGTTGTTTACTCAACAGTAGCGTATGTATCTGAGGAGGAAGTGGTTCCTATCACTCAGCCTATCTTCACCGCAGCGCCACCTCCACCAGCAGAGACTCCGGCAGTAGCTGAAATCCTCGACATCGTCGATAACAACACTGACATCGAGGAAGAGAAGATCGAAACCTCAGAGGACACCCACGAGGCAGTATCCGGTCCAGTTGCTCACGTGTCAGGTCCTGTAATGGCTGCTCCTGGTCCCATACAGGAAGAAGGTGACGAAACCGAAATTTTCGAAGTGGTGGAACAGAACCCATCCTTCCCTGGTGGTGACAATGAGTTGATGAAGTGGCTTCAGAAAAACCTGAAGTACCCACCAATGGCTCAGGAGAACGGAATCCAAGGTCGTGTGATGGTTCAATTTGTCGTGAACAAGGACGGTTCCATCGTTGACCCCAAAGTCATTCGTGGTGCAGACCCATCCCTCGACAAGGAGGCCATGCGCGTAGTACAGGCAATGCCCAAGTGGGTTCCTGGCAAACAACGTGGTAAGGCTGTACGTGTACGCTTCACTCTCCCTGTCACATTCCGTTTGCAATAAATTAGCATTTTATCTCCATCGCTTACGACGATGATGGAACAACAAACATGCCGCACACACATCTGCTGTGCGGCATTTTTTTACAAACCTTTCACGATGCACACAGTCGGGAAGTCGTTCCATAGGTAATGAATCATTATTTATGACCTATGAACAATAAGTTTCACACATTATATATCTATATGCACACGATAACAGAACTCATACAAAAGATCAACACCGCCGTAGAGGACATTCAGTACAACACTGAACCGAAAAAGCTCTACGACCCCATACGCTACATCCTGTCCATTGGCGGCAAACGCATCCGTCCCTTGCTTATGCTCATGGGGTATAACCTCTACCGCGACGATGTCGATGCCATCATCAATAACGCGCTGGCTTTGGAGACCTACCACAATTTCACCCTGCTGCACGATGACCTAATGGACAAGAGCGACATGCGACGCGGCAACCCGACCGTACATAAAAAGTGGAACGACAACACAGCCATCCTCTCTGGTGACACCATGCTCATCATGGCATACGAACTTTTCAACAAGGGCATGAAGAACGATGCCGCATGGACAGCCTTCATCGAGGCAACCCTGGGTGTGTGTGAGGGACAGCAATACGACATCGATTTCGAAACCCGCAACGATGTGACCGAAGCAGAATACATGGAGATGATTCGCATGAAGACCTCCCTGCTCTTGGGTTACGCACTGAAAATCGGAGCCATGTTGGGCGGTGGTGACCAGGAAGACGTGGAGAATCTCTACAAATTTGGAGAAAAGATGGGGTTAGCCTACCAACTGCAAGACGACCTGCTCGACGTGTATGGCGACCCAACTAAGTTCCAAAAGAAACTCGGAGGCGACATCGTGGATAACAAAAAGACCTTCATGCTCATCAATGCCTACCAGCGTGCCAACCAAGAACAAAAGGCAGAATTAGACAGATGGATGAACACCCAAGAGTTTGACTCAGCAGAAAAAATCGAAGCAGTTACACATATATATAATATATTGGGCATCGACAAACTTGCCCAACAGAAAATCGAGGAATTGTTCGCCCTGTCGCTCCAAAGCCTCGACAAGGTGAAAGTGGATGAAGCCAAGAAAGCAGAACTTCGTGCATTCGCCAACCGCCTGCTTGGCAGAAAATATTAAGAAAGGATGATAGACACCCATGCACATATTGATGGACCAGAATTTGCCGAAGACATTGAAGACGTCATACAACGGGCAAAGGAGGCAGGAGTGGAAAAAATCTTTATCCCCGGCATTTGTCTGAAGGACACCCCCCACCTGTTTGAAGTATGCCAAGCCCACCCCCACTATCTCTTCCCCATGATAGGACTCCACCCTGAGAACATCATGGACGAAAACTACCACCAAGCCCTTGACCAACTGGAGCAACTCCTCACTGCATATTCCAACTCCAATGACATTACCTCCTCCCCCATCATTGCCATCGGAGAAGTAGGGCTTGACCTTTACTGGGATGCCACCCACAAAAAAGAACAGTTGGAAGTCTTCGAGCGCCAAGTGCAATGGGCAGAGCAATACGACCTTCCCCTTATGATTCATTCACGCAATGCCCACAAAGAACTCATGGAAGTGATGGAACGACATCGCAACAGCAACCTCTATGGTGTGTTCCATTGTTTCACAGGCACCGAAGCAGAAGCCCTCGACCTGCTCACATTTCCCAATTTCATGCTGGGCATCGGAGGAGTTCTCACATTCAAGAAATCCACCTTGAAGGATGTCATCAAAAACGCCATCCCTTTATCAAGGATTGTGCTCGAAACGGATTCTCCCTACATGGCTCCCGCCCCCAATCGAGGCAAAAGAAACGAAAGTGCATACGTCAAATATGTAGCCGAGAAACTCGCAGAGATTTATGACACCAGTTTTGACGAGATTGTGCTTCAAACCACTAAAAATACGCTCAAAGTTTTCAAAAAACTGACTTTTTTCGATAAAATTTAAAAGTTTCCACCTTTTTACAATTATTGATAAGAAAAAAATCATTATTTTTGTCCCGAATTATGGGTTAGCAATCCGTTCCAACGGAAAAAAATGCCCAAATGTGAGGTGTTATCACCTTGCAAACGCCACAAAAAGGAGAACATAAAAGGAGAGATGCTCGAGTGGCTGAAGAGGCACGCCTGGAAAGCGTGTATACGTCAAAAGCGTATCCGGGGTTCGAATCCCCGTCTCTCCGCAAGGAAGAAAGGGGATGAGAACCAAGGGGGTCGTTATCGCGAAGCGCTTGCGCAGCAAGAATCCCCGTCTCTCCGCAAGGAAGAAGAGAGGAATAAGGAATAACAACAATCGATTCCAATCCTCCAACGCATGATAGAATAACAAAACAAAATTAAATAAGTTATTAATCTTAAAATTTTCAAGACAATGAAAAAAATTTTTGCAATCATTGCATTGATGGGTGTGTTTACATTGGGTATGACACAAACCGTTTCAGCTCAGGACGAAAGCGCAGACTCTGCAGCAGCCACTGAGCAGGTTGATTCTGCTGCTGTTGACACTGCAGCCGCTCCAGTCGTTGACGAAGAGCCAGTTGAATCAGAGCCAGTTGAGACCGGTATGTACAAGGACATCAAGACTAAGTTCATTGAAGGTTCTGCAGGCTTCATGGCACTCGTAGCCATCGCCCTGATCATCGGTCTCGCATTCTGTATCGAGCGTATCATCTACCTCGCACTCTCTAAGGTGAACACAGTGAAACTCATTGAGGACGTTGAGAACGCACTTATCAACAAGAACGATCTCGAAGGTGCAAAGGCTATCGCACGCGACACTCGTGGCCCTATCGCTTCAATCTTCTATCAGGGTCTCATGCGTATGGATGATGGCGCTGACGCAGTGGAGAAGTCAGTAGTTGCTTACGGTGCAGTGCAGGCTTCTAAACTTGAAAGCGGTTGCTCTTGGATCACCCTTTTCATCGGTATGGCTCCATCTCTCGGATTCTTGGGAACTGTGATTGGTATGGTGCAGGCATTCGATGACATCCAGGCTGCAGGTGACATCTCTCCAACAGTCGTTGCAGGTGGTATGAAGGTGGCCCTTTTGACAACTATCTTCGGTATCGTCGTTGCCCTTATTCTTCAGATTTTCTACAACTACATCCTCGCTGAAATCGAAGGTCTCACCGCTAAGATGGAAGACTCTACCATTTCTCTCCTTGACATCGTTGCCAAGTACAACAACAAGAAGTAATTAAGAACTTCGGAGCAATGTATCCGAGACAAATCTTAATCTCTTCAAATTAGTCACTAACTATTTAATTAAGGAGAAACAAAATGGATAAAGTACAAGTAATAAGCGCACAGGATAAAGTGGAGAAAATCTCCAAGATCGTGCTGTGGAGCCTTATCGGCATCTCACTCGTGGTCATGGCGCTCTTCCTGCTCGTAGGCTACAACACGCCTTATGAGGAGAATATCAAACAAGTAAATCCACAAATGACAGACCTCCTGCTCATCTGGACTTACATCCTCATCTTTGCCACCATCATCATCACTGTCGGTGCTGTGATTTATGGCTTTGTGAATGGCTCCAACAAGTCTAAGCACGAAGACAAGGGCATGGCAAGCAAGGCTGGTCTCATTGCATGGGGAACATTCGCCGTAGGCATCGTGGCTGGTCTTATCGTAGGCATTGCCAACAAAGACGAACTGTTGGTTTACAACAAAAATGACCACGCCACTCCAACAGATATCATCCTGACAGACACATCAATGATTGCCATCCTCATTTTGACGATTGTGACAGTCGTTGTAACTGCCTACAGCATGATTACCAGTAAGAAGTAAACCTTTAACTCAGAGCAAATAATATGGGAAAGAAAAGAAAAATGCCAGGACTGAACACCAGTTCTACAGCCGACATCTCATTCATGTTGCTCATCTTCTTCCTTGTCACAACGTCAATGGACACCGACCAGGGTTTGGCACGTTCACTGCCTAAACCACCTGAGGATGACCAATTGAACAACGAAATCAAAGTGAAGGAACGTAACATCCTGAACATTCGTATCAACAAGGACAACTACCTCCTCATCGGCGATGACTATGCAACGCTTGCTGACGTGAAGGAGAGAGCGAAAGAGTTTATCAAGAACGAGGACAACAAACCCAACCTGCCTGAACTCAAGCCTCACAAAGTGAAAGAACTGGGTAAGACTTTCATGGTGACGGAAAACCACGTCATCTCTGTTCAGACAGACCGCGGTACTGACTACGGAGTCTATTTCGCCGTGCAGGACGCTTTGGTATCGGCATACAACGAGATTCGTGACGAATTCTCCAAACAGGAATTTGGTTATAAATATGACCAGTTGACTGCTGACCAACAGAAGATTGTACGCGATGTCTATCCACAAAAGATATCTGAGGCAGAACCAAAGAAATATGGAGGACAACAATAATGAGCAGATTTAACAAAGGCGGAGGCAGAGAAATGCCAGAGATGAACACCTCATCTCTCCCTGACTTGATCTTCACCATCCTGTTCTTCTTCATGATGGTTACTACCATGCGTGAAGTGACGTTGCAGGTGAAGTTTGAGAAGCCAGTCGGTACTCAACTTGAGAAATTGGCTCGTAAGTCCAGTACATCTTTCATCTACATTGGTCAGCCAACCGATGCTCTGAAGGGACAATATGGTTCATCACACCGTATTCAGTTGAACGACAGAATCCTCGAGGCACCCCAAGTTTACGACTTCGTGATGGAAGAGCGTGGTGAATTGGCTGAAGCAGACAAGCCATTCTACACAGTCTCCATCAAGGCAGACCACCACACCCCTATGGGTATCATCACCGACGTAAAACAGGTGTTGCGTAAGGCTTATGCCCTCAAGATTATGTATTCGGCTAACAAACAGCAAGAAAAATAAATCATTTATAATAGAAAAAAGAGCGACTCACGCCATGTGAGTCGCTCTTTTTTTGTAACTTTGCAAAGACAAATACAAACCCTCTCATCAAGAAACACGCCGATGAATCTCATCACCCTCATGCGCAAGATTGCGCCTTATGTTCGCCCCTACAAATGGCTGGTGGTAGCCACTTTGGCACTCACCCTCATTGGTTCACTCATCGCACAGGTCAATGCCGTTGTGCTCGACCGCACCGTCGATGCCATCAATGCCCTCATTGTTCCTGAAGGATTCGAATGGAGCAAGGCTGCCCATATCCTCACCGTCATCTCCATCATCCTGCTCGGCAAGGAAGTGCTTGCAGCCATCATCCGCTATGCCCAAAACTACTATGGCGAGCGCATGCGCATCTTCGTCAGCAAAGACCTCTCCCAAGCCGTGGTTGACCGCATTCTCAACTACCGCATGGCATTCTTCTCCCGTTCAGGCAACGAGACAGGCAAGTTGCAGACCCGCATCGACCAAGGCGTAGGCAGTCTTTCTGTCACCGTACAGAGTGTATTCATCGACCTCTTGCCCCTCTTCACCAGTGCCCTTCTTGCCCTCATCCTCATGTTCGCCGCCAACATCTATGTGGGTCTCACCGCCCTCTTCATCGTACCTATCTACATCTGGATCACCATTGCCCAAGCCCATCGGCTGAAAGGATGGCGTGCCAACATGCGAATGTTCCGCGAGATGAAGAGCAACGGCATCGTCGGCATCATCGAGAGCATGAACGTCATCAAGTCCTTCAATCGCGAGAACATTGAGAGTCAGAAGCAGTGGGACATCCAGACGCAGTTCACTGACAACCAGATGAAAGTGCGCAAGACCTCCTTCTACTTCGACGGTATGAAAAGCCTCGTGCAACAGGTTGGTACCGTGCTCATCATCATCCTCACTGCCTATCTTGTGCTCATCGAGTATCCAGGGATGACCATCGGTAAAATCATGTACCACGTCATGCTTTTCGCCAACGTCACCGCTCCCATCACCCAACTGCAACACATCTTCGATTCCCTCAACGATGCCCTCATCTACGCTGAAGGCTTCTTCGACATCCTCGATGCCAAAGGAGAAACCGAACCGTCAGGCACCTACCGTCCCGCAGAAGTGAAAGGCAACTTCGAGATTCGTGGCGTGGATTTCACCTATCCCAACGGCACCAAGGCGCTCCACAACATCAACATGACCATCGAAAGTGGACGCATCACAGCCTTCGTCGGACTCTCTGGAGCAGGCAAATCTACCATTGTCAATCTGTTGGACAAGTTTTACGAACCTGATTGCGGACAAATTCTCCTTGATGGCGTTGATCTGCGCGACTACGACACCCAGTTCCTCCGTGACCATATCGGGCTCGTCCTTCAGAAGAACCATATCTTCGAAGGCACCATCGAGGAAAACATTCGTTATGGCAAGCCCGAAGCCACCGACGCTGAAGTCATCGAAGCCGCTCAAAAAGCATACATCTACGACCAAGTGATGAAACTGCCCAAAGGCATGCAGAGCAAGGCGACAGCCCTCAGCGGCGGACAGCAGCAACGCATCGCCATTGCCCGCATGTTCCTCAAGAATCCCCCCATCATTTTCCTCGACGAGCCCACCGCCAGTCTCGATGCCGTTGCCACCGAACAGATTAAAGCAAGCATCGATGCCATCAAGCGCGACCGCACCGTTGTCATCATCAGCCACAGCATCAGTCAAATCATTGACTCTGACATGATTTATGCGCTCAAAGACGGACGTGTGGAACAATCGGGCAATCCAGATGAACTATACCAGAAAGGCGGCGTCTATAAAGACATTGTTGATGCTTCTGCCCGCAGCCTCAACATTGACAAACTGGCACACACGCTCGACCGCAACGGTGACGGGCAACTCTTCGACTGAAAATAACGGCTGTTTATTTTTTTCTTCGCCCAATTTATACTATCTTTGCAAAGGAAATCAAAAAGACGACATCATGAAACCATATCTTGACTTGCTCGACCGCATCCTGAAAGAAGGGGTGCAGAAAGGCGACCGCACAGGAACAGGCACCATTTCGGTGTTTGGCAATCAGATGCGATTCAATTTGCAGGAAGGCTTTCCACTGCTGACCACGAAGAAGTTGCATCTAAAATCTATCATCTACGAACTACTGTGGTTCTTGCAAGGCAACACGAATGCAAAGTGGCTGCAAGATCGTGGTGTGCGCATCTGGAATGAATGGGCTGACGAAGACGGTAACCTCGGACATATCTACGGTTATCAGTGGCGCAGTTGGCCCGACTACAACGGTGGGCACATCGACCAAATCAGCGAGGTGATTGAGCAAATCAAGAACAATCCCAACTCGCGCCGACTGATTGTGTCGGCATGGAATGTGGCAGACTTGGGAAACATGAACCTGCCTCCTTGCCACATTCTCTTCCAGTTTTACGTAGCAGACGGGAAACTGAGTTGCCAACTCTATCAGCGGAGTGCAGACACCTTCCTCGGTGTGCCGTTCAACATCGCATCGTATGCACTGCTGACCATGATGGTGGCACAAGTATGCGACTTGCAACCAGGCGATTTCGTCTATACAACGGGTGACACGCATCTCTATCTCGACCACATCGAACAGGCTAAGTTGCAACTGACCCGTGAGCCTCGCCCGTTGCCCAAGATGCACATCAATCCGAATGTGAAGAGCATCTTCGATTTTCAATATGAGGACTTTGAACTGACGGATTACGATCCACATCCACACATCAAAGCCACAGTAAGCGTATAAATATGTACAATTTGACTATTTACAAGGTACAATTTATTGGGCCATTCAGCGATTTAAGGATTTGCCTTGCGCCTATGTAACTATTCAACGAAAACTGAAAAGCAGTCGCCTACGGCGAGAAATCCCACAAATCTTTACAAATCGTTCAAATCTGTTATTGAAATTTGTTAGATTTGGGCAGATTTGTTAGATTTCTGCCCCTCAAGGGGCACTAAACGACACGGCAAGAAAGAAATTGTAAAATAGTCAAATTGAAAAATAAATTGTACATTGTAAATTATCAAATTGTAAATAAAAAAGGTGATATCCATTATTGTAGCCATAGCAGAGAACCGAGCCATCGGTTCTGAGAACAAACTGATATATTGGTTGCCCAACGACCTGAAACGCTTCAAGGCACTCACCACAGGCAACACCATCATCATGGGCAGACGCACGTTTGAGAGTCTGCCCAAGGGTGCATTGCCCAACCGTAGAAACATTGTGTTGTCACGTAAAGGGAAACCCGAAGATTTCCAGGGCTGTGACCTCTACCCCAACCTTGATGCGGCACTGGCTGACAGCGAAGGCGATGTCTATATTATCGGTGGTGCATCGGTCTATCGAGAAGCATTGCCCAAAGCAGACCGTCTCTGCCTGACCTACATTTATGACACACCTACGAAGGCAGATACATTTTTCCCCGAAATAGACGACAGTGAGTGGGTGGAAACCTTCAGAGAGGAGCATGACGTGGATGAAAAACACGCATATCGGTATGCGTTTGTCAATTTAGAAAGGAAAGCATGACGTTACCCGTTGACTTCGAGCGAACGATGATGAATTACCTCGGCAAAGAAGAGTATGCTCAACTTGCCGAGGCACTTGCTTTGCCAGCCCCCACCAGCATCAGGAGAAATAATAAAAAGACCCTCTCTGCCCTCAATTGTCAACTGTCGACTCTCAATTGTCAATTGTCAACTGTCAATTGTCAACTCTCCCCCGTCCCCTGGTGTTCCGATGGTTTCTACCTGTCCGAACGTCCTTCCTTCACGTTCGACCCGCTGTTTCATGCCGGGTGTTACTATGTGCAGGAGGCGTCGTCAATGTTTCTGTCGCATATACTGAAACAATATGTGAATGAGCCTGTTGTGGCACTCGACTTGTGTGCAGCCCCTGGCGGAAAATCCACGTTAGCATTGTCAGAGTTGCCTGAAGGTTCGATGCTCATTGCCAACGAAGTGGTCAGGCAAAGAGCAAATATCCTCGCTGAAAACCTCATCAAATGGGGCAATCCCTACTGCATTGTAACCAACAACTATGCCGAAGATTTCGGAGCATTTAGTGATGTCTTCGACCTCATCATCTGCGATGCCCCCTGCTCGGGCGAGGGAATGTTCCGCAAAGACCCTGCCAGCATCGGTGAATGGAGCCTTGCCAATGTCGATACCTGTTGGCGACGGCAGCGCGACATCGTGCGCAACATCTGGCACACACTGAAAGAGGGCGGTCTCTTCATCTACAGCACCTGCACCTACAACCCCCTCGAAGACGAAGAAAACGTGGAGTGGATTGCCAAGACATTAGGAGCCGAAGTGCTCTCATGCCACCCCTTGCCCGAATGGGGACTGACAGAGAAGAACACCCACTTCTACCCCCATCGGGTGAAAGGCGAAGGCTTCTTCGTCAGCGTATTGCGGAAGACGACGACAGACGACAGACAACAGCCAACAGGCAACGGGCGGCACAAGAAATTGAAAGAGGGAAAGAAGGGAAAAGTCACCCCTAAGATACCCCAAGAACTGAAAAGGTGGCTATTGGAAAACGAAGACTTCACCATCCTTGAAGAGGGAGATGCGTTTCGTGCCATTCCCACCTTGCATCATGCTCTCTATGAACAAGTCCAACGCAACCTGAAAGTAGTGCATGCAGGCATCGAACTCGCCTCTGTGAAAGGAAAGAACCTGCAACCCAGCCAAAGCCTTGCCATGAGCAACTGCCTCAACCAAGAAGTCTTCCCGATTGCAGAAGTAGATGAACAGCAAGCCATCGCCTATCTTCGCACAGAAGCATTGCAACTGCCAGCCAACACACCCAAAGGCTATGTGCTCATCACCTATCAAGGACATCCTCTCGGTTTTGCCAAGAACATCGGCAACAGGGCAAACAACCTCTATCCTGCTGAATGGAGAATCAGGAAGAGTGAAAAGTGAAAAATGAAAAGTGAAAAATCTAAGTATCCCCCATTCGGATGGCAGGTAAAATAGATTTTTCACTTTTCACTCTTCACTTTTCACTTTATTTTCGTATCTTTGCACACTGAAACAAAGCAAAACAACACAAATGAATTTATACGTTAGATATTTCGATCACGAATGTTTGGTAAAGTCCGTGGAAGAAGCCATCGACTTTCTCCGTTCGATACCAGAAATCAAGGTGGAGAGCAATGCTGCCAGCCGCATCACCACATTCTTGAACTCATCCAACCTCTACCCGTTCCGTCTGAAGGTGAGTTATTCCAATTATGTGCTCTTCCTGAAGACAGAAGCAGAGAATCTGGAACAGTTCAAAGAAGAGGAAGCCATGCGCAAGGAACAGAAAGCAGAGCGCATCACCACCATGGCAGAACGCAAGAAGACGATTCTTGATGCCCTCAACGAAGAAAAAGTTGGTTGGTGGGAAGCAGCACTTACGTTCAAGCGTGTGCTCACCATACCTGAAACAGGCAAGTGCAAATATGTGGACACACCTTTCCGTGTGCGTCTCAGAGCCTTCAGTGCGATGGATGCCTACAACCGTATCATCAACCACTTGAAGAACCGTCCAGAAGTTGACCCACGTTCTCAATTCCCCTCTGCAAAGAGTGATAAGTTTGAATATCAATTCATCGGAGAGGAGAATGAGAACACCGAAGCGTCCATCAACGAATAGTATCAATCAACTTCTTTGGAGGTAAAGGAGGTAATTGAGGAGTTAGAGGAGTTAAAGGAGTTAGAGCCAAATGTTATACTGGTGTCAAGGTATCGGCTTTAACTCCTCTAACTTCTCTAACTCCTTTAACTTCTCTAACTTCTCTAACATCCCCCACTCCTTTAGAAAATAAAGTTCTCCTCTTCGGTGGCTTCTTCCTTACGTTTGGCAGCCGCCTTCTTCTCCTCTTCTTCGGGTTTGTATTCATTGAGGGTAGTGCCATAGGTGGTGCGGAGCACACGGAACTCAGTGCGACGGTTGAGGGCATTGAGCACTTCTTGAGCATCCTTATCCTTGAATGCAAGGATGTATGCCTCCGTCAGCGTGTCAGTCTCGTGCACCTCCACCTTGGGGTCTCCAGCAAGGAGGGTTTCAGCCAATTTCTTGGTGATGATTTTCGGGCGAGACTCACCATAACCCACCGCAGTGAGGCGATCCCTTGCCACCCCATGCTGAATGAGATAGCGCACCACAGACTCGGCACGTCGCTGAGAAAGTCGCTGGTTGTAATCATCATTGCCTCGGTAGTCGCAATGGGCAGAGAGTTCGATGGTGATGTTGGGATTCTCGTTCATCATATCCACCAATTTGTCAAGCGCTTCCGTCGATTCGGGCGTGAGGTCTGCACGGTCAAACTCATAGAAGATGTTGTCGATGAGCACTGGCACATTGATCGGTGGCAATGGGAACTGTAGCGTATATTCATGACTCTCCTCAGCATCTTCCACACGAATCTCGTTTTTCACATTCAGATAACCCTTGCAGGTGCCCAACAGCACATAATCCACATCAGGCTTGAGTACTTGTGTGAAAGAGCCGTCGCCCTTGACAGAAAGTTTCAAGTTGGTGCCATCGTTGCCCACCATATAGACGAGGGCTTCAGGCAGTTCGTAGCCGTCTTTCTCATACACCCATCCCGTCACTGTCTGCAAGATTTCAGGACACTCAAACGAGAAGATGTGCTCCCAACCTTTGCCGTCGTTGCGCGAAGAACTGAAGTAGCCACGGTTATGCACTCCTTCGAAAGTCATGCCGAAGTCATCGGCAGAAGAGTTGAGCGGATATTGCTGATTCTCCACGATGGTGCCTCGGATGGAATCTTCGTGGGCGATGAAGATGTCCAGACCTCCCATGCCAGGGTGACCGTCGGAAGAGAAATAGAGGTCGCCATTCGGACGGAACGAAGGAAACATCTCGTCGCCTGCCGTGTTGATGGGACGTCCGAGGTTCTCCATGCCACCAAAGCCACTCTCCAGAATGCGTGTGCGCCAGATGTCCAAACCGCCTTCACCACCCTGTGCATCGCTGACAAAATAGAGCCATTGACCATCGGGACTGACTGCTGGATGTGCAAAGGATGTGAGCGTGTCGCGTGAAATCACACACTTGGTCGGCTTGCTCCATGAGGCATCGCTACGTTGCGACTGCCAGATTTCGGCATAGCGCGGATAGTCGGGATCGCTGCTGCAACGCGTGAAGTACATCGTCTTGCCGTCAGGACTCAAACATGACGCTCCTTCGTCATATTCCGTATTCACCTCACCTTCTATCACATCCACGGGTTGCCATTTGCCTTGCTCATTCTTACGGGAAAAGAAAAGGTCACCAAACTTCAAGCCCGTAATGCCTGATATATCATCGCCTGCAGCCTCCTTACGGGTGGAAGAGAGCACCAGTTGGTCGGCATCGTCGCCTACCAACATGGGGCTGTAATCCGAACGGCGAGAATTGAACACCGCCTCTTTCTTAATCTTATACTGATTCGGCTTTGCCTTCCATTGTGGTCCCAACTCACAGGAGAGCAATCCACTACGTGCCAACTCATTGCCGGGGTCAAATTCCAGATACTGATTAAAGTTTTGTGCAGCCTGCTTATACTGTCCTGCCTTCAACTGCTGACGTCCCAAGTGCAGATAAGCCATGCTGTCTGGAATGTTATATCGGATGGCATTCGTATAAGCCGCCATCGCCTTTTGCGTGTAACCGATGTGACGGTAGCACTCCCCCATCATGAAAGCCCTGACTGCCCGTTTATCCTTCTCTTTCGGCGTACAGCGCGAATACGACTTCTTATAATTGATTGAAGCCGCATAGTATTCGCCAATGGCATAACTTTGCTCCGCCTTCTTGAAGGCAACCCCTTCGTTGGCACAAGCACACACCATCAGCACCGCTATATAAATCAATATGTGGAAAATCTTCCGTTGCATATTTCTAAAAACGAAAAAAAGGCTTCATTATTGCATGGAGCCTTTCAGGAAAGAGACAGACAGACACTATGCCGCCTCATAGAACACCTGTCCGTCCCTGTTGTGATCGCCAATATTAACTTTTTCAAGGAGGCTCATCGACCTTCGCCCAGATAGTCCTCGTCACTACCACCCAAGATGAATTTGTCTGGTTCGCTGAGATTCGTATTGATGCCCTTCAATCCCGCAGGACTAGTGCAGATGATGCCTTGGTGCTGCAACTTCACCACCTCCATAAGGGGTTTCATATAGTTTTTCTTCATCGTTCAGTCCTCCTTATTTGATGACAACCTTACGTCCATTGTTCACATAGATGCCACGTGCCATAGGCTTTCCGCTCAGTCGGCGACCGTCGAGCGTGTACCAGACACCATCACGCATCCGACTTTCCACATCTTCCGTCGCTATGATGTTCGTTGTCTCGTCCTCGTCGAAGTTGAGCGTGAAGGCACGAATACCCGCGAACTGTTCGTCAGCGCCGAAGTCGAAGTAGGCACGGAAAGACTTTATCTGGTAGCCAACGGCAGAGGGATAGTAGAGTTTATTTTCTGCACCGAGGTAGTACTTGGTGTGCTCATCGTTGTAAATCCCTGTCGGGGCATAGGTGCCGCAGAACTTGCCGCCGTTGAAGGTGACATCAGTCGGCACAGCCTCAGTGATGGAAACGCCATAAAACACAGGATTCTTCAGGTCTGAGGCGGGGGTCACCCACTTCACGATGTAAGGTTTGCCAGCCTCAATGCTGTTGACCGTCTTGAAGTTGAGGTAGAGGGTGCCACCTTCGAGTCCCGTCTGATGACCGCCGTAGGTGCCCTCAGTGTCCAGTTCCATCACGGTGGCGCCATCGAGTGGCGTTCCGTTGAAATCATTGATGTCGAAGGGCAGGCAGAGCGTGTTCCAGTAGCCATCCTTGTAGAGGGTGCGACCGCTGATGAGCACGTTAATAGGTCCTTCCTCCGTGCTCTCGGCATGCATCGTGATGAGGCTCTGGTTGTTGTCGTAGGGGTCGCTATCGGTCAGTTCCTCGTCGATGCGCATCTGCTGCTGCACTTCACGATCCTCACCCAGTTTGACGAGAATCGAGTTGTACCTGTATGGCATGGGATAGACGGGCGTGAAGCGGTAGTTCTTCGGCAATGCGTCGGCACCAGCCAGTCGCTTCACGGAATATTCATTGGGGAACTCATCGTCGGAGTCAGCCTCCTCGTCTTCCTCCAAGGGTCGCTTGATTTGCAAGTCGGGTGTGCCATCGAGGTTGATGTCAAGCCACATACTCTCCGCGTCGCCGCCGTAGTAGCCCATCAGCGTGTTCAGCAACGTGAACATCGTCTCGGGTATCGCCACCTGCTCCTCCTCCGTCAGGTCGAGGGTGTATTCCTCCCGTGGGCTGGTCAGGGTCGTCACGCTGACGTTGGAGGCTGGCATGATGAAGTAGTAGTCGGTGTTGTCCTCGTTGGGCACCACCTCCACCGCGCCATCGTTGATGCTGAAGCCCGACACATACTGTCCTACGGGCACCATGTCGCCATCCCAACTCAGTATCACCGTCTCGCCGGCACGTGCCGTAGCAATCTCGTTGGCGTAGTTGTCGTTATAGTATGCCGTACACTTGCCGTCGGTGGTGATGGTGTAGTCCGTCAGGTCTGCCATCACCGCCGTAGTGACTTTCGGAGTGCCTTTTCGTTTTTTTTCTAGATTTTTGAAGAGATAACTGATGAGGTCTGCCTTGCCGTCTTTTATCTCGCCGCTATAGTCTTCGCCGTTTACGGTGAGCGTAGCACCATTAGGCACCGTGATGTACAGGTGTTCTCCCTTGAAATAACTGAAAGCATTTGCTGCAATTATTTTCATGCTGGCGGGCAGGGTGCTGACGCTGTTGCGGATACCTTTCTCCCCACCAAAGGCGTATATCCCGAGGGAAGTCAGTTGCGAGCCTTCTGCTAAGGTGATGGTCGTCTGGGCATCACAGTTATCGAACGCTTTGTTTCCGATTGCCGTCACACTGGCAGGGATGGTGACTTCAGGTCCCAGTTGTCTCATATCCTTGAAAGCCATATTCCCAATGTAGGTGATGCCCTCTTCGATGATGACCGTCTTGAGGGTTGTACGATAGGCATGCCAAGGACGCTTAGCCAGAGATGAATAATTCTCCATCTCTCCGCTGCCGCTGATGGTGAGCACGTCGTAGTCGTCGCTGCCGTCGCTCTTGCTCACCAGCCAGTTCACCCCAGTGCCACACGAGCCACCTATTACACCCCAACGGGCATAGAGGGTCAATATGTAGCAGCCATCAGCAACGGAATAGTTGAGGCTGTTGCTCAGTACGGTATTGAAGTCGTAATAGGTGATGGACGTGCCAGTCCTGCTCGTTGACCAGCCGAGGAAAGCGACGCCCTCGGAACCACTCTCTGGGTCGGGTGTGGGGCGCGTCACGGTCTGTCCTATCTCCAGTTTCTGGTCGTCAATCTGTGCGCCGTAGCCATTCATGTCGAAGTGTACCCGCACCTTGTTGCTCGTCGGGGCAAACGTGGCGGTGACGATGCCCTCCGTGTTCGGTGCCAGGTAGCAGAGCGCCCCGGCAAGATAGGTGCTGTTTGCAGGCATGCTTGCTTCTTGGAGTGTGATGAGCACTCCGTTTCCGTTGTCATACGTCACGGAGGAGATGCGGAAGCCGGCATTGGGTGTGACATACACCAAAGTTCCCTCAGCCTTCACGGTGCCCCCTCCGGAAGGTGAGGCTATGCACGTCAGTTGGGGCAGTTGGGCATGTGCCGACAGCGTAGTGAATAACAGGGCGAGCAGCACGGCTGCCGCACGATGGAAACAGTCCTTGGTCGTGGTTTCTTTTCTCATATAGTTGATGTTTTAGAATTTTAATGGAATAGGGAAAACAATGCGACCTTCCCTGCGGTGCATCAATCTTGCTGTTATCGGATAGGTTAGTTTCTATTTCCGTTGCAAAGATACGACATAGAACAAACGCTGTCAAATCTTTGTGTCACTTTTTTTGATTTTCCCCTCATTTTTTTTACCATGACGAAGTGTCAAGGCAAAAGGCTGCCATCGTATGCCAATACACACACCTGCCATGAGCGGTGCGCCACCTCCATCTCTTCCCTTGACGCTCCGTCATCAATGGTTAACAAGGTTAACGGTTAACTGGTTAATTCGACCTTCGCATGCTCCGTCTCGTCCGGTTTTACGGTCGCATCGCTTGACGGTCTTATGGTGTAACTCTCCAGCGAAAGGACTTCAACTTGCTTTTTCTGAAACAAATTTGAATAATTAGAATAATTTTATCCATAAATTTTAATTATTATAGATTTGACTTTCGGGGTGTCTTTCGCCCCACAGATTACACAGATGGACACAGATGTTCTGTCTTGTCATGCGTTTTTCTCACACAGATTTTTCGGATTACACGGATTATTGTCGTCGCAAGCGACGATGACTGATGAGCAAAACATCCCGCATGGCAGGAGCCATCGAGGCTCCAACAATCCGTGCAATCCGAAAAATCTGTGTGAGAAAAAAATCTGTGTCCATCTGCAATCTGTGGGGCGAAAAACACATCCGAAACTTGAATTATTGAAATTAGTGGGGGGGAAATTATGGTAATTATTCAAATTTGTTTCAAATAGAGTTTGTGTTTGAATCCATTAAACAGACGTTCACTTAAGGCCTCAAAATCGACGTGCCCCACGTCGGTTTAGAGGCACTTATGCTTGTTCAAACGGCAAGCGGTAGGTGAAGCCTTTACAGAATGAGCCTTGGGATTAACTATTTCTTGAACAACTCTGAATGTGAGCCAAGACGTTCAAGCCAAATCGTATCGGTTAACTCATCAAACCAAATCAGAAGGAAATCAGATTGGATGTGGCATTCCCAACACCCTTTGTAGTCACCTTTCAATGGATGAGGACGATGTTCTGGCGGAATAGGTAAACCTTGTTCGAGTTTTTGAACAATACGATACAATGCCTTCAGTTTCTCAGAACTGTTGGCATAGCGTTTAATGTCTTTCTTGTACTGCGTTGAATACTTGATTACTTTCACAATCCCATGGATTTTCTGAAAGCCTCCATGCTGGATGTGTCAACAGTGCCTGCATATTCACCAGCACGACTTTCGTTAATGGCAGCAATCGTTTCTTCATTAGGCTCGCCATATACAGCATCGAGCAGAATGGACTCTATGTAACTGCTAAGGCTGGTATTCATCCTATTCGCTCTTTCACGAAGAGTGTTCATTAACTGTGGCTGCATGCTAATGGATGTACGTCTGCGTCGAAGGGTCTGTGTACTCATATTATGAAATTGGTTTCTGTTATCACGTTGCAAAAATACAAAACTTTCTCTAACTATACAACAAATTCTTAAAAATAACGAAAGTAATAATCCTAAAAGGTTAGAAAAACAAATGAGTATGCAGCAAAATCGGTTACTGCAATAAGCGATTTATAGGATTAATCGTTCAATGCCATCACCTATTTAACGTGAGTTCGGTGTAAGAATTACGCCTTCGGCGGCTTTAGAAAAATAAGAAATACAAGTTTCGCAAGTGCTCAACTTCTTTGGAGTTAAAGGAGTTAGAGGAACGAAAGGACTTCAACTTGCTTTTTCTGAAACAAATTTGAATAATTAGAATAATTTTATCCATAAATTTTAATTATTATAGATTTGACTTTCGGGGTGTCTTTCGCCCCACAGATTACACAGATGGACACAGATGTTCTGTCTTGTCATGCGTTTTTCTCACACAGATTTTTCGGATTACACGGATTATTGTCGTCGCAAGCGACGATGACTGATGAGCAAAACATCCCGCATGGCAGGAGCCATCGAGGCTCCAACAATCCGTGCAATCCGAAAAATCTGTGTGAGAAAAAATCTGTGTCCATCTGCAATCTGTGGGACGAAAAACACATCCGAAACTTGAATTATTGAAATTAGTGGGGGGAATTATGGTAATTATTCAAATTTGTTTCAAATAGAGTTTGTGTTTGAATCCATTAAGCAGACGTTCACTTAGACCCTCAAAATCGACATGCCCCACGTCGCCTTGCCGACGTGCCCCACGTCGGTTTAGAGGCACTTATGCTTGTTCAAACGGCAAGCGGTAGGTGCAGCCTTCTTTCCAGCGGGAGCAACCGTAGGCGGTTTTGCCTTTGATGATGTGACCTTCGTGGCAGACGGGGCATGGCATGCCTATGATTTCATCAGGGTTGTGCTCAGCCTTCACCTGCTCGGTAGTTTTCTTGGCAGATTTCTTCGCTACGGGTTTCTTCTTGGGCTGGAAGCCAGCAGGAGCATTGGAAGTTGACAGTTGAGAGTTGACAGTTGAGAGTTGGGGGGCCGGCTTAGAGGATGAGCGTTTCTTTTTCAGGTCTTCCTCGGTGGTGACAGCCACTTGACGGTTGGAATGGTCGTTGCGGACGGTGTTGATAATGTCGGTGACCATCTGTTTGAGTTCGGCGATGAAGGTCTGTGCATCATATTGCTTCTTTTCAATTTCACGAAGTTTCTTCTCCCAGATACCTGTGAGTTCAGCACTCTTGAGGAGTTCTTCGTGGATGATGCCGATGAGTTCCACACCTGTAGGAGTGGCAACGAGGCTTTTGCGTTCCTTGCGGATGTAGTGACGTTTGAAAAGGGTTTCGATGATGGCGGCACGGGTGGAAGGACGCCCGATGCCGTTTTCCTTCATGGCATCGCGCAGTTCTTCGTTATCGACAAACTTGCCCGCTGTTTCCATCGCACGAAGGAGGGTGGCTTCCGTATAGGGTTTGGGCGGTTGTGTCCATTTCTCAGAAAGAGAGGGGAAGTGAGGACCAGACTCAAGCCCCCACCCAGCCTCCCCCAAGGGGGAGGAGTTGCCATCCGGCGTGTTTTCGTCGGAAGAGTCTGTTATGTTTTTGTAGATGACCTTCCAACCCTCGTCAAGAATCACCCGTCCGCTGGCACGGAACAACACCCCGGATGGCTTTCCCTCCCCCTTGGGGGAGTCGGAGGGGGCTTGAATTACCTCCCCATATATCGTCGTGGTCTCAAACTTGCAGTCGGGATAGAAGACGGCGATGAAGGCGCGAGTGACAAGGTCATAGACGCGGCGTTCCATGTCGGTGAGGCTGATAGCGGGCACCCCAGTGGGAATGATGGCGTGGTGGTCGGTCACTTTGGAAGAGTCGAACACCTTCTTCGACTTAGGAAGGGGTTTTCCTTCAAGGGGTTGGGTGAACTGCTCATAGCCTTTCAACCCCCGGAGGGTTTGAGGGCATTTGGCATAGATATCATCACTGAGGAAGGTGGTGTCAACACGTGGATAGGTGGTGAACTTCTTCTCGTAGAGGCTCTGAATGAGTTGCAGGGTTTGTTCGGCAGAATAGCCAAATTTGCGGTTGCAATCCACCTGCAAAGAGGTAAGATCGTAGAGTCGAGGAGGGGCTTCGGTTCCTTTCTTCTTCTGAATGTCTGTAACTGTAAAAGGTTGCCCCTCAATGGATTGGAGCACAGCCCTACCCTCTTCTTCTGTCAGAAACTCCACTTGCTTGTAGATGGGTCCCTTGCTCTTGAGGGTCTTGCCCAGTTCGGCAGCCGCTTTCACTTCGGCAGCATCTTCTGCTTCCGCCTCTTCATCATGAGCAATGGCGGTAAACTTGGTGTCGCGGTAAAGGGTGGAGAGCACCCAACTCTGCTTGGGCACGAAACTCTCAATTTCCTGCTGGCGACGCACGATGAGTGCCAGTGTAGGGGTCTGCACACGTCCGATGGAGAGCATCTGTTTCTGCTGTCCATATTTGAGCGTATAGAGGCGTGTGGCATTTATGCCGAGTGTCCAGTCACCGATGGCGCGACAAAGTCCTGCTTCGTAGAGTGACTGGTATTCGATTTGGTCTTTCAGGTTGTTGAAACCCTCACGGATGGCTTCTTCTGTCAACGAAGAAATCCACAGACGCTTGACAGGACATTTGGCTCCAGCCTTCTGCATCACCCACCGCTGAATCAGTTCTCCTTCCTGCCCGGCATCGCCGCAGTTGATGATGCCATCGGCTGCCTGCATGAGTTTCTCGATGGTGGCAAACTGACGTTTCACGCCCTCGTCGTCCTTCAGACGGATGCCATAACGTGCAGGAATCAAAGGGAGATCCCAAAGATCCCAACGCTTCCAACGGGGGTAATACTCATCAGGCTCTTTCAGTTCGCACAAATGTCCAAACGTCCAAGTGACCTGATAGCCGTTACCCTCTATGTAACCTTGCTTCATATCTCTGGCTCCCAACACGTTGGCTATGTCGCGCGCCACACTCGGTTTCTCCGCAATACAAACAATCATCGCTTTTTCTGATTTAAGTTTCGGAAGTGTTTTTCCACAACGGATTGCACGGATTATACGGATTTTTGAGCCTCGGCGGCTCCTGCCATTCGGATTGTTCTGCATCCGGCCATCGTCGCCTCTTGCGACGAAAAATCCGTATAATCCGTACAATCCGTTGTAAAAATATATCCGAAATTTGAGTTTTCTGATTTGAAATCAGAAGTGAAAAGTGAAGAGTGAAAAGTGAAAAATCTAAGTATCCTTTCTTCATGAGTAACAAACAGGCCGAATGGTAGGTAATTTAGATTTTTCACTTTTCACTCTTCACTTTTCACTTCCTACATGTTTCTGTTGGTCGTGCAACTCCTTCGCCTGCCTCAATATATCGCTGGCAAAGATGAAGTCTTCCAGTTTCTTGTTGGTAGCATCCATAATCTCCTTGTTGCTGCCCTGCCATTCGGCACGTCCTTCGCAGATGAAGGTGATGTTCTCACCGATGCCCATCACGGAGTTCATGTCGTGGGTGTTGACGATAGTGGTGATTTTGTCCTCATGGGTGATGCCGGCAATGAGTTCGTCAATCACGATGCTCGTTTTAGGGTCAAGACCCGAGTTGGGTTCGTCGCAGAAAAGGTATTTCGGTTGCAACACGATGGCACGTGCTATCGCCACACGCTTCTGCATACCACCTGAAATCTCGCCAGGGAACTTGTTTTCAGCCCCTTGCAGATTGACACGTGCCAGACAGTCGAGCGCACGTTTCTTGCGGTCTTCGTACGCATCATACGAAAACATGTTGAGCGGGAACATCACGTTGTCGAGCACCGTCATGGAGTCAAACAGTGCTGCACTTTGGAAAATCATGCCCATCTCACGGCGCAGAAGTATCTTCTCCTTTTTCGTCAACGTCACGAAATCGCGGTCATCATAGTAAATGCTTCCCTTGGTCGGTGTGAGCAATCCCACAATGTTCTTCATCAACACGGTCTTACCGCTACCACTCTGTCCGATGATGAGATTCACCTCACCATCACGAAACGTAGCGTTAATGTCCTTGAGCACTTCACGGTCCTCAAAACTCTTATACAAATGTTCAACTGTTATCATTCCTTTTCTGTTATGGTTATAGTTGGTTTCCCACCTTGCCACAGTGCCATGTGTAGCGTTTACTACAGTACCAGTGTAGCAGTTGCTACAGCGTCAGTGTAGCGTTTGCTACAACGGCAGTGTAGCCGAAGCAGCAAATCCACTCTTCGCTAAGTGAGCATATTGGTCAGGAAAATATCGGAAAACAGCACGAGAATACTGCTGGTGACGACGGCATCGGTGCTCGACTTGCCCACTTCCACACTACCCCCTTCCACGGTGTAACCCTTGTAAGCGGAGACACTGGTGATGATGAAAGCATAGACAATCGCCTTGATCATACCGCACCAGAAGAACCATTGGTTGAACTGGTAGCGGAAACCCTCTGTCAGTTCGGGCACCGTGGTCGTTCCGAGCAGGGAGGTGGCGTAAGCACCTATGATGCCTGCTGCCACACTCAAGGTGACCAAAATTGGCATGATGGTCATGAGTCCCACAATCTTCGGCAGGATCAGATAATTGGCAGAATTGACACCCATGATATCCAAAGCATCAATCTGCTGTGTAATTCTCATTGTACCGATTTCAGAAGCGATGTTAGAACCCACCTTACCTGCCAAGATGAGGCACATGATACTCGACGAGAACTCAAGGAGCATGATTTCGCGTGTGGTGTAACCCACCACCATGCGAGGCATCCACGGACTCTGAATGTTCAATTTGATCTGGAGGCATATCACAGCGCCAATGAAGAAAGAGATGATGAGCACAATGCCAATGGAATTGTATCCCAATTGATACATTTCTGTGACATACTGTTTCAGAAACATTCGCCAGCGGTCAGGCTGCGAAAGCACCCTCCCCATCAACAGCACATATCGTCCCAGATGCGTTAATCCACTTTTAATTGACAACACTTTATTTGCTTTTTAATCATTTATATTTGGCAAAATCTTTGCAAAATTAACCATTTTTGTTCAAAAGAACGGCTTTTAACATAGTTTTTTGCTTTAGAAAGTGACTAATCAACAAACAATTCGTACTTTTGTAACTCATTTGAATTGATATGGAGATAAAAAGACAATCCATAAGCACTAATGCAGGCGATGAAGATATCCCAGCGTATTCCGATGAGCGGAACACGCTCTACACGCGTAACCTTGTGAAGACATACGGCAAGCGCACGGTGGCAAACAACGTGTCCATCAGTGTGCGGCAGGGCGAGATTGTAGGACTGCTGGGACCGAACGGAGCAGGAAAGACCACGTCGTTCTATATGACGACAGGGTTGGTGGTGCCCAATAGCGGACAGGTATTCATCAACGACCAAGAAATCACCAAAGACCCCGTGTCAACCCGCGCCAAGAAGGGGGTGGGTTATCTCGCACAGGAGGCAAGTGTCTTCCGCACCATGAGTGTGGAAGACAACATCATGACTGTGCTTGAAATGAAGTACAAATCGACGGAAGAACAACGGGAGCATTTGGAAAGGTTGCTCGACGAGTTCAACCTCCAGAAAGTGAGGAAGAACAAGGGTAATCAACTCTCGGGTGGTGAAAGAAGGCGCTGCGAGATTGCCCGATGCCTCGCCATCGATCCGAAGTTCATCATGCTCGATGAACCTTTCGCTGGTGTGGACCCCATCGCTGTGGAAGACATTCAATATGTGGTGTGGAAACTGAAAGACCGCAACATCGGCATCCTCATCACCGACCACAACGTGCAAGAAACGCTCTGCATCACAGACCGCGCCTACCTGCTCTTCGAGGGACGTATCCTCTTCAAAGGTACCCCGACGGAACTGGCAAACAACGTCATTGTGAAAGAAAAGTACCTCGGCAGCAACTTTGTGCTCCGTCCCAAAGACTTCCAGATGATTGAAGAGAAGAAGAAGCGTGAACAGGAAGAGGCAAACTAAAAAATCATACATTAATATATAATACATGACAGAAACCGAAAAGTTAGTAAAGTCCTGCATTGCAGGCATCCAAGAAAAGAAGGGAAAGAAGATACGTGTCGTGAATCTCGAAGGCATTGACGACACCATCACCAAATATCTGGTCATCGGAGAAGGCAATTCACCCAGCCAAGTGGCAGCCATCACAGAATCTGTGTGTGATGTCGCCCGCAAAGAACTGAAAGCACGCCCATCGGCTATCGATGGCACACGCAACAACCTCTGGGTTGCCATTGACTACATCGACGTGGTCGTTCATATCTTTGTGCCCGATGCACGTGAGTTCTACGATGTGGACAACCTGTGGGAAGACGCTGAAATCACCGACATTCCAGACATTGATTAACACAAGACATGGATACAAACAAGAACAACACCAATAACAATAACAACAGAATGCAAAAGCCACGCTTCAACTTCACGTGGCTCTACATCTTGCTCATTGCAGGATTGGCATTCATGATATTCACCCGACACGACACATCTGCCTCACGCAGTGTCGATTACACCACCTTCAAGGAGTTTGTGGAGAAGGGATATGTGGCAGACGTGGTTATCAACAAAGACAACAACACCCTCACCCTTGCCATCGACGCCAAGCATGAAAAGCAGGTGTATGGCGTAGCCAGCAAGAACAAGAAGCCTGCACGCATCAAGGTGGAATTCGGCTCTATCGACAATCTGGAAAATTTCCTCGACGAGCAGAACAAGGAAGGGGTGTTCAAGGGAAAAGTGAGTTATGAGCGTGACAACGACTTCATCAGCAACCTGCTCTGGAACTTTGCCCCGCTCATCATCATCATCCTCATTTGGATATTCATCATGCGAGGAATGGGTAGCGGCGGATTCATGGGAGGTGCTGGCAGCATCTTCTCTGTAGGCAAGTCCAAGGCGCAACTCTTTGAGAAAGATGACAAGAACTCTCCTCAAATCACTTTCAAGGATGTGGCAGGACAAGCAGGTGCCAAGCAGGAAGTGCAGGAGATTGTCGATTTCCTCAAGAAGCCTGAGAAATACACCAACCTCGGTGGTAAGATACCTAAGGGTGCCTTGCTTGTGGGTCCTCCGGGAACTGGTAAGACGTTGCTTGCCAAAGCGGTGGCAGGAGAGGCTGGCGTTCCGTTCTTCTCCATGTCTGGTTCCGAGTTTGTGGAGATGTTCGTAGGTGTGGGTGCCAGTCGTGTGCGTGACCTTTTCCAGCAGGCAAAGGCAAAAGCACCTTGCATCATCTTCATCGACGAGATTGATGCCATCGGTCGTGCGCGCAGCAAGACTGCAGCCATGGGCGGTAACGATGAACGTGAAAGCACGCTGAACCAGTTGCTCACCGAGATGGACGGCTTTGGCACCAATAGCGGTATCATCATTATGGCAGCCACCAACCGTGCCGACATCCTCGACGGCGCCTTGCTTCGTGCTGGACGTTTCGACCGCCAGATTCATGTTGATTTGCCAGACCTCAACGAACGCAAGGAAATCTTCATGGTGCATCTGAAACCACTCAAGATAGACGAGACTGTCGATGTGGCACAGTTGGCACGCCAAACACCAGGATTCTCTGGTGCCGACATCGCCAATGTGTGCAACGAGGCAGCCCTCATCGCTGCCCGCAACAACAAGGATTGGGTCGATAAGCAGTGTTTCCTCGATGCCGTTGACCGTATCATCGGCGGTCTGGAAAAGAAAACCAAACTGCTCACCGCACAAGAGAAACGTACCATCGCCCTCCACGAAGCAGGTCATGCCACCATCTCATGGTTCCTCGAATATGCCAACCCACTGGTCAAAGTCACCATCGTTCCACGTGGTCAAGCCCTTGGTGCCGCATGGTACATGCCAGAAGAACGTCAAATTTCCACCAAGGAAGAGATACTCGACGAAATATGTGCCACTTTGGGCGGTCGTGCAGCCGAAGAACTCTTCACTGGCCGCATCTCGACAGGTGCCATGAACGACTTGGAAAAAGTGACAAAGCGCGCTTACGGCATGATTGCCTATGCTGGTATGGGCGAAAAACTGCCTAACCTCTGCTACTACGACAATCAAGAGTATCAGTTCAACAAGCCCTACAGCGACAAGACGGCAGAAACCATCGACGAAGAGGTGCGTAACCTTATCTCAGGTGAGTACGAACGTGCGAAGAAAGTGTTGCTTGAACACAAGGACGGACATGCGCAACTGGCTCAGAGACTGATTGAGAAGGAAGTCATCTTTGCTGAAGACCTTGAAGAAATCTTCGGGAAACGTCCTTGGACCTCACGCACGGATGAAATCTTGGCAGCCAATGCCGAAGAGGACCAAGCAGAGGATGAGCAGTCTAACAATGCGACCGACCACAAGAAAGAAAATGAAGAAATCATCCGTCAGAAAATCGTGCAGGCGGTGATAGAGAAAGCCGAGAAGGCAAAGGAGGCGGAACAAAACGCACCTGATGCGCCGGCTGACCAACAATCTGAAACAGACAAACCTAAAGAAGCGTGAAGAATTTGATCATACGTGCTATCACAGGGGCACTCTTCGTCATCATTCTGGTGGGCGGAATCGTGTTTAACCCCTACTCTCTCCTGATACTCTTCACCATCATCACAGCGATGACGGTGTGGGAGTTTACTACCATTGTCAATCGACACATGCACCTGCATGTCAATCGTTTCATCACCACCGTTGCGGCAGCCTATCTGTTTGTCGCCGTGTGGGCATTCAACACCAATATCATGGGGGCAGAGGTGTTCATCCCCTACCTCATCTCCATCCTCTACCTGTTAGTGTCTGAAATCTATTTCGACCGCCCCGACAACATCCAAAATTGGGGCATGACCTTCATGGCACAACTCTACATTGCATTGCCATTTGCATCTCTCAACACATTATGCTTTATCAGCACTCCAGCCGGAGTGACTTACTACTTTTGGTATGCCTTGTCGCTGTTCATCTTTCTTTGGGCAAGCGACACAGGCGCCTATCTGTTTGGCTCATGGTTGGGCAAGCACCACCTCTTCCCGCGCATCTCACCCAAGAAGTCGTGGGAAGGCAGCATCGGTGGCGGCATCACTGCCATTGCTGCATCACAGGTCATTGCTTATTTCATTCCATTCGCTGAGACCCTGACACCCCTGACAAGTCATCTCCTATGGGCAGGACTTGCCCTGCTCACCGTCATTGTCGGCACATGGGGAGACCTCGTTGAGTCACTGCTCAAACGTCGCTTGGGCATCAAAGACTCTGGCAACATTCTTCCTGGGCATGGAGGCATGCTCGATCGATTTGATAGTTCACTGCTCGCCATCCCTGCAGCAGTCGTCTATGTCTATACAATTATGCTTAATATAATACATTAAAAAAACTATGACTGAAATTCAGAACCCCACTGAGGAACCTGTAGTTGAACCTACAGCCGAACCTGCAACTGAACCCGTTGCAGCAGAAGAAACAGCAGCCGTTGCAGAACCAGCAGCCGAAGAAGTTGCAGAACCTGCAACCGAGTCCGTTGCCGAGCCAGCAGCCGAAGAAGCCGATGAGCCAGTAGTCGAAGATGCTGTCGAAGAGCCTCAGGCAGAAACCTCTACTACTTCTATCGCCACTTTTGAAACCGAAGCGGAGGTCGTGAACCGACTCAAGGAGATTTCAGAAAGCGACGAAGAGGTCACTCGCCAAGAACTCGACAGCCTCAAGAGTAACTTCTACCGCATCCACCGCCAACAGGCAGATGCCGCTTACAAGAAGTTTATCGAAGATGGAGGTGCTGCCGAGGAGTACGCTCCCGAACCCGACCCTGAAGAGACCACCTTCAAGGAACTCATGGCGGTCATCCGCGAAAAGCGTGCCGCTATTGCTGCCGCACTCGAACAGGAACGGGAGGAGAACTATCAGAAGAAACTCGAAATCATCGACAAGATAAAGGCACTCACGGAGAATCCCGACGAGATTAACCGAGGCTACAACGACTTCAAAGAACTGCAGCAGCAGTGGAACGACATCAAGGAAGTGCCAGCCGACAAGGCGACCAACCTCTGGAAGACTTATCAGCAGGCTGTCGAGGCATTCTACGACACCTTGAAACTGAGCAACGAACTCCGTGCCTACGACTTCAAGAAGAACCTGGAGCGCAAAACGGCTCTCTGTGAGGCAGCCGAGGCACTCGCCGAAGAGACCGACATCATCGTTGCCTTCCGCAAGTTGCAACAATTGCATCAGGACTTCCGCGAGACAGGTCCTGTAGCCAGCGACCTGCGTGAACAGATCTGGACACGTTTCAAGGATGCTTCCACTGTCATCAACAAGCGTCATCAGGAGTTCTTTGAGGCTCGTAAACAGAAGGAAGAAGAGAACCTCACCAAGAAGACCGCCATCTGCGAGACCATCGAAGGTTTCGACCTCGAAGGACTCAAGACCTTTGCTGAGTGGAACGCCATTTCGGAGAAAATCACCACACTGCAGGCTGAGTGGAAGACCATCGGCTATGCGCCACAGAAGATGAACACTAAAATCTTCGAGCGTTTCCGTGCTGCATGCGACAACTTCTTCACCCGTAAGAATGAATACTTCCAGACAGTTCGCGAGAACCTGAACCAAAACTATGCCCTCAAACTTGAACTCGTAGAGAAGGCTGAGGCGCTGAAAGACAGCACCGACTGGAAGGCTACAACTGATGCACTTGTTGAGTTGCAGAAGAAATGGAAGGAAATCGGCACTGTTCCCAAGAAGTACAGCGACCAGATTTGGGAGCGTTTCAACGCTGCCTGCGACGCCTTCTTCGCTGCCAAGAAAGAGGCGAACAAGGATGTTCACACTGAGCAGACAGCCAATATGGAGAAGAAAAAAGCCATCATCGATACTCTCGCTGCCATCGTGCCCGAAGAGTTCGAAGGCGACCTGCGCACCAAACTCCGTGAAGCACAGGAAGAGTGGAACCAGATTGGCCACGTGCCTTTCAAGGAGAAGGACAAACTCTACAAACTCCTCCGCGAACAGATGGATCGTCTTTACGGCTTTGCCAACGAACATGCTGCCAAGCGTCGTATCGACCGCTTCAAGGAGAGCATCAAGGGTGGCAATGGAGGTGATGTGCGTTCACGCCTCACTCGTCAGTTGGACATCCTCAACAACGAAATCAAGACCTACGAGAACAACCTCGGTTTCCTCACCCTCAGCAGCAAATCCAAACAGGGTAATGCCCTCATCGAGGAGTTGAACCGCAAGATGGAGAAACTCAAGGCTGACAAAGAAGAGGTCAAAGCCAAACTGAAAGCACTCGACGAACAGTAAGGCTTGCAACATCATAACAACAAGAGGAGGGTATGCCACCATCGGCATACCCTCCTCTTTCTTCACGCCATTCACGGCGTTCTTTCTATGATTTCTGTACTTTCTGTGAGAAATAAACAAACGTCAGTTCGGTATAAGGAGTCGCTTCGCGAGAAATTCTACAAATCTTCCCAAATCTTCCAAATAAAAATAGGATTTTGATAGATTTTGAATGGATTCTGTATGATTTTGTATGATTTGACTACATCGAACTAAAGGTTCTGCCTCGGAGAGGCAAACCCAAAGACATGTTTTTGTTATATCGAACTCACCTTAAACAAGTTCCTGCGGAACGATTGAGCAGATTTAGCGGACGACTACCTTACGGGTAAGGATGGTTCCATCATCCATGTGGCGCACTTCGATGTATGTACCTGTGGTCGGCAGGGTGGTCAGTCGCATGCCACTGAGGGAGTAGGTCTCCACTGATACGGTTGATGGCTGGTGGACAGACTGTTGGGTGATGGAAGTCGGTGTGTTGGTGCCGCCCATACCCGATGGTGCCTCTGGATTGATAGTGATGCAGAGTTTGTCGAGACAAGCCCCGTCTTCACGTCCTCCGAGATAGAGCGTGTGCTCACCTGCCTTCAGGTTGCCATGATAGAATTCCTTCCACTCCCATGATGTGGTTTGCAGACCATTGACAAAGTTGCTGGTCAGGGCACCGTCAACACTCACAAAGTAACTGTCATCATCCCATGTGGGACACAGCACACGCCCATAAATATAATAGGTGCCTGCTGCCGATACAGAGAAGGGAGCGGCAAGGATATAAGCACTGTCGGTAGGTGTAGTGGTAGATGTCGGTGCCACGGTCTTCAGATACATTCCCTTCGATACTGATGCGTCCTCTAACAATTGAAATGCCGTTCCTGACTTCTCGGTAGGCAGGCTTTCTGCCTCTATCCACAGAGCATTGTTATCGTAGGGTTCTTCCTCATCTTCTGCATCGGACACTGGGTCGGTCTTGGTGAACAGCCTCAAGTCGATGCATCCGCCCATCGTTTCATAGCCTTTCGCATTGAGGTGCAGCCAATCGTTCTCAAAGAGGAACTGCGACTGCATGGCTTCGGGATTTTGTGGATTGCGCACAGCCTCATCGAAGTCTATCACACCGTCGAGCATCTTCGTGGTACGAATCCACTGGTTGATAGTCGAACGTCCCTTCTCATGGTCAGCCGAATAGTAGCCATTTCCCTTGAACGGGGTGATTGTGCCACCGAAGACATAGATGCCTTTCTCGTGCGCCTCACGGATAATCTGCTTATAGACATCGATGATGCGCTTGGCTGTCTGCACACCGTTCTGTGCGCCACCCAAGTCGTTGACAGCTTCGAAAAGGATAATCCATTTCACACCTTCCTGTCCCAGCAAGTCACGCTGGTAGCGGCTCAAACCAGTGGGGCCTAAGCCTCCGCCCAACACACAGTTGCCGCCGATTCCCATATTGAGGACACCTATCTGGCTGGTCGGTTCGTTAGCCAGCAGTCGGCGCGAAAGCACGTCTGCCCAGCGGTTCTGCTGATTGGTGGTCGAGCCACGTCCGTCGGTGATAGAGTTACCCAGGATGGCTACAGCACCAGCCTCTTCGGGTGCTTCGACTTCGAGTGCTAAGATGTTGTACCAATGGTCGGTTTTCGTGGCATTGCTGAAGTTCGTGGTGTTGCCCGACTTCAGATACGACGTCGTACGTGAGCCTGGATGTCCGCTCACACTGGTCGATGACGCCGAACCGTAGTGGATGGTGATTGCCACATTCTCTCGCGGTCCCATCTTGAAGTCCACTGGGTCAGATACAGCCTTGCCCTTTGCAGGCATGGTCACACCAGCCTGTCCGTTGAAGGTCAGGCTCACGGTTGAACTTTCGTCAATCTCGCTGCTGCTTCCAGCCGTCTTGGCAATGGCCAATTCCACAGCCTTGATTTGGGTGGAACCCGTACTGAACTCATTGGTCAGTTTCAGACGCACACGCACACCTCCGATAGACACCTGTACAATCTGGCGCAACGAATTGTTGCCCAGTCCAGGCGAAGGAGGATTGTTGTTGTTCTCAACCAATTGTGGGGCTGTACCCCATGTACCGACCCAATGACTCTGAGCCAATGCCATGCCACCGGTCAGCAAGCAAGCAAACACCAATGCTACTTTCTTCATATTCATTCCTCTGTTCTCTTATTTTGATCTTGAGTTGTTAATTTTTCCTCCTGCCCTACACCAGTCCACCCAGGTCTTTGCCTATTGCCTGCAATTCGGTGCGGATATCCTTCAGTTTCTCAATCACCTCGATATTACGGTTGATGCCCTTGCTCTTATCGCGACGGATGGCGTCGCGCGCACCCTGCAAGGTCATGCCACGCTCTTTCACGAGGTGATAGACGAGCCTCACCTGTTCGAGGTCCGCTTTTGTGTACTGACGGATGCCGCGACCAGCCTTCTGTGGCTTGATGGTCGGGAATTCTTTTTCCCAGAAACGGAGCAAAGTCTCTGTCACGTTAAACATCTGTGCCACCTCGCCAATGCTGTAATACAGTTTTAAGTCCTTGTTCTTGTTCAGTGCCATAGTGCTATTTCTTTGGAATGTTCTTTAATATTTCGAGGGTGAAATTGTAGAAACGCTCTACTGACGGGATGTGGCAGGCTTCGTTGGGAGTGTGAGGACTCACCAATGTGGGTCCATAACTTGCCATATCCATGTCAGGGTAATTCACGCCAATGATACCGCATTCCAGACCGGCATGACAGGCACCCACAACAGGACGTTTGCCATACATCTTCTCATAGATGTCAGACATCATCTTGACCAGCGGACTCTTGGGATTGGGCTGCCAACCGCTGTATCCGCCTTCTAACTTCACTTGCATGCCAGCCATGGAGAAACAAGCAATATACTGGTTGCAAAGATACTGCTTCATGCTGTCTTGCGATGAACGAGCCAGCGTGATGATTTCAGCCTTACCATCAGCAATGTCTATGATGGCGAGATTGCAAGAAGTCTCAACCAGTTCGGGCATCGACGGAGTGTAACGCAACACACCATCATGAGCAGCCATCACGGCATTGATGAGATTTTCCTGAATGTCTTCGGGAATGGCCTTTTCTGGCACACTTTCCATCTGCGTGACAATCAGTTGAAAACCCTTGGTCTCGATGTCTTTATATTCTTCCATGAAAGTCGCCTTGCACTTCTCCACCATCGCCAAGAACTCCTCTTTCATCGCTTGAGGCACCAACACTTTTGCTTCACATTCGCGTGGGATGGCATTCCGCATATTGCCGCCATGCCAACTGCAGAGCCATGCCATTTTGGTGTTGACGGTGGCAAACAACAGACGTGCCATCAACTTGTTGGCATTGGCACGCCCCTTGTTGATTTCGATACCAGAATGACCACCCAAGAGTCCCTTGATGGTGATGTCGTAGCAAAGCATATCCTCGGGCTCCACATTCATTTCCTGGTATTCCATGCGGCAAAGGATATCCACGCCACCTGCACAGCCGATGGTGATTTCGCCTTCTTCTTCCGAATCAAGGTTCAGCAAGAACTTACCCATCAGTTCACCAGCCTTCAAGCCAAACGCACCATCCATGCCCGTCTCTTCATCGCGGGTAATCAGCACCTCGATAGGTCCATGCTCGACTGTTTCATCCTCGATGATAGCCATTGCAGCAGCCACGCCCATGCCGTCGTCGGCACCGAGAGTGGTGTCACGGGCTGTCACCCACTCACCGTCGATATAGACATCCAATGGATCTGTCTCAAAGTTATGCGGACAGTCTTTGGTCTTCTGCGGAACCATGTCCATGTGTGCCTGCAACACCGTCACTTCACGATCTTCATACCCAAGAGTGGCACCCTTCGACATCACCACATTGCCAGCCTCATCTATGTATGCCTCAGCACCATGCTGCTTGGCAAAGTCAACCAAGAATTGTGCCACCTTCTCGGTATGCCCCGACGGACGAGGAATCTGGGTCAGTGCATAGAAATTCTTCCACACATATTTGGGAGAGAGTTCTTCAATTGGATTCATAGTTTTACGTAATTAATTGATTATCTATTCTTATTTATATCTCTAATGCTCAATGTGATAAAAGAAAAAACACCAAGCAGCGGAACCAATGCTGTCTGAATGGTGTGCACAATCAGCACAAACATGACAGCGTCTGTGTCTGCCAACCCGTAGAGAATCAGTATTGTCTTCACCGCAAAATGCCACGGACCCGCCCCGTTCGGTGTCGGCACTATGACCGAGATGCTTCCCACAATGAAACTCACTATCGCCACCGTAAAACTGAGGTTTTCCGTGAAGTCAAAACATTTGAAGGTAATCCAGTAGTGGAGGAAATAACTCACCCAAATTGCGAGAGTGTAAAAGACAAACAGTCCTTTATGCTCCACACCCTTCAGCGAAAGGATGCCTTCCTTCACTTTATTGAGCATATCCTTCAACTTTGCCATCAAGGTGAAACGCTGCATCAAGAACCAAAGAAACAGCATCGTAATGACCAGACAGATGGCTGTCACAATGTACCCCGTGGTTGTAAAGCCCTGCAGAATGTCACAGAGATTGGTGCCTGTGCGGTCAAAGAACGACGTGAATATGGTCACCTGCGAGAGGATGACCGCCAGCGTGATGAACAAAATAAGCAGTGAGTCAATCACACGCTCTGTCACCACCGTGCCCAACGCCTTCAGGAACGACGTGCCGTCATACTTCGCCAAAATGCCACAGCGGCTCAGTTCTCCACTGCGCGGTATGACCAGACTTGAAGCGTAAGAGATGAAAACCGCATGAATGCAGTCCATCACGCGCGGATGCTCACCAATGGGATCCAAGGTTTGTTTCCAGCGAATGCCCCGGAACATCTGCGCTGTCACACCAAACACCAGCGAGAAAAGCATCCATCCCCAATTCATCCCGTGAAGGAGAGTGTCTTCCATCGCCCGAAAGTCTGTGTCACGATACATCCACCACAGAATGCCGCCACCTAACAGAAAAGGTATGGCAATATTGATAGCCTTTTTAAGCGTTTTGTTGCTGTTCATCAAGAAAAGTTGTAACTTTGCAGCGCAAAGCAACTAAACAATAATCACTTTCGCAGCCACAAAGTTACGAAATAATTCATAATTCATCACCCATCAAGCACATTTTTTTTCATGGACAGCATAAAACCGAAGAAATTCTTAGGTCAACATTTCCTCACCGACCTCAGTGTGGCACAACGCATTGCCAATACGGTCGATGCCTATCCCGACATTCCTATCCTCGAGGTGGGTCCCGGCATGGGGGTGCTGACACAATATATCATTCCGAAGGGACGTCCCTTCAAAGTGGTCGAGATTGACTTCGATTCTGTGCCCTATCTCCATGAACATTTCCCTCAGTTGGGCGACAACATCATCGAAGGCGACTTCCTCCAAATGGATTTGCAGACGGTATTTGACGGCAAGCCTTTTGTGCTGACTGGCAATTATCCCTACAACATCTCATCACAGATCTTTTTCAAGATGGTGGAAAACCGCCATCTCATCCCTTGCTGCACGGGCATGATCCAAAAGGAAGTGGCGGAACGCATGGCAGCCTCACCTGGCAGCAAGACCTACGGTGTGTTGAGTGTGCTCATTCAAGCGTGGTACGATGTGGAATATCTCTTCACCGTACACGAGAACGTGTTCAATCCCCCACCCAAAGTGAAGAGCGCCGTCATTCGCCTCACCCGCAACAACAAACAGACCTTGGGGTGTGACGAACAACTCTTCCGACGCATTGTCAAGACAGTCTTCACCATGCGGCGCAAGATGATGCGCAACGGCATGAAGCAAATCCTCGGGAAAGACTCTCCGATGCTGACAGACCCCCTTTTCGCCCAACGTCCCGAACAACTATCGGTACAAGACTATATCGACTTGACCAACCGAGTCGAGGCTGAACTCAAACAAGCATAAAAAACAGGCGGGAAGCACTTCACTTCTCGCCTGTCACTTTGTTTTGCTTCAGCAATTCCTCTCTCATCTTGAACAAAAAACAAATTTGCCCCGAGAAATTCCTGTTTTCATACTTTGTCCGAGCCACATTCAGCATCGGAACAATCGTTGTCTGCACATCCTCGATATAGATGCCATCACCCATATCCAGTTCTTTCTCAAAAGTGTGAGTGGCAAACCAATTTTCCAGTTCAGCCACTTCCTCTTTCGTGTAAGTCGGTTTATATTCCATATCATTAAGAATTAAAAATCAAGAGTTAGAAGTTAGGAGTTAGGAGTTGAGCCATGCGGCGAGTACGCACACTGCGTCAGTCTCTCTAAACCCTAAACTCTAAACTTTACAAAAAACTCAACAATCTCACCATCTCTTCTGCAGCCCTTCGGCTGGCACCTGCACCACCCAAGATGCGGTTCATCTCCTCATAGTCATCCAACATCTGCTGCCGAGCACTGCCACCCGGCAAGATGTCACCGAGACACTGGATGATGTTTTCTCTCGTCATCCTGTCAGCCACCAGTTCCTGCACGATTTCTCTGTCAACCACCAGGTTCACCAGTGATATATACTTTACTTTCAACACTTTGCTTCTCAGCCACGAGATGAACTTTCCCACGGGAGTAGCATAACATACGACCTGTGGCACACGCAGTATCGCCGTTTCCAAGGTGGCTGTGCCCGAAGTGACCAAGGCTGCCACCGATTCGCTCAGCACCCGATAGGTCTCACCGAACCGTATCTCCACCTCCATCCCCAAAGGGATGTACTTCCGATAATAAGCCTCATCAATATTGGGAGCACCTGCTATCACCAACCGATAATCACGATAGGTTGCCGCACACTCCAGCATCATCCTCAAATTATCTTTGATTTCTTGTCTTCTGCTACCCGCCAAAATGGCAATCTGCCGATTCTCTTCACGTCCCTTCTTCCCATCAGTGCCATCCTCTTCTTTCCATTTCTCCACTGCATCCACACACGGATTTCCCACATAATGCACCTGATAATCACGTTCCTCAAACCACTTCACCTCAAATGGAAGAATCGAGAACAACTCATCCACATCCCGTTTGATGTTCTTGATTCTATACTCCTTCCATGCCCATATCTTCGGGCTGATATAGTAGAACACTTTGCAGATGCCTTTTTGATGCACATACTTGGCAATGTCAAGGTTAAACCCGGGATAGTCCACTAAAATCACCACGTCAGGTTTCCATGCCGCGATGTCTGCTTTGCACCGCTTCATATTCTTCAGGATTTGAGGCAGATGCAGCAGCACAGGAATAAAGCCCATATAAGCCAACTCCCGATAGTGCTTCACCAACGTACCCCCCACGGCAGCCATCTTGTCACCGCCGTAGAAACGAAACTCCGCTGCAGTATCCTGCCGTTTCAGTTCCGCCATCAGATTCGAAGCGTGCAAGTCGCCCGAAGCCTCCCCTGCTATTAAGTAATATCGCATAGATTGTTTAACCCTAACCTTGACCTTGACTGTGAGTTGGTCTTTTGTGTGCTGCGCACAGTCTCAACGCTCAACTATCAATCCCTTCATCTTCTCCATCACACCATACGCCGTCATGTCCAACTGCAACGGAGTCACCGCCACATAGCCATGTTCGTATGCCCACGTGTCGCTCTCCTTGTCATGCTCATCGTGTGGCGCATAGTAACCCGCTATCCAGTAATACTTGCCTCCTCTCGGATGGTCTCGCTCCTGCCACTCCTCATGCCAGTCGCCCAATCCCATCTTGCATATTTTCAGTCCCTTCAAAGGTGTAGCATCTGGTATGTTCACATTCAAGCACACCTCCAGCGGAAGACCTTCTGTCAACACCCAATCTAATATCTTCCGCACATACTCCTTCATATAACTGAAATCCGCATCTACAGCAGTCCTTCCGCTTGAAAAGGCAATTGACGGCACATGCTTGATGCAGCCCTCCAGCGCAATCGACATAGTGCCAGAGTAGTGAGCATTCACCGCACAGTTGTCACCATGATTGATTCCTCCCAGAACCAAGTCAGGTCGGCGAGGCAACAACTTCTCAAAGGCCATCTTCGTGCAGTCATTCGGCGTACCCGTGCATGCCCATACCGTCAGGCTTCCCTGCTTCTCGCTGCCCTCCTCTTGCCTGATGAACTGGTTCCTCACAGGCGTATAGCTGCTGATGCTCATGCTCGCCCCACTTCGTGCTCCATCGGGAGCCACGACAAACACATCACCATACTCCCTCGCTATCTCAGCCAACTGCTTGACACCCTCTGCATCATAGCCATCATCATTACTTATAAATATCAGTTTATCCATTGTTACAATCAGTTTTCGCCTACAAAGATACAGCATTTTCCCCATCTTTCTTGCTTAAAAAGAAGAAAAAACACCTTTCATCGAAAAAAAAATCCCAATCCCTTTGTCAGTTTCCGAAAAAGCACTACCTTTGCATCGCATTTCCGAAAGAGGGGCACTCTTTCAGACATTGCTGCAAGAAAATTGGGATATGGTGTAATTGGCAACACAACAGATTCTGGTCCTGTTATTCCTGGTTCGAGCCCGGGTATCCCAACCAACAGTGGAGGCTTCAGATTGAATTCTGAAGCCTCCACTGTTTTCGTTGAAAAGCCACCTCTCCATCTGTCAATCCATACTTCTTGCAATTATAACGTCAGTTCGGTATAAGAGCATTCACGGTTCGGAAATCTTTTTACCGGTTCTTGCTGTGCAAGCGCTTCGCGATGACGCGTTAATTTTAAGTGACTAATCATAAGAGATATCTACTCAATCTCTATCCACTCCTCTTCATCGTCGTCCCAATACACAGGCGACCAGCCTTTCTGCTTGGCTGCCGCAGCCTGACTGGGGGTGACGATGTTCTTCTCGTCGCCTTCGCGGTTGTCGATAGCACCAAACATGAATGATTCGGAAGATGTGTTCTGTGGCAGGCTGCTGATGAGGTCGTCCATGCTCTTGCCGCTGATATTGTTTCTGAAGAGGAAAAGGGCTGTCAGAGCCGTATTCTTGGGAATGTCGAGCACGGTCAGTTGATTTTTCTCACAATACAACCGTGTCAATGCCGTATTCTTGGAAACATCGAGCGCGGTCAGTTGATTGTTCTCACAAGTCAACCATGTCAGTGCCGTATTCTTGGAAACGTCGAGGGCGGTCAACAGATTGTCATAACATGACAGTTCTTCCAGTGCAGTAAGCATGGATACGTCGATTGATGTCAGCGCATTGCGATCGCAACACAACTCTGTCAGTGCCGTATTCTTGGAAACATCGAGCGCGGTCAGTTGATTGCCGCCGCAAAACAATTTTGTCAGTGCCGTAAGCATGGAGACGTCAATGGTGGGCATCTCATTGTTTGAGCATTGCAGGTCGTATAATTCCAGGTTCCTGGAAACGTCAATCGATACCAGGTTATTCGAATGGCATCCCAGTTCTTTCAATACAGTGTTCTTTGAGACATCGAGTTCGGTCAGGTCGTTGAAGCCGCAATCCAGGTCCGCCAGCAACTCATTTCTGGTGACATCGAGTGCTGTCAACTGATTGAAACTGCATCTCAGCCTTCTTAATTCCTTATTGCCGGAAACGTCAAGTGAAGCCATGCCACAGAAACTGCAGTCCAGATCTCTTAATGCCGTATTCCGCGAAAGGTCAAGTGCAGTGATATCGTTGAGGCTGCAGTTGAGGGTGTCGAGAGCGGTGAAAAGTTCAATGCCTTTCAGGCTACAGATTTCCTTTTCGCTGACATCCATGACATGTATCTCCCTGATCTCTTCGGCGGTCAGGATGCCGTCCTTGCCATAGTTCTGCTCAAGGAGGAATTTGCGGAAGTTGGCATCAGGGAAGTTCACTTCGTTGATATTGGCTTTCGCCGCAGGCTCGAGGGGATCGGCTTCGTTCGACGTGCATGCTGTGAATACAATAGCGCCGTAAAGTGTCAGGGCGATGGCCGACAACCATAGATAATTCTTTCTCATCATACTTGTAATGTAATTAAATTCCACCTTTGGGTTTTCGTGGCAAAATTACACAAAATTCTCTAACTCACAAAAAAATGATGGAATTTCATGCAGAAATCGAGATGCAAGAGCAGAAAGTGGGTCGTGACGGCGCCAGGGAAGATGCAGGCAGGAAACGCAAGGATGTCCATTACTATGGGTTCCGTGCCTGCCAGCGAGGTACACGACATCCTTTTCTTTCCGTTCTGGGCGACGGTTCCAAAGGAATGTCGTTCAGTTGTTGCTTCATATAAGAAATGACATTTTGTTTCATTGTTACTTCCATTGAACAGTACAAAGTTACTACATTATTTTGTAGTAAACAAGTAAGATTTAACATTTCGACGACCCTTAATCACAGAATCTGTACCCCAAACTACAAATTCGGGGAAATTTAGCAATAATGAAAACTTCTTGTTTTACCGAAAAAAGAGCCATCTGGATGTTGGCGTTTTAAGTGGTTTATCATAAGTGATGTTCTAAACTTAAATCTTTTTAATCTTCCCAATCTTCCAATCGACCGCTTGCGGTCTAGTTTTTATTCAACTAATCCGCATTGCGGATGATTTGGGGGATTGAGAAGATTATCAAGATTAAAAGATTCCTCCCACATCTCGCATGGCAGGAGCCGTCGAGGCTCCCAAAATCCGATCAATCGTTCCGCAGGAACTTGTTTATAAAAAAACATATCCCTTCGGGATGATTGAACAGATTGAGTGTTTTTTTTGTTTTTAAGTGGTTTACATAAGAGATGTCCAAACAAGCAGGATCTTCCTTTTATTGATTGATGCCTTGTTTCATCAGTTTTTCCAACTCCGAATCTGATTTTCCATTTAATTCCTCTTCTTTATAGAACCGGGTGAGCATCGTAGCAAAAACCTTGTTGTTATAGAGGAAAATAAAATCGTAATAGCCTGGTTCGACTTCCTCTGGATGAAGATAGAAGGATCCCCAATGATCGTTTTCTTCCGCACCGGGATCTTTGTTCAGGTCACATGCCTGAACATAGTTGGGAGTTTCGTCGTTTAAGGAACCTTTCAGGTAAGCACTTTGGTCGGCATTATGCTTGAACACCATCACTTTGATGCCAGTGTGTGCGCCTGATTGCGGGTGAAACTCAATCCATTCGTTCAGTTCAAAGACAGAGCGGACACCTTCTGCTGCAAATGGTTTATGGTTAAAATCCTCGGTGCCACATCGGTCGCCATTTAGACTCAAACCAGTCATGACGGGTTGTTCTCCCTCTTTGAGATTGACGAAATAGAGTTTTCCAAGCACCATGGTGTCTTGAACTTGTGCTGTGTTAGCAGTGGTGCCATTGCTGGCGGGGTTGTCAGCGATGAGGTTGTCGGGTGAGGTGTTCGCATTCGCATTTGCACCATTGTTGCAGTTGACTGTCAAAAACAAGGTAAGTCCTGCAACTAAAACTAAAGATTGTTTTTTCATAAACAGTTTTTTGTGGGTTGATGTATTCATTGAATTCTCATTAGATAAAAACTTCCAAATGGAAATTATCTGTTGCAAAGGTAATAAGAACCCATTACATGACAAAAAAAATGCGCTTTTTTTAATCAAGCAACCCTCTTTTTCATGATTATGTATGACTACAGATCAAAGACACTACTTTTCTTGATATAAAAGCCATACCTCACATGAATCAGAAACTGCCTCGTCATCTTATAAAAGAAAAGGAGATATACATTAGGTATGTCATCAATCTGTATAACATAACAGGCAAAAATGGTCTATTTTTTAAGAAAATAGTCCACACCCAAACGTTTTCTTTCACATTTTTCTTTTTTATTTAAGGGAATATGCTATCTTTGCAACCAACAAAACGATTACGACCATGAAAATTTCATTAGAAACAGAGAACGAACAGACCGCAATGGAGTTGGCGAATGAAATTCTCGACGATGTCAGCGGGAAGAAAGTGGACACATGGCACCATTGCCTGAGAACGGTGAAGGGCAATGCGGAGTGTTCATGTATCTATCACTATACAGACAAGGACGCGAACGATGATAACAAACGTATCAAATTCAATGTGTATGAGAAGGGAGCAGATGTGTGCCTGAAGCAAATATGGCGTGAGGGTTATACGCCTGGTCGCCAGACGAAACTTCACCTCACAATCACACTCATCAACATGATTTACATTCGCTATCCAGAAAAATTCAGCGGCATCAAGATCCAGTGGTGACGTTTGCCACGGGATTGAGATTCACCCAAACAAAAAAAGGGGCATAACCAGTTGCGTGACTGATTATGCCCCCTCTTTTTCGAGTAAATCATCGGATATCCGTCAAATGGAGATGTTGTGGAGGATGTCGAGCAGGTTGCGGTCGATGGCACGGTCTTCCTTAATGGCACGGGAGAAGGGGACATAGACAATCTCGTCGTTGTCGATGCCGACCATGACGTTGCGAAGCCCTTTCTGGATGGCTTGGATAGAGGCAGCCCCCATACGACTTGCGATGATGCGGTCGTGAGCCGTAGGATGTCCTCCTCGTTGGGCATGACCGATGATGGAGATGCGCACATCAAGTTCGGGATATTGATTCTTGACCAACTCAGCATAGTGCATGGCACCACCAGTCTGTTCGTTGGCAGCCACAAGCACGATGGAACTGCCCTTGGTCTTTCGGAAGCCTTTCTGAATGAAATGATTCAGTTGCTCGTCTTCCACCTCGATGGTGGGCACGATGGCTTCTTCCGCTCCTGCTGCAATGCCACTGTTAAGGGCAAGGAAACCTGCACCATCGCCCATCACTTCAACGAAGAAAAGACGTTCGTGGCTCGTGGCAGTGTCGCGAATCTTATCGACGGTCTGCATAATGGTGTTGAGGGCTGTGTCATAGCCAATGGTGGTGTCGGTGCCACAAAGGTTGTTGTCAATAGTGGCAGGGATGGCAATGCACGGGAAATCAAATTCCTGTGCAAAGATGCGAGCGCCGTGAATGGTACCGTCGCCGCCGATGACGATGAGCGCATCGATGTTTTCCTTCACCAAATTCTCGTATGCCTTCTTACGTCCTTCGGGGTTCTTGAACTCCTTGGAGGGGGAGGACTTGAGAATGGTGCCTCCATACTGGATGATGTTGCTGACGCTCTGTGTCTCGAACTCGACTATATCACCTTCGATAAGCCCTCTGTAACCGTGATAGACGGCTTTTACCTTAAGTCCGTTATAGATGGCGGAACGTGTGACGGCACGGATGGCGCAGTTCATGCCAGGAGCGTCGTTGCCTGATGTGATGATTCCAATCGTTTTGATTTCAGCCATATTGTCATTTACAATTTTAATGATTTACAATTGATAATTTCTATAACGTATGCCACTTCTTCATGAGTCATGGCAGGATTGAGCGGAAGACTCAGTTCCTCACGAGCCAGCTGTTCGGCAACGGGCAAGGAGAAGCGGTTGTATTCTTTGTAGCAAGTTTGCTGGTGAGGAGGTATAGGATAGTGGATGAGGGTGTGGATGCCCTTACTGAGCAGGAAGGCTTGCAAGGCATCACGATGGGGCGTGAAAACAGGAAAGATATGATAGACGTTGCTTCCCTCCCCCATGAGAACAGGTAAGCGTACCGCATCATTCTTGATATTGCCGTAATATGTATGTGCAATGTCCATCCGTCGGCGGTTTTCCTCGTCAAGGTATTTGAGTTTCACATCAAGCACGGCTGCCTGCACTTCGTCCAATCTGCTATTACGTCCTTTGTGCCGGGCGATGTATTTTTCGGAGAAACCGTAGTTGGCGATGGAACGGATGGTTTGTGCCAAGGCTTCATCGTCAGTGGTCACAGCACCGGCATCACCTAATGCACCGAGATTCTTGCCTGGATAGAAGCTGTGGCATGCGGCATGACCAAGGGAGCCTGTGCGCTTTGTTTTGTAGCAGCATCCGTGCGCTTGTGCGTTGTCTTCGATGAGCAGAAGGTTGTTGCTGTCACAGATGGACTGTATGTGTTCGTCATAGGTGCATCGTCCATAGAGGTGTACGAGCAGAAGTGCTTTAGTATGAGGGGTGATGGCCTGTTTAAGGGCCTCGAGATTGAGGTCAAGCGTCGAGGCATCAATATCGATGAAGGTTGGCTTCAAACGGTTTTCAGTGATGGCAAGGACGGTGGCAATGAATGTGTTGGCAGGAACAAGGATTTCATCACCCTCGCAGAGTTTCCCCAATTCCATGTAGGCACGCAGGGTGAGGGTGAGGGCATCCAATCCGTTTGCCACCCCCACGCAGCAACGTGTTCCGATATAGTCGGCGTAGTGCTGTTCGAACTGCTGCACAGCGTGCCCTTGCAGGTACCATCCGCTACCTACCACGTCAGCCACTGCCTGTTGTATCTCATCGGCATGCAGCGCCGTCACTTTCTTTAATTCAAGATAGGGTATATTCATACGTCCCACTCATAAGTGTCATAACAGATGGTGCGCCCACCGAAACCTTCTTTCTGTGCCACCAAACCTTCGTTGAGGATGGAGCCATCGCCTTCGGTGGAGCGTCCGAAATCCATATAGGGTATATTGGGAAAATCATGATGCATCACATAGTCGTGGATGGCATCGACAGCACCGCATTCCTTACCTACATCGTTGGAAGAGCAATACTGCCCGTGCAGTACCTGAGAAGTCAAATAGAATGTCATGCCCGCAACGACCTGACCATCGAGCAATGCATTGTACTGGATGATGTTCTGGGGAAAACGAGCATGGAGCATCCGAATTTCATCGAGCGCATGGACGGGATGCACTTGATGACGGCTCATTAGATTCTCTTCAAGCACTTGCCAGAAAGGAGCAAAGTCGTCGGTGCGCACCACCTCGACCCCTACATCCTGTGCCCGACGTAAACGTCTTCGACGATCTTTGCGCCAACGGAGATGGCGCTGCATGAAGATGGTTGTGCCGACGTCACGGGTGACAAGGCGCGCCTTGCAAATCCAGAACAAGGGGTACAAATCTTCTTCGGAGGGCAACTGGTGATAGACCCACGGGACGGGTTTATAAACGACCCTACGAATGCCGCATTGAGGCAGATATGCATTGAGTTCCTTAAACAGCTGGATGACGTCTGCCGCCGTGACATCGACATCCATGAGCAAACCGCCGTAGGTCAAGCCCTGGTGGGAGTAGAGAGTGGTGTCCACAATATTGGCAGGCAGGATGGAGTGCAGATGATTCCCCACGAAGAACATAAGCGAATGGTCTTCGAAACGGTCGCTGTGGTAGTCCATATAGTCGCGGAAGAACAGGAATGTTGCATTGCGTGCTTTCGCCACATACTTGTCCCACAACGGTTTATCAGCAGGGGTGTATCTCCTTATCTCGAACATCTCTTGTAGTTTAGAAACTCTGAGTAATCGTAGATATAGTCGTCTTCGTCATAGAGCTCGGATGCCAAAACCATGCACACGGCGCCACTGGAGAAGTCATCCAATGTCCGCCACATGCCAGGCTTAATGAGCAGTCCTTGCCAAGGGTGGTTGAGCAAAACAGTCTGCCTGTCGGCACCATTGTCGAGGGTGACAGTGAAACTGCCACTCATGGCAACAACGAGTTGGTAGAGATTCTTGTGGGCATGCCCCCCTCGGCTTTCACCACCAGGTACATCATAGGTCCAATAAACCCGCTTGATGTTGAAAGGCACATTTATCATCTGCTCTGCTACCGTCAGATTGCCACGCGGGTCAACAATCTTTGGCAACTCTATGATTTCGTAGTCAAGTTTGCTCATTCTCTATTCTCCTTTTACATTCTTCCATCAACCATTTCGGAGTACTGGTGGCTCCGCAAATGCCTACGGATTCTATTCCTTCGAACCAACTGAAGTCAATTTCTGAGGGGTCGTCTATCATGTAGGTGCGAGGATTAACCGACAAGCACTGGTTATAGAGAACTTTTCCGTTGGAACTCTTCTTGCCGCATACAAAGAGAATGACATCATGCTTGGATGCAAACTCCACGATGTTGGGAATGCGGTTTGCCACCTGACGACAAATGGTGTCGAAATAGTGAAAATGGGCTCCCTCCTGCATGTTAGACTCTATGTAACTGACTATCTCACGGAAACCTTCCAGTGATTTTGTCGTCTGCGAAAAGAGTTGGATATCATGGCTCAAATCCAATTTTTTAGCATCGTCCAGATTCTCTATGACGATGGCAGTTCCTTCGGTCTGTCCCACAAGACCCACCACTTCGGCATGTCCGTTCTTGCCGTAAATGACTATTTGTCCCCCTTCTTCGTATGCTTTCTTGATGCGCTTCTGAAGATTCAGCACTACAGGGCATGTGGCATCTATCAGTCTGATGTTCTGCCGTTCCGCCTTCATGTAGGTCAGGGGTGGTTCGCCATGGGCACGGAGCAACATCTGGGTGTCATGAAGAGAGTCGAGGTCGGAATGCTCCACTGTGGTCAGCCCCATCTTCTTCAATCGCTCCACCTCTCGTCCGTTATGCACAATGTCGCCTAAGCAATAAAGCGAATCGCTCTTTGCCAATTCCTCCTCTGCTTTCTTGATGGCTGTCGTGACACCAAAGCAGAATCCTGACCCTTCATCAATCTCAATCAGCATTTCGCTACGGTTTCTTTATATCTTTCTAACAGCCAAGCACTCTGCTCCTCACGAGTCAGTTGGGAGTTGTCGAGCACAATGGCGTCTTCTGCCTGACGAAGTGGTGCGACCTCTCGATGGGAATCGATGTAGTCACGTTCTTCCACATTTTTCAGTATTTCATCGTAATTCAAGGCATCTCGCTCCGCCTGCGTCTTGGCTTTCCCCATCAATTCGTCGAAACGACGCTGTGCACGAACTCTCGACGATGCTGTGACAAACACTTTCAGTTCTGCCTGCGGAAAAACGGCAGTTCCGATATCTCTGCCATCCATCACGATGCCTTTCTCCTTGCCCATTGCCTGCTGCTGTTCGGTCAGTAAAGCACGCACGAACGGCAACGCTGCAACAGGACTCACACGATTGCTCACATCCATCTGGCGAATTTCATCTTCCACTTTCTCACCATTGAGGTAGGTGTCAGGACGCCCTGTCTCGGCATTGAACTTGAAACCTATCTGGATCTTTCCTGCATCAACAGCCGCCTTCAACGCATCTTCTTTAATGCCTTCATCAGGATACATGCCATTGCGCATCGCATAGAGTGTCACGGCACGGTACATGGCACCTGTGTCAACATACACATAGCCTATCTCTTTTGCCAACTGCTTAGCCATCGTACTCTTGCCACAACTGGAATGGCCGTCTATTGCTATAATAATCTTCTTCATAATGAAAAACTTGCATTTATCAATAAGGAGGATGCTGCTATATGGTATTTTCCGTAAGCCACTCCCACCTTGAATTTCTTCACGTTAAGTCCTGCACCAATGCTGAAACCTGCCCAATGACTCTTGTCTGCCACTTTCATCTCATGTGCACGACGGAAATTGTACCCCAGTGCTATCCATGTATTCTTAGAAGGCAATATATCGGCACCCAACACAAAATGCTGGATGAACTTCACATCATCCCAATGGGTCACATCGTCGGCTGTCAACGACACACGAAGCGGAGCATTTGCAAAATCTTTGCTCAAGCCAAAAGCCAAATCGAAAGGAAGGGATTCTTTGCTACCATCATCGTAGAGCGAATTGATTTGTCCACCCAGATTACGTCCCACCACCGAGAAAGAAAAACCATGTGCCTCATCAAAATAGTTCAATGCCAAATCGGCGCCAATGGCTGTGCTGGAATATTCGGCATAATTACTCAACAAAACCTTGGCAGTGATGGCACCACTCCAATAGTCACTTAAAAGATAGGAATAGGAGGTCTGGAAATTCATGTCCTTGGCAGAGAAGGAACCTACCACGGTGCCTTGTTCGTCTGTTTCGTCCATTTTTCCATAATTCAGCATCTGTGCACCGATTGCCCATGTGCCCCTCTCCCCTATCGCCTTCGTGTAACCTGCCGACAACAAGTAACTGGAACGGATGTAGGAGTTATATCCAAGCAGAATACTATTATCTGAAACATTCGTCAACATGGCAGCATTTGTCCACATCATACTTGCATCATCTTCCACAATGCTGATGTTGGCACCGCCCAATGCCCCCGAATGCGCACTCATCGGGACATTCAGAAACTGATATCCCGTTTTTCCATCCTGTGCCCACATAATGGCAGCACAAGCAAGGAGTGCCATACAGAGAATATATCTACTTAAGTGTTTCATAATAAGTATCTAAAAGTTTCTTGGCTGCCACAAACGAGGTGATTTGTCCACCCAACACCTCCTTTTCCATCTCTGCAATCATGTTCTTGACGGAAGGATTATAATAGAAACTATTCTTCAGGTGTTCATTGATGCTTTCATACATCCAATACTTGGACTGTTCATTACGACGATACTGGAAGTAGCCGCTCTCCTTCACCTTGCCGATGTAGTCAAAGATCATCTTCAACACTTTGTCAATGTTCAATTCATAGAAACCAGAATAGCACATCACTTCTGGCACTATGCCGCTATCGGGAACAGGGAACAGATGCAAGGCATTCCGAAAGTGGGATGCCGCCAACTCAGCCTTATCCACATTATTGCCATCTGCCTTATTAATCACGATGCCATCTGCTATTTCCATAATACCACGTTTGATGCCTTGCAGTTCATCACCCGTACCAGCCAACTGGATCAAAAGGAAATAGTCCACCATTGAATGACATGCGGTTTCGCTCTGTCCCACACCAACGGTCTCCACAAAGATATTGTCATAGCCTGCAGCCTCGCACAAGATGATCGTCTCACGGGTCTTACGGGCAACACCACCTAAACTTCCCGCTGTCGGACTGGGACGGATGAAGGATTTGGGATGAACTGCCAATTTCTCCATACGAGTCTTATCACCCAGTATGCTTCCCTTGGTCTTCTCGGACGAAGGATCAATGGCAAGCACTGCCAACTTTCCTCCATAATTTTCCAAGAGATGTACACCAAAAGCATCAATACTGGTGGATTTTCCGGCTCCTGGCACACCGCTGATACCGATTCTCACCGAATTACCTGAATAGGGCAGACATTTCTCTATGACCTCCTGAGCAATCGCCTGATGTTCAGGCAGGACGCTCTCTATCAGAGTGACAGCCTGACTCAACATACTCACGTTCCCTTTCAGAATGCCATCAACATACTCGGCAGGAGTATATAACTTCTGCCTCTTCTTCCTCATCTGCTTCAGATAGGGATTCACAATGGATGGCTGCGCCACACCTGCATTCACCTGCAAGCCTGCGTATTCAGCACTGTTCTCTGGATGTTCCATATCTTTATTCTTTCTTATCTTGTACTCTTAAAAGCTTCAACAGACAGAAGATTTACTGCTCAAAATGCACATTCACCACTTCCTTCGGTTTGTTAGTGTCATTGGTGATAATCAGTATACGCGGCTGCGCCTTTGACATACCCAAAAATCTTGCATCAACTGTTACATTCATCTTCACCTCTTCCCCCGGCTGCAACTCCGTCTTTGGCAATGAGACTGTAATTGCCTGATTGAAAGCCTGTATCTTATTCAATTTCAAGACGCCCTTACCTTTATTACTCAATTTCACATGTCCCGTCAGTTTCGTCTTCTTTCCCAACTTGCCGATGTTCAGTTCTGTTGTGGAGATTTGAAAATTGGGCTTTTTAGCAAACTCTTCCGCAAAATGCAAATCAGGCAAAAGAACTGCTGACACGGCAATTTCGTTGTTCGAGCCAACCTTGTCGCCTGAGAATCGCGCCAGATAGATACTGGTTTGATTCAATCCCAAATCTTGCAGTTTGTCACTATGCAACGTCAACTCTATCTTTCCACGACGCCCACGTGCAATCATCTCGGGATTATACTCTGCAGTGATGTAAGACGGCAAATGCATCAGCATTGGCGTATACACGGTTGAACCATTATTTAATATCTCTATTTCTGCCTTGGCTGAATCACCCGCACTCACGTCCATAAATTCCACATTGTTGGTACTCAACAGGATTTCATCAATACTATAGGGATACAACTCTTCCAATGTCTGTTTCTCTCCATTGTTCACCAACGCTTTCATCCGAATGCGCACAGGCTTTTCATCGGCATTAGTGTAAACGTCTATATATCGGTCAAAATGTCCCAACATCATAGCATCATACGTGATACTGATTTCACCATCATCGCCTTTCAGCAGAGGGTCTCTTGTCCATTTAGGAGTCAAACATCCACAACCAGCATCAACATCCCGAATCAACAGCGGGTTTTTATCCTTATTTGTGAATTTGAACACGGCTGTCACAGGCTTCTTCCAAATAGTTGAACCGGCATTCACAACGGTCTTGTCAAATGATATTCTCTGTGCAAAACCGTTCAGGGTAAACACCAAACCCATCATACACATTATAACGTATTTCCTATTCATATTATTGTCTTTCCTTGCTCTATATTTGTATTCTAATTATATTCGAGAAGCCTCTTTCACATCTGGAATATCGCGAAGACCGCTAATAATTTCATCGACCTCCTTTGTATCATGCACATACATCTGTATCGTACATTCAAAGATACCATCATCACACTCCACCTCCAACTTATGAATGTTGATGCCATGAAGTTGTGATATCACTTGAGTCATCTCATGCAATAGACCTAATTTATCAAAACCTTTCACATAAATGGAAACTGGGAATAATGCCATTCTGTTCATTTCCCATTTTGCCGCCAAAACGCGATTGCCATGATTGGCTTTCAACTTCTCTGCTGTTGGGCATTGCAGTTTATGAATGACAATATGTTTATCATCATCAATATACCCCATTACCACATCACCAGGAATCGGCTTGCAACACTCACAAAGTGTGTAATCGTTCTGGAGGGATTCTTCAGTCAACGACAATGTCTTTTTCCTATCAAAATCAGGACCTACAGTTCCCTTACCTTTTATGCTCTTTTTCACAGATTTTCGCCCAAATGAAAAGAGTTTTTTCCATCCGCCGGTTCCGTCCTTTCCCTTAATCGCATCAAGGTCGGCACGCCCCAGACTTACCTTGCCTTCTGCAATAGCAACATAGAGAGCATCGGGTTTAGAGAGTTCGTGTAACTTACACAGTTTCTCGATAATCAAAGAATCTCTAACAATATCGTTCTTTGCTAAAAACCGATCAAGTTCCAGTTCTCCATTCTTGCGTAACTCTCGTTCTTCTTTACGAAGGATGGAAAGAATCTTTGTTGTCGCCTTAGCCGTGGTTGCAATATTGAGCCATTCACGAGTTGGATGCACAGACTTTGAGGTAAGAATCTCCACCTGGTCGCCACTATTCAATTTGTAACTGATGGGAACCAACTTGTGATTCACCTTCGCACCGATACAATGGCTTCCCACAAATGTATGAATACTAAAGGCAAAATCAAGCGTGGTACTCCCCGCTGGCATGGTACGAATATCACCCTTCGGAGTAAAGACAAATATCTCTGATGCAAACAAATTCAACTTAATTGTATCAAGGAAATCCATGGCGTCGGGTTGTGGGTCATCAAGAATCTCTTTGATAGTAGCCAACCACTTATCCAATTCCAATTCAGAGGCCGTTTCGGTCTTGTCACCATCCTTATACTTCCAATGTGCAGCAAAGCCCTTTTCTGCAATCTCATCCATACGGCGAGAACGAATCTGCACCTCAATCCATTCTCCTTGTTTTGACATCAATGTGACATGAAGTGCCTGATAGCCATTCGCCTTAGGATGGCTCACCCAATCGCGGGTGCGATCAGGATGAGATGTGTATATTTTACACAGTTGGACATAGATATTAAAGCAGTCGTTGAGTTCGGTATCGATATCTTGCGGATCAAAGATGATACGCGCCGCCAAAATGTCATAAATTTCTTCAAATGGGATGTGCTTAGCCTGCATTTTCCGCCAAATGGAATATGGCGTCTTCACACGCTGCTTCATCTCATAGTTGAGCCCCATGCTATCCAATTGAGCACGAATTGGGGCCGCAAACTGGTCAAACACCGTGTCACGTTCCGCCTTCGTTGCTTGCAACTTCTTTTCAATTTCAGCATATTCATCAGGATGTTCAAACCTAAAACTCAAATCCTCCAGTTCAGTCTTAATAGAGTTCAATCCCAACCTATTCGCAAGAGGTGCGTATATATAAAGGGTCTCGCCTGCTATCTTGTACTGCTTGTTAACAGCTTGACTACCCAATGTCCGCATATTGTGCAATCGGTCTGCAATCTTAATGAGGATGACACGGATATCATCACTCATCGTCAAAAGAAGTTTCTTAAAATTCTCTGCCTGCGCAGATGCATGGTCGCCAAAAATACCACCGGAAATCTTGGTCAGTCCATCAACAATCTGTGCAATTTTAGGACCGAACATGTTCTCAATGTCCTCAACGGTATAATCCGTATCTTCCACCACATCATGAAGAAGTGCAGAGCAAATGGATGTGGATCCCAATCCAATCTCAATACAAACAATCTGAGCAACAGATATGGGATGTATAATGTATGGTTCACCGGAAAGACGACGAACTCCCTTGTGAGCATGTTTGGCAAAATTGAACGCTTTGGTAATAATGTCAACCTTCTTGCGGTGTTTGCTTGCCAAATAAGCATCTATCAATTTCTGAAATTCTGCATTGATTTTTTGCTCTTCTTGCTCTGTATTTGACATGATAACGTCATCCATAAACTTCTTCGAATTATCAATTTATCTCCAAACAAAAACACTCACATAACAAAGCCTATTTCACACGAACCTTTTGACCTGGACGTATGATATCACCCTTAATTCCATTGAGTTGTCGGAGTTTTGACACCGTCGTTCCATTCTTTTTGGCGATTGAAGAAAGGGTGTCGCCACTCTTTACAGCCACATTTCGTGTTTGTTGTTTACGATTACGTGTAGAACGGGTGGAACGTGACGACTTACGGGCATTATTAGAACGCACATTGCTCGTTGTGCTGGCTGGGGTCATTTCAATGGGAGTAGCCTCTATGTCTTCAGTTATCAAACGACGAGTACCTGAAGCCAAAGCACTCTTGGGGGATGTGCCATAGATACTATCTTCATACAGAATGAAATCTTCTATAGAACCGGCAGGCAAACGCAAGGTATAGTCCACAGGAACAATATCTTTGCGATACTGAGGGTTCATGGCCCGAAGTTCATCTACTGTGACATGACATTGGGAGGCAATCTGAGCAAAACTTACCTCATGGCTAACAACCACCGTGTCAGATTCTAAAGGAAGTGTTGCATCATGAGGAACAATGCCGTGTTCGCAATAATAATTCATGATGTATGTTGCGGCAATGAAAGCAGGAACATACCCACGAGTTTCCCGCGGAAGCCTGTTATAGATAGACCAAAAATCCGTCCCTTCTTGGCTTCCAGAACGAGTAATTGCTTTCTGAACATTTCCTTCTCCACAATTATAAGCGGCAATGGCCAATCCCCAATCGCCAAACATCTCATACAAATCACTCAAATAATGCGCCGCAGCCTCACTTGATTTGATTGGATCACGACGTTCATCAACTAAAGTATTCACTTCCAGTCCATAGCGCTTACCCGTTCCAATCATAAACTGCCACAACCCAGCCGCACCAGCTCTTGATGTGGCTGATGGACGAAGGGCTGACTCTATCACTGGCAGATACTTGAGTTCCAAAGGCAAACCATAGCGTTCCAATGCTTCCTCAAAAATGGGATTATAGAAATTGGAAGAGCCAAGCATAATAGCAACAGAACCCTTCATACGGGTACTATAGGTGTCGATAAATTTACGCGTGACATCATTAAGAGGCATCTCAATTGTGGTAGGGATACGGGATAACCGACTCACAAGCACTGAATCATCATACGAAAGCACACGACTTGCTCCTGCTCCCTCCGACAAATTATTGATATTTGACGATTCCCGCATCAATTCTTCTTCACTGATTAGCATACCTTCGGGCATATCGAAAGCATCGGACTTGACGCTGTCATCAACAATGGCCATTTCATCCTGAGCATATCCCCAAGAAGCCAACAAAATAGACAAGCATGTAATAACAATTTTCTTATTCATATATATTATCATTGGTTTTCAAAAATTAAAACTGCATTGCAGACCATAAGAACTTGTGTTCATTCCCGAAACTCGCATGGTCGAATATTTTTCCTGAATCACTGTTGGATGAACTCGCAAAGTCAAATCCTTGCTAATATCAAAACTTGACAATTCGGCATCTACATATGCATCTATGATGGATAACGCATACACACCTATCATACAAAACATACTCAAATCACGGAAACGACGATAGTAATTTTTCTTTCGTCTGAAAAGATCCTGTAGGCGGGTCTTATTGGCATTGACATCATATCGCTCAGGTATGAAATTTTCATAACTCTTTGTATTTTCGTCACTATCCATAATGTCTATATAAGCCTGCGAATAGTCCCTATACATCGTATTGTTCCATGTCATTGCATATATGCATCCCATAAAACCGCCATAAATCAAAGGAAGTTTCCAATACTTCCTGTTGTAAATTTGACCGCCACCAGGTATCACAATAGCAAGCCACAAGGCTTTTTTTGAATTTGGGACAAAACGCCCTTTCAGCTTCGGACGAACAAGTTCCCCTATAGAATCTGCATTAAATACATAATGCGTCACAGAACTATCCGCAGAATTACCTGCCATGCTTACATATTCATCTTCCCTTCGGATGGAATCAATCTGTTCCGCCAAGACTACATCTCCCTGGCGAAGAGTGTCATCACGAAGAGAGTCTGGGATAACACGCATCCTACCCTCTCGCCGAGAAAGTGCCAAAGGCACACTCCCCTCCTTTGTGTTTTCTTGTGAAAAAACATTCAAAGGAAGAAGCATCAGCAAAAAAGCAATACATATATTATATGTACATGTCAGGTGTTTCAAAACTACTCGATTACCCTATTTTTGAAAAAAGAGAAATAATACGACGTAAAGCATCTGCATCTTTAAATGGGATGGAAATTTTACCGCCCCCTTTAGAAGAACATGAGATTTTCACATCAGTCCCTATGGCACGAAAAAACATTCCGCGTACATTCTCGAATTCATCTTCCATTTGTTTGGGCATCACAACAGTTCGTGCTTGAGAGGGTTTCCCCTGACCCGCCCCGTTAATGCCCTTTATCATATCTTCAACCTGACGAACTGAATACCCTTTATTCTGTATATCCCTAAACAATTTGAGTTGAGCTTTAGGGTCATCAAGCGCCAACAATGCACGTGCATGACCTGTATCAATATGATGATTTTGAATCGCTACCTGCACAGGTGCCGGCAACTTCAACAAACGCAAATAATTTGCAACAGTTGCACGTTTCTTCCCGACACGCTCACTCAGTTTTTCTTGTGTAAGTCCATATTCGTCAATCAAATGCTGGTAAGCCAAAGCAATTTCAATAGAATTTAGATCCTGTCGCTGAATATTTTCTATCAACGCCATCTCCATCACATTTTCATCGCTGGCTGTACGAATATAGGCAGGAATCGACGAGAGACCCGCTTTTTGAGAGGCTCTCCAACGCCGTTCACCTGCAATTATTTGATAACGTCCATTCTCCAACTCACGTAAAGTGATAGGCTGAATAATTCCAATCTCTGCAATTGAATCAGCTAACTCTTGCAAAGCGTCTTCATCAAACTCACGACGCGGTTGATTGGGGTTACGTTCTATCAAACTGATGTCAATTTCGTTTATAGTCGATGAACCTTCCGTTCTCACGTCTTCCGTCGAAATCAAGGCATCAAGCCCACGACCTAAAGCCGAACCAAATTTCTTTCTTACTGCCATATACAATCTCTATCTTTCTATTTCTCATCACGTGCAACAATCTCTTTTGCCAAAGAAACATAATTCTTTGCCCCATTAGAGGTAGCATCATACAATATACAAGGAATGCCATGACTTGGAGCCTCGGACAGCTTCACATTACGCTGTATCACAGTCTTAAACACCAATTCTTGGAAATGCCTTTTCACCTCTTCATATATCTGATTTGCCAAACGCAAACGAGAATCGAACATCGTCAGCAGAAAACCCTCAATCTCTAGCCGCATATTCAATTTGGATTTAATAATCTTTATGGTGTTCAGTAATTTGCTAATTCCTTCCAATGCGAAATACTCACATTGCACTGGTATAATTACAGAATCAGCAGCAGTCAAAGAGTTCACTGTAATAATCCCCAAAGAGGGTGAACAATCTATCAAAATATAATTGTACTCTGAGCGCAAAGGGTCAAGTATTCGTTTCAGCACCATCTCGCGCTTGTCCACATTCAACATTTCTATTTCAGCACCCACCAAGTCAATGTGACTGGGTATCACATCAAGTCCATCTATATCCGTTGTGTATATAGCCTCATGAGGATCTGTAGAACTAACGATACAATCATAAATAGATGTATCAACCTTTTGAATGTCAACTCCCAATCCTGAAGAAGCATTTGCCTGAGGATCCGCATCAACAACCAACACCTTCTTACCAAGAGCCGCTAAACTTGCCGCAAGATTGATGGCTGTTGTTGTCTTACCCACACCACCCTTCTGATTGGCCATTGCTATGATTTTATCCATATCAATATCCTTTATCTCTAATCTTTTTATATGAGAAAGTAAGTCAAACACATCGAATCACATTCATTCGCGAGTCTAAACCACCATTCATTCAATTCTCAGTGCAAAGATACGCATTTTATGTGGAACAAACACAAAAAGAAGCGTGGAACATGAAATGTTTTTACATTTTTTTATAATAGTGTTTACAATAAAAAAAGATGACAAAGAATCTTTGTCATCTAAATAAGTGGGCGCTGACGGATTCGAACCGCCGACCCTCTGCTTGTAAGGCAGACGCTCTGAACCAACTGAGCTAAGCGCCCTTATTGGTCGGGATGACACGACTCGAACGTGCGACCCCTTGGTCCCAAACCAAGTATACTACCAACTGTACTACATCCCGATTTTCAAGTGCTCAAAAGAGTTCCCCTCTCAAAAGCAGTGCAAAGGTACGGCTTTTATTTGAATTGGCAAAATAAAACCTCCATTTTTTTCGTACAAACAACAAAAATCAGTCTTTTGTCGTAAGACTTTGTACATCTTTCATTTCACAAACGCTATCCAACAAATAAAACAATCCCAATACCCCACCCTATAGACTTTTTCAAATGCCATTGAAAATAACAAAAGAAATGGAGCGCACCATATTGATGCGCTCCATCTTATATTGAACTCTTATTCAGATTCTTATTTCAGAGTTACGATTGCACGACGGTTGAGGTTGAATGGCTCAACTTCGGCAACACCACCAACACCTGAAACCTGGATCTTAGCACGATCTACACCGAGGCTAACGAGTTCGTCAGCAACAGCCTGTGCACGAGACTCAGAAAGTTTCTGGTTGTAAGCAGAAGAACCAGTCTTGCTATCAGCAGAACCTCTTACAACAACAGTTGCCTTAGTGTTCTTAGCAGCTGCAGCAATAGCCTCGAGGTTGATAAGATCCTTCTTAGAATTGATCTTAGCAGAGTTGAGGTCGAAGAATACAGAAGTAGAACCTGCAGTCACGTTGCCTGTTGGCTCTGGGCACTTGTGGTTAGCCCACTTAGCGAGTTCAGCACGAAGACGTGCATTCTCATCCTGCTCAGCCTTGAGCTGTGAACGGAGAGCAGCGAGTTTAGCGCATGCCTCAGCAGAGAGAGCCTCATAGTCCTCGAGAGAAACTGCCTTAGACCAGCCAGTCTTGCCAATGTTGTATGTTACACCAAGATCAAGAGATACAATCTGGTTTGACCTCCACCATCTGTTCTTTGTACCCATAGGGGCGTCCTCATTGAAACCCTGAGTAGTGAACATACAAGCAACGTCTGCATAGATGCTTACACGCTTAGCAACCTTCCAAGAAGATTCAAGACCGCCACCAATAGCAGGAGCGTAGTTTCCTGTATCGAAGTTGCGAATCACACCCATACGTGGGTAAAGGATAAGGTTCCAAACACGAGTGTCGCTATAGCCACAAAAGATGTTGCTCATGTTGAACTCAGTGTCGAAATAGATTGCAGCATATCCGCCCTTTGCACCATCGGGAGTTTCCCAAGCATGACGATACTTACGGAAAGCCTTATAGAATGCACCGTTCTCCCAATTCACCTTACCACGTACACCAATACCAGGAGTGAACCATTTACCTACTGCGAGGTCAAAACCATAAGTACGACCATTGTGCCAGTCCTTCTTAAAGAGAGAACCTTGACCATACATACTTACAACGTTAGCGTCAACACCTGCCTGAACAAACCAATTTGCCCAGAAAGAGTTAGTTGCCACACTGTACTTGTTTGTTGTTGGAGTTGCAAACTCATCGCACTGTGCATTTGCTGCAGTGCAAAGACCTACAAAGGCCAACGCCATCATTAACTTTTTCATAAAAACAAATTTTTAATAAAACAATAATTAATATTTTCTTAAAACTATTTTCTCGTTTATCAATCAGGTGAAGGCTCTCTTGGCTGATTTGCCATCAAAGCACTATTTCACACTAATCGTGATGCAAAGTTAAACATTTTACTTTATTCGCACGCTACAAAAAACAAAAAAAATGTAAAAAAAATGTATTTCTTCGTGATTTTTTTATATTTTTTCACATTTTTGTCCTCTTCGAGCCTCAATTTGAGTAATTAAAAGAGGTCATTCAGCATTTTATCATCTAAAATCGTATAAACCAATTTACCGTCTGGCGTTCTTGCTGGAATTTTTGTTGCGAACAAATCTCGCAAAAGGCGCTCCATTTCCATCGATGACAAAACTTGCCCATATACAATTGCCGCATTTTCCGCCATCGTCAATGCCAAAGCCTCTTGTGCATCTCTGCGTATATCATTAGTCATTTCTTTTGCCGAAACAACCATATCATGAAGCAATGTGCTGATATCAATGCCTTCCAGCCCTGCAGGGATTCCATTCACCGAATATGCCCCCCCCCCTAGATTGGACAAATCAAATCCCAAACTGCATATATCCTCCATCAAATTCTCCAGCACTATGCAATCAGCCTTTTCAAACTGCACAACGATAGGGAAGAGTTCTTTCTGAGACGGGCGATTGCCAGAATTGATGCATTGCATATTCTGATCAAATAAAACCCGCACATGAGCACGGTGCTGATTCACAACCATGATGCCATTGGCGCTTGGGAGGACGATGTAACGTCCCTTATACTGAAACTTTTGTACTGTTACATCAAAAGGAGCTGCGACACCGTCTCTTCCCATAACAGCATTCCATATAGAACCCTGAAGATTATCCCCCTCAAGCACTTCCCCTTCACCAGGGACCTTTTCCGATGGATTCATCTGAATAGAGGTGAGTCCCTCATCACCTTCACTTGACACAGGATTTGAATACTTATCAAACAATTTTTCCCATCCGGCCGATTGAGAATAAGACCGAGAGCCTTCAGTCTTAAAGGGATTATAGGAGGATGGCGCCAACTTAGGTTGATGTGGTATAGATGTGTTTGCCCCGATGGCTGGAATATCAGGTTTTCCCTCCACATCGAAGTCAATGAGTGGAACATTGCAAAACTGCCCAATCGTTTCTCTCACTGCAGCAGAAAGAACCTGCCAAATCGGCTGCTCATTATCAAACTTTATTTCTGTTTTTGTCGGATGCACATTGACATCTATCGAAGAAGCATCTACGGCAAAATAAATGAAATAAGACACATGTTCACCGACGGGGATCAAATTCTCATAGGCTTTCATCACAGCACTGTGAAAATAAGGATGACGCATATAACGCCCGTTCACAAAGAAATACTGATGCACACCCTTCTTCTTGGACGAGTCCGGTTTCCCCACATAGCCAGATATGCTCACCAAGGAAGTCTCCACCTCTATCGGTAACAACTCCGCATTGATTTTCTTTCCAAATACATCAATTATTCGTTGCCGAACAGATGCCGCAGGAAGATGAAACATCTCCACACCATTATTATATAATGAGAAAGAGATTTCCGGATGAACCAAAACGATACGCTGAAAATCAGCCACCACATTTGTCAATTCTGTCTGGTTCGACTTCAGGAACTTCCTTCTTGCCGGCACGTTGAAGAACAAGTTCTGTACCAAGAAATTACTGCCGGCAGGACATGCCACTGGTTCCTGTTTTTCAATCTTGGAACCAGCCACCTGAATCATCGTGCCCAGTTCATCCTCCTTGCGTCTCGTCTTCAGTTCCACCTGAGCCACTGCAGCGATACTCGCCAGTGCCTCTCCTCTAAATCCCATCGTGGTCAAGCAGAAAAGGTCTGATGCCTTCTGAATTTTAGACGTGGCATGGCGTTCGAAAGAAAGCCGTGCGTCCGTTTCCGACATGCCTTTTCCGTCGTCTATCACCTGCACCGTCGTCTTGCCCCCATCGGTCACCAACACCTTCACACTGGTGGCATCAGCATCAATAGAGTTCTCCACCATCTCCTTGATGATAGAAGACGGGCGTTGAACCACTTCGCCTGCTGCGATTTGGTTGGCAACAGAATCTGGCAAAAGATGAATGATATCGTTCACTATTACTTACTTGTCAAACGTTGATTAAAAGGAAACACTTCCCGTATATAAATAATGCATCAAAAGGAGCAAGAGCACAATCGCCACAATCAGCACCCCATACGACAGCGGCTTTCTGCCACTTTCCTTCCGTCGCTTCAAATGTTTCGTTGCTTGCACAAACTTTCCACGTATGTCCTCAGGAGAAAATTCCTTCGGAGGAAGCAGCCCCAACTCTCGTTTCGCCCGCTCGTCTATCTCCTTCAGTTTTTCCTTCCTCGGGTCATAATAGATGTAATTATGATGGAAACCTCTAGGTTTCCGTACCGTAAACATTCCCATACATTATATATATAATATGTGTAATACGCTTTACCACCATTTATCACAAATATCACAAATCATCCAGATGCTGTTTCGGAACAATTTTTCTTTCCGTCTTTTTCAGTTCCTGCTCCTTCTTCTTGCTTCTCCATCCAAAGATGTCATCTTTATTCATCGGACGGATATAATCAAACCAAGCAAAGCCTGTCAGATATCGTTTGTCTTCAGGAATAGCAAACGGAGGATACATCACCCCCGACGGTGTGGACATCCAAATTTTATTCACCTTCTTGTTCTTCATGAAGAGGTTCAGTTCCGGCGTCTCCGTATAGTTCATGCCAATTCGACTACCATCATCTTCTTCCATGAAATAGACCACATACACATTTCCTTTTGCATTGTTATGTTCTATCACACCATCCACGAAATAGCAAAACATTTCTTTTGCCGATACTTGGTTATACGACACCGAATCGATTTGTTCAATCGTCATCGCCTGATTGACAATATGAATCCACTCCACCGTGCTGTCATTGTTATACACGCGGATTTCCTCACCAAACACCTGCTGTCCCTCATTCCATAAGATGGGTTGACCATACAGATAAGTACAGGAGTCCCTCTCGTGCGACACCAATGAATCACACACGCCTTGAAAGTCTTTCCTAAACATCCTCACCTTATGATAAGCAAACAAATCCCGATAAACAGAATCTGTCTTTTGGTTATATGTCACCATTTTCAGCGTATCGCCATGCACATACAGCGTATCCGCCTCTGAGAACTCATAGCACACTGCACTATCTGTTGCCACAGCCACACCTGTCTTATCCTCATAACGGCAATAGTTTCCTGTCAACATACACTTGTTCTCCACATCAATCAACACAACATCCCCAAAAGCCTCACTCACCCCCGTTTCATTGTCGCAAAACAGACTGTCGCCAACAATATCACGCATATCCTTATACACATGCGATCTATCCATCAGATTAGCCCTTCCCGTCTGTGTGTCATAATCACCTCGCAAAGCATAGACAAACGTACTATCCGACGAGATGATGTTTGTTTCCGATACTATCCTTGCCACCTTTGTGTCCGAATAATAGTACAATTCGTTCGTTTTCAGGTCAAATTTCGGATTTTCCAGCACCACATTGTCTTTAAAAATCGCCTCATTCAAAGCAGGCGTATATTGTCCATAATCAGAGTTCAGCACATTCTCGCTATCATACAGCGTGCCATGCCGAGGATAGAACCCCACTCCTTCCAAGCGGTCATAATCTATCACATCCGTCACCAGCCTTGTCTTTCGGTGGGTAAGCACCGCATGACCCTGTGCATGCGCCTGCATCATCGGACCATTATACAGCAACGTGTCACTTGTCAGTGTCAGTGTATCGCCCTGCACCATCTTCACGTGTCCATACGCATTGAAAGTGTTGTCATCCTTATAGAAACGGGCACTGTCACAGTCAAGATACATTCCATCGTGATACAACTTCACATGGCCCACGAGCACATCGGCACGCACATCCTGATAGTTTTTGTACAAAACATCACTGTGAATCAACTTCACCTCCTCACTCGACGTCTTCCGAGGACGGTCATCGGGACGTGAAGCAAAAAGCATACAAACTGTTGACAGGCACATACAGCCTATCAACAACTTGGTTCCTATGTTTCCATGCCTTCCCAACACTAACCCTAAACTCTAATTTCTGAACCCTAAACTATTTAACCCAACCAGGATACTGAAACTCGCAATTCTGCCAATCATCATTGACGTGAACATAAGTTGTCCGCTGCTTCTCCCGGATCCAATTCTCAATTTTCTCCTCACGCAACTTCTCCAACACCACATTCTGCAACTCCTGGTAATCCTCGGTCATCGTGGCACGATGCCCGTTTATGCGATTCTTCAATTTCACGATTGCCACAACTTCTTTACCACTCTTGTTCACCATCACAAACGGCTTGGATATCTCCCCCACTTTCATTCCTGCCACTGCACGAGCCACTTCCGTAGGAAGGTCTTTCATCTCATACTTCGACACACCCGTTTCCTTGTCAAACAACAAGCCATAGTTGTTACGCGTATCCTTGTCATACGACACCAATCCCACACACTCGTCAAAGGTGTAAAGTCCTTTCCCTATCTCCGCCGAGATTGAGTCCAAATCATTTACACACTGCTGCAATGCCTCCATCGATACGCGAGGCTTACGCAAAATGTGGCGGCAATTAATCATATCGCCTCGTTTCTCAATCAACTGAATAATGTGGAAGCCAAATTCTGTTTCCACAATTTTCGACACAGCCTTCGGATCCGTCAGGTTGAATGCCACATTGGCAAACTCTGGCACAAAACTGCCTCTACCCGCAAAACCCAGTTCACCGCCTTGCTGGGCTGAGAGTTTATCCTCCGAATACAACAAAGCCAACGTCGAGAACTGCGCACTGCCATTGTTCACTCTTTCCGTATAACTACGTAGCTCTTCTTTTACCCTTTCAATCTCTTCCATTGGAATGACAGGTTCACGAGTGATAATCTGGCACTCCACCTTTGTGGGAATGAACGGAATGCTATCCTCTGGCAAATCCTTGAAGTAGCGGCGCACTTGGGCTGGCGTAACCTTAATGTTCTTAACCAGATTGCGCTGCACCTCCGTCACCACCTTCTTGTCCCGATATACATTGTACATCTGCTCGCGTATCTGCGACATTCCCTTACCCACATATTCTTCCAATTTCTCACGAGAGCCATAGTTCAAGATAGCCTCATTCAGACGCATGTCCACCTCTTGAAACACATCGGCATCCGAAACTTCCACCGAGTCGATGGCTGCCTGATGGAGAAACAACTTCTGCACCGCTAATTGCTCTGGAATCACACAATAAGGGTCACCCTCAAAGCGTTGTCCCTGCTGTAGAAACTCCATGCGGGCATTTTCCACGTCTGATCGCAATATAGGTTCATCGCCAACCACCCATATCACCTCGTCAATTACATTCTTCTGTTTCTGTGCAGATGCCAACAATGAACATGCGGCAAACAGTCCTATAAAAATATTACGAACAATTCTATTATTCAACATTGGATATTTTACATTTAACATTCAACATCAATGCTTATTAACCGTCTTTATCACATCGTCATACACTTCCACAGCAAACTTCTTTCTCAGTTTTTCCACCCACAACCTTTCCTGCTCATTCTGATAATCTGCCGTCACCTGCCCTTTCACATCCATCATCGTACGAGGCGCCTTCACTTTCTTACCCCACACATCCGTCACCGGATAACCCGCCATTGGCTTCAATTCCACATTCTTGCCAAACACTAACTTGTCCACACCTGCATTGTCACCCTGCTTGAAGATGCCACGCTCCACACGCACCACCTTTACCGAGTCATTATTCAACGACACAGCCTTCTTCGCCAAGTCCTCCTCTGCCACACCTTTCAGCAGTTTCTTCACCTGCGCCATGGTGGCAGCATCCTTCGTGTGAATCGCGATACCACAGAATCGAGGCGAATCCCAAGCATAATCCTTCTTGTGAGCCTTGAAATAAGCCTCCTGACCAGCCGTATTCTGCTGCGCCTTATCCCATACGTCCTTCTTCGTCACCTCATACATCAGCGTGCCGTCATAATACTCCTGCGACAAATTCTTCAGTTCCGCATCCTTCGCCATCAACTTCTCATGCAGTTCATCCACCAATTCCGCCCTTGAGATGCTACGCTCATTCGCCACAGAATCCAAATAGGCATTTGCCGAGGCTTCCTTAATGCCACGCTGTTCCAAAAACTTAATGATATTGTCGTGGTGATACTCATACGACTCAAACGGATGACGCTCCGTCATCAGGATGATATGCCAACCCACCGTCGATTTCACGGGAGCCGACATCTCGCCAGCCTTCAATGCATAAGCAGCCTGCTCAAAGTCGGGAATCATCATACCTTTGCCAAACTGACCCAATGCACCGCCCTGCTGTGCCGAGCCCTTGTCATCACTCTTTTCTTTCGCCAACGCAGCAAAACGCTCTGCCAGTTGTTCCTTAGGCACTGCCTTCAATACTCCATAGATGCTGTCAATCCGCACCTTGGCAGCCGTCTGCTGCTCAGCCGTCGCATCCTGACGCATCAGCACCAAAATGTGACTTGCCGTAAGAAGGTCCTGCCCCTCAAAACGAGACGCCGTCTGGTCATACGTCCTTCGAGCCTCACGCTCAATGTAGTCATTGTCCACAAGGGTAGGAAGCACCATTTGCTCCTTGTAGCCATCCAATTCCTTGCGAATGGTGCTCAGCGTGTCAATCCTTTGGCTTTCAGCCTCAGCCACTTTCAGTTTGAAATCGACAAACAACGGCACATATTCCTCCACCGTCTTCTTGTCGAGCACACCATCCGAATTATTTTTGTTAAACGAATACTCAAATTCACTTCTCGTAATGTTCTTTCCATTGATTTTCATCACGACAGGGTCGCCCGTCTGTGCTACAGCCGAGATACCCACCATCAGCGAAGCCACTAAAAATGCTATCTTTTTCATTCTGTACTTATACCATTTTCCAATTTGAGTGCAAAGTTACGATTAAGTGAGCACAAAACAAAGGAAAAAACATTTTTTTACTTTTATTGCCAAACAGTACAAAACAAATCGGTCATTTTCAGATTTCCGAAAATGACCGATTCTCTTTTTATTTATAAATCAATGTTGGGCTGAAAGTGAAGGAACCCTCTTTCACGTAGATGTCTTCCTTCTCCATATTTTTCGTTTTATAGACAAAAGTCGATTTTCCTTCCTCAATCTTAACATAACCATCAGAAGGGTGAGAGAAGTATTCGCCATCAAACGTGTAGGAGCCTATTCCATCAAGATGGAGAACATAGCAATCCATGAGGTTCGAATAATAAATTTCCGCAGTCCCCTCTACAGAGAAAGTGGCATCAAACTCATCCAAATAAGTCCAAAGATCTTGATGATAACTTTCTCCAGGATGACTGCCATACCATACCGCCCATTTGCTATATTCTTCAAAAGCCTGGTGTTCTGTCACGAAATTGGCACCATGAGAGGATGACTTCAGCGTAAACTTACCTGTGCCAAATTTTGTTCGGGCATTATAGTTGCCTGTCATATTGAGACCATTGTGTTGGATGGAGAAGTTGCCCTCTCCATCAAGGTTGAGAGTTCGCTCCTCAAAGGCTTCCACAATGCCATTGAACAGACCATAGATGTCACCCGGAATTGTACCACGGGCATGTGATTCAAAGCCCTTATTATCCTCAAAGACCAGAGGTCCCCAATTGTAATAGTTTCCACTGACATCAGGAGTTGCGATGGTGGCATATTGAGGCTCCAAAGTGATGTTCCACTTGTCCTTCAAATCCATGTCTTCCTTATTGGAAAGGTCAAACCAGACTTCGTAGTATTTGCCGATGTCCTCAATACCTTTGATGTCGATTTCGCCCACGATGGCGTCTTCTTTGTCCACCACTTCCAGCACTGGATCGAACCCTTCGTTCAGGTAGGGGTACATGCGGAACTGAATGTAGCAAGTGCCATCATCCTTGACGGTGCACTCCCATTTCTCGGGGTCTGTGATGGTATTGGGCATTCTCTTGAATCGAATCTTGCAACCTGCGAATTTGCTTTTTTCTCCATCCTTTACGGCAGAGTCCTTGAATCGGAGGTTCACGATTTTGTTCATCATTTGGACATACTCTTTGTAGATCTCATCAAACTTCTCCTTTGTCTTGCAAAGATACTTCCTGTTGATGTTTTGGATGACGCTCTTCAGGGTGCCTGAATAGAGTTCCTGACGGTGGTTCTGGGAGATGGCCCTCCTGTCCTTGTCGGAGATCTCCACCCAGAATGGCCACAAACCCCTGCTGTCAGCCACCGCCATATTGAAGCCGTCGGCATCGTGCCAAGGCTGATTGACATAGTCTGTCACCTTCTGGTCAATTTCTTCAGTAACCATACTGGGAATATTGTCCCTGTCTATGAAGAGTGGATAGATAAGGTCGTACCATTGCTCGCTGCTGCGGAAGCCATAGCCTACTTTCGTGGGATATTCGCTACCCTTTTTCATGTATTTTTGGTAGGCATTCTCATAGAGGCTGGTGGCTGTTTCGTGAACAGTCGTGGCAAACCAGTTAATCTCGAATTCCAGCACAGCCACAGCCGTCATGCAGACAGGGAAGAGCCAATTGCCCGCAAAGAGTTTCTTTTCGAGTTGAGGTTTGAGTATCAAATCGTATGCCAGGTGGTAGGCACTATTTGCCGCGTTCACGTCATCGCCCACACGGATAGAGTTGGCAATCTGCACGATGGACCATGCTTGACCCATTCTACTGATGATGTCGTTATACTTGCTGAGAAGCTTGAAATCGAAACCTCCAGCATCGACAAGTGATGAGAACACACCCAGTCCGAGACTGTATTTTTGAAAATCATCATTGGCAAATGCTTCGAAAGCTGCGATGTTGGGGTTATCTGCCTGCGCCACCTTGGCAAAAGTCTTCACCACTTCCTCTATGTCTGCTGGTGCCTGAGGGTCAAAGCCCCAGTATTGCAGTTTTGCGGCACGGGTATGCTCGTCCGTCACATCGAAAACACTGTAAGTGGAGAGGTGGTCAGAGATGATGACCATCTCGTGGGTCTGGTCATCATAGTAGCTGAGCACAGGATCCCATTCACCCGTCTCTTCATTAAGATAGGCAGCATAGCATTTTTTGGCGACTGGAATGCGGATTTCCACCACACCCTTGAGGTCGTGCACACCTTCGAGGTCGAAGTCATAGGTAGTCATGTAGTTCACGCCATCCTCAAACCCAGCTGGTGCAGGAGCGTCGTCGATGCGGTTGACGGTGAGGGTTTTCGTGCCCTGGATGGCAGAGGGACCAAACTCGATGCTGTAGTTGACCATATTGACAGAATTCGTCTGTTCGTCCACCTGAAAAGTGCTCTGCTCAGCGGCAGGAGTCTTGGGGTCCGAACCGACAATGGTCATGTTCTCAATCATGTCGATGGGGTAGCCCAGACCCGAGGTGTTGTGCTGTCCAGCCAAACGGCCAAACACCGACATATAAATCTTGTTGGGGTCAGTGTAATCCGCTTCCCATTCCACATTTTCAGTACAATCCACCTCATACAAATCGTGAGTGCCGTTCTTGTACTGCACCTTCAGCATATATTGGGCATTGGCAGTACTGCAGAGCATCAGCAGAAGTGCCATGAGGGATAATATCTTCTTCATACGATTCTATTTTTTAGTGTGAATTTTGAATGACTGATTGCCCGCCTTCACCACAATGAGGCTGACGGCAGGAATCTCAATGCTGGCATCTCCTTGCAATGAAGCCTTGGCAGAATCCAGCAGACGACCATCAATGCTGTAGAGCATGACAGGGGTGCTGGCATCAAGACCGCTGATGACCAGTTGATTGCCCTCGGTGCGAATCACCACCCGCTTTTCTTGGGTCTTCACCTCTTCGATGGCGGTCGGGTCGTCATAGTGAGCGAAACGGAACTTGAAGTTCCAGTCCAGATAGGTTTCTTTCTCAATAGTGTATTTACCCTTGTCACTGGTGATAATCAGCGACGTGCCCGAATGGGAAATCACAGGGTTGGTGTCGAAAAGGAAATAGGTATAGCGACTTACTCTTACTCCATCCTGATCTACCATATCCACCACTTCAATAGCATTGTAGTCGGAGGCATAGTCGTAGTGTTCTGGTGGCACACTGCCTTTCGGCTGGTCCTCAACGATGTTCATGTCCTTCCACACAGCTGCCGACCTATAAGCCTTGCCTGCCCCTACGGGCACATGTACATTGACCTTGTTAAACATTGATGTGGCGTTCATGTGGAACGTCTTTTCTGTGATAGGTAATGGCTCTGGTGAGTACAGGTAGAGATCCTTGAGATTGTAGGTGTTGACAAATGCTTCGTCCTCAATGCTCTTGACGGAGGCAGGAATCGTCAGTTTCTCCACCACATTGCCAAAAGAATGGCTACGGATGCTGGAAACCGTTGAGGGCACTCCCACAGCAACACGTGCTTTGTCTTCCAAAAATCCAGGGCGATAATTAGGGCAATGGACAAGGGTGCGACGCGACTTGTCATAGAGGATTCCTTGATAGGCACTGTACTTGGGATTGTTCTCATCTACGATGTATTCCGACATCTGGTCTCCCAACAGCGCCTCGCTGCCCACTCGTGTCAAACCCGCAGGAATCGTAATGGTGGATGCCTTATGCTGGTAGAAGGCTTCAGCGCCGATCTCCTTGAGCGTGGAGGCAAATTGAATCTCCGTCAAAGGCACATTTTTAAAGGCACTGGCACCAATCTTCTCCACACCCTCTTCCATCTTCACAGAGTTGATGAACTGGTAGCCGCAGAAAGCCGCCTCATGCACCTCCTTGATGCTGGCAGGAATGACGATATCGCTCACTTCCTCATCTCCGATGTAAAGGCGCGTCTTGTGCGACTTGTCTGAACTCCAGATAGGGTTGGAAAAGTATTGGTGAAAGCCATTTTCCAAAATACTGGGTTCAAAATCAATGTTCAGCCATGCCTCAATGCTTGGAATGGTAACCTTTTTCAGATCGTTGTTGTAGGGAAAAGCACCAGCACCAATCCTGCGAATGCTACTGGGCAGGTTCACCTCTGTCAGATAAAGGCTGGGAAAAGCCGTCCGTCCTATCTCTGTCACGCTTTCGGGCAGCGTGATGCTGGTCACGTGCTCCCTTACCCATTCGTCAAAGAATGAATCGCACATGGAAGGCGGCACATGAAACGCAAAGGCTCCGACCTTCATAACAGGGTAGGACTTCCCGTCTTTCTGCACCGTCTCAGGCACCACCACATCGCCATAGCCGCCCACCACGACGCCCACTCCTTCAGGGGTGACGTTGATGAAAGCCTGCCCCTCCTCAACGGCTACCAAAGAAGGCTGGATGCCGATGTAGGCTGTTTGATTCACACTGAAGTCAGATGTTACAGGGTTTACATTACTCAATAGGTAATAACCGTCGCCAGAGCCGCTCCAACCGAAATTGAAATGGAAATAGCCTTCCTCTGCATAGCCGTCGCAGACAAAAGCATGGCCATCGTTAGTGTATCCTTGCGACGGATTGCCTTCCATCAGGATAGGGCGCCCCGCATCAAGTTCCTGTCGCATCAGGTCTTCGTTGCCTTCACATCCTATTTTCTGATAATCTGGGCTATAGCCGAAATATTGAACCAACGACTCTACTGCTGTTCCAGTGTTGGAGCCTGTGCCTCCACCAATCTTTGCAGGAGCACAAGCTACATGACAGTCGAAAATAACTTTCGCTACATTGTCACATTCTGCATCGGTAATAGGGTTTGCACCACCCATCTCATTCCATCGATAGACCGATTCGCCGAAATTCACTTTGTACGGACGTGAATATTCCTGAATGACATTGAGCAATTCTGTGCTTCTACCTGCCGCATAATCCATTTCCAGTTGTGCAACATCTATGTTACCATGCGTGTCGAGGATGTTGTGAAGATGGAAGCCACGTCCACGTGCAGGATATTTCCAGTACGCCATCACCTGTGCCATTGCCGTTGGCACACAGCCGGCAAGAGGACCTAATAAGTCATCTGCAAAATAGGGATCAATATATTGAGCAAACACACCCATCTGATCCCACTTCACCTTTACCAAAGGCGCCACAACCACATTGGGAACTGATTCCACCCTGCGCTGTACGGAATGTCTCGAAGTTTGCAACTGATTAATCACCATAAACGACTGATGCCGCCCGTTATTGACAGGAACAGCCCAACGACCATCAGCCAGTTCTACAAGACCTTCAGCCGACTCACCTTTTGCTGTTGTGCGTTGCGGGTTGGCTTGGCTATATGCTTCCAGCAGACCTTTGAGTTGGACAGGTGCCTTGTCATATTCGAACGCGCCCCCGTCGCTCCAACCCAACACAGGATAATCAGTGTTGGCTGTACCCGACACAACCACAAATCCGTCGTTGTCGCCACGATTAATCACATAGAGTGCCGCATCACCACTCTTTTTCGATGCAGTGTACGACACGCTCATCGACTCCACCTTTGCCACACGACGTGTCTTGGCATTAGCCGATGAGGACTGTTGGGCAAAGAAACGCTCTGCTATTTGCAGTGCTTCATCGCTACTCACACCCTGAGCCCATACCATTGCAGGAAGGAACAAAAGTGTTAATGTTAGGAAAGACAATTTCATACGCTTATTATTAGTATTAAAAAATCCAAAGCACTTTCCACAGAAATTCACGCCGCAAATTTAACAATCAAAAAGAAAAAAAGTCTCTCATATTCACAGAAACGCATTCTCATATTCACAGAAGCAAGGCTTTTACACACCTTTCGGATAGAAAATAGGAAAAAAGCACACAAGGCTTTAACTTTTATTGTCATAGATTCCCTATGTGAACGTGAGTTCGGTATAAGAATTACACCTTCGGCGGCTTGAAAAAAACAAGAAAAAACAAAAGAAAATAAGAAAAAATAGAGAAAGTGAAATGCTTTTTTCTTGTACTTTTTTATTTTTTCTTGTTTTTCTAAAGCCCGCAAAGCGGTAAAAGGACTTCCAAACCGTGAGTGCTCTTATACCAAACCGACGTCTATGTGAGCACCGTGCGCGTCTCATTTCGCGCACCCAGCACATAATATTACGAGCACCCAGCGCGATATATTTCGCGCTGGGTGCTCGTCTATGATGACTTTGGGTCTGTCGTTTTCGTTCTCTTTACTTACTGCGGACGACTGTAGTTCGGTGCCTCGCTGGTGATGATGACCTCATGAGGATGGCTTTCCTGCACACCTGCGTTGGTGATGCGGGTGAACTTGGCATTGTGCAGTTCCATGATGCTGGCTGCACCACAATAGCCCATACCTGAACGGAGACCGCCAACGAGTTGATAGACAACCTCCTGCACGGTGCCTTTGTAGGGCACACGACCAGCGATGCCTTCTGGCACAAGTTTCTTGGTCTCGGTCACGCCGCCTTGGAAGTAACGGTCCTTGGAACCATTCTCCATCGCTTCGAGTGAACCCATGCCACGATAACTCTTGAACTTACGACCGTTGAAAAGGATGGTCTCGCCAGGAGCCTCTTCGGTACCTGCCACGAGAGAACCAATCATCACGCTGTAGCCACCAGCAGCCAATGCCTTGACCACATCGCCTGAATAGCGGAGACCGCCATCTGCTATCAATGGGACACCTGTTCCCTCGAGTGCCTGTGCCACATCATAAACAGCACTCAACTGGGGCACACCCACGCCAGCCACTACACGAGTGGTGCAGATAGAGCCTGGACCAATGCCGACCTTCACTGCATCAGCACCAGCCTCAACGAGTGCCTTGGCAGCCTCGCCTGTAGCGATATTGCCCACCACGATATCAACATTAGGGAAGGCTTTCTTTGCCTCACGCACTTTATCAATCACGCCTTTGGAATGACCATGAGCAGTGTCAATGACAATGGCATCCACGCCAGCCTTGACCAGAGCCTCCATACGCTCGAACGTGTCGGCTGTCACACCCACACCTGCTGCCACACGCAGACGGCCTTTGGAGTCTTTGCAGGCATGGGGCTTGTCCTTTGCCTTGGTGATGTCCTTATAGGTGATGAGTCCGATGAGTTTATTGTCGCTATCGACCACGGGAAGTTTCTCAATCTTGTGTTCGAGCAGGATGCGCGATGCACTCTCAAGGTCTGCCTGCTGATGAGTGACCACGAGGTTTTCCTTCGTCATCACGTCATCAATCTTCTTGTTCAAATCTGTCTGGAAACGAAGGTCACGGTTGGTCACAATGCCGACAAGGGTGTTGACATCATCTACCACAGGGATACCGCCAATGTGATACTCGTGCATAATGTCGAGTGCATCCTTCACGGTAGAGCCACGCTTGATGGTGACAGGATCGTAAATCATACCGTTTTCGGCACGTTTCACGATGGCAACTTGACGAGCCTGCTCCTCTATAGACATATTCTTATGAATCACGCCGATACCACCTTCACGGGCAATGGCGATTGCCATGGGTGCCTCTGTGACAGTATCCATGGCTGCTGTGACAAAAGGAATCTGCAATTCAATATTACGAGAAAACTTTGTGGAAAGGGTGACTTCACGGGGAAGGACTTGTGAATATGCCGGGATGAGCAGCACATCATCAAATGTCAATCCTTCCATTACTACTTTATCTGCAATAAATGATGACATAATATTTGAATATTTATTGCATGCAAAGGTACAAAATAATTAGGAATTAGGAATTAAGAATTAGGAATTATTTTTCAAGAAGGCAAAAAAAAGCGAGGAGCGAGGCTTCCATTGCCTCGTTCCTCGCTATCCCAAGGACACGTGTCCCCCATTGTTTAGTTTGCCAGGTCACTGATGAACTTGATACGCACAAGCCGCACGTCTTCCTCGTAAATGTCACCATCGAGGTTGTCAAGCGCCGTGTCGAGGTCGTCGGTCTCGCTGGTACGGAAATAAGAATAGATTTCATCGATGACGTCCTCATCCATCTCGATTTCCTCAAAATAGTAGTCTATATTGAGCTTTGTTCCGCTATAAACGATTGCCTCCATCTCGTCAAGCAACTCGTCAAAGTCGAGTCCGTTGCTCTTTGCGATTTCCTCAAGGCTCACCTTGCGGTCTATGGCTTGTATAATCTTTACTTTCACTTTTGATTTATTTGCTACTGTCCTGACACGCATGTCAGTGGGACGAACAATGTCATTATCTTCACAATGTCTCTTGATGAGTTTGCAGAACTCGTCGCCGTATCGCTTTGCCTTTCCGGCACCCACACCCGGGATGTTCTGCAATTCTTCCCCGTTGATGGGATAGAGGGTTGCCATTGACTCAAGCGAAGCATCTTGGAACACCACATACGGAGGCACATCATATTTCTTGGCAATTTTCTTTCTCAGGTCAAGCAGCATGCCATACAGCACCTCATCCGCCACTCCTGTACCTCCTTGGTCGGCACTGTCATCAAAATCGTCGTCGAAATCATTGTTTTCCACCACCATGAAGGGTTCAGGTTTCTTGATGAATTTCTTGCCAGCCTTGGTCAGTTTCAGTGTACCGTACGATTCCACTTCCTTTTCAATGTACCCTTCGAGGCTTGCCTGAATGAAGATGGCATCCCACATCGTTTCCTCCACATCCGCTCCTGCACCAAACTGTTCCAACTTCTCGTGCTTATGACTCAGTATCGTTTCGTTTTCCTCACCACGAAGGATATTGATGATATAATCCCGTCTGAAGTTTTCCTTGACCGCCAGGATGGTTTGCAAAGCAAGCAAGAGATTATCCTTTTGGTCTGTCTTGGCCTTCGGATGCAGACAATTGTCACAATTTCCGCAGTTCTCCCGATCGTACTCCTCTCCAAAGTAATGCAGAAGCATCTTACGACGACAAACGGAGGACTCACAATAGGCGGCGGTCTCACTCAAGAGGTGGGTGCCGATATCCTTCTCTGCCGGCGTCTTGTCCTTCATGAACTTCTCCAGTTTCTCAAGGTCCTTGTGGCAGTAGTAAGTGATGCACTTGCCTTCGCCGCCATCCCTACCAGCACGTCCAGTCTCTTGATAGTAGCCTTCAAGGCTCTTAGGTATATCGTAATGAATGACATAACGCACATCTGGCTTATCAATGCCCATGCCAAAAGCGATGGTTGCCACAATGACATCCACACGCTCCATGATGAAGTCGTCTTGAGTTTCATTACGGTCCTTATTGTCCATGCCTGCATGGTAGGCAGCCGCCTTGATGTTGTTGGCACGAAGCACTTCTGCCAAGTCCTCCACTTTCTTACGGCTCAAGCAATAGATGATGCCACTCTTTCCTTGGTTTTGCTTGATAAACTTGATGATGTCCTTTTCCACATCCGCCGTCTTTTGACGAACTTCATAATAGAGGTTCTGGCGGTTGAAAGACGATTTATAATCTTGTGCATCAACGATGCCAAGATTTTTCTTGATATCATTACGCACCTTATCGGTGGCAGTGGCGGTCAAGGCGATCACTGGAGCATCGTATATCTTGGACGAAGCCTCCTGAATGACCTCATCGCTGGGAAGTTCCGGCAAATTCATCACCGCCGGTTCATTCGCCATTCGTTCTCTGAGCGCATTGTAGTCCCGACGGATGGCTGGCATGATTTCCAACAATGCATCCACAAAACGAGCATCCAAACGAGGGCATTTATCTGACTTCTCCTTGATCTGTTCCTTCATATCCGCCATAAAGGCAACAACATCAGCCAATCCCTTCACACTGTTTTCCAATGCGTCCAGCTCATTCTTATTAACCCTGTCCGGGAACTGCTTGAAGTCCTTGTTCATCTCATCGAATCTCTGCTTTTTCGACCGGTAAGTGTCAGTCAAAGCCTTAATAACAGGCAGTTTATCCTTAGGCAAGAACAATTCGATGACAGGAGCCATCGCAATCCAATTGATGACGGGACGTATCTTGCGGTATTCAGGACGGAAATCATGTCCCCATTCCGAAATGCAGTGAGCCTCATCAATAGCAAAGAAAGAGATATTGACCTGTCGGAGGAAATCCACATTGTCTTCCTTGGTCAAAGACTCTGGAGCCACATACAGCATCTTCGTCTTTCCAGCCATAATGTCCGCTTTCACTTGGTCAATGCTCGCCCTGCTCAGTGACGAATTGATGAAATGCGCCACGCTGTCTTCCTCGCTGATATGCTTAATGGCATCCACTTGATTCTTCATCAAGGCTATCAGTGGTGAAATCACTATCGCTGTCCCCTCCATCAACAATGCCGGCAATTGGTAGCATAATGACTTACCGCCACCAGTCGGCATCAACACAAAAGTATCCTTGCGGTCAAGAAGATTATTAATAATCGCCTCTTGGTCGCCTTTAAACGTGTCAAAGCCAAAATAATATTTCAGCGCTTGCTGGAGTGTTGCGAATTTCTTCATTAGATGCTAGAAAATTTGATGTTAGAAGCAGTATTTATATGGGATTTTTCGCATTCTACGAACAAAGTTATAATTCTGTTTTGTATTATCAAAGAAAAAAATGGAAAAAGTGTTGCTTTTTTATGAAAAAATCACTTTTACTTGTCTTCCGTACTTTCTTTTAGCACCGCCATGTTTGCACTTTCCACTTGCTGACGTGCAAAGTCAAGCGTAACGACAAACTCCTTCACGTCTGTCGACGGGACTTCAAACATGGGCTTCATCATGATGACCTCTATGAGTGAACGCAGACCTCTTGCACCAAGTTTGAACTCTATAGCCTTGTCAACCACGTAATCCAACACCTCCTCCTCAAAAGTCAGTTTCACACCATCTATCTCAAACATTTTCTTATACTGCTTGACAATCGAGTTTTTCGGCTCTGTCAAGATAGAACGCAAAGCCTCCCTGTCAAGCGGTTCAAGATGCGTCAAGATGGGCAAACGGCCGATAATCTCTGGTATCAAGCCAAAAGATTTCAAGTCCATCGGCGCAATGTACTGCATCATGTTTGGCTTGTCAATCTTTGCCACATTTCGTGCCGCATCAAAACCCACCACATGTGTGTTCAGGCGTTGGGCAATACGTTTCTCAATGCCATCGAAGGCACCGCCACAGATAAAGAGAATGTTTCTCGTATCCACCTGAATAAACTGCTGTTCTGGATGCTTACGTCCTCCCTGGGGCGGCACATTCACGACGCTTCCTTCCAACAGTTTCAGAAGTCCTTGCTGCACACCTTCACCACTCACGTCACGTGTGATGCTTGGGTTGTCACCCTTACGTGCAATCTTATCTATCTCATCAATAAAGACGATACCCTTCTCCGCCAACTTCACATCGCCATCAGCAGCCTGCAACAGACGTGCCAAAAGACTTTCCACATCCTCGCCCACATAACCGGCTTCGGTCAGCACCGTCGCATCTACAATCGCAAAAGGAACCAACAGCATCTTTGCAATCGTCCGCGCCAACAGTGTCTTTCCTGTTCCCGTACTACCCACCATGATGATGTTTGACTTCTCCAGTTCCACATCATCTTTCTCATCCCGATGGTTCAGACGTTTGTAGTGATTATATACAGCCACAGAAAGGGCAACCTTTGCAGCATCTTGCCCTATCACATACTTATCCAAATACGCTTTAATCTCTTGCGGCTTTGGCAAGTTCTCCAACTTCACATCTTGTTTCCGACTTGCACGAGCCTCCTTGACGATTGTGATAGCCTGTTCCGCACACTCATCACAGATGTATCCATCTATTCCGTAGATGAGCATCTTGACCTCATTCTCCGCACGTCCACAGAACGAGCATCTATTTTGTTTTGCCACTTATCCCTATTATTATTTATAATGTATAATCAATTCCTATCTATCCCTTTCTCACCAGCACCTCATCCACCATGCCATATTCCTTTGCCTCCTCGGCGGTCATCCAGTAGTCACGGTCGCTATCTGCCCAGACCTTGTCGAAAGGCTGATGGCTATGGTCGCTGATGATGGTGTAAAGTTCTTTCTTCAACTTCTGAATTTCACGGGCAGTAATTTCTATATCACTTGCCTGTCCCTGTGCACCACCCATCGGTTGGTGAATCATGATGCGGCTATGAGGCAACGCACTACGCTTGCCTTCCTTGCCTGCAACAAGCAACACGGCTGCCATGCTTGCTGCCATGCCCGTACAGATAGTCTGCACATCGCTATTGATGAATTGCATCGTGTCGTAAATGCCCAATCCTGCATACACGCTACCACCAGGGGAATTGATATAGATGCTGATGTCCTTGGCGCTATCTACACTATCCAAGTAAAGCATCTGTGCCTGAAGCACATTGGCCGTGTAGTCATTCACTTCTGTACCCAGAAAAATGATTCTATCCATCATCAAACGGGAAAAAACATCCAGTTGGGTGACATTCAATTGTCTTTCTTCCAATATATACGGATTCAAATAACCTGCTTGAGCCTTCATCACATCGTCAAGCACCATACTATTCATTCCCAAATGCTTAGTAGCATATTTCCGAAAGTCGTTTATCATAAAATCGCGTGTTACATTCATATTAAAATCGTTTCGAAATTCAAAGGTACGAATAAATGAATGAAAAAACAAAATTTTTTTTGAGTTTTTTCCAACAAAAGCATTTTAGTCCTATCCAAGCACAAAAAAGTGGCAAGAGTTCTTTGACTCTCGCCACTTTTTCTATTGGGTTGCTACAATTGATTATTCAAACATCTTGTTAAACTCCTCTGCGCTCACGGTGCTCTCCTTCAGTGTCACCTTCTCCTTGATGGCAACACCCAGTTTCACTTCGATGCAGCGGTCGATGAGGTTATCCACTGTCTCACGCTTCTTCAGCATCTCCTTTACAGAGTTCTCCAAATATTCATCAGGGATGTTCAGCATGCCATATTGAGCAAACTGCATGCGAGTCACCTCCTTCGCCATGTTCTTCACATCTTCGTCTTCCACCTTCACCTCGTTCTGTTCCACGAGTTTCTCCTTAATAAGATGCCAAGTCAGTTCCTCAATGCTCTTGTCAAACTGAGCATCCACCTTAGCCTGATCGCCTGTGTTAGCAAGAAGAATCTTCTTCAGTTTCTCCTCGGGGAACTCCAGCTTGCCCACCTTTTTGGTCACATGCTTGCGCACATCGAGCAAGAACTTATAGTCGCTGTCCTTCTTGAACTGGTCTGCGATCAGTTCCTTCACCTTCGCACGGAAATCAGCCTCTGTCTTCACCTCACCACCAGGGAACACGCTGTCAAACAGTTCTTGATTGAATGGGCCTGGCACAAAACGAGTGATTTCTGTAATCTGGAAGTTGAATTCACCCTTGTGATTCAGAGCATCAGTCTTCTCGACCTTCAGCAGAGAGGTCAACTCTGCCTCGTTGTTGTCATATGCCACTGATGGGTTGAATGTCACAATGTCATTCACCTTCACACCTTCGAAGAGTTTCTTCTGGTCATCGTTCTTGAAGTACTTTGGCAACATCACCACATCCTCAGCCTTCACGGGAGCCTCCACATCCAGTTCTGTGATGATACCCTTAATCATGTCATTGTCCTCATAAGAGTCCACCTTCTCGTACTTACCACCACGCTGACGGTACATGTCCACCTGATTCTCCACCATCTGGTCGCTCACCTCCACGTTGTAGTAGTCAATCTTATCCTTCTTGGTCAGTGACACCTCAAACTCTGGTGCAATTGCCAATTCAAACTTGAAAGTGAAACTTTCGCCTTCCTTCAGTTCCACATTGTTGTTATCTTCGGTAGGCAGAGGTTCGCCCAACATGTTAATCTTGTTCTCGCGAATATAGCCAAACAGACCATCCTGAAGCACCTTGTTCACCTCTTCTGCGAGGATGCTCACGCCAAACTGCTTCTTAATCAAGCCTACTGGCACCATGCCAGGACGGAAACCGGGCATATTCATTTTCTTCTTTGCGTCCTTGATAGCCTTCTCATACTTCTCCGTATAGTCGGCAGGTTCCACCACGGCAGTCATCACCGCGTTCACCTTGTCAATGTTCTCTACTGAAATGTTCATATTGAATATTTATGTTTATGAGTTTGCAAGTTTCTAATCATTGCCCCACACGGGCTGGCAAAATCGGCTGCAAAGGTAGCACTTTTTTTCCGAACTGCCAAAAATTCAGCCAGAAAAGAAGTGTGTTTACTTCAAGAATCCAAACAAGCCCAACTCATTTGCAAAAATGAGGAAGATGCAGAGCGGCGCAAAGTAACGGATGATAAAACGGTAAGTGGAATAAAGCGGGCTCTTGATGGTGCCATTGTTGGTCATTTCGGCGCGCAACACCTTTTCGTCAACCACCCAACCGAGGAAAATGCACATAAGCATGCCACCAATCGGCATGATGAGTTTGGCAACGATGTAATCGAAGAGGTCGAAGAAGCCCATGCCAAAAAGAGTGACATCCTTCCAATCGCCAAAAGACCACGAACAGAAAGTGCCCAGCAGCATACACACCACGCTGACAATCACTGCCGCCAACGGACGGGACAAATGAAGATTCTTGTGAAAATAGGCAGCCGACATCTCCAGCATCGAAATGCTGCTGGTCAAGGCTGCCATGACAAGCAACAGATAGAAAATCAACGAGAAGAGATATGCCAACCAAGAAATATTGCCAAACACTTGCTGAAACACATTCGGCAATGTGATGAACACCAACGAAGGTCCAGCATCGGGCTGCAGCCCCTGAATGGAATAGACAGCGGGGAAGATGATGAGACCGCTGAGCAATGCCACTAATGTGTCGATGCTGGCAACACTCAACCCGTCCTTCATCAGGTCTATGTCTTTACGGAAGTAACAGGCATAAGTACACAAGCACCCCAAGCCCACACTCAGTGAGAAGAATGCCTGACCCATCGCACTGAGAATCACCGAACTGTTCACCTTGGAGAAATCAGGCTGGAACAAGAAAGTCAAGCCTTTGCTGGCATTAGGTAATGCCAAAGAACATCCCACCAGCACCAAAATAAAGACAAACAGCAGTGGCATCATGATACGAGCACCCCGTTCAATCCCCTTTTGCACGCCAAGTGCCACAATGCCACAAGTTAGAATAATGATGATCATCATCCAAAAAACGGGCTGAAGGGAATCCGAAGAAAACGCCACAAAATCATTAGTAAAATCTTCCGGGCTCTTTCCTGAAAAGCCTCCAATAAGTGCTTCATAAGCATAGTAGAGCGTCCATCCCGCCACCACAGCATAATAACTGAGTACCAAGAAACCGCTAACCAAAGGAATCAAGCCCATCCATCGCCATCCTCTCTTGCCTCCGCTCATCTTCTCAAAAGCATGGGTCACATCCTCGCCACCATGCCTTCCGATGGCAAATTCCGTCACCATAATCGGCACACCCAACAGCAGCATGAATAATACATAAATCAAGATGAATGCAGCGCCACCGTTGGTACCTGTTTCTGTAGGAAAACGCCACACGTTCCCCAGTCCCACAGCACTACCTGCCGCTGCAAGAATAGCACCCACCTTCGAGGCAAACACATTCTTGTTTGTTTTCATGATCTATTTTAGTGTTTGTTCTACAAAAACTTAGTTTCTCAATCGCAGTTTCCATTCATTTCCATGCCGCACCATCTTCTGTACTCCGACTTCCCGCGTTCCATCAGCAAAAGAATACTGATAATATACCGTGCAGACACTATCCTCTTGCATCTTGACGTCCACCATGTCTATTGACAACACAACAGCACGTTCTGAACGCCGCCATCCCACATGCTGACGCAACACATTCCTCATATATGCCGTCTGCACCGAATCCATCTCTTTGCCAAAATCCACATGCTGCAAGTAAACATCATGCTCTCCCTTCTCCAACGCCTCTAATGCCTCCTTCAACGCCATCTGAGCCGCCTCTTCAGGAGTGGGCTCATGGCATGACACCATGCACAACAGCCCCAACGCAATAAGAATCTTCCCCACTCCCCGCATGGCAAATGATAAATTGTAAATGACCTTATTTTTGTCTGATATACACATTGATAGGCGTACCCTTAAAGTTCCAATGCTCACGTATCTGGTTTTCCAAGAAACGCTTGTAAGGCTCCTTCACATACTGTGGCAAATTTGCATAGAATACGAATGAAGGCACTCGTGTGTCAGGAATCTGCATCACATACTTAATCTTGATGTACTTACCCTTCAGCGATGGTGGCGGAGTAGCCTCAATGATAGGCAGCATCACTTCGTTCAGTTTCGCCGTCGAAACCTTGTTGGTTCTTGCCTGATAAGCCTTCTGTGCTTCTTCCAACACCTTGAAAATGCGCTGCTTGGTCACTGCAGAAGCAAAGACGATTTGGAAGTCCGTGAATGGTGCAAAACGGTCACGGATGGCACGCTCGAAATGGCGAATCGCCTCATTCGACTTCTCTTCCGCCAGGTCCCACTTGTTCACCACCACAACCAGTCCCTTCTGGTTCTTCTGCACCAGCTGGAAGATGTTGATGTCCTGTCCTTCGATACCTCTCGTCGCATCCACCATCAGCACACACACGTCCGAGTTCTCGATTGCGCGGATGCTCCTCATCACCGAATAGTATTCCAAGTCCTCTGTCACCTTGTTCTTCTTGCGGATGCCTGCGGTATCGACCAGATAGAAGTTGAAGCCAAACTTCTCATACTTCGTGTAGATAGAGTCGCGCGTTGTGCCGGCTATGTCGGTCACCACGTTGCGGTTATCGTCCAAGAAAGCGTTGATGAGCGACGACTTGCCCGCATTCGGACGGCCCACCACCGCGATGCGAGGAATGTCTTCCTCAATCACCTCCTGCATCTCTTTGATGAAACTGCCCACCACTGCATCCAAGAGGTCACCCGTTCCACTGCCCGTCAGCGAACTGATGCAGTAGGGGTCGCCAAGTCCCAGGCTGTAGAACTCTGCGGCATCGTAGCGGTGTTCGTTGCTATCCACCTTGTTGGCCACCACAAACACGGGCAACTTGCTGCGCCTCAGGATGTCAGCCACCTCCATGTCGAGGTCGGTCACACCCGTCCGCACATCCACCATGAAGAGTATCACGTCACACTCTTCGATAGCAATCAGCACCTGGCGGCGGATTTCCTCCTCAAACACATCGTCCGAGTTCACCACCCAGCCTCCTGTGTCAACCACAGAAAACTCCTTATTGCCCCACTCACATTTGCCATACTGACGGTCACGCGTCGTACCAGCCTCATCACTCACAATCGCGTGACGAGTCTTGGTCAATCTATTAAACAAGGTCGATTTGCCCACATTGGGACGACCCACTATTGCTACTAAATTTGCCATAATCTTTTCAGTAATTCTTATTAAGAACTGATAGCCATTATCACCTTTTCGGGTTAATACTCACCGCCCCAGATGGCTTCCCCATCCTCCAGACAAGGCCAAGGCAGCTCTAAAATCGGTGCAAAGGTAGTGAAAACCAAGCACAATACAAAACAAACATATTTGTTTTTATTGTTGAGGTGCACCCTATCTTATGTAAAGGTACGGGAATTTGACCATTTACGCTGTCATCACTGTCAAAAACTTTAATTGTAGAATAAAATATCATTCTTCATCGTCCTTTTTCATTTTTTATGTAACTTTGCACTTGAAAGAGTGCGGACAAAGAAACGCCTCACCACCAACTATAAATCATCCACTCCACATGAAAAGTCCAAGTTACCTACTATTATTCTCCCTCCTCCTTCTGATGTCAACAAACTCTGAAGCAAAGTCAAACACTGACGAACTGAAACCACGCATTGTCATCATGTCTGACATTGGTGACTGCAACGTGGAGCCTGATGATATGGAGTCGGCGATTCGACTGTTTTCCTATGCCGACCAATTTGAGATTGAAGCCTTTATGACAACGGTGGGATGGAATTGCGACCCTTATCCCCAAGAATGGGGAAAGGTGCTGGAGCAGGTGATTGATGCCTACGGTGTGGATGTGGAGAACCTGAGGAAACGCTCGTCACAAACCGCTTTTCTATCCCTCGACGAGGAAAATGGCAAACAAAAGATGGGGTATTGGCCAAGCGTCGATTACATTCGCAGCCGTGCGATAGCGGGTAGCCATCGGGGTGGCATCGGTGTGATTGGTGAAGGGAACGATTCGCCGGGCAGCAACTTCCTGATACAACTGGCTGACGAAGATGATGACCGCCCCATTTGGGTGGCTGCATGGGGAGGTGCGAACACTTTGGCACAAGCTATCTGGCGTGTGCAGCAGACACGCACAGAAAAGGAACTGAAGACGTTTCTTCACAAGTTTCGCCTCTACACCATCACCGACCAAGACATGAAATACGACATGCGTCTGAATCTGGCTTACAGTTCACACCAGTGGATGCGCCGTGAATTCAAGGACGACCTAACATTCATCTGGGACGAAGGCACATGGCAACTGCAATGTGAACTGGGCAAACAGTATTGGACACAGCATCAGCAAAACATCCAGAGACATGGAGCGATGGGCAGCATCTACCCGAACTACAAATGGGGCGTAGAAGGCGACACCCCGTCGTTTCTCCACCTCATGCCCAACGGACTCAACGACCCGGATGACCCTACTCAGGCAGGTTGGGGAGGATGCCACACTTGGGGGCTTAGTGCAGACTCACTCACTTACGCATGGGTCAGTTGGCAACAACCGCAAAGACGCATCACCGAAGAGTACAAACAACGATTCTATTCCGACGAACTGAACGATTTCTCGGCCCGAATGCAATGGGCAAAAGAGGGGCAAGGCAACACCAATCCGATTGTCTATATCAACGGCACCCATTCTATTAAACCACGCTGCATCAAAGCAAAAGCAGGCAAGACCATCACGCTGGATGCCTCGATGTCGAAAGATGCCGAGGGCGACCACCTCTCTTTCTACTGGTGGTACCAACCTGAAGCAGGCACCTCCCCTACAAAACTCGTTATCACGGACAATACCGCATCACGCCTCAAATTCCGAGTGCCCCTAATTGCGAAAGGGGGAAAAATACACCTCATTTGTGAGGTGCATGACGACGGACCCTTCCATTTGGTCTCCTACCAAAGAGTCATCTTGGAAGTGAGATGATAATTTCTAAGAGGGGGGACACCTGTGATGACCTGTTTCACTTATCAATAGACGGAATCCCCTCCTTTCATTTTCCCTTCTTTCTCAGTTCAATAGGATAACTTATCATCAATTCTGTGAAGTCTGCCTTGGTGAGATGGGCCTTCACTTCAATGCCCACCGTAAAATTGTGCAATTGAGGAATCGTGTAGTGAACACCTATGCGATTGAAATAAAACGGATCATTGCGGTCTGAGAAGTCTCCCATCTCCCGATATAAATATACACCTCCGCCAAGAGCAAGCGACAAATTACCATAGAAAAAGGTGTGTTTCAAGTCGAAGGCTATCAACCAAGGATGATGTGCGCAGTTGACACCCTTCTCCTCATCGATGTCCCAAAGATGGGAGTAGCATGAGCAATACTGTATGTCAAATCCCCCGCCCCATGCACCAATCCTTGCATAACGGTACATAATATCGGTTTGCAAGGATGCCACCGAATAGAGCGTAAAATCTTCTTTTCTCCAGTCAGGATTGTCTTTCGTGATTCGGTATTGTGTACGATCCCAGTCCTCAATGCGTGTCTGTGCTCCTATTCCACCTTTAAGATTCAAGTACCAATAGGGTTTGAATGCTGATGGCTGATAGACATGCCGCTGCTTGAACAAAAGGTCATAATAGGGGTAATAGACAACACCGAGTGTAGGTCCGAGAATATTTGCGCTACGGTTAGGTTGACGGGTACTGCCATTACTAATGTGCCAATAATCTATACCTGCCTTGATGCCCAATGAGGGTGCAACACGATAGGTGGCGCTCACACCACCCCCTGCATAGAACAGGAAGCGTGAACCTATCATGTCGTTATCGACACTGGTCTGCTTGTCGTATTTACTGGTAGAATAGGCAAGTCCCAAATTGACACTGGCATCAAACTTCCACCGAGCACCACGATACAGAGGGTAGGAGAAAGAGCCATAGACAGCGAAAGAGTTGCCCAAACGTGTGTTGTACGGAGCAATGTCATAATAGTCCTCCGACAGATTGTCCCAGTGTGGATAGTCTTCGTTGCGGTGCATCGTGGCACCATTGTTTTTGCTGAATTTCCCGACGATAGAAAAGGTAGGATAATGGTAATCGTAAGCAAATGCGTCACTATCTGAAGGCAAACTTACATGATGGAACTTAAATGCCAAAGAATAGTCTGACTTCCCTATCATGTAGGCTTTCTGGTACTTGTCCAGTTTTAGCACCTGCCCAACCTGCAATTCTGCTTCGTAGCCCCAATGCTTCAGGCGAGCAATGTGGTCATTTTTCACCGTGTCAGTCATGAGTGATTGGGTATATGCTACCAGACCCGACAACATGCAGTATATGACAACAAAAAACCTCGCCATCTATTCCATCACTCAGGATTGTACCCAAACAAGTTCAGTTCCTTCGTAGAATTGCGCCAATCTTTATCGACCTTCACAAATGTTTCCAGATAGATGCTCTTGCCAAAGAACTTTTCAAGACTCTTACGGGCTTCGGTAGCCACCTTTTTCAGAGCCTTACCCTGATGACCGATGATGATGCCCTTCTGTGAGTCGCGCTCCACATAAATGACAGCATTGATGTGGATGTGAGTCTTGTCTTCCTTGAAACTTTCCACACCAACCTCCACGGAATAAGGTATCTCCTTGTCGTAGTAGAGCAGTATCTTCTCGCGAATAATCTCCGTGACAAAGAACTTGGCAGGTTTGTCAGTCAGTTGGTCTTTATCGAAATAAGGAGGACACTCGGGCAGCAGTTCCTTGATACGCACTAAAACAGGTTGAACATTGAACTTGTGTAATGCGGAAATAGGCAAGATTTCAGCCTTAGGCAAAAGTTCATGCCATTGCTCCACCAAAGTCACAAGATTCTTTTCGTCGGTCAGGTCTATTTTATTGATAAGCACAAGAACTGGTACTTCCATCTGGGCCACCTTTGCCAGGAAATCTGCATTCTTATCAACTTTCTCCATCGGGTCTGTGACATAGAGCAGCACATCGGCATCAACCAACGCACTCTCGGAGAAGGCGAGCATGGACTCCTGCAACTTATAGTTGGGCTTCAACACACCAGGTGTGTCAGAAAACACAATTTGTGCATCGTCATCATTGATGATACCCATGATACGATGACGTGTTGTCTGTGCTTTGAAGGTGGCAATGGAGATGCGCTCCCCCACAAGCAGATTCATCAATGTAGATTTACCTACATTGGGATTACCGACGATGTTTACGAAACCTGATTTATGCATAGTGTTTTCGAAATAATAAAAAAGTGAAGAGTGAAAAGTGAGAAATCCATTTTACCCCATTCGAGTAGGAGTAACTTGGATTTTTCACTTTTCACTCTTCACTTTTCAATAAAAATTACTTTCTTCCTCTCTTGGCATACCACTCTTCACGGCTAATCACACCTTCCTTGTAGAACTCGGCAGGTGTGTCAGCAAACTTGCTGCCGTCGTAGCCCCAAATCATGTAACTTGCGCCCCATGTGAAGCCTGCACCGAAAGCGGTGAAGATGAGTTTGTCGCCCTTCTTAAGTTGTGGCTCATATTCCCAAAGGCAGAGCGGAAGTGTGCCGCCTGAGGTATTTGCCATATGGTCAATGTTAATCATCACGTGGTCTTCCTCCACACCGATACGGCGTGCCACAGCGCTTTCAATGCGCACGTTTGCCTGATGAGGAACAACCCATGCAATGTCATCCTTGGTGAGATTGTTGCGCTTTGCAACAAGTTCCACTGCATCAGACATATCTGTCACAGCGTGCTTGAACACAGCACGACCTTCCTGGTAAACGAAGTGGAGACGCTGGTCAACGGTTTCATGACTGGGCATGTTTGCAGAGCCACCTGCTGCCATGTGAAGGTTTTCGTACCCTTTACCATCCACACGCAAGTAACTGTCCATCAAACCATAGTCTTCTTCTGTCGCTTCCATCATCACGCATGCTGCGCCATCGCCAAAGATGGGGCAAGTGTTGCGGTCCTGATAGTTGGTCATGGAGGACATATGGTCACCACCACAAACGATGATACGCTTATAACGTCCGCTGCGGATGAAGCCTGCACCAGTCTCCATCGCATAGAGGAAACCTGCACATGCTGCCTCCATGTCAAAACCAAAGGCGTGCTTCAAATCAAGGTTGCCAATGATGAGTGATGCTGTAGAAGGGAAATGGTAGTCAGGTGTTGTCGTTGCAACAATCACTGCCTCAATGGAATCGGGGTCAGCACCCGTCTTGTCAAGCAACTGCTTCACAGCCTTGGTCATCATGAAAGATGTACCAGCACCTTCCTCTGGTTTCAGGATGTGACGGGTCTTCACACCGATACGTTCCATAATCCACTCATCACTTGTATCAACGATAGTGGACATCTCCTCATTATCAAGGATATAAGTAGGAACCCAACCGCCTACACCAGTTATAACAGCGTTGATTTTTCCCATAAGAGAGGAGTGTTTTTAGATTGCAGCTTCCTTAACGATCGCCACCTTACCACGATAGTAACCGCATGCAGAACATACAGTGTGATATACGTAGAATTCACCGCAGTTTGGGCAAACTGCCAGTGTTGGTGCTACTGCAACGTCATGAGTTCTTCTTTTTCTTGTACGAGTCTTTGACTGTCTTCTTTTAGGATGTGCCATTTTCTTTTTATAATTTTATAGTTTGTTTTTCAACTGTTTCAGTGCTGCCCAACGACTATCTACGGGGTCATCAGAAACTTCCCCTTCTTGTTCATCGCGAACATCACCAATTTCTGAATCAGTCTGCTCATCATCCGATTCACCACTTCGGGTGGCTTGATGCCTGCTGAGTTCGTGCATCATTGTGTCATCACATTTCCCAGGTTCGTGACAACACGCAATCGGCATGCTGAGGACAATGAATTCATAGATGAAGTGTGCAAGGTCAAGATAACCTTCTGCCTCAGGAACAATCACACAATCACCATCATCGGCATACTCTTTTCCTAACTTCACGTTCAATGCATCTGTCGTCTCGATCCGCAATTCGAGGTCGGACAGGCAACGGTCGCAAGGTACAATGACTGTGCCAATGCTATGGATTCGGAACTTAAAGACTGAACCTGCGCTCAAACAAACCACGGTCGCATGAATGTCACCACGCTGTATGAGTCCATCGATTTCAGCGAAGAAATCATCGCCAAGATCATATTCAAAGGTCTTTCCTCCAAGTCCAGAACTCAACAAATCAATCTTACAAGTATCCATTATTCCCTTTTGGAGTGCAAAGGTACAAATTTATTTCTTAACAATGATGAAAAAAGCACAACTTTTTCAGTCTTGAAAGGATTTTCATCACTTTGAGATGTCTTTTTACACTTCGGCAGGGGCTTTAGGAAGTTCAACACGAAAGGTTGTACCCACGCCAACCTCCGAATCTACGACAAAAATCTTGCCCTTATGATAATCCTCCACAATCCGCTTCGCCAACGACAGTCCAAGTCCCCAACCACGCGCCTTCGTAGTGAATCCCGGCTTGAACACAGAATCAAAACTACCCGAAATACCTTTGCCCGTATCCTTCACATCCACATACACCCACTCATCATCTTCATCCACCACAATGTCGATGGAACCTTCACCATCCATTGCATCAACCGCATTCTTGCACAAATTCTCTGCCACCCATTCAAAAAGACTGGAAATCAGGCTGACAATCACGGGATCCTTAGGGTAGTGCGTTGTAATGACCACTTTATTAGAAGTACGTTTCCGCATATATGCCACCACCCTATCCATCACTTCAAGCACATCTTCAGGCTTTGGATCTGGTATGGAACCTATCTTCGAGAAACGGTCAGCAATATGCTCCAAACGTTTGACATCCTTCTCCATCTCGGGCAACAAAACATCATCTGGATACGTGTCCTGCAAGACTTGAAGCCATGCTGTCAGACTCGAAATTGGAGTACCCAACTGATGAGCCGTTTCTTTCGACAAGCCAACCCAAAGTTTGTTCTGTTCTGCTCGCATCGCTGAGAAAATCGCAAAAATAGCAATCAGCACAAACAATACAACCACCCCCAACTGAATGTAAGGATAAATCGCCAACCTCTTCAATATCAACGACTCGTCATAACAGATCGTGATAAAATCATTCGAATTGTATTCCTGGGGCATATCAATACGAATAAAACGCCCACTCTGCCTATATTCTCTTGCCAATGCAGACAAATAAGCCACAGAATCCTCGTTCTCCATGAATGATTTGCCAATATTTCGCGATGACAATGCCTTTCCATCCTTATCCACTATAATCACAGGAATCGTATGATTTCCATTGATCACCTTCAGCACTAAGTTCATATCCGTATTTTCATCCGCAGCATTCAAGGAACGCATCGCTTCCGCCCACACTTCCATCCTGTTTCGTTCCTCCTCTTCCAAATCAGAAATCAGATAGTTAGACATCAACAAAGACCCTATCGCTATTAACATTGCAAATAGGACCAACACATATCTAATATTACGAATCCGATCAAACATCTGCATCACTTAATAAAACGAACGAACCTCTACAATATTATATCTATTCACCACTTATGTGCATCATTCAGATGACAAAGATAAGCATAACAATCGGAATCAAGAAAAGATTTCAAAAGAAATCAACAAAAAGCCAGACGATTCTCCCGATTTCCATATATCCTCTAACTACAGCACGGACAAAAAAGGGGAAGAGAAAAGAAAAGGGAGAAAAGAGAGAAAAAGGGAAAAGGGGAAAAAGAAAAAAAGAGAGGGGGTTCCCCGCATCCCTGCAAGGACCCCCCTCTCTCAAGAAGGCGGCGACCTACTCTCCCGCATTGCGGTGCAGTACCATCGGCGCGCCCGGGCTTAACTTCTCTGTTCGGGATGGGAAGAGGTGGAACACCGGGGCCAAAGCCACCTGAAT
>Ga0256405_10000542_pt1 | contig 124049 bp, 93 predicted proteins | sample RumenRJG_02DNA_FD_189096 | JGI IMG/M metagenome (GOLD analysis project Ga0256405, IMG submission 189096) | Bovine rumen microbial communities from Lethbridge, Alberta, Canada - RJG_02 | ecosystem: Host-associated > Mammals > Digestive system > Stomach > Rumen | place: Canada: Alberta... | reverse complement strand
CCAGAACTCTTCCTTGGTTTTGTATGGGTAAAACCCGCCTGAATACATGTCCTGAAAACCATATTTTTCTTCAAAATCAGAAAACCACTTTTTAAACCGGTCTCCACTGTACGTAAACCCTGCGGAACTAGAAAGTCCCGCCCCGGCTCCAATAACAATAGCATCAGCTGTCTTTATTTCTTCTTTTAATCTGTCAAGCTGCTCTATATCATCATCTTTCCCAAGGGACATACCGCTGTTAAAGCTATGTATAGCACTTAAACCTTTTTTTATTGTATCCTGATAGCCATTTGGCTGAAACGATCTGATCTTAGTCGTTGTCATTATAAAACACTCCTTACAGCTTAACCATTTAACAATTTTTCATATATTTCAAAATCAATGTCCTTAAAAACATTGAAAACAATCTTCATCTCACTGCCTGTCTCATCAAGCCAATTCTTAACCGTTTCTACAGCTATCTCAGCAGCTCTCTGATTTGGGAACATAAATACTCCGGTTGAAATGCAGCAAAGAGCAATGCTCTTTACGCCATTTTCTTCTGCTATATCAAGACATGATTTGTAGCAGGAAGCCAAAAGCTGCTCATGCTTTTTAGTCAGAGGCCCCTGAACTATAGGACCTACTGTATGAATAACATAATCGCAAGGTAAATTATATGCCGGAGTGATTTTGGCCTGACCTGTAGGTTCAGGATGTCCCTGCTTTTTCATTATACAGTTACATGTTTTTCTTAACATGAGTCCAGATTTCGAGTGTACAATATTATCTGCACAATTATGCAGGATTCTCCAGCAACCCAAAAGTTCTGAATTAGCGGGATTCGTCAACGCATCCACCCGAAGCGATGTCATATCTCCTTGCCATAAATATATTCGATTATCACTTTTTATTGGTTCCAAATCATTTATATCTGTAATACCGGCACGTCTATTTTCTTCGGTAAGATATTCGTCCTGTATCTTAAGAAATTCGTCACTCAGCTCTTTAGGTACCCATATGTTCATAAGCCCACGTAGTAAATCCTTCTGTCCTTGCTCATCACTTGGAATAGGATAATCACTTAGCTGGGATTCATCTCTTTGTAATTCCTTTATTAACCATATTCTCTGCTCAGTATGGGTCATGAGATATCAACTCCCTTCTAAAAAAGACTCTGAAGTAAACACCTCAGAGTCCCATCCTTAAGCTTCTTTTGCCAACAGTTCCTGCATTCCGGATCTTAAATCATTAAGAGTGTATTTTTTCATCTCTGATTCCATCGCTTCCTGGATGCTTTTCAACTTATCATCCAAAAGTGAATGGATGTTCCTACCAACAGGGCACTCTGGGTTTGGTGATTCATGAAATCTGAATAGATTTCCATCCTCCAAAGGCTCTATCGCCTGATACACATCATAAAAAGTTATATCTTTAAGATCTCTCGTAAGCTCTATTCCACCTGTTCCTCTGATAACATTTATTAACCCTGCGTTCTTTAGCTGAGTAAGTATCTTTCTAATGATGACAGGATTCGTATTTATACTGGCTGCAAGAAAATCGCTCGTTACCTTGTGTTCATCTTTAAATGTATCCACACATGTAAAAATATGAAGTGCAACCGTAAATCTGCTTGATATCTGCATTTTTAATGTCTCCATTACATCCCAGTGCCCTGCGAGGTAATTATCTTCGAATGTTAAAAAGTTCAAAGATGTAACCACAGTGGTTTCATCTGATGATGTAAATATATCATCGTTCTGATGTAATGTCAATGGTTACATCTAAAATTTTTCAAAAAAAATAACAAACCCGCCCAGGCACGTCAATCACCAGAGTAATCTGCTCTGTCATTGACATTCCCAGACGGGTTGTTTTGTATTCTAAGGCATATTATATGTCAAATTTATACTATATAGAACTAGTTAGCCAACATCTTTTCAAATATAGGTCTCCAGGCTTTTTCGGAAATTTCTTTTTCCAAATAATCTTCAAGCTTTTTATAATACATTTGATCTGCCTTTTGCCATTCTGACTTTTCTTTCAGTTCAGAATACTTCGCTTCAAACTCTTCTTCTTGAACCTCTTCTTCATTTATATAGAAACTAGATTCACCATCTTCTGAATCATTTCGATCAAAAGTAATAGATGTATCATTTTCATCATAAAAAATTTCTTCCGAATCATGAAAAGTAGAAGAAACACTACAAACTCTCAAATAATCATTCGCCAAAGAATAATAAATTGAATAACTATCATACATATTGTAATCTATCTTTGACACAAGATTTCCATTCTCATCTAGTTTAATAGCTCCATCCCTATTAGCCACCCAATAATAATTTTCTTTCTTAAAAAAGGAGTAAAGATTAGACTGATCGTATTCTAATTCTTTCTTCGTTGTTTTAAGAATTTTTGAAACCAACTTACTATTGTCTGCAGCTTCCAGCTCATCCCTCGCCTTTCTGCATTTTTTAATAAATGCTTCATATGATTCAGCTTCTTCTTTGATGCTTCCTGTTCTTAGTTCTTCTTTTACAATCTTTTTTAGTAATTTATCCGCATCCTCAGATGTAAATCCTTTTACAACAGACTCATAGATATGCTGCTTTTCCGCATTTTCTAGCATAATGCCCTTTATAATCTTTGAATCTCTTTTCGAATCATTAATTTTAGATAGCGATTTAATATCGTTATTAATTATATCCTCAAAATATGATTTTCTTTCTTTATTATCATCTTTAGAAAAATAATAACAATCAGAAATATAGTTATAGTTTTCCGGATGCCATTTCAAGAACTCTTCTATATATGTATCTGAATAGTAATTATCGCCCATCTTTTTATAACAGTTATCGTACTGCTTCATCAATTCTGCTGTAAATTTCAATCTGTCTGAAGTACCACTTTCTCTTAAACCATCTGATACATTTCCGATTTCAGAAGAATAAAAAGGGCACTCAAACGGGCATCCAACAACATATGCTTCCAAGAATCCACTTACCTGCTTTGATTTACTATATTTCTCTCCAAACAGTAATTTATTTAATTTATTAGCATTTTCTTCAACCTCTGCTTCATCCATGTCATAATCTGACGGATCAATGCATGTATATCTAGAAACATTCTCATTCATGGAATCTTTTCTTTTAGGTGTACAATATCCAAACACCCTATGCTCTTGCTTGTTAAAATCATATGGTATAGATAACTCATCGCCCTTATATTTAAAGCATAAGCCCTTGCTATTTCCCTTGTCATATGTGGCTACTTTATTACATTTTCCACCTGAAACCTGATAAACTTCTAATGACATGTCTTTAGCTCCACCGTCGACGTTTTCATCATAAGAACCTACCATGAATAATCCATCGGTATAAACCAAAAATACCCCATCTGTATTGTCACTTGATTCCGCTACACTAGTTCTATATAGTGTTTTTACCTTAAAACCACTCTTTTTTAGAATCCTTACATCTGCCACTTCATGATCTTCATTTCCATGTATAGCAAACAATATTGGATTACCCTCTTTATCATTGCTATATATAAATCCATTATGTTTATTATCTGGATAATTTTCTTCATAATAATCTTGCAAATCTTCCAGCTGAGACTTATATGTCATCTTCACCTTAACACTGTTAGGCATAATAATTGCAGCACCTGCGCCGACAACAACAACACCTGAAATAATCGCAAGGATAATTTTCACCTTTTGGCTCAATTGTATCATTTTTTCACAATCCTCCTTATAAAAACTCCGTAAAACATTATATATATATATATATATGCAAGTTAAATCGTCATTATAGATACCAATATGCATTAATATTTCTTCTACACTCAAAAATAGTTTGCTGATTTCTATTCATTTCTCTCCCCTACATAAAAATACCCTCCTTACTGGTTTGACCAGTAAAGAGGGAACATATCAACATATGTAGCATACACAGGTTTTCAAGTATTTATACGATTTATAGGGCATCTCTCTATTTCAAGCTATTTCCCTATACCAAAGTACCAAAAGCAAGTGCGGCTATCGCCGCAAGCGCCGCGCACCTCATTTCTAGCGAAGAGATTTGTTCTTTTCCTTTATATCTTCGCCACGCTCCTCATTTCTAGCGAAGAGATTTGTTATTTCCCTTTATATCTTCGCCGCGCTCCTCATTTCTAGCGAAGATAATTGTCGTTTTTCTTTATCTCTTCGCCACGCTCCTCATTTCTAGCGAAGAGATTTGTCATTTTCCTTTATATCTTCGCCGCCCACCTCATTTCTGGCGAAGAGATTTGTTGTTTCCCTTTATATCTTCGCCGCGCTCCTCATTTATAGCGAAGAGATTTGTTGTTTTCCTTTATCTCTTCGCCGCTCACCTCATTTCTGGCGAAGAGATTTGTTATTTCCCTTTATCTCTTCGCCGCGCTCCTCATTTCTGGCGAAGAGATTTGTTATTTCCCTTTATATCTTCGCCGCTCACCTCATTTCTGGCGAAGAGATTTGTTATTTCCCTTTATATCTTCGCCACGCTCCTCATTTCTGGCGAAGAGATTTGTTGTTTTCCTTTATATCTTCGCCGCGCTCTATATCAAGCTATTTCACTATACCCAAGCTACCAAAAAGCAAGTGCGGCTACGCCGCAGGGGTATCCTATTATGTTTGCTTGATCACACCATTTCATCAAAAAAGCAGCCTGTCAGGGATGGCGAAGCCACCGAAGGCTACGTCCTTGACAGGCTGCTTTCTTTGATGAATATAATCAGCTAAACAAACATATATCAATATCCTGCGCTCTCGCACCAAGCCCACTCTGTGAGCGAAGCGAACACTTGCTTTTCTCAATAATAATTCTAATTATGCTCCATACTCTCCATCTTTTTCAAAACAAACGGAAAAGTATTGTACAAACTTCTATTTCTACAACTTGCAGTGTGATACTCATAAACAGAAATACCAAACATGCAGTTAGTTTCAGGGTCTGTCTTTCTTCCAAATTTAAAGTAAGCAGGATATTTCATCATAGACTCGATAGCAGGATCCATCACTTCGCGGCCATAATCGAGAGCTCCACAACCAGCATAAACGAAGAAATCTTTAGGTCCATAGCCTTGCTCTTTGATGTGAGATGCCAGATATGAAGCATCCCAGTCTCCATCATCAGATCCCAAACTCTCTACTCCCCAATGGAGAGAACCTGAGTATGGCATAAAGTATCTAAAATACTTCATCGAGTCACACATTCTATACCAGGTTGTAACTCCTCCCATAGAGAAGCCCGCAAATGCTCTATGATCACGCGATTCCTCAAACCCCTTCGCATTTGCTTTTGTTGCGTAGGTTGAGTAAACGGTCTCGACTACAGGCATCAGATCATTCTTCAGCTCTTCTCCAAACACCTTGGTAAGTTCGCTGTCCTCATCATTAGTCTTGTACGCCTGATCACCCTGATAGTAAGAAGGTGTAACCACCAATGTCGGCGGCATCTTTCCCTTTTGAATCATGTGGTCGAGATAATTCTTTCCCATTCGATATGAATTTGATGATCCCAGCCAGGTCTGGTAATTTCCACCCATTCCATGCATGAGATAGATAATATTATATTTCTTCGTAGGATCATACCCATAAGGTACATAAACCATCGCATGTTTCGTTATTACACGTTCCGGATTTCCACCACTCAAATAATCATGGGTTTCATAGGTAATTTCTTCAAGCTTGCCCTGATGTCTCGCTTTTGAATTATAGGAAAAAGGCACAAACCTAAAAAATGTAGTCTTGCTCTTTACCTCTACAGATGTTCTCAAATTACTACGCAATGATAGAAAGATTACTAACGTAAAAATCAATCCAAGTATAATTCCAAGTGCCATACAAATCCTCTTTCTCATACGCTACTCTTTTCTACATTAACCACACTATATTCTAATTTAAATACTTTTTTATAAAAAAAGAAAGGACATCTTTGAAATTAATCAAAGATGTCCTTTATAAATCTTATAAATCTTTATTACGCAATGTAATACAAATACCAACACCTGAAGAGATCATAGTCAGAATTAGTATCATAAATACGATATAGTTTGAGATATCGCCTGTCTTTGGAGCTTTGATAAGACGACTGATAAATCCGCCTACTCCACCGCCACCATTTCCAGCTTTTCCTGCTGGGATAACCGGCTTAAGTTCATCGACCATAACGATCTTTGTCTTTGCATTCTCGATATCAGCTTCACTAGAGCCAATAGACTGTTCCTTTACAGTGAATTTGATAGGAGATGCAATCTTATAGCCTTCTGGAGCTTTTACTTCTTCCAAAGTATAACTCTTTCCAGCTTTCAGAACTCCCACGATGTCATGAGGCTTACCATCTGTCACGAAATCTTTAACAACTACGTGTCCATTCTCATCGAGAATTCGAAGTGTAGCGCCCTTAAGTGCCATTCCTGTAGTATTTGTCTTTGATACAGAAACTACTGTAGGTGGTTCCATCCAGAGTACATTCAGGTTTGCATGACCATCTGTCTTTGCAACAGTTCCCTTACCTGAAATCAGAGAAGTCTTAATAACTCCATCTTTATCAATATCAAAAGTAAATGAAATAGGTTCTGCAGAAACCTGGCTACCTGAAGGAGCTTCTACTTCCTTCAACACATAGTCATATCCAGTAAGCAGACCGTCGAGCTTGATGTTTCCATCTTTGTCAGTCTTTACTTTCATAACTTCTGTGTAATCAGCTTCATCGAAGTCTACTGTATCTTTACCGAGGATTGAAACCGGTGCGATACCATTTGGTAATCCTGAAACAGCAAGCTTGTTTGTAAATACTCTATTTACGCTAATTCCAGAAGTTCTATTTGAGAGGAGTCTTCTGTATTCTGTAACTGTAGTATTGTTTGAGTATGAATCTACTACTGCAGAATCCTTTGCTCTTCTGTAAAGTACATAAGTAGAATCTGGAAGAACTTTTGCGTTGTTAAGCGCATCTACTTTTGTCATAGAGAATGAAGCTCTAACAGTATCATTCAAGTAGTTCTGGAACTCGTTCTTTCCATCTACTGACTTCATCGGAGACACCTTACCATTTTCAGAAACAGTAAATACAGCAACTAATGTATCCTCATCTGTCTCCTTTGCGATGACACGGTTCACATCTTCATCATAGACAGGGACCTCTGTCTGAGTGATGTAGTAAGTACCAGCTTTTAGACCAGTAATACTAATCTTTCCGTCCTTATCACTTACAACCTCACCCTCTGCATTTGTAGACTTACACTTAACAGGGTTCTTTAGAACTCCATCTTCATATGAAGCATACAAAGTAAATGTCGCATTAGGAAGGATTGCATAAGGTTCATCAGTTTCTTTTCCATACTCGTAAGCATTTACGAGGTTGGTAAACTCGAGTGAGTTCATGGAATTCTTCACTTCGATGACATTTTTTACATGACCAGCATCTGAATATAACGCTTCGGAAAAAGCTCCATCTTCTGCACTGGATGTATAAATCTTTCCATCTTCATCAACTTTTACGAAGGTATTATCACCAGCCACATAAGCATCAGCTGCGATAATCTCTTCCAGTTCGTAGATTACGTCTGTCTTTAGCATTCCCTGGAAACCGTTATAGATTTCTGAAATACCACTAACGCCACCATCTGATTCAGTCATAGTAAAGGAAACTGCATCTGTACTTCCATCTGCAAAAGTTCCCTGCACTGGTTTAAGAGAAAAACCTGTACCATTTACGCTATGACCCTTAACACCTGTTTTTACAACTGAAAGTGAGTTCTTCTCATTCAACACTTCGATGCAATTGTCTCTAACGCTGAATCTGTCAGAATCACTCTTTATAGATACAACACCGTTGTTATTTACACTAACAGTTGCGATATCCTTGAAACGGATGTAACCCGTTGGTTCATCGATTTCTTTAATTTCATACTCACAACCAGGAACGAGGATTCCCTTGAATTCCTTCTGTGAGTTATCGATAGTCTTTGATGACTTAGAACCATTGCTGAACTTAGAACCGCTCTTTGGTGTGATTGAAAGCTTCCAATCATCGCTCGGAGCAGCGAGCTCATCCTTTGTCTCTCTGTCTTTCATAATCAGCGAGAATGCATTCAGTTTATTTACAACTACGAGGTTGTTACCCTCTACTCGCTCGAAGTTCTGATTATCAAGCGAAGCAAAAAGTTCACCTTCATAATTCATTCTTACATACATCTCTGCAGAAAGTGTATATCCATCAGCTGGAAGGACTTCCTTTACGATATATGTATGTGCATCATCCTTTGTCGGATTTGATACTGGAGTGATAACACCGCTGAAACGAAGCACTCTGGCTTCATCAGTATCATCTGAAACTGTGAGTTCCTTAAGTGCACGTGTTTCATCCGAAGCATCGTAGATAGCAAACTTAGTACCTTTAAGTGTATTTGTAGAACCAGCTTCTCTGTCTTTTGTAACAGTAAAGCTATTCTTCTCGTTTACAACCTTAAGTCTAGCGATACGTTTTCCATCTTTAAGGTTTACAGCCTCTCCATCGAGAGTAACAGTTCCATCCTGAGAAACTGTAACAGTGTGAGTTGAAGTATCACGCTTAAATCCATCTGCTGGAACTGTCTCTGTAAGTGTATAAGTTCCAACTTTAAGATTAGCAAATACAGCCTCACCTTTCTTTGCTTCTACGCTGAGCATAGAACCGTTTGACTCTGCACCAGAAACAGTCTTTGCCTCCGAGAGAGTTGTCTTTGTCTCATCTGTTCCATTTCCAGAGAGCTTAAATGTTACACCTGGAATTGGTTTATCGTTCTGGTCTACTTTTTCCACAACTACAAAGGCAGCGATACAGTCATTTACAACCTTTCCGCCATTCTTTGTCACTTCGATTTCATCTGTGTAGTTACCAGAAGCGTCATATGTAAATCTATTTGATGCTTTTACTTCAAATACATCTGTGTCTACATCTGAACCGAGAACGTAATCTGCTTCAGTTGTAGTTTCTCTGAAGAAGTAGAATCCCTTCTCGAGCTTCAATCCTGAAACTGCGTTAGTAGATACTCTACCATCTTTATCAGTAGTAATAGAAACCGGCTTTCCGTCGTGTTCTACTACTCTTGCATTCGCCTTTGACATATCGTCACAAGCGTAGAGGTCGAATGTAGCCTTTGCATGTTTGAAGGCTTCATTTTTTCGAGAAGCATCTTTCTGGTTTGAATACTTGATAAATCCAGCCTGTCCGAGAATCTTCTCATTCTTCAACACAAAAGTTCCATTTGAATATGTGTTTAGAAGCTTCTGCAGATAAGGATCTGTAGTATTCTTTATCGCTTCGTTATTTCCTAAATCGGAAACTGAAATAGTTCCAAATTTGTCTGTAGTAAATTCTACAACTGTGTATTCGCCAGCTTTGTCGCTATGTGAAGCGCTTACATATCCATCTGGAAGTGTAGTCTGTACGAATCTGTACTTTCCTTCACGACGAAGTTCTACCGCATTAGTTTCAGCTGTAGTATCAAAAGTATCAACAGCTACATATTTGCCATCCTTCTCTTTCTGGAGCTCGATAGTAGCTCCTGGAAGGAAGTTGTCGAGCTGGTCTTTCAGCTGAACTTTTGCTCCGATCACTTTATCCGTAAGCTTGATTACTCTGTCTGCTCCTATACGTTTAGCTGGTGTACCGTATGTGATATCACCCTTCAAATCTACAGTTACAGGAACTGGTGAGATGTTAGAAAGGCGAGTATCTGCTGGGGCATTTTTTTCGCCAATATAGTAAGTAACTGTCTTTGCGCCATCGGCAGGACCTGGAAGTTCAGGAACTACGAATTCAGCACGAGCATCCGTATCATCAATATCGCCAAACTCTCCCTCTTTAGAGTTTGCCTTGAAGCTAAGCTTAGTCGTATTATCACGAGGATCGAGCACGATGTTTTCGTCGCTACCAGCCTTTGCATCTTCCAAAGTTTTGTAAATAGCAAGCTCACATCCATCGAGAGAAATGCCATTCTCAGCTTCCTTCACGAGGTGCATAGTAATCTGCTTGTTCTCAAGTGTATATGCGCCATCTACATTTGTTATAGGCTCATTGGCTTTGACAGTTCCGTCCTTATCGACAGTAAACTTCACATCATTTGCGAGTGAGTAACCCGACTTTGTAGATGTCTCACAAAGTACATAATCACCCCATGGAAGGTTTGTAAACTTAAGACTATTCTGTCCGATTACGGAAAAAGTATACTTCGCTTCCGCCTCTGCCAGAGTAGTATTGATCACTCCTACTGAAGTAGGAAGCTTCTCCGTCTTGCCCTGTGCATACTTGAATGAACCATCTGTTTCTTCAGTAGCATAGACAGGAACTTCTCTTCCAGCTTCGCCTATGATGAAGAGCTTAAACTCAGATTTGAAGTTTGAAGCTTTTTCCGCGTCAGCGTTCTGATAAGTCTTTGTAAACTCAAAAGTACCAACCTTCTTACGGCTATTTAGAATAGTTCCATTTGAAGTTGTGAGGTCATGAAGACCTTTTGTATCAGCATCGCCGATGGAGTAAACATTTACTCCTTCATCAACTGTCTCGTAATCACTTACGCCCTTCATTTCTCGAACGTTGAGATTCTTCGTTCCAACTGTAACTCCATAGAAAGTTACACATCCGTTCTCATCTGAGAAGGCTGGTCCAGAAACCATCTTCTCCTCACCACTGTAGAGACCGAAGAGAACATTCTTAATAGGCTTCTTTGAAATAGAATCCTTCTTAACAACTTTATAGTGCGCAACCTTTGTAAGGAATCCGGCCGCTGCATCAGAGAATTCACACACATTTGTATGAGACTCTTCATTTGAACCGTTTTTAAACTTCGCTGTGTTAGAAACCTTTGCTACACCTTTTGTGAGGCGAGTTGAATAAGTGAGCACATACGCATCATTTCCGTCTGGAAGCGATACATGAAGCTCGAGGCTTCCAACATCTGAAGGTTCGATGTCTTTTCCAGGAACACCATTTTTAACAAATGGAACTTCCTCAGTTTCTGTAAGTCCAAGCTCGCCTTCCTTATGAGTAGCCTTGTAAAGTTTAACGCTACCGTAGTCGAGCTGAAGGTCTTTAGAAATCACATCGATAATCTGTGCACCACTCAACAAAGTACCGTTTGGATTGATTTCAATCCTCCAGTCAGCACCTGTCTCAGTGGCAACAGAAGACTTCTTTAGGAATCCGTTATCTACTAGCGGATCTTCCTGTGAAGTAACATTCTTCACGTTAGTCTTAATATCACTCTTTGTCTCGCCGATAGTCTGTGAGCCTTTTTCAATCTTTGAAGTGACTTCTGTCTGGATGATACCACCGACTCCACCTTTGTCGCTGTGAAGGAGATACTTCACTTCTGCTTCATCTGTGAGAGCGATTCTATATGAAACGGAAAAAGTATCACTTGAGTCGTTCAAATACCTAACGACGATATTTTTTCCAACGACTTTAGCTTCTACATCTGTAGAACCATCTACTGAAACACTTTCTGGAATCAGTTTCCACTCATCAGCTCCGATAGGTGTAACCTGATCACCCTGAATGAGGTTAGATACGAGGTTTTCGAGATCTTCTACGACTTCTGTACCCGTATCAACCTTGATGCCGTTCTTGTTAACAGTAACTGTATATTTGATTTCCGGCTTTAAGCTATCCTTCTCATAATATCTCTTTCCTTTAATAGAAAGCATCTCATTTGTAAGAACAGCCTTTGCGCTCTGAGAAACTGAAAGCTTAGCATCGTTTGCACTTGCATCAGTCTTAAGAGTTAGAGTTGAGTTACCATTTGCAGTAACCTCTGTTCCATTTGACTGATAGAATTCAGGCACAACTGTATAGTATTTGATAACTACTTTTCCGAGATTTTCGAACTCAGAATCAGAATGTGGAAGCTTAAATGTCAGAGTCTCATCAGCATTTCTTACGAGGTAACCCTTCTCAATCAACTCTGATTCAGTATATTTCTTTGAATCATAAGATACTGTAATTCCATACGTATCAGAACCAGTGATAACCTTCTGTCCTTCTCCATTTGAAGTTACGATCTCAGCTTCGTTCCATTTATTATCTCGTGAACTTGGTTTAATAGTCCACTCTACGATACCGTTATCCTTAGTACCAGTTGAGATGACTTTTGCTTTTTCCGAAAGGAATACATACTGAAACTCTTCTGTAACAGGTGGCATTCCGTAGTTTACAGGTTTTCCTGTTCCACTGCCACCTGTAGGCCAGTTACCATTTAGATAAACTGTATTCTTTACTTCTTTGTCAGCGTAGTTACCAGTTGTATCTATCTTTGTCTTATATGTAATAACGATTTCTTTGTCGATGCGACCAGTTCCCGGCCACTTATAGACCATCTTCGTTTCATCGCCATTTTTTTCTACCGATAAATCACCAAGGTCGCTAGAACCTTCTGTGATATTTTTTCCATCTACGTAAAAAGATCCCTTTACATAATCCATTCCAGTAAATTCATCTGTGATAGAAGAATTTAGAAGAACATACTTTGGAGTTGTATCGTTGATTTTCAATGTCCAAAGCATCTCATTACCGTTAACCTGCTCACCAGATTTAGCGATATGAGGTCTGTTAAGAGTTACAGCTGCTTTTGAAGAGTTTGATGCATTTGTCGGATCTACTCCTAACTTCATCTCGCCCTGCTTTAATTCACAGGTAAGCTCTCTTTCCGCTACTGCATCTGCTCCTGACTTAAAATCAGAATCCAAAGCATCTACATTTGTAACAACATAAAGTTTGAACGGTGCGCTAGTATCAACAGAAACATTTGTCAAACCGTCTTTAACTGAATCTGTAACTCTATATGTATATTTGCCATTGGAACCAGTCAGCTCGACAGGAACTTTTTCCCCGCCAACCATGATATATGCTTCTTTGTACTTAAGCTTGTGTGAATCAAAAGAAACATCCAAATCAGCACCATTTAAGTTTGTACCCTTATTATTAGTACCTGCGCTGATAGTCCAAACTACTGTAGTATCTTCCGGATTAAACTTTCCTGTAACATCAACACCTGAAATCTCAGATGTCATCTTTCCAAATATAATCTCCGCAGTCTGTGAAGCTCCATCTCCATATAGATTATATTTAGACTCGTGTTCAGAATTGCATTTATCCAAGTCTACGTTTGCTCTAAAGGAAACATTTCCTCCGATGTTGTCATTAGAATTCTCTGCGTTAACTACGTCTGAGAAAACCATTGTAAACACACCATCTTTAATAGAATATGTTCCGATTACTTCATTAGATGCACTAACGATTTCCTTTGACTCCACATTTGGAAGGATGAAACCAGCTGATGCAAAATCATAACTGATATAATCTCCTTCTTTAAGTGAACGAACATCCGATCCATAGGATGGTTTTAATACATTGAAATCAAGTTTGAAATCTACACCTGTAATTGTGTCAGGTGCAATGCCAGACATATCAATCTGTGTATCACTATCCTTTAATTTGAATTCTCGTCTTTCACTTCCCATGTTTACTGTGAGTGTCAGATTCTTTCCAACCTCAGCAGTATCACAAGTTCTGTCGACTCCCGTCTGAGCCGCACTTACCTTGTCTGGTAAAAATGAAACTGTCTGCGTGATCATCATCAAAACAAGCATAAATAATGAGATCACTCTTTTTAGCCTAATTTTCTTCATGTAAAATCCCTTTTTTAATCTTTATTTTCTAAAACAGCGTAACCTTATAAATATTACACGCTTTATATAGGGATTTCAAGAAAATTTTTAATTAGACATAGCTCAAATTCAATTAAGGGCCTTCATGAATAGGCATGTGCCCCCCTTTATATTCAAGCTTTCACATGCTTTCCCGAAACTCCATTTCATGTGAACCTCTTCATATTTCTACTTTCACATGCGCTTTACTACCCTAATTTCATGTGAACCTCATCATTTTCAAATTTTCACATCAAAACCCTCTCCTCCAAATCATGTGTCCTTCATCAAAACCTCCATCTCACATGAAATCCCCCATCAAACTTTCATGTGAAATAGCAAGTTATTTTCCTCTCACATGAAACAGTCCTCTCTAATATCATGTGACCTTCATCCTAAAACACCCTTCACATGATTCCCCTCAAAATACATCATGTGAATTACACCAGATTTAACAAATCACACACCCCAAAACCAACCCTTACATAAACCCAAATTAGATTAATCAAGTGCGGCTAACGCCGCAAAAGATATCCTATATGTTTGCTTGATAACAACCTTTCATCAAAAAAGCAGCCTGTCAAGGATGGCGAAGCCACCGAAGGCTACGTCCTTGACAGGCTGCTTTCTTTGATGAATATAATCACCCAAGCAAACATATATCTCATTTTGTGCGCATGCACTCAAACTAGAATCTTGCCTAAAACTATCGGGAACAAAGTCCACTCTGCGAGCGAAGCGAACACTTGCTTTTCTTACCTACTACGGAAGATCAACTGAAATAATCAAATCTTCCGTAGTCTATGCTTACAAGCCAAACAAGTCAGCTCAGCAGACTACGAGATATCTATTAAAACTCAATTCTCCTAGACACACATTCTCTAGAAGCAACCTCAATAGGAAAATCATTTCCTTTATACTCAGTATCAGAAAGTGTTATTTCACTCTCTACCGTTTGTAAAGCAAGTTCAGAATAATTATTCTCATGAGAAAGATGACCTAAGAAGATATGCTTGATGTCATCATTTAGAATCTCAGAGAGAAGCTGACCACAGGTATCATTTGAAAGATGCCCTTTGTCGCCCATGATTCGAACCTTGAGACTGTATGGATAAGGTCCAGCCTCGAGCATCCTCTTATCATGATTTGATTCGAGAAGCACACAGTCCAAATCTCTCATATGATTCACGATATAGTCATCATAATAGCCTAAGTCAGTAAGCACCGCTGCTTTCTTTCCATAGGCTTCTAGTCTGTAAGCAACTGGATCCGCCGCGTCATGCGAAATATGAATAGGATTAATCTCGATATCACCAATAGTGAATTTCTCATCTGGAGTGATAGGATGAAACAATCCATCATCTATCTTTCCTACAGATGAAGTATTCTTTATCGCTGAGATAGTATCCTGAGTCGCATAAATAGGTAGTCCGTATCTACGAGCCATCACGCCCAAGCCTGCAATATGATCGATATGTTCATGTGTTACTAGTATCGCATCCATATCACGTGCAGTCAGATCGTAAGTATTTAACCCCTCTTCGATACGCTTACCGCTGATTCCTGCATCGATAAGCACATGGTGTGAGGAACTTCCGACACAAATACAATTGCCGGAGCTCCCCGACCTTATGCTAAATAATTCCATTTATTATTTTTCCTTCCATCCAATCTCTACGGAATCACCATCCTTTAGAGGATCTACATAACCGCAAGGACTGGAATTTATCATAGTATAAACCGCTCTGCCATTTGATTCATTTGTATTGAACGGATATACAGTAAAAATATCTACAAAAATATAGTCTTTCTTTCCTGTCAAAGTGAAGCTGTTTCCGTTAATCTTTACATTAATAGAAGCAAATTTTGTTCCCGAGCCAGAAGCTCCAAGTGGAGAAGCAGAAACAGATGAATCCAAGTCACCACTCTGTGACAGATTAGAATCCTCTGAATCGCCTTGAGCTTCGATAGATGCCTCATCAAAACTATCATCTTCTCCAGCAAATTCAGCTGTCACATCAGACACATCACCTGACTCATAGCTATCATCCATGCTGGCGAAGTCCAAAGTTTCCCAATCTATAGAGAAGTTCTCGTACACCAGTGTATCCAGAGATGCCTGTTTATTGTTAACAAAGATATCTCCTTCTGGATTAAGCTGAACATCCATAAACTTTGCAAGCTGTCCAACTGTATAGTAATTTCTGGTATCTACCTTGTCGCCGTCCTTTAATTCGTACTCTGGTGATTCGAGGATACCGTTCACTTCTACAAACTTAGGACAAGCCACACGTTTCTGGTTTACTACAAAGTAGAGGCTGTCAGTTGTGTATTCAGCGAGGTCAGCAACCTTTGCTGATGCAGCCGAACCCATAGTTGATGGGCGAAACTCGATGTAAGAGTTTCTCTTAAGAGGTGTATTTAAGCCTACTACCTCTCCATCCATTCTAACTTCAGCAGATTCACCTTCGATACCTTTGATGAGACGCACGATACCATTTACAGTAACGTTTAATTCAGCGCCACGCTTAGGAAAAAGTTCCGTCGTATCGAGGCCTGCCTGAATAGCCGCATCAAATACTGTGAGTCGACCATTATCATAAATCTTTAGCATTTCGTCATTGAAATGAACCATGATGAATGAGTTTCTCTGCTCATAGTAGTTCAGGCAGATACCGATAGGAGTAACGAGGAGAGGATCCTTCTCGATACCCTGTTCATCAAAGATGATGTCATTCATAGCTTCTTCACCACGAAGGGCTACACGTTCATCTACGATTCCTAGTTTCTTTGCCAGAGATGGGCAGAATCCATGTACTTTTCCGCCACCACCGACTACGAATGTAGCCGCTACAGGCTTGTCACCATTAAGCTCGATAATCTTCTCAGCTACAGCCTTTGTAATCTTCTCTCTAGTCTCAGAGAGCAGATTCCAAACCTCTTCAGATTTAACTGTATGTGAGATACCCATGATATCCGTATATGTAACTTCATCCTTAAATGTTGAATCAAGCTTGATCTGTTCAGCTGTCGCAAAATCAACCAGATAAGCCTGAACGATTACTTCGGTAAGCTCATCACCAGCGTATGGAATCATTCCATAAGCCGCGATACTTCCATCTTTAGTAATACATAAATCGGATGTACCCGCACCGACATCGACTAGGGCGATGTTAAGCATACGATAGTTCTCCGGAATAGCAACATTCATAGCTGCTATAGGCTCCAAAGTCAGATTTGCTACTTCAAGTCCTGCTCTGTTTACAGCGGTGTACAAACCATCTACTACATCTTCCGGAAGGAATGTAACGATGATGTCTTCAGAAATCTCCTCTGCCTTATGACCTTCCAAACTTCCAAAAGGTTCACCATTCAAATAATACTTCACTACAGAATAGCCTACGCAGTAGAATTTGTATTTCTGATCAGCTTTTTCATCCAACTGCTTCTTTGCCTGATCGATACCCATGAGATCCAATGTGTGCAAGTCTTCATCTTGCACTACAGTCTCTTCAGGATATTCATAAGTTACTGTTGTTGTCTCTGTAACGAGAACTCGTCCAGCGGCAGCAATACATACATTTGTAAGCGGCTGACCGATCTTTGCCTCGAGTTCTTCCTTTACTTCAGCTACAACCTCTGAAACTCTCGCAATATTATGAATCTGACCATCCAGCATGGCACGTGTCTTGTGCTGCTTTATGACTTCACAGATTACATGGAATTCGTCGTCCACCATCTTTCCGACAGTACCTACGACATTACGGGTTCCTATATCTAAACCAAATACGTATTCATCATTGTTTCTAGCAACAGCGCTGTCCATAACTGTTAATCCTCCCACTTTAGTGTCTAATATTTGCTATAGCGGAACTGATAGCTTTCTTGCACTCCTCAAAGTCCCCGTCATTATTAATAACTAATTTGCATTTTGCTCTAAAGACATTCTCACTCTGCTGGTTCGCGAAGATATCACTCACCTTCTCATCAGAGTATCCACGCGACTCTTTCAGGCGTTCTCTTCGAGTGTCTTCGGAAGCATATATATACCATAATTCATCACAAATCTCGTCATAATGTTCTTCGATTAGTAACGCCGCTTCCAGGAAAAAATAATCAAAGGAATGATTCTCGTTTGCCTCGTGAAACATTTCTTTAACCTTCTCCTTTACGGCCGGATGAACTATTTCATCGATAGTACGCAGATTATTGATATCCGTGAATATCACCTTTGAAAGCTTCGCTCTATCAAACTCACCATCGGCTCCTTCGATATCATACTCACTAAAAGCAGACTGTATAGCTTCATGAACCTCAGTTCCAGCTTTGATAAGGTCTTTAGCCACATCATCAGCTCGAACTATGCAAGCATTATAATTCTCAGCTATATAATTCAGTACACTACTCTTTCCAGCTCCAATTCCACCAGTAATACCAATAAAAGGAAGTCTATCAATGTGTTTCATACCAATTATCTCCTGTTTGTAAATCTGCAATCAGAGGGACATTTAACTTCACAGCATTTTCCATTTCCTCTACCAGAAGTTTCTTTACTGTATCGAGTTCTTCGTTCTTTGCCTCTATGAGAAGCTCATCGTGAACCTGAAGAACTAATCTAGATTCCAAACCATTCTGAATTAGTCTGTCATGCACCTTTACCATAGCTATCTTTATGATGTCAGCCGCAGTTCCCTGAATAGGTGAATTTCTCGCTACACGTTCACCGAAACTGCGCTGCATGAAGTTCGAAGAACTAAGCTCAGGTGTAGGACGTCTACGTCCGAACAAAGTCAGCGCATAACCCGTATTCTTTGCATCCTCTATCAGATTATCGAGATACTCTTTTAGCTTAGGATAAGCCTCATAATATCCTTCGATATATTCCTTTGCCTCACTTCTGGAGATTCCTAAATCCTCTGCCAGACCGAAAGCACTGATTCCATAGACGATACCGAAGTTTACAGCCTTTGCGCTTCTACGCTCGTTCTCAGTAACCTCTTCAAAAGGTTTGTGGAATACTAACGCCGCTGTGGCCCTATGTATATCCTTGCCTTCATTATAAGCCTTTTTCAGATTTTCATCATCTGACATATGAGCTAAAACTCGAAGTTCAATCTGAGAGTAATCGGCATCCACATAAGTATATCCAGCCTTTGGATAGAACACTTTTCGAATCTGCTTACCGAGTTCCATACGAATAGGAATATTCTGCAGATTAGGCTCTGTCGAACTGATACGACCAGTCGCTGTAACCTTCTGCTGGAAGCAGGAATGAACCCTTCCGTCCTCAGATACAGCCTGTGACAGACCGTCTACATAAGTAGACATAATCTTCTGGTACTTTCTATATGTCAGAATCTCATCGATGATAGGATTATCCTTCTTAAGTTTCTCTAACACGTCTGCGGCAGTAGAATAACCTGTCTTCGTCTTTTTTCCGCCAGGAATCACAAGCTTCTCAAAGAGAATATGTGAAAGCTGTTTAGGAGAATTGATATTAAACTCCTCGCCCGCTTTCTCATAGATATTTCTCTCTAACTCATCACGTGTGATTCTAAGTTCTTCGCCGTACTTCAGCAGGCCTTCACGGTCCATAGCCATTCCAGCCATCTCCATGTCAAACAGTACGAAGATGAGCGGAAGCTCGATCTCCTCGTAAAGCTTCAGGCTCTCTATGCTCTCAAGCTTTGCGAGCAAGGACTCTCTCGCTGCTACTGCACCATATGCATTTATAAATCCAAAAGTATTTAAAGTTTCCCTAACTTCAGGATTCTCGTCATACTCCCTAAAAGCCTTTTCTAAGCTTTTCTTCTTCAATAGTTCCTCGAGGGATGGAACGATTATATTGCATTCTTTTTTCAAAACCGCATCCATAGGATAAGCGTTTGGAAGCGGATCTAAGATGTAAGAAGCAACGCCGGCATCAAAGAATACATCCGCATCCAGATTCTCATTTCTATACTCAGCCAGCTTTGGCATAACATAGAGAGCCTCTTTGATATCGGAAAAAGCAAGCACTATCCCATTTGAAACAAATCGACAAGCGACCTCTTCCGGATCAATCCCATCAAAATGGTAGGTCTCTCGGCCATCTGAAATATAAGTTCCGTAAACCCTGGTATGCTCTCGTTTCCCTTCTGAAAGCACATAGAAGCCGAGGACCTTCTGTTTACCTAATTCTGAAAGTGTCGCCTCTGCATCCGTAACTTCTACAAAAGATCCTTTGATATCGAGTGCCTCTGCAGTTTCAGTCGGAGTCTCAAAGCGAGACAGAATCTTTCTAAGTTCCCACTTCTTACAGAGGTTATAAGCATCTTCTGTAAAAATATTACCTAAAGTGGCATCTTCCAGATTAAAATCAATATCACAGTCCAGCTTAATAGTAGCCAGATCTTTGGACATAACAGCCTGATCGTAGAATTCGTGTAGATTCTTTGAAGCTCTAGGAGGTTTAACATTCTCCCAGTCCGAATAAGCTGCTTCGATAGAATGATATTTCACGATAAGCGCTGTAGCTGTCTTTTCACCGATTCCCGGAACTCCAGGAATATTATCAGAACTATCACCCATAAGTGCCTTTACATCGATAAACTCAGTAGGTGTGACCTGCAAAGCTTCGAGAACATCCGCTGCGTAGTAGTTTTCGATAATAGTTCCCGTCTTTTTCGTTCTAGGAATACTAATCTTTACTTTATCAGTAGCAAGCTGCAAAGTATCTCTATCTCCGGATACGATTACTACATCGAGTCCATTTCTCTCGCCTACTCTGGAAAGAGTTCCGAGGATATCATCACCTTCGATTCCTTCCTGTTTGATAACAGGAATGCCCATGCTAGTGAGCATCTCCTGTATCATAGGCACCTGCTGGCGAAGTTCCGGATCCATACCTTTACGGTTGCCCTTGTAGTCCGCGTATTTCTCATGACGAAAAGTAGGTGCACTACAATCAAACGCTACAGCCAGTTTGTCAGGCTTCTCCGTCTCCAGAAAAGAAAACATCATATTCAAGAACCCATATACAGCACCTGTATGAATTCCTTCAGAATTCGTAAAATCAGGCACTCCATAATAAGCCCTATTTAAAATACTATGTCCATCGATAAGTAATAATTTCATATAGATTCCTTGCTACTAGATTTCTCTCGTTTCATGCTTCAACCACTCGAGTTCTTCGCCCTCGAAATATGGTGAAAGTGTTTCATAAACAAATTTATGATAGTTATTAATAGCTTCTCTCTCATACTGAGTAAGCATATCTACGATAACTGGCTCCAAATCGATAGGAGCTACAGTTAAGTTCTTAAGTTTATAGAACTGACCGTACTCTGTCTTTACGTCTTCTACTACGAGTACTTCATTCTCGATACGGATTCCATAACCGTCTTCGATATAAAGTCCAGGCTCGTTTGATGTGATCATACCTGGCATAAGTGGCCAAGCATTTGCCTTGCTCTGGATTCTCCATCTGAAGTTGTTAGGTCCTTCGTGTACATTAAGGATGTGTCCTACACCGTGACCAGTTCCACATCTGTAGTCGAGTCCTCTATCCCATACTGGGCCACGTGCGAGGATGTCCAGATTCTGTCCTGTTGCTCCCTTAGGGAAATGAGCCTCCATCAGACGAAGGTGGCATCTAAGAACAGTTGTATAGTCTACTTTTTCCTCTTCAGAAAGTTCACCTACAGTAATAGTTCTAGTTACATCTGTAGTACCATCGATGTAGTGTCCGCCTGAATCTACGAGAAGGAAGCCCTTTGGCTCGATCATAGAGTATTTTTCAGGTGTGGCACTGTAATGCATCATAGCAGCATTTGGACCATAAGCTGCGATAGTTTCGAAGCTGACATCGAGGAAGTCATCCTGTGCTTCTCTGAATGAACGTAACTTCTCAGCTGCATCTACTTCGGAAATCTTTCCGCTCTTTGCAGCATTTTTTACCCAATAGATGAAGTGTGTAAGAGCCACACCATCTTTGATATGAGCCTTTGTAGTATCACTGATTTCTGTCTCATTCTTTACAGCCTTCATAAGCTCTGTAGGGTTAACCTCATAGTAAGGTTTAACGCTGTCTGAAAGAGCGTTTAGAAGCGCGAAGTTAACTACTCCATCATCGAGGAGGATCTGCTTCTCTGAGTAGTTAGCGACATCTGCATAAACATCATCATATCCTTTGATAGAGATGTTGTCTTTAGCGAGATTCTCTTTGATTTCATCAGAAAGAATATCGTTATTTACATAAAGTGTAGCCGCATCCTTTGTGATATGAATATAAGAAAGGAATACCGGTGTAGATGGGATATCGTCACCTCTCAAGTTCAGAAGCCAAGCGATAGAACAGAGATCTGTAAGGAGATATCCGTCGCAGCCATACTCTGCCATCTTCTCACGTACGCTGGTAAGCTTCTCAAGTCTGGACTTTCCTGCATGTACTACTGGAAGCTCCCAAACCTTTCCAGCTGGAAGAGCTGGTCTATCTGTCCAGATTTCATCCACGAGGTCTTCTGTAACGTAAAGTGAAGCTCCCTTTTTCTCTACGATTTCTGTGTACTGCTTTGCGTCTTTGATTGTAAAAAGTCTACCGTCAAATCCGAGACATGTGCCAGGTTTGATTTCACTTTCGATAAACTCTGCAACTGTAGGAACACCTTCTTCTCCCATCTCGTAAAGTTTTACACAGTTATCTGCCATTTCTCTACGAGCCTGAATGAAGTATCTACCATCTGTCCAAAGTCCAGCTTTGTCAGGTGTAATAACAACTGTTGCATTTGTGCCAGTGAATCCAGACATGAATTCTACTTCCATGAAGTAAGCACCTACATATTCTGAATAATGAAAGTCAGCCATCGGAATCAAATAAACCGAAATGTTTCTTTCTTTCATCATCAATCTAAGTTTATTAATTCTCTCATCAACTATTGAAGCCATAATTTGTAGTCCTTCCTTTCTACCTAGTCTAACTCTAGTATTTTATCATAATTTAGGGGTAAAAAAAATGCTCTTCGCACTTCTTTCCTAGAAAAGAAAACTGCGAAGAGCATTTATAATCTGTATTATTTATTCTTCAAGAAATCAGGAACTCTAATCTCCTCTTCCTTTACAGAAGGTGTAGGCTGAACTGGCTGGTTCAAAGACACATGTGGGTTTGAAACAGGAGTTGTTGTAGCCTTAGGAGCTGTAGTGTTTACAGTTGATGAAAATGTAGACTTAGTTCCAAGTGATGAAGTCTTTGCAGATGCGCTATAGTAAGAAGGTTTAAAACCAAATACTGATTTCTTCTCTTCTTCATCAGGCATACCAGTTGCAATAACTGTAACAGTTACTTCATCTGATCTAGTTTCATCAGGCATAACACCGACGATAACATTGTCTTCATCATCTCCACCGATGAGATCCTGTACATAGTTAACAGCTTCAGAAGCTTCCTGAAGTGACAAATCACCTGTGATATTAACGATAGCGTTTGTAGCACCTGTGATAGTAGTCTCAAGAAGTGGGCTTTCTACAGCCATCTTAACAGCCTGAAGTGCTTTATCATCACCTTTAGCAGAACCGATACCGATATGAGCGATACCTTTGTTCTCCATAACAGTCTTTACATCAGCAAAGTCGAGGTTAATGAGTCCTGGTACATTGATAAGGTTTGTGATACCAGTTACAGCCTGCTGAAGAACTTCATCAGCCTTCTTAAGTGCATCTGGCATAGATACTCTCTTATCAACTACTTCAAGCAATCTATCGTTAGGAATTACGATAAGTGAATCAACACTATCCTTTAATTTCTCAATTCCGCTAGTAGCATTAACACTACGACGCTTTCCTTCGAAAGAGAAAGGTTTAGTAACGACACCTACTGTAAGAATTCCCTGCTCTTTAGCGGCTTTAGCGATAACTGGTGCTGCACCAGTACCTGTTCCACCACCCATTCCGCAAGTTACGAATACCATATCGGCACCCTTAACTACAGCTGAGATTTCTTCTATACTTTCTTCAGCAGCTTTCTCTCCAACCTCAGGATTTCCGCCTGCGCCGAGTCCTTTAGTGAGTTTCTCTCCAATCTGAAGAGGTGTCTGTGCTTTACAAAGGGCAAGAGCCTGCATATCAGTATTAACTCCGACAAGCTCTACTCCCCCAATATTTTCTTCAACCATGCGATTAACAGCGTTATTACCACCGCCGCCTGCGCCGATGACGATTATTCTCGCCTTGGAATCATTATCATTCGTAACTACTTCGAGCAAGGTAGGTTCCTCCTTTTTTCCACTCAGTATTGTTTCACAAATTTTTGTGAAACATCTAGTCAATATAATATATTTTTTTCGTGTTCATTTCAACCTTATTTAGAGAAAAAATCATTATTCTTTAATTTGAAACACAACATCTGTTGTTTGCGGTGTCCAATTCTCTAAATGAAGTTTTCCGGATTTTCCGTCCAATTTTTTCAGAATAATGTCAAATCGCATGATTTTCTCATTCAGATAATCGTAACTTCCGAAATCCACTTCAACATTTCCGCTGACACAGGATATACGACTCTTTCCATCAAAGTTAACTGCGTCCACAGAAATCTTGTATTTTCTTAAAGCCTTTACCGTATTAAGTAATGCCTTTAATGCTTCTTTATCGATGGAAAGGGATTTACCAATCACAGGCTTAGTCGCCTTTAATCCACCTACCGGAATCACACTATCGAGCTTTCTCTTTGAAATCTCCTTTACGATTCCATCATCATCAAAATAAACATAGTTTCCATCGTCTGCTTCTATCACACCGAGCATCTCTTTCTCTTTAAGTGTAATCTTAAGATGACTAGGCGTTTCAAAGCCTACAGAAACTTTATCTATAAAAGGAATATCCTTCGTCGGAGCTATAAGTCCCATCAAAACCTGATAGGCAGAGTTTTTCTTTAGGTCTCCTTTTTTCAAAACCTTCTCTTTGATATATTCTTCATCATACAGTTTTGAACCGCTAACTGTAACGCTTCTAGTAATCAGAACTGAAACTGAAAGAATATATCCGAGCATGCACAGGATTATAATTCCCAGAACTATGTTGAAAAAATAAAACTTAAAAACCGACTTCTTCTTTACTTTCTTCTCTTTGCCAGGTTTGGAAGAAGTTTCATTTGGAAGGATTTCTATTCCTTCATTTTTAGGTTCATTATCTAACGTAATACGCTGTTTGTATTGCATGTTTTAACCTCTTGTAACTAATCCACAAATCTGGCGCTGCGAGAAACATTCAAAACAATACCGAGTTCAAACATCAGCATCCACAGAGATGAACCACCGGCACTGATAAACGGAAGTGTTACACCGGTATTCGGAATGGTGTTTGTAGCTACGGCTATATTAAGTCCAACCTGAAGAGCTATATGCGCCATAACTCCGATAGCCACAAAGGAACCCACTTTATCCTTTGCGAGGTTAGCTATCTTGAACATTCTCCATAACAGGAGGATGTACATCAGTATAAGTACTACTGCTCCGAGCATTCCAAGCTCTTCACAGATAAGTGTAAAAATCATATCGTTCTGAGCCTCAGGTACGAACTTCTTCTGAAGTGAAGAGCCCAAGCCTTTGCCAAAGACTCCGCCAGAACCGATGGCATACAGACCCTGCATAGTCTGGTAACCTTCTTTAAAATCTTCTGGATGATGCCAGATTTTGATACGAGTGCTTCGATAAGAAGCAAGTGACAAAAACAGTACACCGAATCCAGCTACCAAAGCCAGCATCACGATAAAAATCTTGCTGTTTGGATATGCGACGAAATACATAACCATAGAAAGCATCATAATGATAAGCGCTGTACTTAGGTTTGATACAGCGACCGCAATAGTCATAAGTCCCGTAGGCACCATAGCTATACATAGTGTGGCCAGACGATCTTTCGCTCGTCTATAACGGAAAGTATATTGAGAAATCAAATACGCATTTAACAGGATACATGCAATCTTACCTATCTCAGATGGCTGAACACTTACAAATTTCAAGCTGATCCATCTGGCAGAATTGTTCCAGGCAGCACCCTTAAATATTACGTATACACATAGGATTAGAGCGATTCCATACATCCAGGCAGAAGTCTTTGTCCAGAAATGATAATCTATCATACTGATCACCAGCATCAGAACGAATCCAATGGCTGAATAGATAACCTGTTTTTTTACGAAGTACAAGGCTGTACCGTGGCGCATGGAAGCAGTATAAGAGGACGCACTATAAAGCATAACCAGACCAAATGCCAGTAACAGCATAATAAGTCCGACCATGAAATAGTCAAAATACTTTGCAGTATTCACTTTGTTCGACTTTACCGCTTTCGACTTACTCATTCACTCAAATTCCTTACATACTCTTTAAAGATATCCCCACGCTGTTCATAGCTTTTAAACATATCCCAACTTGCTGAAGCAGGTGAAAGAAGCAGACAATCTCCACTTTCTGATTCACCATACAGATAATCTATAGCTTCTTCCATAGTATCAAAGACTTCGTAATCCTTAAAACCATGTCTGTCACAGGAATCTACAAGCTGCTGTTTAGTCTCACCAATGATAGCGAATTTCTTTACACGGCCGGCAAAAGTGTCTACCCACTCATCATAGGAAATCTGTTTATCGTAACCTCCTCCGATTAAGAGAATAGGTCTCTCCATAGCGAGAACCGCTTTAATAGACGCATCAGGGTTAGTACCCTTTGAATCGTTATAGAAACGTACGCCTCTCTTCTCTGTGACATATTCAATTCTATGTTCTACTGCGACGAATTCCTTCAGACTCTTTCTCAGCTGTTCCATAGGAACACCTGCAAGTAATGCAAAAGCAATCGCAACAGCAGCATTTTCATAATTGTGCAGTCCGAGAATCTTCAAATCATCGACATCGATAACTTTTACTTTCTCAGAACCTATAGTTGAATAGATAGCTCTATCTTTGTAATAAACACCATCATCCAATTCTCTCTGACTGGAAAAATAAACGACCTTACACTTTGCTTTTTCCCCGAAAGAACGAAGCTCCTCATCTTCATAATTCAGAATGCAGTAATCATTCTCATCCTGATTCAATGTAATAGCTTCTTTAGCCTTTATATAGTTTTCCATCGTATGATGGCGATTCAGATGATCCGGTGTAATATTTAAAATCGCACTGATATGAGGTCTGAAATCTACTATACTTTCCAGCTGGAATGAACTAATCTCTGCGACAACTTTAGATTCTTCTCCAGTATCTAAAGCAACAGATGTATAAGGTATTCCAATATTTCCAACTACAAATACCGACTCATAATAATCGCGGAAGATTTTTCCAACCAATGCTGTAGTTGTGGTCTTTCCGTTTGTTCCAGTTATAGCAAAGACTTCACCCTTTGACATCTGGTAAGCTAGTTCGATCTCGCCCCAGACAGGGATAGAAGCCTCAAACAAAGGCTTCAGAAAAGGCGCATCCATAGGAACACCAGGGCTGATAACAGCCCTCTTAATATCTGATAAGATTTCCCTGTCCAATTTTCGGGACAAGCACTCTACATCTTTAATTTCCGGATTAGCTTTCTTTAACCCGGAAAAATCATAGTCTTCTCTACTATCATAAATAACAGGAACTTCTCCAGCTTTAAGAAGAAGTTTCGCTGCTGAAACCCCGCTTTTTCCTGCTCCGATTACTAAATATTTCTCTGATGACATTTCTACGCCTGATTTCTATCTTAAATACCTACTGCTGCTATTACGCAGAGCATAACTGTAATTACTGTAAATGTAACTGCAACCTTTGTCTCACTCCATCCACCGAGTTCATAGTGATGATGAATAGGAGCCATTCTAAATACTCTCTTTCCACCTGTAGCTTTGAAATAGAGAACCTGAATGATTACAGATACTACTTCGAGCAAATAAATAAAACCAACAATAATAATATAAAGTGGCATGTTCATAAGATATGCCATACCGGCTACAAATCCTCCGAGTGCAAGAGATCCTGTATCACCCATGAAAATCTGTGCCGGATAACAGTTAGATAACAGGAATGCGAGTAGCGCACCTATCATAGCCATACCAGCTGCAGGAGATCCCTTTCCGAGGATAACTGAAGCAAAAGTAAAGAATACTGCAACCGGAATTGTCACAGAAGTTGCGAGTCCATCCAATCCATCTGTAAAGTTTGTACCATTTACTGTACCGATAACAGCAAAATACATAAGAAGGATTGCAATCCATCCTATATCAATCATCTCTCCGCCTGTAAATGGAATACGAAGCTCTAAAGAGATATGATTTCTCTTTACGATTACAAAGTAAAAAATAGTTGTAAACACAACCTGAAGCAGAAATTTCTGCCATGCAATAAGTCCATCCGGATTCTTCTTTATTACTTTTAAATAGTCATCCAGAAATCCGATAAATCCAAATCCAACTGTAAGAACTACAACCGGAAGTACACCAGGTTCACGTCCTATAAACAGGCAAATTCCGATTACAAAAGCCAAAATGATAGCGATACCACCCATAGTAGGTGTACCATTTTTTACCTGATGAGAAGCGAGCTCCTCTCTTTCTGTCTGGTCCATCTTCTTCTTTGTAAGAAACGGAACCAGAAATCTAAGAATGATTATTCCTGAAAAAAATGAAATTAAAAGCGGTGTTATAAACTGCATTATCATACTTCTTTCTATTCTAAATTAAAAACCAACCCGTTTAATATAAACTTATAGATATTGTATTTCAAGTTGTGCAAAATCTAATTACTGCTGAGCAGGTGCACTAGGCTGAATATTCATGTATGGCATAATCTGTGTCATGATATCTTTAAAGATCTGTTTAGCTATCAAATCATGATACTGATCCGCACTGTTTACTGTATCGACAGTAACAAAAACCATAACCTGAGGATTATCTACAGGAGCAAAGCCTTCAAATGAAAGGACATAGTTGTTCTCAGATCTAGGAAGTTTCTCGGCTGTACCGGTCTTTCCTCCGACATCATATCCTTCTACTGCAGCGGTCTGTCCTGTTCCTTCGGTAACTACAGAACGCAGATACTCACGGATAGTCTTGCTGGTTTCAGCTGAAACTGTCTGCTTCATAACTACAGGATTAGTCTTCTCTACTACATTTCCATCATTATCGAGAACCTGTGTTACCAGATGTGGCTTAAAAAGTTTTCCACCGTTTATAATCGAGCAAAAAGCTGATGCCATCTGAATTCTGGTTACATTAAAGTTCTGTCCAAAGGCATTAGTTGCGATATTTACGTCTTTTTTTAATAAATCTTCTGTATAGAGAAGAGATGATGTATTCGCTTCACCGGGTAAATCTATTCCTGTCTTCTGTCCATAGCCAAAGAGGCTCTGATACTCAGAAAAAGTCTTTGAACCGATCTGCATACCCATATGCATAAGCGCTACGTTACATGAATCTCGAAGAGCCCCTCTTATGTCTTCTGCGCCGTGACCTTTTGTTTCCCAACAGTGAATGTCGTGTGAACCGATCTGAAGATGACCTTCGCAGTTATACACTTCATCGCCATGTAGCTTTCCACTGTCTAATCCGGCAGCTACTGTCATAGGTTTAAAAGTAGAACCCGGTTCATATGTGCTGGTTACAATCTTACTGTTCCAGAGACTGTTCAGGAAAGCAGATTTCTGCTCACTAGACATGTTTTTCTGCTCTTCTTCAGTATAGAAAGCACTCAGATCTCTAGGATTATTTAAATCAAAGCTGGGATAATCCGCCAGAGCGAGAATCGCACCATTATTAGGATTCATAACTATTACTGAAGTAGAAAGCGAACCCGTCTTATGTGTTTCGTCCAATCGGGCATTGTTTTCTTTCAAAATAGCTTCTTCAACGATCTTCTGGATATTATGATCCAGAGAAGTCTTTATAGAATTACCACTCTTCGCATCTACTACTGTTCCTTTGACAGAGCTCTGACCATTTACAAATCCATATGATCTGCCGTTTACGCCATTAAGTTCATCATTATAGTAAAGCTCGAGACCAGTCAGACCTTTGTTTCCAGAAGCCGTAAATCCGATTACAGAGGCCGCCAGAGAGCCATAAGGATACTGACGTACGTATTCTTTCTCAGTCCAGATTCCTACAACTTCGTTTCCCTTTTTTTCATCTTTCTTTCTCTTAGTAACCGCCTTATCAAAGGCAGCCTTCTCGTCGTAGGAAACTTTTTTCGCCAGAATCTGATAACGTGAGTCTTTGTTCTCCTTTAACTTCTTATCAAAGTCCTTCATATCGACTTCAGGAAAAGACTCGTGCACGACCTTTCGTGTACTCTTCTTCAGTTTTGGATATTTATTTAACTCCTTACAATCGAGAACGATATTATAAACATCGATTGAAGAAGCCAGAGCAGTTCCCTGTGAATCCAGAATGTTTCCTCTCTGATATGGGATAACCTTGCTGGAGTATTCCTGCTGTTCCAAAACTATTTTTTCATATTTAGCTCCACTCTTTACCTGGATGTAAATAATACGTCCTATCAAGAGTGCAAAAAAGACACAGGTCAGACCAAACACTACTGCTAATCTGCCCTGCATCCTAATCGTAAATCTATTCTCTTTCTTTCGTCTATCTTTAGCCAAAACACTGCTCCATTTATGGTATATCTTTGTACTGACTCATAAAGTCATCGTCATCTATATTATAATACACTATATGGTCAGGTGTTGCATAGTTCATTCCCAATCTATTTACTGCTGCGTCCTTTACATTGTCGAGATTGGCTTCAGCATTAATACGGTTTGTCATAGACATATTCTGTGCTTTAAGGTCAGAAATCTCGCCCTCGAGAGAAGCGATAGATCTGTTTGACTCCTGAATAGATGTCTGCATATATACATAGCTTCCAAAGAAAGCGATAGCGAACACGAGGAAGGCGCCAAAAAAGATAGCATTGAGCTTGTTTCTACGCATCAAAGCCTTTCTCTTTCTGTTCTGTCTTCTCTTCTGAATTTCTCTACGTCTCTTCTGCTCTCTACGACGTTCTTCTAGGCTTGGAAGAGGTTCATTAATTGTACGGACGGTATTACCTTCCTCAAAATAAAATCTCTGTACATTAGCCATATCTATATCTCCTCACTACTATCTAGGAGTTCTTCTCTCAAAAACACGAAGCTTTGCGCTCTTGGATCTCGAATTCTCTTCTAGTTCTTTCTCTGTCGGTAAAACGGGTTTTCTAGTTACTACTTTCCCCTTTGATTTCTTACCACATACGCAAACCGGAAATTCTTTCGGGCAGGTACATGGATCTTCATTTCTGCGGAAATCATTTTTTACTATTCTGTCCTCTAATGAGTGGAAAGTTATGATGCAGAATCTTCCATCGTCATTCAGGATATCTATCATTCCATCTAAGCTTTCCTCTAATACGGTAAGCTCTCTGTTTAATTTAATACGAACAGCCTGGTAAGTTCTCTTACAAGGATTACCACCTGTTCTTCTAGCTTTCATAGGGATTGAAGAAACGATAGCCTGATTTAAATCCCCTGTTGTCTCAAACGGTTTCTTCTCTCTCATCTCTACGATAGTTCTGGCAATCTTTCTGGCGAATTTCTCTTCACCATAATCACGAATCATTTCGTAGAGGTCAGTCTCAGAAGACTGGTTCAAAATATCAGCTGCAGTCGTCGGACTGGTCTGATCCATTCTCATATCCAGAGGTTCATCTTCTCTCATATACGAGAAACCTCTCTCCGGATTATCAAGCTGGAAAGAACTAACTCCCAAATCGAGGAGGATTCCATCCACCTTGTAGATTCCTAATTCCTGGAGTTTTTCTACCATATTTTCATAATTGCTATGAATGAAGGTAACCTTGTCCAGATAATCATTTAAACGTTTCTCACAAGCAGCCAGCGCATCTAAATCCTGGTCAATACAGATAAGACGACCATTCTCTCCCAATCTCTTTGCAATTTCCAGAGAATGTCCTCCACCGCCTGCTGTTCCATCGACGTAGATGCCATCAGGTTTGATATTCAAATTTTCAATAGTTTCAGTAAGCATTACTGAATAATGTTTAAACTCCATAATCATTCACCTTAAAAAATTAGATACCAACACCAAGTTCAGCCATGTGCTCTGCAATCTCGTCCATATCGTCATCATCAAAATCGATGTTGTTCTCCCACTTATCTTTGTCCCAAACCTCTACTCTGTCCAGAACTCCGACCAGAACTACTTCTTTCTGTAATCCTGCGAACTCTCGAAGAAGAGAAGGAATGAGGATTCGTCCCTGCTTATCGATATCCATCTGTGATGCTCCAGCAAAGAAGAATCGTGAGAACTTACGTGCATCTTTAGTAGTTAGTGGTACTTCGCGGAATTTCTTTTCGATATTCTGCCATTCGTCGTTAGTGTAGATAAAGAGGCATCCGTCGAGGCCTTTAGTGATTACAAATGATTCGCCAAGCTGGTCACGCAATTTAGATGGAATGATAAGGCGGCCTTTAGCATCTATAGAATGATTAAATTCTCCCATAAACATATGGCACGTCCTCCTTTCCTAATCTAAAAAACCGGCTTTTAAGTAAAAACTGTGGATAACTCATGTTTTTCGTGATTTTATCAACCACGTTTTCAACTTATCCACCACTTTCTACCACTTGCCACCACTAACAACCACTTGTACGACTATTTTAGACCGAATTTGAGTATTTTTCAAGCCCTAAAGCCCATAAAATCAAGGTTTTTCGTGGTGGTAGATAGGTGGAGGGAAATCCCACATTTCGCCCCACACTATATCTAGTGGTGGTGGCGCATCCCATAACAAGATAATGTAAAATGCAGCTATTCAAAGGCATTTCTAAAACTTAAATAAATTTTTTTCATAAAAAAGACGCCCTCTTTGGAAACTAATCCAACGATTAGTTTCCAAAGAGGACGTCTATATATACGTCTTAAATATTATTTAGTTTTATCCAGTTTCTTCTGACGAACGATCACAGCAACATATATCAAAACACTGCAGATAACTATCAAAGCAGCCAAAGCCTTTGATACCGGTATATGTGTTTCCCACAGGATAAGCTGATCTGTACGCAAGCCTTCTATAAAGAATCTACCCAGTGCATAAAGGAATAGATATCTCAAAAGTTGCTCTCCATCGAACTTCGTCCTGTTTCTAAGCAACATCAGAACTGCAAACACCACTATGCACCACATTGACTCATAGAGGAATGTCGGATGCACGCTGATAAAAGTCGTATGCTTTATCACTTCTGTATGCTTCAACATCTCCTGCGTCACATCATCCATGGACCTGACCTGATTGAGAGGTATCTGCATCGCAAAGAGATTATCTGTATACTTTCCGAAAGCTTCACGATTAAAAAAATTGCCCCATCTGCCTATGGCCTGTCCGAGCGGAAGCCCGAGGATGCACACATCAGCTACTTTGAGGAAGCTAATCTGCTTTACCTTGCACACGATGAGAGCCGTGATTATACCAGCTATGACACCGCCATAGATAGCGAGACCGCCCTCTCTGATGTTAAATATACTGAGCAAATCCTCTCTGTATAAATTCCAGGAAAAGATCACATAATACATTCTGGCGCCTATGATACCAAAGATAAGTGAGAAAATAATCACATCCAGTATGTTATCCTCATTCATCTCACGACGCTTGGCCTCTCTCATAATCACAAATGATCCGAGAAGCATCCCCAGCGCGATCACGATACCATAGAAAGCAATATTAAGATTTAGAATCCGAACATTTCTGCCAACCGAATTTAGTGTCAGATGTAAATTCGGAAAAATAATTGTGTCATTCATAATATGTCCTTTGAAACTATTTATCTGACAAGCCCTTTAACAGGAGCATCGCATCACCAAAACTAAAGAATCTGTATTTTTCACGAACAGCTTCTTCATACGCCTTCAGAACATGCTCTCTTCCTGCCAATGCAGAAACCAGCATAATAAGTGTAGACTTAGGCAGATGGAAGTTTGTAATAAGCCCATCTATAACCTTCCACTTGTATCCTGGATAGATAAAAATCTGTGTCCAACCACTGGCTGCCTTCATACGTCCATTTTCATCCGCAACAGTTTCTACTGTACGTGTGCTGGTAGTTCCCACAGTAATAACTCTATGTCCATTATCATGAGCACGATTAATCTTCTCAGCAGCTTCTTCTGTAACCTGGTAGAATTCACTGTGCATTTCATGCTCAAAGACATTGTCTTCCTTTACAGGTCTGAATGTTCCGAGACCAACATGAAGAGTTACCTCTGCGATATCTACGCCTTTGTCACGAACTTTCTGAAGAAGTTCTTTTGTAAAATGAAGACCTGCAGTAGGAGCTGCAGCTGAACCGTCATATTTTGCATAAACTGTATTATAACGGTCTCTTTCCTTTAACTGATGATGAATATAAGGTGGGATAGGCATCTCACCGAGCTTATCCAATATTTCTTCAAATATACCATCGAAATAGAATCTGATGATTCTGTTTCCATCAGGAAGTACTTCCATGACTTCTGCTTTTAAAAGTCCTTCACCAAACTCGAGGCGATCTCCAACCCTGCATTTCTTTCCAGGTTTAACGAGTGTTTCCCAGTCTGTATCTGACTTTCTGTTTAATAGAAGAACTTCTACTTTTCCGCCAGTTCCCTCTCTCGCTCCAAGCAAACGGGCAGGTATAACTTTTGTATTGTTGATGACCAGACAGTCACCCTCCTCGAGATAATCGAGGAGGTCATAAAAATGTCTATGCCAATACTCACCGGTCTCTCTGTCGAGAACCATCATTCTAGAATCGGATCTTTTTTCCAGCGGATCCTGTGCTATAAGTTCTTCCGGAAGGTAATAATCGTAATCCGAAAGAAGCATTACTTTTTCATTACTCTGTTCCATTATTTTCTAAGTTCAACTCCAATATTCTTCAGACCACTCATGATTGCATCCAAAGCTGAATTTACGTCTGCATCTTCGAGGTTTCTGTCTTTAGCTCTGAACTTTAATGAGTAAGCCATTGATTTAAATCCTTCTTCAATCTGGTCTCCTTCATAGAGATCGAACAGCTTGAACTCTTCCATATATTCTCCACCGTTCTTCTTGAAGATATCTTCAATATTCTGTGCCAAAACATCTTTTGGTACCACGAGAGCGATATCTCTATTTGAAGCAGGATAATTATTAATTCCGACAAACTTCTTATCAAAGTTTGCATTTTCATATACATAAGGCATATCAATATCAGCTACATATACTCTGCCGCCGATCTTATAGTTCTTAAGAACAAGCGGATGTACCTCACCGATAAATCCGATAACCTGTCCTTTGAACACGATATTTGCCTGTCTACCCGGATGAAGGAAAGGCTTACCAGCGTTAGGATCGTAAGTAACGCCCTCATTCATACCAACTTTTTTCAAAATCTCTTCAACAGAACCCTTCATACTATAGAAATCGCCTTCACCGTAGAATCCAAGTGTAAGCTGCTTTCTCTCATCTGGAAGCTCTGTAAGAGGAAGTGATTTAGCAAGATATACATTTCCTACTTCATACAGATATGCTTCCGGGTTTCTTCTGTTGTAGTTTGTAGAAAGAGATGTAAGCATTCCGTTTAATGATACAGTTCTCATGATACTGTAATCTTCACCGAGAGGGTTTGAAATCTCGATTGCATTACGAAGTGCATCACCTTCTTTGATAAGGAGCTTATCAAATACTTTCTTGCTTTCGAATGAATATGTCATAGCCTGTGAGAAACCACAGTACTCTGCTGTCTCACGGCAAATCTTGTCAATGCTGCCTTCATAGCTAAGCTTACCTGCTGTAGCCTCACCGCTAGGAAGTGTAGTAGGAATCTTGTCATATCCATAGAATCTAGCTACTTCCTCAGCAATATCTGCATAAGAAAGCAGATCCTGTCTCCATGATGGAATGATAAGTTCATTCTTCTCTTTGTCATATCCTAAATCGATAGCTGTAAGATATGAAAGCTGTGTATCAGCATCAATATCTGTACCGAGAAGCATGTTGTATCTTTCAGGTTCAAATGGAAGTCTTCTGTCTTCCATCTTTTTTCCATAAACATCTACTACTCCGCCTACGACTGTACCGGCGCCGATTTCTTCTGCGAGAGCGCATGCACGGTTGATAGCGAGTATAGCATTGTTAGGGTCGAGACCTTTTTCAAAAATTCCAGACGCATCTGTACGATGTCCAAGTTTCTTTGACGCAAGTCTGATTGATGTTCCATCAAAACAAGCTGATTCAAACAGAATCATATCTGCATCTTCAGTAACCATAGTATTTTCACCACCCATGATACCTGCGATGCCCAGATGCTTAACTTTATCATTGATCATAATGATGCTTGAATCGAGTTCTCTTTCCTGACCATCAAGTGTCACGAATTTTTCTCCATCTTTTGCAACGTCTACGATAATCTCATTACCTTCGATAGTTGAAAGATTATAAGCATGCATTGGCTGACCATACTCGAGCATTACGTAGTTTGTAATATCTACGAGGTTATTGATAGGTCTGATGCCCTGTGAACGAAGTCTGTTCTGCATCCACTTTGGTGATGGTTCGATATGAACGTTCTTCAGAGCGCGTGCAGTATATCTAGGACACAAATCAGCATCCTTTACAGTAACTTTGATGAGGTCGTTTACATCTTCATCATTTCCTGTTTCCGGAACTACAGGAGGCACAAACTTAAGACCAAAAGTAGCAGCTGCTTCTCTGGCCAGTCCTAATACAGAGTAACAATCTACTCTGTTTGATGTAATTTCATATTCAATAGCACAATCACGAAGACCGAGAAGCTCAGGTACATCAGCCCCAACTTCTGTATCTTCCGGAAGGATATACAAACCATATTCAGGTGCATCCGGGAAGAAGTTCCTATCAGAACCAAGTTCTTCGATAGAACACATCATACCGTATGATGGAACGCCACGAAGCTTGCCAGCATTAATCTTTACTCCACCAGGGACCTTCTCTCCATCATGTCCGCCTGCTACTCTTCCGCCTGAAAGAACTACAGGGACTTTTACTCCTTCTGCAACATTTGGAGCACCTGTAACAATCTGAACTTTTTCAGATCCGATATTTACCTGACAGATTACAAGCTTGTCAGCATCCGGATGCTTTTCAATAGTCTCTACCTGACCTACTACGATTTTGTCGAGATCACTATCAAACTCTTCATAGAATTCAACCTTTGATCCAGAAAGTGTCATAGCATCTGTATATTCTTTTGGTGTACAGGAAAGTCCCGGCACCAAGTCTTTTATCCAATTTAATGATGTTCTCAAAACTCTTACTCTCCTTCTAATTAAAACTGATCCAGGAATCTAACGTCATTTTCATACAGAAGACGCATATCATCGATTTCATATTTAAGCAATGTGATTCTTTCCAGACCGATTCCAAAAGCGAAACCAGAGTAAACATTAGGATCGATACCGCTCATCTCAAGTACTCTAGGATGTACCATTCCACATCCGAGGATTTCAATCCAGCCTTCTCCCTTACAGAAGCGGCATCCCTTGCCACCACACTTAAAGCAAGAAACATCCATCTCTGCAGATGGCTCAGTAAATGGGAAATGATGAGGACGGAATTTAACCTTTGTATCTTTGCCGAGGAATTCCTTTGCAAATGTTTCGAGAGTTCCCTTAAGGTCAGCAAATGTAACATTCTTATCAATTACCATTCCTTCGATCTGGTGGAATGATGGTGAATGTGTTGCATCTACTTCATCTGAACGGAATACTCTACCAGGAGCGATCATACGGATAGGAAGCTTTCCCTTTTCCATCTGTCTAACCTGTACAGGAGATGTCTGTGTTCTAAGCAAAATATCTTTTGTAATATAGAAAGTATCCTGCTCATCTTTTGCTGGATGATTAGCAGGAATATTTAATGCTTCAAAGTTATAGTAATCCTTTTCAATTTCAGGACCATCTACTACTTCATAACCCATACCTGTAAAGATTCTCTCTACTTCTTCGAGAACCTTAAAGTTAGGATGAGCATTTCCTAATCTATTTGATTTTGCAGGAAGAGTTACATCAATCTTCTCTGCCTTAAGTTTTGCATTCAAAGCTGCTTCTTCCAGGCTGTCTTTTGCCTGTGTAAGCTTTTCTTCAATAGCATCCCTAACTTCGTTAACCATCTTACCGACATTAGGTCTTTCTTCAGGTGAAACGTCCTTCATAGAACGAAGAATGTCTTTAAGCTCACCTTTTTTTCCAAGGATAGAAACTCTAATGTCATTAAGAGCATCGAGATTCTTTGCCTCTTCAATCTGACCTAAAGCTTTGGCTTTGATCTGTTCTAATTCGTCTTTCATCATCTCTTAAAATCTCTCCTATATTTCTATTTAAAGCGAATTATCGCTTATAAAATCAAACACTTTTTCAAGATTAGCACAGTAGAAAAGAAGAATCAAGGATTGAAACTTAATATAGGAAGATACTATAATGAATTCAAGGGCAAAATAACTACTGAAAGGGGATATTGTATATGGAAGAGAAAAGACGTTTTAACCGCCTTAACATCTCTGTCGAAATTGAGACAGAACGTATTGATCAGGAAGATATGACTACAGTACGTTATCTGAAAGTTAAAACAGTAGATCTTTCTAAAGGGGGAATCGGTTTCGAATCAGACTATGACTTCGCAATCGGAGCTACCTTCACAGCTTACATTACCATATGGACTGGAGAGAAACTTCAAACCATCTTTAAAGTCGTTCGTAAAAACGAAACTGAAAACGGTACTAAACGATACGGATGCATCTTTGTCGGCATGCAGGAATCTGATGCATTAAAGATACAGATATATGAGATGCTTGAAAATAAGAAACATAAATAGATAGATTGAAGTGATTCTATAATTTATAGTTTTACATTTAATAACGCCAAGCAATGGTGAGAGCTTGCGGTGATTCTATAATTCATAATTTTGCATTTAATAGCGCCAATCAGCGGTTACAACTTAGTTTTTGTTTCTGAAAACGAAACAAAAACCAAGTTGCACCGGCTTGGCGCTTATTATTTTGCTTAAATATATAAATTATAGAGTCACAAGTTCTCTACTGGCCCCGCGAGAACTCCCCCCTTTCCTCAAAAAAGCATGTGAAATCACATTATTTCTTATCCTCACATGCTTCTCTTTCTCCCCAGTCATGTGAAACTCAACTTTTCACAACTTTCACATGCTTCCCAAAGCACCCATTTCATGTGACTCCCATCATTTTCAAGCTTTCACATCAAAACGCTTCCCTCCAAATCATGTGTCCTCCGCCCAAATCTCCATCTCACATGAAATCCCCCTTTAATCTTTCATGTGAAATAGCAAGTTATTTTCCTTTCACATGAATCAGTCCTCTCAAATATCATGTGACATCCTTCCTAAATCGCCTTTCACATGATTCACCCTCAAAATCCATCATGTGAAACACCCAAAATCTAACGACTCACATAACAACTAGCCTTCTACCATCAAATCTCTCTCAAGCCCCAAATCATGTGAACCTCAATAAAATTCAAGAATCACATAACCTAGATTTTCAAAATCATGTGAAATCAACAAAATTCTTTCCTCCACATGCACCTCAAAATTGCCATTTCATGTGAACCTCTTCAATTACAAACTTTCACATGCTTCCCAAAACACCCATTTCATGTGAATCTCTTTATTTCTCTCCCTTCACATGCACTTTCCAAACCCCATTTCATGTGAACCCCTTCATTTTCTTGCTTTCACATCAAAACAATCCCCTCCAAATCATGTGTCCTCCGCCCAAATCTCCATCTCACATGAAATCCCCCTTTAATCTTTCATGTGAAATAGCAAGTTATTTTCCTTTCACATGAATCAGTCCTCTCAAATATCATGTGACATCCTTCCTAAATCGCCTTTCACATGATTCACCCTCAAAATCCATCATGTGAATCACCCCAAATCTAACAAATCACATAACTCCCCTTCCCCCAGCAAAACTCTCTCAACCCCCAAATCATGTGAACCACCTCAAATCTTACAAATCACACCCCACGCACCGGCCCTTGCATAAGCCATATTTAGATTAATCAAGTGCGGCTGGCGCCGCAGGGGTATCCTATATGTTTGCTTGATTACCCAAATGCACCTAAGAAATAATCCTGTCAAGGATGGCGCAGCCACCGAAGGCTTACGTCCTTGACAGGATTATTTCTAGATGCTTGTAATCAAACAAGCAAACATATATCTTTTTTATTCAATCACAAAATCCAAATTCTCAAACAGATCATGGAGGCAAAGTCCACTCTGTGAGCGAAGCGAGCACTTGCTTTTCTATAAATACGAAAATTTCATTCTAATCTACAATCTTCCGTAGTCTAAGCTTCCTAAGCTTCTGACTTCTCTCACTCCCCAAACTTCTCTTCCAGATACTTGATATAATACTCAGGATTGAATTTCTCTCCTGTGCATTTCTCAAGGACTTCTTCAGCCTTATATCTGCAACCATATCGATGAATATTTTCACGAAGCCACTTCATAATCTCATCATAATGACTGTTCTCAAGTAGTGAATCTACATCTATATCCTTTCTCATCTGGTACATAAACTGCGCAGCAAAAGCCGTACCTAATGCATAAGTTGGGAAATAACCAATCGCACCGTCAGCCCAGTGATCATCCTGAAGAATACCTTCTCTATCACTGGTCACTTTAACACCCAGATACTTCTCATACATCGCATTCCATGTTTCATTCAATGCTTCTGTAGAAATCGTACCATCAAACAAGCCCTTCTCTATCTCATATCTGATAAGAATATGCATAGGATATGTCAGCTCATCTGATTCTGTTCTAACCAGACTAGGTCTCGCAACATTAATTGCTGCAACGAACTCGTCCAATGAAACCTCTCCCAACTGTTCAGGGAAAGTCTCTTTTAATACCGGATAATTTGCCTTCCAGAAGCTTTCAGTTCTAGCCAGATAATTCTCGCATAATCTGGACTGTGACTCATGCATTCCAAAAGAAATATTTGAAAGCAGTGCAGTTCCATCATATTTATCGTCTACATTGTGCGCATACCAGGCATGTCCACATTCATGTACAGTAGAAAGAATAGCTGAAATTGCATTGTTTGGCAGATACTTCGTAGTCGTACGACAATCATTTTCACAAACCCAGTCTGTAAACGGATGCTCAGTCTCTCCTTGGTAACTCCATTCAGGATCAAAGTGGAGATACTTTAAGAGATGTTCCATGAACTTCTTCTGTCCTTCGATGTCATAATCGATATACAGGAAAGAATCATCCGCATTCTGACGCTCTACCACTTTTCTAATCAAAGCCGGTACACTTTCTTTCAGCGCGCCAAAGAAATCATCATATTTAGCTTTGTTCATTCCCGGCTCATAGCTATCGAGCATCTTATCATAAGGATCAGTTTCCGGATCCATATACAGATACATCTGCTTTGTCTTCTCGATAACCTGCTTCAAATAAGGCTCGAAGATAGAATAATCATCTTCCTGTTTTGCCTTTAACCAGTAATTATGTGAAGTAGAAACCAGATTCTGATAGTCAATATAGAAATCCTTTGGAACACGCGCCGCCTCGACGATATCCTTGTATTCCATCTGAATAGACTTCTTTATATCAGGATCAATATCAGCATCCTTTAACTTTGACAGTATCTCAATCATCTCATCATCGGTCGATATTGAAAAAAGTTCCCCTGAAAGGAACGCAGTCCTCTCATCTCTATACTCATTTCCACCAGCCGGAGCCACAGTCATCTTGTCAAAATTAATGATGGATAGTGCCATCATATAAGCTGACTTCTTAAAGGTCCATTCTTCATACTTTTTCAGCATTTCATCAACAGTCATACATAACCTCCCATTCAAGTAATCTTTCATCTTCAAAAATGCATCTGTTTTTTCCAAATCTACAGATACACTTTTTAAATTAAACCATTTAGTTTAAAATATCAATTACTATGAACAATCAAAGAGAAAATGAATTAAAACGTTATATCGAATTATCAAACCGTTCCTATCACGAGAACCGTTATGTATTTACAGATTTTTTGACTGAAGACCAACTTGCAAATCTCCTGGAGCACGAGCGTGAACTCGCGCCTACAGGTCTTCGCTTCTTCCCTCCGGAAAAATACGCCACACACGTTATGGTTGCCTTTGGAAGTATCGAAAACCTAGGATATGAAGAAGAGTTTCCTGTGGATTTGATAGAAGTCGTACCAAAGGCTGAGAAATTTGCTGAAAACCTGAGACATAAAGATTTTCTGGGAGCATTAATGCATCTGGGAATCGAGCGAAGCGCCGTTGGGGATTTATTTGTATCCGGAAAGTCGTGTGTATTCTATTGCAAGAATACATTGACCCGGCTTATTACAGACGAACTCACAAAAGCTCATCACACTCCTGTCATAGCCCGAAAGGTTGAGACCATGCCCGAAGGCTTTGCTCCTACCATGATAAGCGGCGAAGCGACTGTACAGAGTTTACGACTCGATTCTATAATCAGCCGAATCTTTAAGATTTCACGCGAAGAAGCTAAAAAAAGAATCCAGCAGGAAACGGTCGCGATAAACGGACGCTTCCTGCCAGATCCATCGAAAGTGCCAAACGTGGGCGATACACTTACAGTGCGAGGGTTTGGCAAGGCTGAATTCCTGGGTTCCTCAGGTGAAACGAAAAGAGGGCGCCTGAAGATACATTGGAATCTTTATTCATAACTAAAAAATCATATTAAGTGCCTGTTCGTACTCAAGGCGATTCTTTGCTTTCCGAATCGCTTTGAGTGCTTTTTTATCTGTAGTGCACTTATCAATCAGAAATGCCCAGATTTCTTTCATGCGATACACAGCTGTATTCGCATCCTGTATCTCGGCATATCCCCTAAAAATATCATCCAGAAAAGGTTTCAACCTCTCCATCTGCTCTGAATCATATAAATCATATTCTGTATATTTTCCATCTTCCAGTGCATAAATATCTTCCACCAGAAACGGATTTCCTATGAGACCTCTACCGAGCATAACACTCTGAATCTCATAATCAGAATCTCCCATACTCTCCTTCAGTCTCTCGACATCTGAAGCTTTGTAGATATCACCATTATAGGAAAGAGTTAAATCCGTAAGACTATTAATCTCACGGAACAGTTCCATATGAGCAGGATGTTTATAATATTCATTCTGTAATCTCACATGTACACTTAATTCCTTTATCGGGAATTTGTTATATACCTCAATAACCTGGTACATTTCTTCCAAATCATACATTCCGAGTCTGGTCTTTATAGAGATATCATATCCTCTTCTGGCATCAAATATTTTTTCCAGAAAAGCTTCCAAATCATCGACATCCTCCAACATACCAGCGCCTTTGTTTCTGGCGACGACAGTCTTCGATGGACAACCACAATTCAGATTGATTTCCTGATATCCATATGTTTCGTAGATATCCTCCGCCAGGGCGGAAAAAGACTCGGCGTTCTTTGTAAGAATCTGAGGAACCAGGTTTAAACCTGTGTTATTAGCCAGATCTAAATCTCTCCTCTCCGAGCGATACATACCTTTCTTTGGTCGAGGTTCTATAAAAGGTGTATAGAATTTGTCTATTCTTCCCTCTGTAAATCTATTTAGTGCGTTTCGATATACGAAACCGGTGATACCCTCCATGGGTGCTAAATATAATTTCATCTTAATCTCCGTAAAAAGTATTACGGGAGTATTTACATAGATGCAAGATGCGCTGTCTTTCTGGCAATAGCTAATTCCTCATCTGTAGGAATCACATAAACCTTGATCTTTGAATCAGGTGTAGAAATAAGCGCTTCTCCTCTAGCTTTCATATTTGCTTCTTCATCTAACTGAACTCCCAGATATGAAAGTCTATCACAAACCAGCTTACGAACCAAGGCACTATTTTCACCAACTCCAGCTGTAAATGAGATAGAATCCGCTCCTTCGAGGACAGTCACATAAGCTCCAATATATTTAATAATAGAATAAGCATAAGTATTAAGTGCGCGAATCGCGTTGTCATTATTATCGATATAGCCTTCTGAAAGGTCTCTAATATCTGATGAGAGGAAATCACTCAAGCCGAACACACCCGATTTCTTATTAAGTGTATCCATGACTTCTGAGATACTTTTTCCATCACGTTTAGAAATCACATGGATGATTTCCGGATCTATCGAACCACATCTGGTTCCCATTATGATTCCTTCGAGCGGTGTAAATCCCATCGAAGTATCGACTGAATGTCCATTTTTAATAGCACTGATAGAAGCACCATTTCCAAGGTGACAGATAACCTGTCTGGTTTTCTCATAAGGAATTCCCATGATTTCTGCTGTACGTTTAGAAACATACTCATGGCTCATACCATGGAAACCATATCTACGAATCTTATAATCTTCATAGTATTTATAAGGAATACCATACAGATAAGCTTCTTCAGGAAGCTCATGATGAAAAGCTGTATCAAATACACCTACCATCTTTGCATTTGGCATATATTTCTTACATGCATAGATTCCAATCAGATTAACAGGATTATGAATAGGAGCAAGCTCTGAACAATTCTCAATCTCTGCTATTACATCATCTGTAAGAAGTTCTTCATGTGAAAACTTATCTCCACCGTGAACTATTCTATGTCCTACAGCTTCGATTTCAGAAAGGTCTTTGATAACACCTGTTTTTTCATCCATCAAAGTCTCGATGACTTTCTTTACTGCTGCGTCGTGATTTTGGAAATCAATATCACAATCAACCACTTCCCCACCAGCCGGCTGATATTTAAAATGGGCAACTACCTGTCCGATTCGCTCGCAGAGTCCCTTTGCCAATACTGTTTCATTTTCCATTTCTATAAGACGAAACTTTAGAGAGGAACTTCCGCAATTAATAACTAATACTTTCACTTTTTAAACTCCTGTTAAAAAAATATCACAACATTTTGTATTATAACAGATACAAAACGTTGTGTAACCCCTTTGTACAAATTTTGTTACTTATTTGACATTTTCCCTAAAAATATCATCTTACAAGGGTAAAAATGCACAAAGACTACTTACAGTTCCTTATTGTATTCATATAAATACAAAAAGGACTTTTGTATTTTATCACATACAAAAGTCCTTTTCCATAAGTTAGTAAAGTTTATCTTGAGGAGATAATCTTCTCATCTTCTCGTCTTATTTTGCGTTAATTCCCTGTGTTTCAATCAGGAACTTAACGGAAGATGACATCTTGTCTGATGCGCCTGTAAAGGAAGTATATTCCTTTGATGCTGCATCTACGGCTTTAATTCTGTCAGTGAACTCTTTGAGATCTCCTGAGAATGCATTTGATAATTTTGAAATACCTTCTGCATTGAATTTAGCCAAACCATTTGAAAGCTCAAGTGCTCCATTATCGAGCTGAAGTGCTCCACTATCCAGCTTAGCTGAACCGTCTAAGAGTTTACCTGAGTTTGCATCGAGGAGTGAAGCTCCATTATAAAGTGCTGCTACTCCCGGAAGGAGTGTATCTTTGATACTCTTGTTTAAAGTAGCTGCGCCGTTCTTTAAGTCTGTTACACCCTTCTTCAGTGCAGGAAGTGTAGAGCTAATCTGCTTAATAGAAGCTGCCTTTGTCTGGAAAGCTTTATACTTTGCATAATATTCAGTTGCAGCTTTTGTATCACCTGAAGCAGCCTGTAATCCTAGATTGTTCCAATCTGCCTGGAATGAACCTGTAGCTGAAAGCCATGCCTGTCCGTTTGCATTTACAGTACCTTTTGCAGCATCAATATCAGCTGAAGCATCTAATCCCATTCCGGAAAAAGCCTGTGCAAGCTTTGTTGCGTTTGCCTCATAAGCTGATTTGTATGTACCAAACAAAGCAGGATTCTGAACAAGTTCTGAACCATCATGTCCTGTAGCACTGCTCATCATAAGTCCGAGTGCTGCGAGCTTCTGTATGTTATCGCATGTTCCTGCAGGTGCAGCTCCAGAAGCTTCTGCTGTCTTTGCTGTTACAAATGAAGGGAATGCTCCTGATGAAGCTGCGAAAGCTGCCTTGTCGAGGATAGTCATATCACCTTTTGCTGCTTTAGTCTGGATAACCTTCTGAGCTTTGTTCATTCCTTCTATAGAATCAAACAGACTCTTATATGGAGCAGCATTAAGTTTGGCGCCTACTACGTTATAGCTCTGAAGAAGTCCGCTAAGGTTAGCATTATTAAATACACCTGCTTCGAGCTGATTGTAAAGCTGTGCAGTTCCATCAGAAAGCTGCTGTGAACCTGCAGCGAGCGCATTTACACCATTCTGAAGAGTTCCAAGTCCATTCTTTAAATCTGAAACTCCGTTTGTATATGTCTTTAAACCACCTTTAAGTGTAGATGTACCGTCCTTTAATGACTTGGTTCCATTCTTTAACTGCTTTGAACCATTCTCAAGTTTATCTGTGCTGTCCTTAAGAAGCTTCATAGAATCTTCCAGACTGTTTATCTTCTCTGTAGGATCTACATTTGAGAATCCCAGTTCGGATAATACATTTGCGCTCGCCATAGTCATAGTCATACCGAGTTCAAAGTCTGTAGTATCAGCTGTGATTTCAACCTTCTCAGGAAGTTCATTCTTTCCACCTGTGAGAGAATCAAGCTTTGAAGTATCGAGCTTCAGGCTATCTTTCAATCCTGGCAGAGCTGCGCCAACTACAATATTTTTTGTAGAATCAGAGATAACCTGACCATTTGATACAGATACGTTCTTGAACTTATCTGAAGGAAGGATTACTCCTGATACCATAGCGAAAGGAACTGTGATTTCTTCTGCCTTGCCGTTGATATTTACAGTCTGCTTTGCATTGTTCTCGTAATTAAATGTGATAGTTACCTTACCACTTTTTCCTGCGATATCCTTTGCAGAGATTTCTTTGCCGTCAAGCTTGTATGTAACATTTACATTAACAGGAACTTCCTTTGTCGCTTTGCCCTGATAGAAAATATCATTTCCTTCAGCATCCCAAGTAATAGTTCCGTCACTGTTCTTCTTAAACTTCTCATCGCCCTTTACATTTTTAATCTTTGTAAGAGAAGTCTTGTCGACGATTTCATCGTCACCCTGATAGTTTTTAAGCCAGTCACTTACGATTACGTTCTTTACTTCACCAGTTGCGTTTGCCTTTACATAGACAGTTTCAACTTTCTCTGTTTCTTTGTCTTCTGTACCAAAAGATGAAGATGTAAGTGTATTCTTTAATTCTTTCTTATCAATAGTATATTCGTCTTTAGTATCTGTTACCTTTGCACTGGATGTTCCGCAGGCAACTGTTGAAAGACCGAGCATAGCTGCACATACGACTGCAGCTCCTTTTTTCCAAACAATCTTATGATTCTGATTCATAATATCTCCTTTCAAGCATTTGAATGCTCTCTATCCCACTTTCTTCTTCTCTCTGCATCATGCTCTCTGGCAGCTTCCATACCCAAAGTAGTTCTTATAATAATAGGATCTAAAAGCATGTACATAGATGGAAGAACTAACAGTACTACTACCATTGAAATCAAAGCACCTCTAGCCATCAGGTTACAAAGTGAAGAAATCAAATCGATGGAAGAAACCATACCTACACCGAAAGTAGCTGAGAAGAATGACAGCGCACTTACAATGATGGACTTCATGCTAGTTGACAATGCAATCTGTGTAGACTGTGTTCTGGTATTTCCACTGTTTCTCTCTCTCAGATAACGAGTTGTCATAAGGATTGCATAATCTACTGTAGATCCGAGCTGGATAGTTCCGATTACAATAGATGCGATAAACGGCAACTGTGTTCCTGTGTAGCAAGGAATACCCATATTAATAAAGATAGCGAACTCGATAACCGCTACCAATATGAATGGTAAAGCGAGTGATTTAAGTACTAATGCAATGATTACAAATACGAGCGCGATAGAAACCCAGTTTACAACCTGGAAGTCACGATTTGTAATAGTGATAAGATCCTTTGTACCAGGAGCTTCACCTACTACCATCGCATTCTTATCATAGCTCTTTACGATGCTGTTAACCTTTGTAATCTGGTTATTTACTTCATCACTGGCTACTTTGTAATTTGAAGTAATCAGCGTTAGTTTATAGTTATCATCTTCAAGCTTGCTCTTAATCTTGTCTGGAATCATAGATTCCGGAACTGTAGGTCCCATTACAGAATTCAAACCTAATACTGTATCGATTCCCTTCAGATCCTTAATAGATGAATACATATTAGTCATATCCTTTGCTGAAAGGGATGCATCTGTAAGCACCATATATGTAGTATTTGATTCGAAGTTATCGTTCAGCTTCTCTGCAGCCTGTGTAGATGGCAGAGATTTTGGTAATGTACCAGCCAGATCATAGTAAACATTTGTATGAGCCTGACCGTAAATAGCTGGAGGAAGCAGACACAAGAAGATAAGACCAAATACCCAATATCTCTTTGCTATTATCTTTGGAAGTCTGTTGAACTCCTTCATAAGTGGTGTATGCTTTGTCTTCTCAATAGCATTGTCAAATACTAGAATCATTGCAGGAAGTAAAGTTACACAACTTATGATTCCGAATACAACACCCTTTGCCATAACGAGACCGAGATCAAGTCCGATTCTAAAGCTCATAAAGCACAGTGCGATAAATCCCGCTACTGTTGTAATAGAAGAACCAAGTACTGATGAGAATGTAGATACGATGGCATTTGCCATAGCCTCGTTCTTGTCACCCGGTGTCTTCTGCAACTCTTCCTGGAAGCTATGCCACAGGAAAATAGAGTAATCCATCGTAACACCCAACTGAAGTACCGCTGCGATAGACTGAGTAATAAATGATATCTCACCTAAGAACAAGTTTGTTCCCATGTTATATACGATTGCCATTCCGATACTAGCGAGGAAAAAGAATGGTATTAGGAAAGAATCCATCGTTAATGAAAGCACGATTACAGCTAGTAATACGGCAATACCTACATAGATAGGTGTTTCTTTTTCCGCAAGGTTCTTTGTATCTGTAACAACACCTGACATACCGGCCAGGAAGCATTCCTTGCTGGAAACCTTTCGGATTTCCTCGATGGCATCCATAGTACCTTCTGATGATGTCGTATCATCAAAGATTACAAACATCATTGTTGTGTCGCCATTCTGGAATTTAGCTTTTACATCATCCGGTATCATTTCCTGTGGAACTGTAATATCGACCAGACTGTCATACCACAGAACATCCGCAACATGATCTACCTTTTCAATCTTCTGCTTTAACTTCACAGAATCTTTGTCATCCATACCCTCTACTACGAGCATTGAGTATGCGCCAGTTCCGAATTCATCCTTCAGAATATCCTGACCTTTCATAGTCTCAATTTCCTTAGGAAGGTAAGTAAGGATATCGTAATTAATTCTAGTCTTCAAATATCCGATACCTGATGGAATGAGAAGTACCAATCCGATCAGAAGGATTAGAAAACGGAATTTGACTACGCCTTTTGCAAATCCTTTCATATTAATGTCTCCTTTTCTTGAGTTACAGTTTCAAATGTAAGTATCAAAAATGACTACTATTCATTTTTAACCAACTACAAGTATAGCCCAAAATGACCAACGGTCAATATCTTCAAAGTCAACAATATACAAATCGATAAAATTGTATAAAAAATGACCATTATTCATTTTTGTGCTATAATGTGGGTAATTTAAGAAAGGATGTATAAATCCATGAGCAAAGTACAGAGTAATAAACAGAAAAAAAATGATTCTTTGCTAAACACCGCCTTCGACCTCTTTACAGAGAAAGGCTTAAACAAAACTACTATTTCAGATATTGTAGAAAAAGCTGGTGTGGCCAAGGGAACTTTTTACCTTTACTTTAAAGATAAATATGACTTGAGAAATAAGCTGATTTCAAATAAATCCAGTCAGCTTTTTATAGATGCATATAATGCGCTCTCACTTACAAATCCGGATTGTTCCTTTGAAGAAGGACTCCTCTTTATAGTAGAGCACATTCTAAATGCTTTAAATTCAAACAAGGCCTTGCTCGCTTTTTTGCACAAGGACCTAAGCTGGGGCGTCTTCAAAAGAGCCTTTGAAGATACACCTGTCGTAGACGAAGACAACTTCGCTACTTTTTACAAAAAAATGCTTGATAAATCCGAAATCAAATTCAAAGATCCGGAAATCATGCTCTTCTTAATCGTAGAATTAGTCGGCTCTGCAGGCTACAGCTCCATCATGTTCTCAGACCCATGTAATCTGGAAGAACTAAAGCCTTACCTCAGAGACACGATTCATTCAATATTAATAGCTCATACAGTTTAAAACTATTCTCTCTCACTAGAGCCATCCTGATAATCTATCCTGATACCAGGCTGTACGTTTTTAAGAGTCACACAGAATTTGACACCCCGGCCTCCATCCTCCACAGAGTAGGCCTCCATCATAATTTCCTTTGCTATGAGATTATCTCCGTCAAATCTAGGTGTAACACGATACAGTACATGATTATCCGGATGGCTATCTATATATTTCGCCACTTTTAATTCATACGGAAGCATCAGTTCATTGTTCAAATATCTGGTTCCGGTTATGAGATTCCTCTCATTCGCATTCTCACCCGCCAGACAATACGCTATCAGATGACATCTGTTATACAGATAGTTTCCCTCGACGATTCCGGGATACTTCACAGTGTGCCATCCCGAAGGTCTCACCATACCGATTTCACCTCTTGGTTCAGTCGGCATAATATCTTTCCCGATACATGCACTGGCTACTCCACATCTTCCTAATCCATCCAGCTCAGAATATTTCTCGTAAGATGTAGTAGTCATATCTCCTTCGGAAAAAAACGGCTCATTTCCATTTTCTACCTTTACATATTTACTAACATCTTCGGTTACTGCAGTTCTATCTGAATTCTGGTCATTGTACTCATACCCTGTCACGGCCGAGATAGCTACGAGAACAAACACCGCAGCAGAAATAAATGTGTTCTTTGTTTTTCTATATCTTCTATTTGTTTTGTATCTGCTCATTAATCAAAGCTATCCTTTATGCGAAATTTAGTAAACATTATATCACTTTGTGTGCACGCACACACCCTAGATTCTCGAACAAAACACAGAATCAAAGTCCACTCTGTGAGCACAGCGAACACTTGCTTTACTGCTTGAATACGGAAGTCAATCTAAAAACTCCAAATCTTCCGTATTTCAACCTCACCTCACTAACTTGTCTGCTCCGCATACTACGGAAAATCCAGCTCAAACCTTCTATTTTCCGTAGATCATAGTTTCATCACTTCTTTAAATCATGTGAAACTAATCATCTTCCCTATTTCACATGAGCATTTCTAAGCACCAATCATGTGAAGTTCCTCATTTCAATCTCTTCACATGACACTTTGAAACCTCCATTCATGTGAACCTCTTCATTTCAATCTCTTCACATGATACTTTCAATCTCCAAATCATGTGGCCTTACGCCAAATCGCCATTTCACATGAACTCGCTTTAAAATCTATCATGTGAAATAGCAAGTCAAGCACCTCTCACATGAATCACTCTTCAAAAATGTCATGTGATTTTCCAAAAACTGTACGAATCACATGAATCACCCTTCAAAAGCATCATGTGAACCCCACCAAACATATCTAGTCACATGCCACCCAATATAAAAGTCATGTGAATCAAGAAGTTGTTGAGCTTTCACATGACTTCACACGCCCCGCCTCTACTATAGCCAACTTAAATCAATCAAGTGCGGCTACGCCGCAAAGGAATCCTATTATGTTTGCTTAATCACAGCTTTTCATCAAAAAAGCAGCCTGTCAAGGATGGCGAAGCCACCGAAGGCTACGTCCTTGACTGGCTGCTTTCTTTGATGAATATAATCAGCCAAGCAAACATATATCTCATTTTGTGCGCATGCACTCAAACTAGAATCTTGCCTAAAGCCATCGGGAACCAAGTCCACTCTGTAAGCACAGCGAACACTTGCTTTACTGCTTGACTACGGAAGTCAATCTAAAAACTCCAAATCTTCCGTATTTCAACCTCACCTCACTAACTTGTCAGCTCCGCAGTGTATTGGGAAATCCTCTATATCAAACTCTTTCCCTATACCAAACCGGCTAATTCAAGCATGTTCGCTCCGCAAACTACGAAATATTCCACTTAAATCGTCAATTTTTCGTAGATTCCACTCTCCCGCCAATCCAAATCATGTGTCCTTACTCCAAATCGACATCTCACATGAACTAGCTTTAAAATCTTTCATGTGAAAGAGCAAGTTAAAGACCTCTCACATGAATCACTCTTCAAAAATGTCATGTGATTTTCCAAAAACTGTACGAATCACATGAATCACCCTTCTAAAGCATCATGTGAACCCCACCAAACATATCTAGTCACATGCCACCCCAATATAAAAGTCATGTGAATCAAGAAGTCGTTGAGCCTTCACATGACTTCTCGCCCTGCGATCTCACACAAAAAACTCACGCGTCCAACCTCCGTTGGGCGCGTGAGTTCACTATCTAGATTAACTCTATAAAATTACAAAATATGTACTGATACAATCAATGCTGCAAATACGATTGAAACCATAGATGCAAGTTTAATCAGGATATTAATAGCTGGTCCTGATGTATCTTTGAAAGGATCACCAACTGTATCACCGATAACAGCTGCTTTGTGCTGCTTTGATCCTTTGCCGCCATAGTTTCCAGCTTCAATATATTTCTTTGCATTATCCCAAGCTCCACCTGAGTTTGCCATCATAATAGCAAGTACGAAACCTGTAACTGTGTTTCCAGCCAGAAGACCTACAACACCATTTGGTCCGAGGATTACACCTACCATGATAGGTACTAAAACTGCGATGATAGCCGGTTCAATCATAAGTGTATGAGCTGATTTAGCACACATATCTACGCATGTCTTGTAATCAGGTTCTTCCTCTCCTGTGAGGATACCCTTCATCTCTTTAAACTGACGACGAACCTCTACTACGATAGACTGTGCTGCCTGTCCTACTGCACTCATAGTAAGAGCAGCAAACAAGAATGGAAGCATACCACCGATAAACAATCCGATCAATACAGTAGGATTCATGATTGAAATATTGAATGTGAAGTCCGGATTAACATTGGCAATCTTGTCCATATATGAAGCGATAAGCGCAAGTGCTGTAAGAGCAGCTGAACCGATAGCGAAACCTTTTCCAGTAGCTGCTGTTGTATTTCCAAGAGAATCGAGAGCGTCAGTTCTGTCTCTAACCTCTGGATCCATATGTGTCATTTCTGCAATACCACCAGCATTATCAGCAACAGGACCATAAGCATCTGTTGCAAGTGTGATACCCAGTGTAGAAAGCATACCTACTGCAGATACGCCGACACCAAAGAGTCCCTTTGCTGCACTGTCCATACCTCCTGAAAGGAAGTAACTTACGAGTACTGAAATACCTACGATGATAACAGGAGCTACTGTAGAAAGCATACCGAGTGAAAGACCACCGATGATTACTGTAGCACCGCCTGTTTCAGATGTAGCTGCGAGATTCTGTGTAGGTTTATAAGTATCAGAAGTATAATACTCTGTTACTGCACCGATGAGTACACCGGCGACGAGTCCTGAGATAATTGCGAAATAAATTCCCATCTCTCCAGGAAGCATAACCTTAATAATAAAGTAGGCAAATACAACTATCAAAATAGCACTGATATATGTACCACGACGAAGTGCTGTAAGTAGATTCTTCTGTGAAGCACCTTCTTTTGTAGAAATAAAGAAAGTACCGATGATAGAAGCTACAACACCGACAGCTGCCAGGAGCATAGGTGTAAGTGCACCATTTACGCCGTATCCTGCTGCTACTGCAAGTGCAGCAGATGAAATAATAGAGCTGTAATATGACTCATACAAATCAGATCCCATACCAGCTACATCACCTACGTTATCACCAACATTATCAGCGATAACAGCAGGATTACGTGGATCATCTTCAGGAATACCTGCTTCTACTTTTCCTACGAGGTCAGCTCCTACGTCAGCAGCTTTTGTAAAAATACCACCACCAACTCTGGCAAAGAGAGCCATTGAAGAAGCACCCATACCAAAAGTAACCATATTAGCTGTTACAGCCTGGATACGATCAGCAGATGATAATCCTTTGAATGCATAGTTAAGGATTGTGTACCAGATAGACAGATCCAATAAACCAAGTCCGATTACTGTAAATCCCATTACAGAACCTGCAGCAAAAGCAACTTTCAATCCTTTGTTCAAACCTTTTGAGGCAGCATTTGCTGTACGGCAGTTTGCCATAGTTGCTGTTCTCATTCCTACGAAACCTGCAAGTCCTGAGAAGAATCCTCCTGTCAGGAATGCAAATGGTGTAAAGAAGCTTAGATATTTCAAATAAGCCATCACCATCAAAATCAAGAATACTACCACAAAAAACTTAGCAACCGCTGTATCCTGTCTCTTTAGATAAGCGTTTGCCCCCTTTCTGATAGCAGCTGAAATCTTTGACATTTCAGCACTTCCCTCAGCTTCACGCTTTACACTGCTGTAGTTAAAAGCAGCAAATCCGAGAGAAATTAGTGAACCGATAAATACTAAAATCATTGGGTTCATAAATACTCCATCCTCCTTAATACATTTAAAACGTCATGTAACAATATCTCGCAAGAAATATTATAACACTATGTAAACTTAAGCGCATAAATCTATTTTTTGCCAATCTACATCTTCTCTATTCCGTTTGCTTTAAGAACACTCAGAATAAAATCTGCAGATCCTTTGATTCCATAACTAGCGCTATTTACACTCAAATCATAATTACCGGCTTTCCCCCATCTACGACCGGTATAATATCTGTAATATGAAGCATGTGCTCTGTCTACTTCCTTTATCTGACGTATAGCAGTCTTTTTATCCACATGATTCATTTCCATGATTCGACGTACTCTCTGCTCCATAGGAGCTGTAATAAAGATACTGATATGCGGTATGCAATTATTCGTGAGAATCACATCGGCGCATCTTCCCATAACCACGAAATCCTGCTTTCTGGCCATGTCGCACAGTATCTCACTCTGGTTAAAAAATAATGCGTCACTAATAGGTAATCCATGATATCTGTTAATCTTTGATATTTTTTCGCGCAGAGAAAACTTCTCATCTCTGGCAAGACCCGGATTCTTTGCTGCTTTTTTTACAGCGCCGGCCTTCATCTGCTTTATGTCTTTGACGCCGTCTTTCTCAGCTTCCATTCGCTTTAGGACAGTCTTAAAAATCTCAGCATCATAATAGTCGATTTCAAGTTTATCAGAGACATTGAATCCGATATCATCTCCTCCTGAACCATAGCTTCGACTGATACAGATGATCAGATGCTGTCCTTCGAGGAAACGCTTCTTCATAACGAGTGTGTTTAGTCCCGCTATGTATTTATCGATAACTTCGATAGTATCTGACTGCAGATCAGCTTTATCTATAGCTTTGATAATCTGGTCATATTCAGTCATTACTTCCTTGTGAATATGCTTATTTTTAATAGAACGAGCCATATTACTGATAAGCGCGAGGTCAGAACGAAGTTCATGAGACTGTTTCTTATCTCTAAACAGATTCATGATTTCATCTATCATACGATCTCTATCACCGTCAAATACACGACCCAGATTAGAACCAATTTCATCGTATACTCTCTTATCCAGATCATAGATTCTGCCGGCGAGACTTAATAGTGCGCTATGCTCATCCGCGATGTTTATTTCTTTATTCTCCATAACCAAACCTCTTATAAGAAGAATATCAACGTATCAATTATAAATACAGGTATCAATATACAGATTGACCACTTCATATAACCAAAGAACGACGGCATACGAATACCGTTTTCATCAGAAATAGCTTTGACCATAAAGTTCGGTGCATTTCCAATGTACGTGTTTGCTCCCATGAATACCGCACCGGAAGAAATCGCACGTAACATGGTAACCGGGACTTTTCCGAGTGTAGTCGCTATACCTGTAGTAAACTTTAGAGATCCCGCTGTAGTCAGGAATACCAGATATGTAGGTGTGTTATCCAGGAAGGATGACAGTGAACCTGTAACCCAGAACATCTGATAGGCTTTGTTTAATCCGAGAGTCGGGCCCATCTTGTTCAAAAGCAACAATGTAGGCTGCATAGTCATAAAAATACCGATAAACAGAACCGCTACTTCCTTTATAGCTCCCCATGTGAAATGGTTTGAAGTACGAACCTGAACATCTGTAGTCTTAAATGACATAAGTGCTGCGACCATAATAATCACTATTTCAATAATAGAAGGATATGAAAGCACTACGCCAAAAGGAAGGCTGAGCCCCAACACCTTTCCTGCACTATTCTGAAACTGAGGCATATTTGGTAAAGTACCACTCAAAATAACTGCAATTACAATCATCACGAGGAATATGAGATTATGAAGTCCTACAAACTTGATTTCTGTACCGCTCTTTGAAATATCCGGTCTACGTCCCTCTGCCACATCACTTCTATAGGCTTTTTCATCGATAAAAAAGAATACCGTAAGCAAAAGCACCATATTAACCAACAACATCTTCCACAATCCAAGACTCCAGAAGAAAGGAACGCCTCTCATAAATCCCATAAGAAGTGGTGGATCTCCTATAGGAGTGAGACATCCACCTATATTAGAAACGAGAAAGATGAAGAATATCATAATATGATGTTTTCTCTTTCTCCAGGAATTCATCTTTATAATCGGACGAACCATAAGCATCGAAGAACCTGTAGTACCGATCATACTGGAAAGCAGCGTTCCTACAGCCAGCAGAAAAATATTTACTCTAGGCGAACCTGCGAGATCGCCTTCAAAAGAAATATTTCCGGCAACACAATAAAGCCCAAACAGCATAATAATAAACGTAAGATAATCATTTACTATGCTATCGAGCACGAGTTCTCCTGCGATATGGTATCCGTAATATAAAACCAGCATCACAGTAATCAAAACAGACCAAAACAATACTACGTATTTTTGATTTCTGTCCCAAAATTTAGCATTAAAAATTGGAAACAAAGCGATAGAAAGCAGCAATCCCACAAACGGAATTGAAAGCCATACTGGAACTAACATTATTCTTTCCCTTTTATATCCTTTCGAGTATTAATAATCAAAAAAGAAATTGCAATAATTAAAGTAACACCCTCTGCCACCGGATATGAAGCCCACACACCATTCATTCCAAACATGAATCCTAGCAGGACAGCAAAAAGCCCTATTAAAACAACTCCCCTGGCAAGTGAAATTATTAATGCAGGTGCAGCTTCTCTGCGTGCACTAAAGTAAGAAGCTATGACCGTATTTAAACCGGCAAATATGCACCCGAAGAAATATATCACTAATCCCATCTTTGCATAATCATGTAGCAAAACAGAACCATCACTATTGAACATAGAAATGATTCCCTCTGAACACACGATAACTATTATATACGATATCACAGAAATTAGTAACGCAATTTCTAAACCTAATCTCAAAAGATAATGATACTCTTCTTTTTTCCCATATCCAAACGCTGTAGAAATCAAAGGCTGATTTCCGTTTGAGATACCATTAAATATCGCTACAAATACCAACGAGAGGTTCGCAATGATACCGTACGCTGCTACTCCTACATGTCCTGTTAATCTGAGAATCATATAGTTGAATATCGTCGTAGTAATTCCCACAGCAAACTCTCCGATAAACGAGGATACTCCCACCTTACATGCTGAAAAAAGACGACTAAACGACAGTCTCTTCCAGAGAAATCGAATATTATTAGTCGGCTTAAAGAAGTGAATCGAACAGATTGCGATTTCTACAAAAGGCGAAAAAGCTGTAGCTAAAGCAGCTCCAAACATTCCCATATGCATCGGATACATAAATATATAATCAAATACAATATTAAATATACTTCCTGCTACCGTCGACATCATCGCCAGAGTCGGCTCACCGTCATTACGTACAAAAGCGTTTATAGCATAGTTTACTACCAGAGTCGGACCAAAGAACATAAAAGTTCTCATATACACTATTCCGCCTGTCGCCAGAGATTCATCCGCTCCCATTATATAGAGAATATTCTTAGAAGCAAACAGCCCCAGAAACATGGTAATAAAGCCTACTATCAAGCAAAACCATATTGCATTGTAGAAATAGAGATCTTTGTCCTCGTGTCCCTCCGCCTTGCGAACAGCAAACTCTATAGCAGAACCCACACCTATCATAGAGCCAAGCGCTGCGATGAAATTATAAACAGGAAGACAGATATTCAGAATAGTTATTCCTTCACTACCGACCGCCTGGGCAATAAAAAAAGTATCCACCAGAACATAACAGGATATACCTATCATGGCGAGGATGTTTTGGGAAACGTATTTCCCAAAACTCCTTCTAATGGATACTTTTTCTGATTTAGTTAATGTATAAGCACTAGATGTCATCACTAGAATTTCTTTCTAAAAAATTATTTCTCTAAAGATACATCCTTATTAAAATACTTTTTAGAAATAGTTTCAAGTGTGCCATCTTCACGCATATCTTTCAAAGCCTTGTTGATAGCCTTACGAAGTGACTTTGTCTTCTCGCCCTTCTTCATAGGGATAGCTACATCAGACGCATCATCTGTAGTAGCTACTACCTTGATATCTGCATCAGGCTGCTCTGCAAGGTATGTTGCGATAGAATCTTCTGAGTTAAGTGTAGCATCAGCTCTTCCATCGATTACATTCTGAATAGTTTCATCAAGTGTTGATACACCTGTTGCAGAAGCACCATACTTCTCAGCAAGTGTCATATATGTAGAACCTATTGAGTTAACTGTTTTCTTTCCTTTTAAATCGTTGAATGACTTGATTTCTGTATTGTCACCCTTTACAACCAACGCTGTATGAATATGAGCATAAGGATCAGAGAAGTCATACTTTGCTTTTCTTTCCTTTGTGATATCTACACCATTGATTACGAGGTCATATCTGCCATCATCGAGACCTGCGAACAGTGACTCCCATGGTGCCTCAACGATCTTTACTTTTACACCGATTCTCTTTCCGAGTTCTCTCGCGATATCAGCATCATAACCGATTACCTTATTGTTCTCTTTGTCATGATATGACCATGGCTGCCAATCACCCTCGAGACCAATAGTGATAGTACCCTTGTCTTTAATGGATTCCAAAGCATCTTTAGAACCTGATTTTGCGCCACAGCCTACGAGAGTAGAAACGCTAAGCACTGCTACTAGAGCCAGACTGAGTAATTTCTTCATAAAAAATACCTCCTGATTGCCACTATTTCGCTGAAATAGCTGCAATAAATTCCTTCGTTCTGTCATTCTTCGGATTCTCAAAGAAATCCTTTGATTCAGAACTTTCTACTATTTTCCCATTTTCGATAAACATAACTTTGTTCGCACACATTTTTGCAAACCCTAATTCATGTGTAACTACTATCATAGTCATTCCTTCATCAGCAAGCTGTCTCATAACACTTAGAACTTCTCCGGTCAACTCCGGATCAAGCGCTGATGTAGGTTCATCGAAGTATATGATTTCAGGATCAGTGGCTAGAGCTCTCGCAATCGCTACTCTCTGCTGCTGACCACCTGAAAGCTGATTTGGATAATAATCGCATCGATCCAACAAGCCAACCTTCTCAAGCATCTCTCTGCCCTTACGGTTTGCTTCATCCCGATTCATACCTCGACCGATTATCAAACCCTCTGTAACATTTTCGAGGGCTGTTTTATTCAGGAACAGATTGTAATTCTGAAATACAAATGCTGTTCTCTTTCTGATATTAGAAATCTCCTTCTTGGAAATATCCTTAAAGGAATGAGTCACTTCATCAAATGTAATAGTTCCGTCGTCTGCTGCCTCCAGGAAATTAATACATCTAAGCAATGTAGTCTTTCCACCTCCGGAAGGACCTAGTATTGCTACGACATCTCCCTTATCAACAGTCAGGTCTATTCCGTCTAGAACCTTTATATGACTATCGAAACTTTTTTTAATATTAGAAACCTGTAATACTGACATATCTTACCTCTTTCCATAAGTTGATAATCTCTTCTCGCCAAATCTTTCTACATAAGAAAGCACAGTGGAAAAAATAAGATATATAATTCCTACTTCAATATATAATGCAAGCGGCTCATAATATACAGCCACTATTCTCTGTGTCTTCATAAACATCTCTGTAACTGTAATATTAGCTGCCAGAGAAGTATCCTTTACCATGGAGATAAGCTCATTACCGAGCGCTGGAAAAGCTGTTCTAAAGGCCTGTGGCAATACGATACGTCTCATAATCTGCCACCAGCTCATACCTACGCATAATCCGGCTTCCATCTGACCATGAGGTACTGCTTCCAATGTTCCTCTGAGTGTCTCTGCAGCGTATGCTCCTTCATTTATTGAGAACACCAATACTGCACAAGGAAAAGGATCAATCAGTATTCCTACACTGGGAAGTCCATAGAAAACTACAAAGAGCTGAACCAAAAGAGGTGTTCCTCTGATAATCCAAATATAAATCTTTGCTATCCATTTGAGCACCGGAACTTCTGCAAATATAACCAAAGCTGTTACTACAGCTATTATCAGACCCAGCGTAAAAGCCAGTATGGTAAGCGGAATCGTCACAGCGAGTCCAGGCAATATTATCTTTGGAAATGATTGAATTAAAATATCAAGTAATCTAGTATCCATATTCCTCTCTTCTCTATATCAGTAGTCTTGAAACATATTGAATTTATTCTATCATAAATCCATTCCAATTCATACCAACTCACTAGACTATAAAGCTTAAATTATATTTTGTCAAATAAAAAATCAATAAATCTATTTTTTCCATAAAAAAACTCCTCCATAACATGTATGGAGGAGATAAAAACATATGGAATTTTTTTACTCTAAGTTAAGTTTGTCTCTCATAAGGAGATATGTAACAACTGTATAAATAACTGCCAGCAAAATATTAAAGAGTAAGCCCAGGATCAGGAATGTAGAAGGTCCGCCTGATATGCTATAGAAGCCATTTACAGCGCTTACATTTACATTTCCTACGAGGCTTGTGCTCGTACCAGAAACGATTACAAATACCTCACTTACAAGTGTCTCTAATACAGAAATAATGATATAAGATACAAAGCTCATAAATACCTTGTGGTCGTTGAACTGGTGTCCTACCATCATAGCAGCATAAAGCTTAACTATCTTTGTATAAATCTGAACCAGAACAGTAAGAATAAAGATTGCTACGATACCCCATGCATTAAAGTCGACGAGGCTGATGTATTTGCTAAGCTGTGTAAAGAACTCTGAAATACTTGGAAGTCCTTCACTTCTGGTAATAAACACGAAGAAGAGCAAGCAATATGAAATCACACCAGCGATGAATGAAAGTACTGTACAGATATATGCTGTAACAGCCTTTGACATAAGGATTGAGAAAGGTCCTGTAGGCAGTGTAAATGTCAGATAACCTTCATCATCTAACAGATTCTTATAGAATCTACGGATAACCAGAATCAATGTAACTACATAAGCAGCAACAGTAAGTCCTACAAGCAACAGAACCAATATACCACCTGCAAGTGTAGCTACTACTCCTCCATTATCTACAGAAGGAAGTGCAAATCCTGCCAGCAAACCTACAACTATAAATGCCATAAGAAGTGGAGCCAGCGTTCTAAACATCGACTTAAAGTCGTATTTGATTAATTTTGAGAACATGCGAATACCTCCCTGAAATACTCATCCAAACTCTTTCCTGTTTCCTCTACTAATTCCTGTACATTTCTATGCAATACAACATGTCCATATTTAAGGAATATAGCTTCATCCAATACATTCTCAATATCAGCGATCAAATGTGTAGAGATGATAACCAATGCATTTGGTTCGTAGTTAGAAATGATAGTCTTTAGGATATAATCTCTAGCTGCTGGATCTACACCTGCGATAGGCTCATCCAGGAAGTAAATCTTTGCACGTCTAGCCATAGCGAGAATCAGTCTAACCTTTTCTCTAGTACCCTTTGACATCTTGCCAAGCTTCTGAGTTCCCTGGATTGAAAGACTTGTAAGCATTTCTACTGCTCTCTGATAATCGAAGTCTTTATAGAAATCCATATAGAACTTCAGGATGTCATTTACAGTCATCCAGTTTGGAAGGAAATCTTTGTCCGGAAGGTAAGAAACCATAGCTTTTGTTTCTACTCCAGGTGTCATTCCTCCAATAGCTATAAAACCATCAGTAGGCTGTAACAAACCATTTGCCAATTTAATCATAGTAGTCTTTCCACTACCATTTGGTCCGAGCAAGCCGACGATTCTGCCTTGTTCGAGTGACAGATTGACTCTGTCTAGAGCGACAAAATTCTTAAAGCGTTTTGTCATATTACTCATTTCCAGTATTGCCATTTTCTTTTCCTCCTTTGTTGCATCTGTCGATGACTGCGTTCTTAATCTCTTCATCACTGAACCCCAGAGAATGAAGTGTATCAAAAAACGCTTCAAAGTGTTTAATACTTAACTCTGCCTTAAGACTAGTAATTTTTTCCTTATCAAGTGTGACAAATCTACCCGATGTACGTTCCGAATATATCAGTCCGCTTCTTTCCATTTCAGATAAGGCTCTCTGCATTGTATTTGGATTTACATTCGCTTCCAATGCCAGATCCCTAACAGAAGGAAGTTTTTCGCCCAATTCGTATTTCCCACTTAACAGATCGAGTTCTAATTTTTCAATAATCTGCGCATATATCGGAATACCTTTTTTAAACTCCCAGCTCATAGGAACCTCCTTTCATATTTGCTAGCGTATTACTGTATTAACTAATTAGTACAGTAATAATATAATACACTTGAAATAAAAAAACAAGAGTAAATGAAAAAATTTTTTCATCTACTCTCGTTTCTTAAATATCTCCTATCTTTCTAACCACGCATCTGCGTGAAAAAAGATGATTCTCATATGAAAGAACATATGCGCCAAACTCTATATCATCGGTATATTTTTCGAACGGTTCTTCAAAATAAACCTCTGACTTAAAGCCTCTGGATTCATATATTTGTCTAAGCAGTTCCGCGGCAGACCTATATATACTATAAGACGCTTCAGCTTCTCCAAAATTTCTCTGCTTATAGTTTTCAGCTTCAGACCTGATCCAGGAAATGATTTCATCTACAAGTCTGGCATGTTCTCTACATCTAAGTCTGGCAGAAAGATACCAGGATAACAATTTAGATGGCAGAACTTTATATATGCGAATCAGTGTCAGATATCCATAATCCTTTGTTTTTATACAAAGATCCTTCATAACACGATACGCTTCATCGCTAAAATTCCATGGATCATCGACACCTTCTATATATTCAAGTGGTGATGCTGGATAGTGTGTGTAATTAAGAGGAGGAAAATTCTCGAGAGCGGCGATTTTTTTCTCACCTTCTGTACATGATTCCTCTCCCAAATAATTTAATTTGTCAGCTACTATTGCAACCTTATACTCAATCTGGCGGAGATATTCATAGCCTCGGATCCAGAAATGACCATTTTTCCCATAATCATATAACTCTGTCTCCCACTCAATGTCATCAAAAAAGATACATGAAGTCATCTCTCCTCTACGAAGGATAACTACATATCCTTCTTCTGCTTCAGACAGACACCCCTTTGTCTCTCCTTCATAATCACTATCATATTCTCCAGTCATGTGAGCATTTTTAAGCACCAGAAAACTCTCTGCAGCATCATTCATTAGATAGACTACATACAAGTCCTTGCGCTCACCATCTTTCGTTGGAGGATTTAAAAGATCAAATGAATGATGATCCAGTAATTCTCCAAACTTCTGCCAAGCTGTATTCATCTTTTTAGTCCTTTTTCCCTTAAAATATAATGAATGCATTATATCATTATGAGCATAGGACTAATATTAATTTTTTATAAAACTTATCTCTTAATCTTGCTCTTAAACCATCTGCCTGTATCGGATAATTCCGCATCAGACCAACCTGACAGACTTTGAGTAGAAGATTTTAGTAGAGCTGATGACTCGTCCTTGTTTGATAAGCTCCATGCGATAAAGCTTATATTATACTGATTTATAATAGACATCCACTTCTCTGCGCTATCATAATCTATCGCACCATTACCAGAAGCATCTGTAATACTGCATTCACTGATAAATACAGGCAAGTTACTATCTAGTGCACTCTTCAATCTATTTCTCAAGTCATCCTTATGTGTGCCGGCATAGAAATGCATAACATACATAGTATTCTTATCATCTAATCTATCATTTACTACCTCATGCACATCCTGAGACCAAGTATTTGTACCACAGAGGATGAGAGCATCCGGAGCATTCTCTCTGATAACAGGTATCACCTCATTTGCATAAGGTTTTATCACACTAGACCATGGAGAATTCTGCGGTTCATTACAAATCTCATAAATAACATACGGATTATCTCTGAACTCGAAAGACATCTCTTTAAAGAAAGCTTTAGCAGCTTCTTTGTTCTGCATCGGAGATGAATCAGACAAAATATGCCAGTCAATAATAACATACATACCTAGATTAGACGCATACTTTACTCCATTTCGGATTACGTTCTTCAGCTCTTCCTGGTTTCCGCCACTGCAATATCCATTATACTCTGCGGTATACATAGCGAGTCTGACTACATTAGCTCCCCAATCATCTCTTAATGTCTTAAAGGCTTCTTCGTTCACATACTGAGGATACCAGGACAGTCCATGTGTACTCACACCCCTAAGCTGGATAACTTCTCCCGATGCATCAACCAGGTGATTTCCTTCTACTCTTAGTTTCATAATTCCCCCTTTGTCTTTTAACTGGTTTTGAATATCTACTAGCGTCTCCTCATCTTCCTGAATCTGCTTTTCAATCTTCTGTTTTGAATCCTCCTTTGAGGCAGACTGAGAATTTTGGGTAGACTTTTTTCCCGAATCGGAAGTGCTCTTTGAACAGGCGCAAACAGATAAGCCTATTACGAATACTAATGCCATACAAGTAATAATAGATACAATTTTCTTCATGGTTTCCCCCTTTTTTAACGAAAACTTCAGGTTCTAATTGTAAATCTTGCATATAGACAAAACAATTATAGCACTATTGAATAACGAGCTTGAAGTGAAACTGCAAATTCAAACTAACATATAAATCTGTGATTTTCCTCATACACGGGTATGTGTTTCTTTCATTCTTGTTATTCAAACACAGACTTTCCTGCTTTTTCTATAAATACGGAAAATTACATCCTAGCCTTCAATCTTCCGTATACTCTACTTCCTAACCAATCAAGTCAGCTCCGCATAATACGGAAGTTTCCTTCCAATCTTTCAATCTTCCGTATTTTCTACTTCCCAACTAATCAAGTCAGCTCCGCATAATACGGAACTTTCCTTCCAATCTTTCAATCTTCCGTATTCTCTACTTCCCAACCAATCAAGTCAGCTCCGCATAATACGGAAAATCGTGCCCAAAATTACTATTCCCCGTATCTAAGCCCTAAACACAAAAATAGTGATGTGAAACTGCATATTTCTGTAATTTCACACCACTATAAAACGGAGGTTTTATGTACAAAGAGTCAGAGAAGAATTTTTTCTACCTACCTACTCCTAATGCCATATGCATCACGTTCAGGCTTCGCTCTAAAGCCTCACTGCTGACATCATACTTTCCTAATGCTGGATCCACAATATGAAATGTGTCTCCTGTAAATCCATCGACGCAAACTACATGTCCATTCCAAACAGCTCGACCCCACGGAAAGTCCCTATACTCAGGTTCTTTGAATTGATACACTATCCAAACGATTACCGGTGAACCATTACGTAGAGAATCCCTTACACCTTCCACACCTGATACCCTACTAGTAGTACACCCCTGATTCTTTGCCCAGGCTTCTAGAGGATCTAACATCATCCCCTGGTAGGTTCCTTCGACATTAAACCGCCATTCTCCTGAGAATCCATGGTATGGATTCTCGTCTCCTGCTCTAGGCATCCCTTCAACAAAATCATACAAACCTGCGTTTGTCTTTCCCAGGTACTTAAGGACCTGCAACAACGAAGCCGCTTCACATACCATCGTGTTCCCCTGTGATATGTATGGTACACCTAGCTTCACCTGTTCAGCCTTCTGAACCTCTTCCTTTACACACGTATTTTGTACCTTGCGATGAGCATGCGACAAATACTTACTGCCCCCGATCCGACACTCATGCGCTATACCTTCAAACTGTATTTCTGAAGACAAATTTCCTATCTGCTTTACCCAAGTATTAAAGCCGATACTTAAAGCAGATAACAAAAACATTCCATTTAACACTGCATTCTTCATTCTAACCCCTTTTCAAAAACTTATTCATCCTCTCCTTTCTCTTCTAATCACGAACTAAAACCCCCGCTTATAAATATTATAAGTAATTACATGAAAAAAGATTTTCCAATATGTAAAATCCAATAAAAAAGACCCTTTTCGCATACTGCAAAAAAGGCCTCTAAAATATACATATTCTATTTTGATAACAAAGCGAGCATCTCTACATTCGCAGTGCTTGGGAACATGTCGACCAGACCCATTCTCTCAACCTTGTAGCCAGCTTCTTCAAGTGTAGGAATATCACGAGCCAAGCTAGAAGGCTTGCAGGCGATATAGATCATCTTGTCTACACCATATGAAATAATCTTCTTCAATGCCTTTGGTGCCACTCCATCACGAGGTGGATCCAGCACTATCATATCCGGTTTTGTCTCAAGCCCTTCGAGAACCTTGAATACATCACCAGCTATAAAATCACAGTTTGTAAGTCCATTAAGTGCCGCATTCTCTTTCGCAGCCTCAACGGCTTCCTCAACTATTTCAACACCTGTAACATGAACGCATGAAGGTGACAGAACCTGTGCAATAGTTCCTGTACCTGAATACAGGTCAAATACCTCTCCGAGCTTTTCTCCCTCAGAAAGTATATAATCACGCGCCTCACTGTAGAGCACTTCTGCGCCCTTTGAATTCGTCTGAAAGAATGAGAAAGGTGTCACCTTAAACTTCAGTCCCAGAAGTAATTCATAGAAATAGTTCTGTCCATAGAGAATATCCGTACCTTCGTCTACAACAGCATCCGACTGACTGTCATTTCTGGTATGTAGAATACCCACGATACGCCCATCACCGTATTTCTCAAGGAGAAGCTCAACCCACTCCTTCAGAATACGTTCCTCGCGCTCTGAATCAATCTGTGTCGAAGTAACCAGATCTACGAGATACTGTCCCTCCATCTGACCTTCTCTGACGAGGAGGTGTCTTAGATAACCAGTGTGAGCCATCTTGTGGAAGAAGTCGAGTTCCTTTTTACGGAAAAAATCTACCGTAATCGAAAGGATGCCTCTAAAAGTCTCATCGCAAATCTGACAATCAGTTACTTCCACAATATCGTAGAAAGAACCTCGCTTGTGCATACCGAGGCGAAGCGGACCGTCCTTTACTTCATTTCCAAAAGAGAATTCCATCTTATTTCTATATTCACTTGAAAGTGGACTTCTCTTTATACCTTCGTATACGCTGTCAAACTTCTCTTCGCCCATAACCGGAACAAACATGCGACGAATCATCTGCTCTTTTAATTCTAACTGTTTATCGTAAGGCACAGTCTGCATGAAACATCCGCCACAGATACCAAAATGTGGGCATACCTGGTCGGCATTCTCAAAAGAAGACGGCTCCAGTATACGCTGTAGCCGTCCTTTCATTCTGCCGCGACCTGCCTTTGCCACCCTAAGCTCAATCTTCTGGCCCGGGATGACATTCTTTACTTCAATAGTTTCGCCTTCAACTGAAACCAGACCAACATTTGGAAATTTAAGCTTCTCGACTACTCCTACTACAAGGTCACCTTTTTTCATTAATTTAAATCCTTTAAATCTTTACTCTTCTTCGAATAGCTCTTCATCAAAATCGCTATCATCTGGTCCAAAGACATCATCGATATCTTCTTCGAACTCGTCATCGAGTTCTGGAACCAAATAACGATACAAAGCATATGCTGCTGCACAAATTGCTGCTACTGCTATTACAAATCCGATAATCTTACCAATTGTTCCTTTTTTCATATTATAGCCCCTCTCATTAACCCAAGAGTTTCTTAATTAACTAGTTAAATTATAGCATATCCGGCTTTAAGTTGTATAACAATTATTAAAAGCACGTGTATTAATATTATATCTTTTCAAGCTTTGCAAATGAAGCAAACATCTTCTTTGGTCCAGCTGTATCAAAGAGAACTGTTACTTCATAATCACGTCCCTTGTCGAGAATGTCTGAAACAACACCTTCACCGAATTTTCTATGCTTGATGCGATCACCAACCACATAATCCGGAAGTTTCTTCTGTACGCTGGTTCCATAGCTTCCTGAAGCGAAAGCTGGCTTCTTTGCGCCATAGATGCTGGTAGCTGTATTTGAATAACTTGAAGATGAATAGCTGCTTGCTGAAGAGCCATAAGATGTAGATACCGAACGTAGAGGCTTCTTTGGAGAAAAAGAATCTTCCTTTTTACCAGCAAATCCCAGTTCATACATAGATGGACTGTGATCGTCGAGAAGTTTGTTTGGAATCTCCCTTATAAAACGTGAAGCTGATGAATACTGAATCTCACCTCTCAGCATACGTTTCTTTGCGGCTGTCATAACCAGACGCTGTTTTGCTCTGGTAATACCTACATAGCAGAGTCTTCTTTCCTCTTCCATGTCCTCACTGTCATCGCCAGCCATCATAGACATGAAGCCTGGGAACAATCCATCTTCCATACCAGCCATATATACGTTAGGGAACTCAAGTCCCTTTGCACTATGCAGAGTCATGAGGACAACATAATCTTTTGACTCCTCGAGATTATCGATTTCAGCTACGAGGGCAACTTCCTCGAGGAAGCCTGTAAGTGTTGGTTCCTCTGCTGTCTCATCATAGGAAACACCCTTTGCATATAATTCTTCCAGGTTCTCCAGACGGGCTTTTGCCTCTTCTGTGTTTTCGAGACGAAGTGCCTCAGCATAACCGGAAAGTTCGTATACATTTCTGATGAGAAGAGCGATTCTACGCTCTGTCTTCATATCATTTCGAAGATCTTCTATCAAATCTGTGAACTTCTGAATCTTGTCTGCAGCCTTACCCAGAGTAGGAATTTCTCTAGCTCGAAGCAGTGACTCGTAAAAAGTATATCCGTTTGCTCTGGCAAAAGTAGCGACTTTTTCCAGAGATGCAGCTCCGATTCCACGTTTTGGAACATTTATTACTCGACGTACTGCAATCTCATCTGAGACATTTTCGATTACATGCAAGTAAGCGAGAATGTCTTTGATTTCCAAACGAGAATAGAAGTTTACACCACCGATAATCTTGTAAGGGATGTTCAGGTGCATAAGCTTCTCTTCTAAAATACGAGACTGAGCATTCGTTCTGTAGAGAATTGCATCATCTTTGTACTCAAAGCGACCGTCTCTAGCCTTTGCTGTGATATCCATAGCGATGTAATCTGCTTCTTCGTAAGCTGATTCAAACTGACGGAAAGTAATCTTGTCTCCGTCTCCATTCTCTGTCCAAAGTTTCTTTGACTTACGACCTACGTTATTCTTTATAACCTCATTTGCTGCATCCAGAATAACCTGTGTAGAACGGTAATTCTGCTCGAGCTTGATAACCTTTGCACTTGGAAAATGCTTTTCAAAGTTCAGGATATTGTAAATATTTGCTCCTCTAAATTTGTAAATAGACTGATCATCATCACCTACTACGCACAGATTCTGTCTGCGACCTGCGAGCAGACGGATAAGCTGAAACTGAGCATTGTTAGTATCCTGGTACTCATCAACCATTACATAGTGAAGTCTATCCTGATAAAGATTTAAAACCTCGGGAACATTTTTAAAGAGCTCAACCGTCTTCATTATCAAATCGTCAAAATCAAATGCATTGTTCTGTCGAAGGCGTGACTCATACTCCTGATAAACCTGACCTACCAGGTTCAACTTATAATCATTTGAAAAACGCTGTCTATACTCTAATGAACCGATCAACTCATTCTTTGCATTTGAAATTTCGTTTAAGAACATCTTCTCTTTAAACTGCTTTGAATCGATCTGCATGTCCTTTAGGATATGCTTCATAAGAGTCTTTGAATCGTCTGAATCATAGATTGTAAAGTTGTTTCCGTAGCCTATTTTTTCCGCGAAGCGGCGTAATATCTTTACACAGGCTGAATGGAAAGTAGATACCCAAACACCACCATTTGTAGTACCAACAAGTTTATCAATACGCTCTCTCATCTCCTTTGCGGCTTTGTTTGTAAAAGTAATCGCCATGATGTTATATGGCTCTACTCCCAGCTCTTCGATGAGATAAGCTGTTCTGTATGTAAGTACTCTCGTCTTTCCTGAACCAGCTCCGGCCAGGATGAGGAGAGGGCCTTCTGTAGTTGTGACTCCTAGTAACTGTTCTTTATTTAAACCATCTAACTGCAATGTAAATCTCCATAATTATAGAATCTTCAAATCACGTTCGATTGCATAACGCAATACTTCCTGTGGCCATTCTGAAGCCTGAACTTCACCGATATGGGCTTTTCTCAGGAAGAACATACATATTCTGGACTGACCGATACCGCCACCTACTGTATAAGGAACGAGGCCTTCAAGGACAGCTCTCTGGAATGGAAGAGACGCTCTGGTCTCGCAATGTGTCTCTTTAAGCTGAGAAATCAATGCATCCTCATCTACACGGATACCCATAGAACTAAGTTCCAATGCTGTATCGATGATAGGATCATAAACCAGAATATCTCCGTTTAAGTTCCAGTCATCGTAGTCAGGTGCACGGTTATCGTGTGGCTCACCATTTGTAAGGATTCCACCAATCTTTTCGATACATACTGCTCCCTTAAGCTTAGTAATCTCGTACTCTCTCTGCTTTGGTGTGAGATCCGGATATTTGTCCAGAAGCTCCTGAGAAGTGATAAAGAAGATGTTCTCAGGAAGGATACATTTGATATAGCTGTAGAGGTTTGACATATGAAGCTCTGTCAGACGGATTGCTTCATAAACCTTTTTAACAGTATCTTCGAAAAAAGCAATATTTCTATCTTCTTTAGTAATGATTTTTTCCCAATCCCACTGATCTACGTAGATTGAGTGGATGTTATCGATATCCTCATCACGACGAATAGCGTTCATATCTGTATAAAGGCCTTCGTAAAGATGGAAGCCGTATTTTTTCAAAGCATATCTCTTCCACTTTGCGAGGGAATGTACGATTTCTAAGTTTCTGCCGTCATGACCAATATCAAAGGAGACCGGTCTCTCTACACCATTAAGATTATCATTCAAACCTGAATTCGGATCTACAAACAAAGGTGCTGTTACTCGATGTAAATTCAATTCAGTAGCGAGGATCTGCTGAAAAAAATCTTTGATAGATTTAATAGCAATCTGAGTTTCACGCAAATCTAGTACTGATTTGTAGCCATCTGGAATTTCGATTCTAACCATAATAGTCGTCTCCTTCTAATAAATATAGATAGCCTGACGGGATACCCAGTCAGGCTATTACTTCCTGTAAAAAATATATGTGTAATCTTAGAGTTCGCAGTTTCCAACTGTTCTAGGGAATGGAAGCACGTCTCTAATATTTGACATACCAGTAATATACATAACGCATCTTTCAAATCCAAGTCCAAAACCGGCATGACGTGATGAGCCATATTTACGTAAATCCATATAGAATCCGTACTGCTCTTCTGTCATTCCAAGCTCTTCGATACGATTCTTCAGAAGTTCGTAATCATCCTCTCTCTGGCTACCACCGATGATTTCACCGATACCAGGAACGAGGCAGTCCATAGCTGCAACTGTCTTTCCATCTGGATTAAGCTTCATATAGAAAGCTTTGATTTCCTTTGGATAGTCAGTAACGAAAACAGGTTTCTTAAATATTTCTTCTGTAAGGAATCTCTCATGCTCTGTCTGGAGATCTACACCCCATGAAACCTTGTAATCAAACTTGTCGTTATGTTTCTCAAGCTCTTTGATAGCATCTGTATAAGTGATACGACCGAAGTCTGCTGATGCTACTCCCTTAAGTCTTTCGATGAGTCCCTTATCTACAAATGAGTTAAAGAATTCCATCTCTTCTGGAGCATTCTCGAGTACGTAGTTGATTACGTATTTAAGCATGTCTTCTGCGAGCTCCATATCATCCTCGAGATCTGCGAATGAGATTTCAGGCTCAATCATCCAGAACTCAGCAGCATGACGTGTAGTGTTTGAATTCTCGGCTCTAAATGTAGGTCCGAAAGTATAAATATTGTTAAAGGCCTGTGCAAATGTTTCACCATTAAGCTGACCTGAAACTGTAAGGCTTGTATTTTTGCCAAAGAAGTCTTTTGAATAATCAACCTGACCATCTTCAGTCTTTGGAACATCGTTCATATCCATAGTTGTTACAGTAAACATCTCACCTGCACCTTCAGCATCTGAAGAAGTGATAAGTGGTGTATGAACGTATACGAAATCTCTCTCCTGGAAGAATTTATGAATAGCATAAGCTATTAGAGAACGAACTCTGAATACTGCCTGGAATGTATTTGTTCTGGCACGAAGATGTGGCATAGTACGGAGGAATTCCATAGTATGTCTCTTCTTCTGAAGTGGATAATCAGGTGTAGACTCACCTTCGACTGTTACACTCTTTGCCTGAATCTCAAATGGCTGCTTTGCATCAGGTGTCATAACGAGTGTTCCCTCGCAGATGATAGCTGCACCTACATTAAGCTTTGAGATTTCCTTAAAGTTTTCCATTTCATCATGGATTACTATCTGTAAAGTCTTAAAAAAAGTACCATCAGAAACCACGATAAATCCGAAATTCTTTGAAGCACGGATAGAGCGAACCCATCCGCCTACCTTAATCTCTTTATCTTTATATTTTTCTGTCTCTTTATAGAGATCTCTAACTCTTACTAGATCCATAAAAATCTCCCTCCAAAAATTAATCTTTATTAGTTTATATCACCCCTTCTCTTAATTCAAGAAAAAAGGATAGACTTTTTAAATTTCTATTATTGAGATTTTGAATTTGAATTTATATAATATTAAAGCTTGTACATTTAGAAGGAGGAATATATGAATAAAAAAGATATTCTCGAAATAAAAAGACGTTTTACAAAGGAAGGAGCTACTTTTTCCAAACTTGCCGGTTGTTATGTAAACAGCAACAAGGAAAAAATCCTCACATTCCGCGATACGTTTTTAAATATAACAGATGATGAGCTCTTTAAATATCTGGAAATCGCAAAGAAATCCATGTCCGGAAAGCTCATGAACAATCTGCTCGATCTCGAATTCGAGGCTGAAGCTGAGGAAGAAGGCGGCGCACAGAGTCTCCTCTTACGCCTACGCGACTGCAGACTTGAGGATGATGAACTTCTCGATGAGTTCTATGAAAAAGTAATCTCTTCCTACGACAAGATTGATAACTACCTCATCCTGCTCTTCCACGATGCATACGATGTTCCTATGAAGACCTCTGACAATCTCGCACTTGACGATTCAGAAGAAGTATACGAGTACATCATCTGTGCAATCTGTCCTGTAGACCTTTCTAAGCAGGTTCTCGGATATGATCAGGATGATAACAAATTCGAAGCTTTGGAGCGTGACTGGGTAGTCGGAACTTGTGAATCCGCATTCACTTTCCCTGCTTTTTCTGAAAGAAGCACAGATCTACATCACGCGCTCGTATATACAAAGGATGTAAAGAATCCTCACACTGAGCTTTGGGATGACGTACTCCATCTGAAGAGCGAATACACTTCATTTCAGAAGCGTTCTGCATTTACAAATCTCGTCACAGAAACTCTCGGTGCTGATGAAGAGGAAAATATGGATACCATGCTCGAAGTCCAGAAGAACCTCTCAGACTTCATCACTTTAGAAACAGAGAGACGCGGTGACGAAGAGCCACTCGTAATGAACAAAGATGATGTCGCATCAGTACTCGAAGATGCCGGATTCGAAGAAGAACAGGCATCACTGATTTCTGATAGATTTGAAGATTTCTTCGAAGACAAGCTTCCACTCGCAGATGAGCTCGTAGATGACAAGCTTATGAAGAACGGCGAGCTCAAACTTGAGAAAAAAGAGCTTCAGCGTCAGGTTGTAGAAATGACTCGTGAAATGGAAGAAGCCGGACTCAGAACTCCTGATACAGAACTTCCTCCTATCCTCGTTCGTATTCCTGAGGAAAAACAGGCCAGAATCAACACCACATTCATCGACGGTGAGCGCGTTCTCGTAATTCCAATCGATGACATCGATACAGCAGTTATCAACGGAAAAAAGATTGAAATCGACTAAATAATGCCTTTAGAAATTTAATATGAAAGAAGCGCTTGTTCCAGGCAAACCCAGAACAAGCGCTTTATTTTTTTACTTAAAAGTGTACTGCACTTTGATATAACTCTTTGTCTCTACGTAACCAGAAAGGACTACTGTCTTCGACTTTCCATTCTCGTCATCGTAGCGAAGCTTGATACGGCACTCGCCCGCATCAGTTTTAGGATAATCAAACTTTTCTCGGAAGGTCTCATGAGCCTTTAAATCCGACAATTTATGCTCTCCTGTAATATCCGATTCAAATATCAGAGTGATATTTGAAACCAAATGGTCGCTATCATTTACTAGCTTCAACGAAACCGGTTTACCCTTGTCGAAATTATAAGCAAATACTAAAAACAAAATAATAAATACAGCAAAGGCTGTGATTATTAAATTTTTTCTCATATTTCCCCCTCGAGCGACAATCATTTGTTCTTGAAACTATCTCTCGCGTGTTCGATAAATACTCGAATCATTTCTTCCCTCATAGTTTCGATCGGAGCCTCTTCATCAGGATGCTCTTCTTTGAACTTCTTGATCTGTTCGCGTCTCTTTCTGTCTTCGTTTTCTACTGCTACAGATACCTTATGTACCAAGTATAAAACTAAAACTATGATAATAACAAGTGCAATCGGTGAACTTCCGTCACCTGTTCCGATTTTTAATGCCAGATTTAAAAGCATATATCCTCTACTTCAACTAAATAACGTACTGATCAGCGCCTTCTGCCTGCCATTCTAGCAGATCCTGTAAAGTAATATTGTTTACAACATCCTTTACTGCATCATCTATTTTTTTCCAAATACGTACTGTGACGCACTGTCCGGCAGCATCACATGACATGCCATCATCTCTGAGACAGTCAACAGTAGCAATCTTTCCTTCGGTTGCTTCTAAAATATCACCAACGGTATAATCCTTTGGCTCACGTGTCAGGAAATATCCACCCTGAGCACCACGTACAGAACGTACCATCCCAGCTTTGCTAAGTGTAGAAATAATCTGCTCGAGATATTTCTCAGAAATATCCTGTCGCTTTGCTACATCCTTTAAACTAACAGGACTTCCGTTACTATAAGTAGCCAAATCCAACATAAGTTTTGTTGCGTATCTACCTTTTGTTGATATTTTCATCTGCATCTCCCTATATCAATTTTGATTTAAGAAAAAAGAGCTGTTGAAAGATATCTATCTCCTGAATCCGGAAGAAGTACAACGATGTTCTTTCCTTTATACTCATCACGGTTTGAAAGAATAGTTGCAGCCTTAAGAGCAGCACCTGAAGAAATACCTACAAGCGCACCTTCTGTACGACCGAAACGTCTTCCCTCTTCAAAAGCGTCTTCATTCTCAATAGTAATAATTTCATCATAGATTTCTGTGTTGAGAACCTTTGGTACAAATCCAGCACCGATACCCTGAATCTTATGAGGGCCAGCAACACCTTTTGACAAAACCGGGCTTGCTGATGGTTCAACAGCAACAATCTTAACATCACTCTTCTTTTCTTTCAAGTACTTACCAATACCTGTGATAGTTCCACCTGTTCCTACACCGGCTACGAACACATCAATCTTTCCTTCCATCTGTTCCCAGATTTCAGGTCCTGTTGTCTTATAATGTGCTCTGGCATTAGCCGGGTTATCAAACTGACCGAGGATTACTGCGCCTTCTATTTCATCACGAAGTTCCTCTGCCTTCTGAATAGCTCCTGTCATACCCTTTGCACCTTCTGTAAGAACGAGCTCTGCGCCATAAGCCTTCATGAGGTTTCTACGCTCTACTGACATAGTATCAGGAAGAGTGATAATTACTTTGTATCCTAAAGCAGCAGCTGCTGAAGCAATACCGATACCTGTGTTTCCTGATGTAGGTTCGATAAGAGTTGCTCCTGGCTTAAGTACTCCTCTTTCCTCAGCATCTTTAATCATTTCAAATCCGATTCTGTCCTTTACAGATCCTGCCGGGTTGAAATATTCAAGCTTAGTAAAAAGATTTGCATTTGCTCCTGCTGATTCTTTATATCTATCAGCCTTAAGAATAGGTGTATTTCCAATTAACTCTGATACTGCATTTACTACTGGTCTCATAATCTTTTCCTCCGTTTTACAAACGTTACTTCCTCTACACTCCGGAGAAATCATTTCTGGCCATTAGATTGATTTCTCCAGAAAAAACTATCCTAAAAACAGTATTAGATACGTTCATTCTAATACGCCCCATAAAATGTTGAGTAAAATCTTTTCCCTATGCTTTGCATTATAATCCCCTATATTCCTAGTTGTCAAGTAGGAATATAGGGGATTAAATTTTTCCCGTGTTTTTTTAATTTTCCGTAGGTCATAGTTTCACAACTTCTCCAAAACATGTGAAACTCATCATTTCACACTCTACACATGACACTTTCAATTTTTAAATCATGTGTCCTTATACCAAATCGAAATCTCACATGAACTCGCTTCAAAATCTTTCATGTGACCTCCACCAAACCTCTCTAGTCACATGCCACCCCAATCCTAAGTTCATGTGAATCAAGAAGTCGTTGAACTTTCACATGACTTCTCGCGCCCCGCCCTAACCCAAGGCCAACTTAGATTAATCAAGTGCGCTCTCGCACCAATCTCACTCTGTGAGCGAAGCGAACACTTGCTTATCCCCATAGTTTGTAGTAAAACAAAATCAGAATCAATAACACCGACAAAAAAACACATATAAAGGAGTTTTTATGAAATCTCGTTTTTCAATTCATCACAACTTACAATTTTTTATCGGCGATCTAACCGCTTTAGCATCACTTGTTTTTGCAATAGTATTTATGTTAACTACTAACGATCAAATCCCAGTGCATTATGATCTCGCTTGGAATCCAACTAGATATGGTAGTCCCGGAGTCCTTCTGATCATACCTCTTACCATGCTTCCTACAAATCTAATCATCCATGCAATAGCTTACTTCCTACCTCCAGAGCGCTGGAACCTTCCATCACAGCCAAAAGAAGGATGCGAAGAAAAGCTCTATCAAATAATAGCTTACATGCTCTCACTTATAGTGTTCGAGTCCGGCATCTACAGTCTGCTTTTCACAGTTGCTGCCGCTTACGACATAAGAGTATTACTGTGCTTCATCACAATTACCTATATTGTTATAATCCTTGCGACATGCATAATTGATATCATCGTATATGTAAAGAAAAACACAGAGTTCTAGGGCAAAGTAGGTCATCCTACCGCCTAAATCTCTGTGTTTTTCATTTCAAAATATCAAAGGCGCAAAAAATAACAAAAAAAACAGTCGCGCTAACGCCTAAACATCTTTACATCTGATGTCTTACAACCTTGTACTCATTTCCATCTCTGAAATACGGGCAGGATTTGTAATTTCCTGTAACCAGGCTGACATAATCATCTTCATCCAGATCCAGATCACATACATAGTCTTCTTCATCTTCATCAAAAGTATAATATGTACAATACTCACATGAACCTTCTGTCATGCCAACCTCCATTTATAAACAAACTAACTAAACAAACATTCCCAGCAAACCGTACCACAAGATTGAACAGATAATAGTCGCCATAGCTATACCGATGAGTTCGGCTTTGATGGCCTTCTTAAAATCCATCTCCAGAAGAGCTGCGATTAGTGAACCCATCCAGGCGCCGGTTCCAGGAATAGGAATACCGACAAACAAAGTCAGACCTAAGAATTCAGCATTCGACACTGAATCACTCTTCTTCATAGCTCTGTTTTCAAGCCTCTCTACGAGACCTCTGAAGATTTTAAACTTCTTCATCCAGGAGAAGATCTTCTTAATAAACAACAGAATAAATGGTATAGGAATCAGATTTCCTATGATACAAAGAGGAATAGCCTGAAGTAACGATACTCCCAGAAGTTTCGCTGCCAACAGTCCTCCTCGAAGTTCCAGTATCGGAACCATTGATATGATAAATACTACAACCTGCGCAGACATATACTGACCGAGAGTATCTGAAAACGCCTGTACTAATGAATCCATAAAGTCTCCTAATTATTCTTCTTTGCTATTTACAGGCGGATTCCAATCCACTCCTGCTGCAGCGAGCTGTGCCTTCAGGTTAGCTTCTGCATCATTCAACAACTGCATGTTAGGAACCATTGAAATAGCTTCTGGAGTAAGTCTAAAAGATTTCTTTCTCAAGCTTTCGATCAGTCCCTGTGAAGCAGGTGTTACTTCTCCGATAGTATTAAGCTGATCAGTAAATGCCTGTGCATCTCGCACATTTGGTTCATTGTCCTCTGTTCCCGGTAAATCATAGACTAATACCGGATAACCAGCTGAGACGATGTTATATAACTGACCCGCTACGTTCAATGGAAGGTTTACACAACCATGTGAACCTCTAATCTTGTAATAAGTTCCACCAAAAGATGGCTGCCATACTGCATCGTGCAGACCTTCGCCACCGTTAAACGGCATCCAGAAACTTACCTTTGAATTCCATGTAGGTCCTTTCAAAGTAGCATTCTTTGCCTTGTAAGCGACAAAATATGCACCAACATGAGTTTCATCACCGTGTGAAATATTTCCTGTTACAACCTTTGACTGAAGTACTACCGCTCCATCTTTGTGAACTACGAAATACTGTCCTGTACGGTTAACCTCGATATAACTGTTACCGTAATCCTGCGCACCACGTGATGCAGCAGTTCTGGAATATACAAAGTCACGCTTTACATCTTTTCCGGCATCTAAATCAGCCTTTATCTGTGCAGCTTCTTTCTCTCTGTCGATCTTCCAGCCATAGCTACCGCCTGGAACAGTAACTGTAGCACCGGTATATGTAACCAGAGTCTTTGGCTTTCCGGCAGTATCATACTTTGCAGCCATCTCTTTTACAAATGTTGCGATAGCTTCATCATCAAATGAGACTTTACCGTTTTCATCATTTTTGAAAAAAGAAGCCAGAGTTTCTTTAGAAACCTTTTCTGTCTCATTACCAACTTCATATACGAAGCTTAAATTAATCTTATTATTCATTTCCTTACAAGCGGATACGAGGTTATCATTCTTGCTTGTAATCTTTGGCTGAACATAACACTTGTCTTTCTTTAAATCAACATTCGGATCAAGTGTCATAACAGCAGTCTTTGCTACTTTTGAAAGATTATCCTTATCTACTTCTGTTCCATAGACTTCTTTCTTAATCTCAAAGTTCTTTCCATCTGCAAAAGTAACTTTCGCATCTTCTGTCTTTGTAGCATTCTCATCTACAACATCTTTCAGATTAGAAAGGATATTTCCAAACTTGTCCTCATCGTAGCTTACTACTACCTTGCTCTCATAGTCTCTAGGAACAAAGATTGCTCCGATCCATGCATACTCATTCTGCTCTGCAAGCGCCTTCTCAAATTCAGCCTTGCTATTCGCAACTTTCATATCAAAATCGGCAGGTTTAAATCTTTCTGTACCATTTTTTTCTACGAAAGAAATAGTATAGTTATCAGCCTTTTTTTCAATCTTATCCATAACAGTTTCGACGGTTGCCCCCGAACTGCTTACACCATTCAAGGTGCTTCTAAAGAAGAAGTGATTCTTAAAATAGAATACAAAACCAAAATAAATAACCAGTAAAACCGCTACTACACAAAGCGCGATAATTCCAATCTTCTTTACATTGACTTTCTTTACTGCATCAACCTTAGCTGCAGTATTCTGCCTTGTTTCTTCTAAATTTGACATTTAAAAACCTCTTTTAAATTTAAATAAGCCTAAACAGCCTTCTATATTATATGATAAAGAAAAACTATGTCAATTTTTTGTTGTCACTTTTTAATTCAATGTTTATAATTATATCGTTATGAAAAAATTACTAAACATACCCAAATTTATAATCAAAAATGGCAGACGATTCTTATTGCTGCTCTATATGCCTATATATATGTATTGTTTCACATCGCTGGAACAGGCAAACAATCGTGATTTCATTCTGATTTCCAGTAAGTTTGATGACATGATTCCATTCTGCGAATTCTTTATCATCCCTTACTTCCTATGGTTCATCTATATGGCATATGGTATAACCTATATCATATTCAGGGAAAAAGGTATGGAGTTCTATCTCCTGGCCAGCACACTTTCTTTTGGAATGACACTGTTTATCATCATTTCATTCTTATGGCCAAATCAGATTGCGATTCGCCCTACCGAATTTGCGCGAGACAATATCTTCACCGATATGGTACGATACCTGTACTCTATCGACACACCTACAAATGTGTTGCCTAGCATACATGTATTCAACTCCATCGAAGTACATCTCGCTCTGTGCCGCACAGACCATTACCGCAGACATAAACCTCTGATTTATATCTCTGCAGTATTTACAACATTGATCGTATTATCAACAATGTTCCTGAAACAGCATACCGTAATCGATGTAATCGCCGGTATCGGACTCGTACTCATCCTCTATCCATTCGTATATGGTAGATGGGACAAATACGTACGTAGATTCTGGAACTTCTTTGATCCAAAATATGCAGAATAAAAATAACCATGAGATTCCATTTCGGAATTTCATGGTTATTTCTTATTTCAAGACTGCTCTAACAGCATCTATATCCATCTTCACACCTGTAATCAGCTCATGCGCCCTTGCTCCCTGGAACAAAAGCATCGACAAGCCATTCAAAGTCGGAATTCCCATCTTTGCAGCAATCTTTAATAGCTTCGTCTCCCTCGGCTCATAAATACAATCATATACAAGTTTCACATTACGAATTAATTCTGTATCCTTAAGCCATGTCTCGTCCTCATAATCTCCCATTCCAAGATTCGTCGCATTTACAACTATATCACTGGTCTTTATTTCTTCTTCAAAGCTCTCAGTATCATCCAGTGAAAAAATATCCACTCGAGAATCGCACGTCTGCTTAAGCTTCTCTACAATCTGTTTTCCTTCTTCATAACGCTTTCCCGGGCGATTAAATACTACTACATCAGCGCCCGCTTTCGAAGACGTAATAAGTATCGCTCTTCCGGCACCCCCACAGCCCACGAGGAAGACTTTTTTCCCGGTTAGGGATATGCCTCTGTCGGACAGAGAATCTACGAAGCCATCTCCATCTGTCGAATATCCACAAAGTCTGCCATCTCTATTTACAATAGTATTTACAGAATCTGCGACCAATGCGCTCTCGTGAATCTCATCGAGAAGAGGAATCACCGTCTTCTTAAAAGGCATCGATACATTCGCGCCTGCGATACCGAGTCGCTTCATCGAAGTCACCGCTTCAGAGATGGATTTCTCATCACAACCTATATCGAAAGCGAGATATCGATAATTCAGACCGAGAGATTCATAGGAAGTATTATGCATGACCGGTGACAGCGAATGACCCGCCGGATGAGCAAAGAAAGCTACGAGCTTCGTCTTTCCGTTTATCATACTATTCCTCGATTTCTTCCAACTCTTTCAACCAGATATTTGCATAAGCGTCTGCAGGCATTCTCCAATCTCCTCTAGGTGAGAGTGAAACTGTTCCTACCTTTGGTCCATCCGGCAAACAGTTTCTCTTAAACTGCTGCGAGAAGAATCTGCGATAGAAATTCTTCAACCATTTGAGAATAGTCGCATCGTCATATGCTCCCTTAAAAGCATGTCTGGCAAGTTTGTAAACCTTCTTTGGAGAGAAGCCCATTCGAACTACATAATACAGGAAGAAATCGTGAAGCTCATAAGGTCCCACTATATCTTCTGTCTTCTGGGCGATATCACCATTTTCGTCAGCTGGTACGAGCTCAGGACTGACAGGTGTATCGAGTATATCGTACAGAACCTCTGCATACTCGCCCTCTGACTCATCTGCTACAAACTGTACCAGGAAGCGTACCAGAGTCTTTGGAACTGATGCGTTTACACCATACATAGACATGTGATCACCATTATATGTAGCCCATCCCAATGCGAGCTCAGAAAGGTCACCAGTACCGATTACGATTCCGCCTACCTTGTTTGCATAATCCATGAGGATCTGAGTACGTTCTCTCGCCTGACCATTTTCATATGTGACATCGTGAACATTAATATCCTGTCCGATGTCTTTAAAATGAACTGTTACAGCATCTCTAATAGGAATCTCTAACAGAGTAGCGCCTATTTCGTTTACCAGCTTTACAGCATTATTATATGTTCTATCCGTAGTTCCAAAACCTGGCATCGTTATGGCCTTGATGCCACTTTTTTCCAGACCGAGCATCTCATATGCTCTCTTTACAACGAGAAGTGCCAATGTAGAATCCAGTCCTCCTGAGATTCCGATTACTACATTTGTCGCATGGATAAACTTCAGTCTGGCTGCGAGACCTCTAGCCTGAATATCAAAGATTTCCTTGCAGCGCTCAGCTCGAGAAGAATCTGTCGCCGGGACGAAAGGAGTCTTTCTAATCTCATATGAAAGCTCGACTTCTTCCTCATCGAGGTCAAACTCAGAAATTACAAAGGAATCATCCATATCTGTTTCAAAAGTAGAGCTTCCTCTTCTATATGAAAGAAGCGCATCGATATCTACCTCTGTAACCAGGAGCGCATTCTCTCTCAGATGATCCTCGCAGAGGATTCTACCATTTGATGCGATAATATTATGTCCGGAGAATACGAGATCCGACGTAGACTCGCCCGCACCTGAAGATGCGTATAAATAAGCTGTATAAAGTCGTCCAGACTGACCGCTTACGAGCTCTCTTCTATAATTAGACTTTCCAGCGACTTCATTTGAGGCAGAAAGATTCAAAATCATATTTGCGCCAGCCATAGCCTGACGAATAGAAGGAGGCATAGCTACCCATAAATCCTCGCAGATTTCTACGCCGATCATAAGTCCCTTTACACTATTTGTTGAAAAAAGCTGACCTGCACCAATCAGAGTCCTCTGACCAGCGATTTCTATCTCATCCACTTCAAAGAATCCAGGTGTAAACTGTCTTCTCTCGTAGAACTCATGGTCATTTGGAAGGAACATCTTTGGCACGATACCTAAGATTTCACCACGAGACAGAACTGCTGCACAGTTATATAGCTTGCCCTTATAAAGCACAGGAAGTCCTACTGCAAACAAACCATCTATTCTAACACTGGCTTCTACTATTCGCTCGAGCGCCTGTTCACTTTCTCTAAGCAGAGTATTCTGAAAGAAGAGATCACCACAGGTATAACCTGTAATAGACAATTCCGGAAAGACTACTACCTTTACATGTCTATCCGCTGCTTCCTTCATGAGACTTATAATAGAGTCTGCATTTTTCTCCGTATCAGCCAATCTAGTTTCCAGTCCAGCACATGCTACTCGCACAAATCCGTTTTTCATTACTTTTCTCCGTGTTATCTTGCTATATTTTTTTTAAACTAATATAATTTTCGTATGATACCAAAATTTGAACACCATATCACAAAAAGCCTGAGAGCTTATTATAAGAAAAGATTGATATATCCGGTAGTATATCTATGTATACTACTGTTTTTGTCGTTCTTTTTTCCGTTAGGATCCTTGCTATTTCCAAAGGTTTACAACGAGAAATCCGTGGATATAAACAGCAAGGCAAACTTCTATGCCAAAGGCGAATTCAAAAATCTCTACTTCACAGGATACACCCGCAAATATATGGGTCAAATCGACGGTTATTATTACTATACGCTGAACGATGACAAATGTCTAATCGTTCTGCTAAAACCAAACTCCTGTGAGATGGGAATTTCACATATCGATTCTATACACACCAGTGGAAAGATTCTAAAACAGTCCTCTACTCTAGATACTCTGTTTACAAATCTATCTCGTGATCTAAGCTGGAGTGAAGATGGCGTAAAGGAAACTTTTTACCCATACGTATTTAGTGAACCTGATGCCCACGGTTTCCCTGCAGATTTGACGAGAGTCTTTGTAATACTCTCCACTGTTCTGAGTTTAGGTTTGATACTGTATTGTATCATATGTATCGCCTTTCCGTTTCTCGCATTCCCGATTCGCCGCCTATTCATCTTTGGCAATCCACGCGAGATACTGGCCCATGCAGAGGAAGAATTATCTACCCTCCCTCAGCTCGCTACAGATGATATGTTTATCACTCAGCATTATTTCATCGAGACCTCGAATTTCGGAATTGCTATCGTTCCTATCGACAAGATTAAATGGATATACAAATATTCGACTATGCATAGATTCCTCGGCAAACACCTGAAGATTTCCTATACGCTTTACATCACAGCTGACAAATCTATCAACATCAAATGTCCAAAGAACACGATAACCGACATCGACGGTATCATCGATTACCTCTCCGAAGCCAACCACGACATCCTGGTCGGCTTCAGCGAGCAAAACCGTCAGGCGGTCGAAGGCGAGGAAGACATCCCGGATTTCCTAATCGCCCTCAGAAAGTTCCTGCTCACAAAGGTTTAACCTTTTAAATGATCTATAAAAAAATAGCCGACGTTGTAACTCCTCTGTTACTTCATCGGCTATTTTTATTAACATCCTTTTTTACCATTCTTATGATCTTCAATCGAGCAGGCGTCTGCCACACCATATTCGATCAAACCACAGTCTGCCGGGTCTAAAGAAACTCTTCCATCTTCAAATACGAATGCCGGAATTCCGATATCTCCAATTTCCTTACTGTGATCGAATGCAGGATTACTATCACGCAATCTCATAAACGCGCTCATATTTCGCACATGCTCTCCGATATTGATATACTCAAATTCGTTCTCTCTTCCCTTTACCTGCTCATGAATATAATCACAATATGGGCAAGTTGGGAGGCCATAGATTTTTACCATAGTTTACCTTCTTTCTCTAATTACTAAAATCATGTTTCACCGGCCAGGCGCTTTTAATATAAAAAAATTTCTAGAATTAAACGCTCGCAAGCTCGCTACTGGGGCTGCGAGAACCTTACTTTAATGGTTTTATAGGTAATTTCCATTTTTCCAAACATTCCCTATACCAAAGCACCTAAATCATGCTTGTCAGCTCCGCATAGTATTGGGAACTCCTCTATATCAAGCTATTTCACTATACCAAAGTACAAATATCTAGCTTGTTAGCTCCGCAGTGTATTGGGAATTCCTCTATATCAAGCTTTTCCCTATAACAGACTTTCCCAAAAGCAAGTGCGGCTGCGCCGCAATAATGCCTTTTCTGTGTTTTTAAGCATAAATAATCAGGAACACAGAGTTTTTCAGCTCGCAAGTCCTGATCCAACTCCTAAAGTCTGCGTTTTATTTCATACTCACTAGAAAACACAGACTTTCTGTAATACTCCAAACGACCACCACATGTATTCTCTGTGTATTCTTACCTTTATCTTCAAAAACACAGAACTTCACAGATTACAAAGTATACTACAAGCTCAAAACTCTGTGTTTCTTCAAGATTTCATAAGAAAACGCAGACCAGCTCTCCCCCAGTCCATAATCAAAAAGCAAGTGCGGCTATCGCCGCAAGAAGCCTTTTCTGTGTTTCAAACCATATTCGTCCCAAAACACAGAGCTCTTCAGCTCGTAAGTCCTGATCTAAAAAAACACCATTTTTTATTCCATAGGCTGAATTATAACCTTTGCAAAATCAGCACTATAGATGATTTCATTTCCAAATGAATTAACCAATTCTTCCTTTATTTTATTTAAAATCTTATCTTTGTTCCTAAAATCTTCTTTTGAACACTGAGAAATAACATCCGTATAGCTTTTTTGTATCACTCCATCATAGGTACTAAAATTCTGACGAGTGTATTTTCCTGATTTATAATCATTACAATCTTTATTAAGACTAACAACAGCTTTCACAAGAACTACACTGCCATCTTGTAAAGTAATTGTAATATCGTCCGATAAAGTGTATGTCTCTACGGTTACTGTGATTGAATCAGCTCTTGGTTTTTCCCCATTCGACAAATCAAGATCATATTCATCAACAGTTTTCTGAATAGCTTTTTTAACGGCTTTATTCTTTTTAATCTCTTTCTTTAATCTAATCAACTCTTTATTTTGTTTTTGATAAGCATCGAGCTTTTTATTCATTTTAACAAGATACACAGATTCTCCCATTAAAGACAGCACCCAAAAAATAATCGCTATAATTAATATTCTCTGTTTTCTCATGGCTCACCCCCCTAATCTTTTATTCTTAGCTTGAAATCCCATAACCAATTCTTCCTTCTCTGCTCTCGTCAATCTCTTAATATGATATTCCCGGCTCATCGCCTCCTGCTTGGTTTCAAAGCTTTCATAATAAACGAGTTCCACCGGGCGACGAGTCTTAGTGTATTTCGCACCTTTGCCGGAATTATGTGCATCTAAGCGCTTCTGTAAATCATTCGTCCAACCGCAGTAATAAGTTCCATCTGCACATTGAAGCAAATATGTATAATTCTTACTATCTGCTTTTATATCTTTACTATCTACTTCTTCACTCATATTCAAACCTTCGATAAATCTTCTTCGACAGTGATTTCCTGTTCCTGCCAGATATATGGGAGGCGGAAAGTCACCTTGTATGCTTGAAGTTTCATAAACTCGTCCTGGCAATTCGGATTGTAGAGAACATCTCCACAAATCGGATGCCCGGAGTAAGCCATATGGACACGAATCTGGTGAGTACGACCATGCTCGATTTTGATAGAAAGCAGTGTACGATTTCTCTCTAAATCACAGCGAACCACTGTCGCATAAGTCTGTGCCTCTAATCCATCCGGATGGACTTCACGAAGCAGAAAGTCTTCATCGATCTTTCGAATCGGCTGATTCACGACAAAATCTTCCTCGACGATTCCATCTACCCATGCCAAATAAGTCTTGTCATAATTTCCATTTTCACGTTCTACTGTCATGATGCTCGCGCTGTCCTGATTCTTTGCGAACAGAACGATTCCAGAAGTATCCATATCCAGCCTTCCGACAGGAAACATTCGTCCACTTCTGAATCCTAGATGCTTTGCAATCTGATTAGAAAGTGTATCCGCATAATGCCCCGGTGATGGATGGCAACAAACTCCCGGACCTTTCTCTACAAAGAGCAAATCCTCATCCTCATAGAGAATCCTTAGCGGAGGCATAGTCTCAGGCGGATCAGCCCAAATTGACTCACCTTCTGTATCGACGAATCCCACATCATAAAGTCTGATCCAAAGCTCATCATCCAGCGTAAGAACAGCATTCATAAATCGATATTCGCCATTTATCAAAACACCATTCTGACGGCGCTTTATACGACGTATCATGGTCTCTGTACAGTGAAGATAGGACTTTAAATACGAGTGAACTGTTCGCCCTACTCCCTCTTCTCCTATTTTTACAACCACATATCTCTTCTCATCTGAAATATGTATGTTTGCATTTATCATCTACAACTTCCTTAAATCACTTACTTAAAGGCCGGTCCGAGATTTCCTTCGCAGAAATGCTTGCGACATAAACTTATGTAGCTGTCATTTCCACCCAACATAATCTGTTCGCCTGTTTTTACTATTCCATGCTCATTAAATCTGGCATTTGTGGTAGCCTTCTTTCCACACCAGCAGATAGTCTTTGTTTCTTCAATAGTATCTGCGAGCGCAAACAGCCACTTGCTTCCTTCAAACAGATTCAACTGGAAATCTGTACGAAGTCCATAACAAATAACAGGTACGTTTAAGTCATCAACTACATGGGCAAAGAAAAAGACCTGTTCCTTTGAGCAAAACTGTGCCTCATCAATCAATACACAATCATAAGTCTTTATCTCCTCTTCGGACTTCTCCATAAAGTCCTCGAGGATTCCCCCTTCTCTCTGCAGACCATCGACTCTACTCTTTATAGTCATCTTTCCATCTCTGGTATCCTGTTTAGGTTTCAGGATGATGACTTTCTGGCCACGCTCTTCATAATTATAAGCGACCTTCAGAATATCCATAGTCTTTCCGGCGCCCATCGCTCCGTATCTAAAATATAGTTTTGCCATAACACTCTCCCCGTGCAAAAATAAAGAACTGACTCGATAGGAATCAGTTCTATAAAACTTTTCGATTCATTATATCACATTTGTCGCCAAGGATTTCCTAAATCTGGATCAGTTGGATCCCAACCTATATCTCCCGGCTTTCCATCTATCTTCTGACTGGCTGGTTTACCAAAAGGACCGATGTTATTACTATCAAAGATTTCCACCGTAGTTCCTTCCGGACAGTTATCTACCAACCATTTGGCGTCCGCTACACACAGACGTACACAACCGAGTGAAGCAGGTTTTCCAAGTTTGTTGTATTCCTCGATTTCAAGGGAATCTTTTTCCTCTTTAGTGTACGGAACAGAATGGAACATAATCGGTCCGTCGATACGGTATGCATACTGACCATATGTATTTCTATAAAGCGCATGCCATTCATATTTGGTAGAAGTCTTAAATGTTCCGGTAGGTGTCGCACCGTTCTTTCCTACAGAACAAACCATAGCTTTAAATGGCACAGTATAGTTTCCATTCTCATCTTTAGTGTAAACATTTACGACATTTAATTTTCTATTTACTCTAACGAGATAAGGGTGATCACCTGTAGGAGAATTATCCTGGAGAATGATATTTGCATCTCCAGTTTCTTCAGCTTCAGTAGCCAGTGTAGCATCTACTGTCGGAGCCACTTCCGCTGTTTTATGCTCAGCATTACTAGACAACTCGCCTTTAGACTCTGCGACGGTTGTAATAGCATGTTCTCCATATACTCTTGTATAAGCGAAAACTCCCCCGGTGAATATAGATAAAGCAGCGATAACGCTGATTATTGCTCCCCGTTTAATTATCTTTTGATTCTTCTTGCGTTCGAGCTTATTACGAATAATCTGGTCAACCGTAATGACCTCATCTTCATAGCCAAACAGCTTGTTATTTCTATTTTCCATAACAATATTATAACTGAAAAAATAATATATAAAAATACAAAATTCAGAATTCCAGCCTTCTAATTCTAAAAATTTTAGAAACAACAAACAAACAGTCGAACACCAACTGTAATAAATCTAAAAAACAGTCGTCAACATATCTCATATAACGAAAAAACACTATCCTAAACAGGATAGTGCATTTCGAGTTTTCTTTTTCCCTTTTGAATGGTATATAGACTGGCATATCCTCTGACACTCGGCCATCGCATCAAAGATTATGCAGTGCCAGAACACATAAAAATGTGTTTTAGCCTGTAGAGTACTAATACCCTTCTCCCAGTGAGTTAAAAAATGGTTTATTTTTATGAACTAACAATACACCATTTCAAGACAAATTTGTGTATTTATTTAAATACTTGTTAACTTGTTCACAGAAAAGAACAATTTGACGGCCGAAATTTGCAATCTATCTATAAATCTTCTTTTTTTGCTGTCTTCCAGTCATACGGATGACTGCATTTCGGGAGATAAATCTACAACCAAACACAGCTGCTTTCATCGTAATAGTAGGAATGATTCTAACCTTACGCTTAAACATCTGCTTTAGGGCATATGAAGCACACTCTGCTGCTGTAATTCCCTTTAGCGAAAACTCTACATCAGCGACCTTGTTAAACTCAGTATCCACTGGTCCCGGACAAAGAACGCTGATAGAAACCGGTGAATGCTGTTCTTTTAATTCTCGGGCTATAGCTTCAGTAAAACTTACCACATAAGCCTTTGTAGCATAGTAAGTCGCCATATACGGACCTGCAGGAAACAATCCTGCACTGGAACCGATATTTAAAATATATCCGCCGCCCTTTTTCTCAAAGAGATTCAACATTTCTTTCGTAAGAATATGAAGCGCTTTAACATTTACATCTATCATATCCAGTTCTTTATCCAGAGAGGCCTCTTCAAATTTACCGGCATCTCCGAAACCAGCATTGTTAACGAAAACCTCGAGATTCAAATCAGAAATCTTCATCACGAGATCACGAATATCCTCTTCTCTTCGAAGGTCACTCGCGATTACGATACTATCAGTTTCCAACTCCTCTGCGAGTTTCTGTAATCTGTCTTCTCTTCTGGCAACCAGAATCAGAGAGTAACCTTTTTTCGATAAACCTCTAGCTAATTCCTGTCCTATACCGGAACTCGCACCTGTAATGCATGCGTATTTCTTCATATGAAACATTTCTCCTTAAAACTACCAATCTGAAAGCATTTCTGACATAGTCTTCGGAATTCCGAAGTAATACCCCTGCACAAAATCCACTTTTGTATCTTTCAAGAACTCTACCTGTTCTTTGTTCTCTACACCGAGGACAAGAGTTTTAATATTCTTATCAGCCCCTAGTAGCGACATAGTTCTAATAAAACTCCTGTTCTTTGAATCTTCGTTAATTCCCCTGATATAATTCATGTCGAGTTTTATAACTGAAAAATCACCATTCAAAACCAGATTTAACGATGAGAACTGTGAACCATAATCATCCACCCAAACGTTAAAGCCAGAATTACGGAGAGATTTAATTCCGCTAAATGCTATATCTGCATCGATAAAGAACGCGCTCTCTCGTATTTCAAAACTTATGAGGCTCTTATCTATGCCATAATTCTCTACTTCATTAGAAATCTGACTCTCAAGATTAGAAAGTGCGAAATCATAGTAAGACAGATTTATCGATACGGAAAAAGGAGTTCCTCCGCCATCCTGAATCATCTTCATGTCTTTTAAAACATGTCTGATTACGAAATCATCCAGCTTGTTTATGAGATGCGCATCTTCTAAAACCGGAATATACTTATCCGGACTTAGGATTCCCTCTTCTTCATCATGCCATCTCGACAAAGCCTCGTAGTATTTAACCTCACCTGTTTTTAAATCCACTATCGGCTGATAATAAACCTTTATATCATCATTCTCTAAAGCACGATCCAGATTATCCACGAGATAGTTTCTCAAATCCAGTGCGATAAGCATTTCATCATCAAACCAGGCTATAGACTGATTTATCTTTTTCTTCAAACTATCACACGCGATTCTCGCTCTCTCACATCCCTCTGTAGCCGTGAGGTCCGGATCCCATCTCGCCAATCCACACTTTAACGACATCGAAGCTATACGATGAAACTCTCTGGTATCGACCAGAACCCTGTTCGCCAAATCCTCTGCTTCATTCCTAAAGATAAGAGCTACAAAATGATCATCTCCCAGTCGTGCCACCAGACGCTTCCCGAGGTCAGTCTGAATCGTCTCTGCGATATTCTGAATCAACTTGTTTCCGTACTCGTAACCATATTTAGAATTGTACTCTTTCATATTCTCAATGTTGAAATATGCAAAGCAGAAATTCTTCATAAGCGACGGATTCATAAGGAGAATCTCTTGTGACTTTGAGAAAAAAGCTCTAATATTCAAAAGCCCCGTCAGTTCATCCATAGTATCCTTCTGAACAAATTTATCGAAGTTTTCCTTTACAGTCGAGTTATACTTCTCAGTCCTGTCATAAGCTCCACCTTCGATAGAACCGCGAGTCTTCTGACTGGCCTGTAGACACTTGAAATCCGCCTGACGAATCATCATCTTTAAATCGACATCCGATTTACAAGCACCGACTATATATCCTGCGGAAAAAGTAAGATAGAGATTATATCTGCTATACAGACGCTCTATGAACTCCGCCTTTATCAGGTTCATATTCCTGATAATATCTACTTCCGTACCTTCCGTGTCTATCAATACCAGCTTTCTACGCGACAGCTGATAGATATTTTCTTCAGCAAAGTATTCTTCAATGATAGAAACAAAATCTATCATAACTTCATCACCGAACTCTGCACCATACAAATCATTATAGATATCCAGCGATTCAACAGTTACTATCGCAAGCGCAATATTTTTTCCAATATATTCATGAGTACGTTTCACCACAGCTTCACGATTATATACACCGGTGACATAATCATGCATAGCTATATATTCCATTTCCTTGTTCATACGTAAGGCATTGATTCGAATATTTATGACGAATCCAGTCACAAAGATACTTGCGAAATAGAATTCCATCGCATGAATCAGGTCACCTCTAAACAGGCTGTAGTCCTTCGTCCGGAAACTGAAAAAGATAAAGAGAAGAGTCCATCCTGTCGTAAAGGAAACATTTCTCCACGGTTTATCCAGAATAAACACCGGATTAACCAGCATAAAGATAAAAAATGTTAAAGCCTGATGATTTCTATCCAGAACAGTCCCCATCATAATCGTATAAAAAAATACGATTCCAGATATGAAATATAACAGCTTTATCGAATCTTCATAGTCTTTTGGAAGCAATACCTGTTTTATAAACAAAAGAATCAGAAAGAGAATAACCAGATTCACCGCTGTAGAATCACCGATATATCCCAGCGCGAGAGACTGAAGCAATACGTTCATAATACTGATTGGTATTCCCAAAGCGAGAACCAAACTCAGAGCATGATAGTTTCTCTTTTGGACTTCAGCCCTATACCTGTCAAAATCTGAAAACTTTAATATCTCTAATAATTCTTTCCCCATATCAATCCTCTTTACAGCAAACCTTAACGCTTATTCTTTGCAATCTCCAATGCTTTGTCCGGATAATTAGTAATAATCGCATTTACCCCTGCATCTACGCACATTTTCATATACTCTGTTTCATTTACAGTCCAAACATTCACATCCAGTCCTTCAGCCTGTGCAGCCTTAAAGAAATCAGGATACTGAATATTGTAAAGTGCAGGATGAAGCGCATCACAGTTAGTGTATGTCTTTGCATATTTTGCAACATCCAGAATTCCATCAGCGTAAAGCAAACCAGTTTTCACTGAAGGATCGAGTTCCTTCATCTTCTTTACAGTCGCATGATTAAATGATGAATATAACACTCTATCCTCGAGTCCCATCTCCTTTGTAAGAGCGAGACATTTTTCTTCTATACCTTCGTAAAAAAATACCCCTGATTTGATTTCTACATTTATAGTCAAATCTGTAGGTTTTAGAAGTTTATAAACTTCTTCAAGTGTAGGAATGAGAACTTTTCCAAACTTCTTTTTTCCAGCATTGAAGTTCATATCCCTAAGTTCTTCAAAAGTGTAATCCTTTACGAAACCACTTCTGTCAGTTACTCTATCTATCTTTTCGTCATGTGTTACTACCATAACTCCATCTTTAGTGAGCTGAACATCCAGTTCTACACCATCAGCGCCGAGCTCAGCAGCTTTCTCAAATGCTATCAGGCTGTTCTCAGGTGCATATCCACTGGCTCCACGATGAGCCCATACCAGTGTTCTGTTTTTATCTTCTTTTTTCTTAAAAAAATCAAACATCATAAATACTCCTTCTATTTATTCTTCAAAGCATAATATGCCAGGATTCCACTTACAGTCTTTGAATCCTGAATCACACCTTTATAAATCAAATCCATCAAATCATCTAAATCACAGGCGATGATATCTATACTTTCTGCATCATCCAGATTCTGCGATACTTCTTTAGAAAGATTTTCAGCCAGATATACCTCTATAAACTCGTTGCAGAAAGCAACAGTTGTCTTTAAAGAAAGCAAATGTTTCAACTCATCCGGTACAAATCCGATTTCTTCTATAATCTCACGATATGCCGTATCATGCGGATCTTCATCTACAGAATCTCTGGCTCCGGCCGGAATCTCCAAAGTATATCTGTCGAGAGCCGGACGATACTGTCTAACCATGAGTATCTTTCCATCTTCTCTAACTGCAACTACAGCTGCTGCACCTTTTCTATGTGATACGAAATCCCAGTGATGAATATCTCCATTTGGAAGTTTCATATCATCTTTATATATATCCAGAATAGAACCTTCATAAACTCTGGTTCTTCCAACTCGAACCACATGAGGTTCATCCAAATCTCCATTTAAATCTATGTCACGTAAATCTTTTATCAAAATAACCCTCCTTCTAAATCCCTGTTTTATAAGCTAAGTCTTAAATATTATACAACAAAAAACCGCCGGTAGATAACTAATTACGAAATCTACCGACGGTAATAATCATTAATTTAAATTTAGAAGCAATGCTTATTTAGCATACTCAACTGCTCGAGATTCTCTAATAACATTAACTTTAATCTGACCTGGATATTTAAGTTCTGATTCAATTCTAGAAGCAATATCTCTAGCCAGAATAACCATTCCAGCATCATCAATCTGATCTGGAGTAACGAGGATACGCACCTCACGACCTGCCTGAATTGCATAGGATTTCTCAACGCCCTTGAAGTCATTTGTAATCTCTTCAAGCTGCTGTAATCTCTGTGTATATGCTTCCATAGTCTCACGTCTCGCACCAGGTCTAGCAGCACTAATAGTATCTGCAGCCTGTACCAAACATGCGATTATAGACTCAGCTGCTACATCACCATGATGTGATGCAACAGAATTGATAACAACATCGTTCTCTTTGTATTTACGACAAATCTCTACACCAAGCTGTACGTGTGATCCTTCTCTTTCATGATCGACAGCTTTACCGATATCATGAAGCAGACCAGCCCTCTTTGCAAGTTTAACATCTTCGCCAACTTCAGCTGCGAGAAGTCCAGAAAGTTCAGCTACTTCGATAGAATGCTTAAGTGCATTCTGTCCATAACTGGTTCTGAATTTCATCCTACCGAGAATACGTACGAGATTTGAATCTAAACCGTGGATTCCTACCTCTAAAGCTGCTTCTTCACCAGCTTCTCTGATATCCTCATCTACCTCTCTCTTTGCTGCATTAACCATTTCTTCGATTCTAGCTGGATGAATACGTCCATCTACAATCAACTTCTCTAATGCAACACGAGCGATTTCTCTTCTAACCGGATCAAATGCAGAAAGAACAACTGCATCTGGAGTATCATCAATGATAAGTTCTACACCTGTCATAGTCTCAAGTGTACGAATATTTCTACCCTCTCTACCGATGATACGTCCCTTCATCTCATCACTAGGTAACTGAACTACTGTAATAGTACTTTCAGCCACATGATCGGCAGCACACTTCTGAATAGCAGCTACTACGATGTCTTTTGCTTTCTTGTTCGCATCATCTTTTGCCTCTGCAAGAGTTTCTTTAATCAACTTTGCAGCATCAATCTTTACATCTGATTCGACAGCTTCAAGGAGAAGATTCTTTGCCTGGTCCTTAGATAAACCAGAAATTCTCTCGAGCTCCTGTACACGCTGTTCATTGAGCTTATCAATCTCAGCTTCTTTCTTACGAAGATCATCTTCCTTACGATTCAGGTTTCTTTCTCTATGATCACATGCATCAATCTTGCGATCGAGAGTTTCTTCCTTCTGCTGAATTCTGCGCTCATTCTTTGAAACCTCTGAACGACGTTCTGAAATCTCTTTATCGAGTTCGTTCTTCGCTCTAAGGTTCTCTTCCTTTGCTTCCAGTAAGGCTTCCCTCTTTTTTGATTCTGCTTCCTTAACAGCTTCATCAATAATCTCACGAGCCTTTTCTTCCGCACCTCCTACTTTTCTCTCGCCTACTTTCTTATTATAAGAATTTGCTAAAGCTAAAGTTACAGGAACGGCTACTATCACTGTTACAACAATACTTATAATCACCAAAATACTTGTTGACACAGGAGCACCTCCTTTATTTAATTTTCATTGTTCTATATGTTTCTTATTGTAAATGATTAATTAATTATTTCTTCTAATACTTACAACATCTATAATTTTAGTGGAAGTGCATTATAAAGTCAAGAAATGAACGTATCATACTACTATATTTAGTAGTGAATGTCTACAGTTACTTCATCATGTTCAAAAAAAGTTCACACTTAAGCTAGTTCAAAGCCATATAAGCATATTTAAAGATATTTCAAAATATCAGAACTGGAGAATCCTTTGTTAAGTAAGAATCTATACTGCTTAGCTTTTTCTTTCTCATCAGCTTCTTCTCTATTATATCTACGCTTTCTAAGCCAATTCTCGATAAGCTCTTCTGAGCTGGTTGTGTTCTCTGTCTCTAAAGCCAGTTCAATTAATTCTGGAGATATTCCCTTCTTTGTCAGATCTCGTTTTAAAACCAGTCGGCTCTTTGAATTCTGATGTATCCTTACGAAATTCCTGGCCATCCTTTCATCATCCAGATATTTAAATTTCGAAACATATTCTATCGCCGCTTCAATAGCTTCACCGGGATATCCGTTCGCTTTAAGCTTAGTTCTAAGTTCATATTCACTTCTATCCTGCGCGAGAAGCAGATGCATAGCTCTGGATTTCGCACGTGGAATGAATATCTCCTTTAAAATATGTTCATATTCAACTTCTGAAAGATCGTATCCTTCTTCCAGTTTATTTCTATAAGCTTCTCTCTTATAAAGAGTGAAGCCTGTCCCATTATCAAGACAGACTTCAACTTTCTTCTTCGAATTTCTAACAGGTTTAACCTCTGTTACTATCATTTATATCTATTCCTCACTAGAAGATGATGAATCGACTTCGATTTCTCCTCCGAGATCATATCTCTCTCGAACTACATTCTCGACTTCCTGCATGATTTCTGGATGTGTCTCCAGATATATCTTTGCGTTCTCACGACCCTGTCCAATCTTCTCGCCATTATACGCGTACCACGCTCCGGATTTATTAATTACATCACAGTCTGCAGCCAAATCCAGAATATCACCTGATCTGGAAATACCCTTTCCAAACATAATATCAAACTCAGCCACTTTGAATGGAGGTGCAATCTTGTTCTTTACAATCTTTACTCTGGTTCGGTTACCGATGATCTCTCCACCCTGTTTCAGAGACTCAATACGACGAACATCGAGTCTGACAGATGAGTAGAACTTCAAAGCACGACCACCTGTAGTAGTTTCAGGGTTTCCGAACATAATACCAACCTTCTCACGAAGCTGGTTAATAAAGATAACGATACAGTGTGTCTTTGAAACGACAGCTGTAAGCTTTCTCAACGCCTGGGACATAAGTCTGGCCTGAAGTCCGACATGTGAATCACCCATATCGCCATCGATTTCAGCCTTCGGAACGAGGGCAGCAACAGAATCGACGATAACAATATCTACCGCACCTGAACGAACCATCATCTCTGTAATTTCGAGAGCCTGCTCGCCACTGTCTGGCTGAGAAATATAAAGATTATCTATATCTACACCAATATTCTTTGCATATACAGGATCTAAAGCATGCTCAGCATCGATGAATCCGGCAATACCACCTCGCTTCTGTACTTCAGCTACACAATGTAAAGCGACTGTAGTCTTACCTGATGATTCAGGACCATATACCTCGATGATTCTTCCCTTTGGAAGACCACCCTGTCCTAATGCAATATCCAGACTGAGAGAACCTGTAGGAACTGTCTCTACCTGCATACCCTCTGTTTCTTCACCGAGCTTCATAACCGAGCCACGGCCATACTGCTTTTCAATCTGCGCAATAGCTGCATCAAGTGCTTTAAGTTTATCTGTATTATCCTTTGAAACTGCCATAATTTCCTCCCGTGCGAACGCGTGTTCGAATCTAGTCATATAATAGTTTATTTATTTTCTACTGTCAATAGAAAAATCGAAAAAATGTTCGATATCACAATTCCACCATTTCGATTTTATTAAATCCTAAAAAAACAAACAACGAACAAATCCTAAAGTATTATAAATTTTTAGGAAAGCCCGAAACTGTGGAAAAGTTGATAAATAACTCTTCTCTATTTTCTTATAAAACTATTATACTTTTTCTGCTGTCCTAAAAAAAGGACTACGGAAATTAATGAGATAATAAAGAATGATGATAAAGCCATAACTGCCACCCTCAGATTCCATAAATCGCCCAGATATCCGGTTATAGCTGTAAACACTACTCCACCTATTCCAGTTGCTGTTGTAAGCATTCCTGTAGCTGTTGCTTTATGATTTCCTGACATAGGTATAGCCAGATTCAATACACAAGGGTATATCATTCCGCAGAAGAAACCTAAAGGAATACATAGAATTAATACCATAACATCATCAGAAACCAGTGTTATCAGCCCTGTTATCAACGGAATCGCTATAATCGAACTCACTAGAATTCTATATGAATGATGAGCTTTATGTCCCGCCAGCACACGAGATGGTATCATAATTATCCAAAATACACTTAAAGCATATTTTCCTATAGCTGAGTGAAACTCCTCTGCAAACAAAGTATCTACGAAGAATGCAAAACCATTTTCATATCCTACATAAATAGCCAGAATCAAACATAGAAGTATTATTGCTGTCAAATAAAAACTTCCAGTATTTTTTTCTTCGCCTATTGAATCAATTACTGCTTCTCTGACTTCATCCTTAGAAACAGTTATCCCAATAACCGCTGCCAAAGTGCTTATAAGCACAAAAACAAACAATGTACGCCAGTTATATCCTAATCTAAGATATGCTGATACAGCCAAAGGCGCTACAAAAGCTCCCAAGGCATACATTGAAGTTAAATATCCTATTTTTTTCTTACTACTAACAGGGAAATAATCAGAAAGCGCTGCTATAGATATAAACTGAAGCGCGCTGGTTGTTAATCCCAGGAAAAAGATTCCTCCCAGGAACAGAATTTTAGATTTTAAAACTATGATGATAAGAGCCGCAATAAACTGAATACTCAAAAGTATCTTTAAGCACTTCAGCTTATTACTCCTATCTGCCCATGCTCCCAGAATCAACGGAGCGAGCATCGTGGCAAACAGTTCCACCGACGCAAAGAATCCCTTTGACGTCGATGAAAGCTCATATGTCCTGCCGATATTCAACAGACTAGCCTGATATCCACCAGCTTCAAATCCATTGATAAATACAATCAGAAAAAACACTAGCCATAGATAGTCTCTCGCGGTCTTATCTCTCATAATGACCCCCTTATGCTTTACCAAACTCCTCAAGAATCAAATCTTTGTTTCTATCCTGAGTCATCTTGATACTCCACTCATTTGCCCAAAGCAGAAGAGGTCTGTCCTTCATATCTTTAACCTTCTTCATATCAGAAGTACCCTGGATAGAGTTCATATCTATATTCTCATTTCCTACCCAACGAATATACTCATATGGAAGATTCTCCATAATGATGTCTACGTTGTACTCGGATTTCAATCTAAATTTCAATACATCAAACTGAAGTACACCTACTACTCCGACGATTACTTCTTCAAGTCCCGAGTTATACTCCTGGAATATCTGAATAGCACCTTCCTGCGCAATCTGCATGATTCCTTTTGTAAACTGCTTACGCTTCATAGTGTCTACCTGACGGATTCTCGCAAAATGTTCTGGCGCGAATGTAGGAATGCCATCAAACTTGAACGGATTTTTTGCAGTAGTAATAGTATCACCGATAGAGTAAATACCTGGATCGAAGATACCGATGATGTCTCCAGCACATGCTTCTGAAATCATATGCCTGCTGTCCGCCATCATAGTCTGTGGCTGTGAAAGTCTCACATTTTTTCCACCCTGAACGTGAAGTGCTTCCATTCCTGCATCAAAATGTCCTGAGCAGATTCTCATAAAGGCAATTCTATCTCTGTGATTCTTGTTCATATTTGCCTGAATCTTGAATACGAATGCAGAGAAATCATCTGAGAATGGATCGATTTCACCCTGATCAGAATGTCTAGGAAGCGGTGTTGAAGTCATCTTTAAGAAATGCTTCAGGAATGTCTCCACACCAAAGTTTGTAAGAGCTGATCCAAAGAATACCGGAGTCTGCTCGCCACGCTTTACCATCTCCATATCGAGAGGAAGAGCTGCTCCATCTAACAGTTCGATTTCCTCATCTAGTGTAGATAGCATCTCTTCGCCGATTTTTTCGCGAAGATCCGCATCCTTAATAGAAATTTCCTCTTCGATTCCTTCCTTTGTACCTTTCTTTGTATCTGAAAAAAGAAGTACATTTTCTGATTTTCTATCAAATACTCCTTTAAACTGCTTTCCAGACCCAATAGGCCAGTTAATAGGGCATGTAGAAATTCCCAGTTCTTTCTCGATATCATCCATAAGCTCGAATGTATCCATGGCATCTCTATCCATCTTATTGATGAATGTGAAGATAGGGATGTGTCGCATTACACATACTTTAAACAGCTTACGTGTCTGTGGCTCTACACCCTTTGCTCCATCGATAACCATTACTGCGGAATCCGCAGCCATAAGAGTTCTATAAGTATCTTCTGAGAAGTCCTGATGTCCCGGCGTATCCAACAGATTAATACACATACCACCATAGTTAAACTGAAGAACTGATGAAGTTACAGAGATACCTCTCTGCTTCTCGATTTCCATCCAATCAGAAACAGCATGTTTCGCTGTAGCTTTTCCTTTTACTGATCCCGCCTCATTAATCTGACCACCGTATAGCAGGAATTTCTCAGTAAGCGTAGTCTTACCAGCATCCGGGTGAGAAATAATCGCAAATGTTCTTCTCTTCTCTATTTCTTTTCTAACAACTGATGACTTCAAAATTTCCTCCAAGTATTACTTCAATGCGCCACGTTCATCTATCTTTGTGACCTGTGGCATCTTTTTTATAGCTGTATAAATATTTTCGATATCCTTAGTCTGACAAGTTCCTATAACCAGTTTCTTTCCTACATAACATATATAATAGTAAAATCCACTTCCAGATGTGCAATATGCATTTCCTGAACGCGTTCCACCTGCTCCAGCAGCTTTTCCGAAATAAGAAGACTGGTCATTAAAGAATTTTACACAATTCTCTTCTGAATCAAATTCGAGATACTGCATCGAAAGCGAGTTATCAGCGTCCTTACTGCCTCCAACTTTCCAAGCTGTTATTCCCAGTGGCTTCCATTCTGGCGGAATTGATTTCTTACTTCCATGCATATCACGTTCTACTATCGTCATATTATTTCCACGCATAGCCTGCGCAAAGGTTCTAAATGTCAATTTAGACCAGAAGAAATTACAACTTGTAAGACTTAAAACACAAAGCATCATAAAACATGTTAATAATGTTTTCTTGAAAACCCCATTTTTAGTATTATTCATAACAATACCCCCTTCGTGCATATATCATTACAAGTTTATTCTAAAACATATTATGACAGAAAAAAAGCCTCTGCCAAAGCAGAGGCCTTAAATTTCTTACTTGAACTTGCGCTTACGTGCAGCTTCAGACTTCTTCTTACGCTTAACAGAAGGCTTTTCATAATGCTCTCTCTTGCGAATTTCCTGCTGAATGCCTGCCTTAGCACAGCTTCTCTTGAATCTGCGTAACGCACTGTCCAGAGATTCATTCTCTTTAACTATAACAGTTGCCATATGCTCTAACTAAACCTCCCTCCGGTTGCGTATTGTGCTGATTCAATGACCGAAAATTTCATTGCACTAGAAATGATTATATCACAAATCTTTGATACGTCAAATTATTTTTTTAATCATTTATCATATTCATCCAAAAAGTGGTGTTTAACACCCTTATCTTTATAAGCAATGACTGTAGCGAGATTTACATTCTCCACGCTCTTAAAAATATTTGCTTCGACATAAGGATTCGTCTGTTTTAATTCCTTAATAAGCATTCTGGTTTCGAGACGTTTCGACTCACTCGTTCCATCCACCGCGCAACTGTCACAAGTCTGTGTAAAATGACATGCGCACTGTAGGAAGTGAAGGCCATGATATCTCTGCCATGCGATGATATCATCCTGGCGAATGAGATACATCGGGCGGATCAATTCCATACCTTCGAAGTTAGTAGAATGCAGTTTTGGCATCATCGTCTGAACCTGGCCGCCGTATAACATTCCCATAAGGATAGTCTCTATAACATCATCATAATGATGTCCTAGTGCGATCTTGTTACATCCAAGTTCCTTCGCCTTCGCATATAGATGACCTCGACGCATTCTCGCACACAGATAGCAAGGATTCTTATCAACTGTATCTACAGTATCAAAGATATCACTCTCGTAAAAAATAACAGGTATATCAAGCAACTTTGCATTGCTTTCGATAAGCTTCCTGTTAATTTCACTATATCCGGGATCCATAACGAGAAATGTAAGTTTAAACTCAACCTGTCTATGTCTCTGAATTTCCTGGAAGAGCTTCGCCATAAGCATAGAATCTTTACCACCGGAAATGCAAACACAAATATGATCACCATCTTTAATAAGCTCATAATTCTTACATGCTTTTGCAAACGGCGAAAAAAGCTTCTTATGAAACTTTTTCCTGATGCTCTGTTCTATTTCAGCAGTCTTTGCCTTAAGCTCTTCATCCTCTTCGCTGAGGACACTTCTAATCTCAGAACGCAGGAAGCTTCCATAACCACCTTTAAGACTATATGCATCATATCCATTTTCCTGAAGTGTCTCCGCATCATCCAGGGACAATTTTCCCATAGAACAATACAGGATAATCTTTTTATCCTTATCAATCTGTGGAATAACTTTTTCCAAATCCGACCCAAACAGCTCGTGTGGAATATTTATCGCGCCTGGCATCATTCCATACTTCGTAGCACCAGAATCTCTAGTATCCACAAGGACATATGAGCCCTGTTCTAACTTGAGAAATTCATCATATGATATTTCGTACATCTATCCTCACTCCTACTATCTATAGAAGAATCTAAAATCACATCTCAAAAAAAACGTAATTAGAATAGCACAAAGGAATATCTTTGACAAACATAGATATATTTTTCCCAAAAATATCATTAATTCTTCATAGCTACAATCATAAACATCACACGTTCTGAAATCATACTAATCAATGTGACTTCATGCGTAAAAAAAGAAGCCGGCATCCATCAGAATGCCAGCCTCTTTGAGATGTTCTTTAATATTAGCCTAACTGCTCGATGAGAGTTTCCTTTGCTTTTGCAAGAGCTGCATCGATTCCTGATGCATCCTTACCACCAGCCTGTGCCATGTTAGGACGACCACCGCCGCCACCACCGATGAGAGCAGCAGAAGCTTTAACGATGTTTCCAGCATGAGCTCCCTTAGAAATAGCATCATCACATGCCATTACTACGAGACTAGCCTTGCCGTCTTTAGAAGCAGCGAGAACGATTACGCCAGAACCGATCTTTTCCTTAAGTGAATCTCCGAGGTTACGAAGTTCACCCATCTCTGTATCTTCAATAGAAGCAGCGAGGAATTTAATTCCGTTTACTTCTTCTACTTTGTCCATTACATCACCGAGTGACTCATTAGCAGCTTTCTGCTTGAGTGACTCATTCTCAGACTTAAGCTCTTTGATTTCTTTGTTCAGAGCTTCAATCTTTGTAGCGATTTCATCTGGAGTAGTCTTGAGAAGGGCTGCTACAGCCTTAAGCTTCTCTTCTACTTCTGCGAAATGCTTAAAGAGTGCCTTTGATGTGATAGCTTCGATACGACGAACACCAGCTGAAATACCATTCTCAGATACAATCTTGAACGCTTTGATATCGCCTGTATTCTTTACATGAGTACCACCACAAAGCTCTGTAGAGAAGTCACCCATACGAACTACACGTACAGAATCACCATACTTCTCACCAAAGAGAGCCATAGCTCCGCTCTTCTTTGCTTCATCGAGGCTCATTACATCTGTAACTACATCAACAGAAGCTGAGATAGCCTCGTTTACGAGGTCTTCTACCTTCTGGATTTCTTCCTTTGTCATAGCCTGGAAGTGAGTGAAGTCGAAACGAAGTCTGTCTTCTGTAACGAGAGAACCTGACTGCTGTACATGATCTCCGAGAACTTTTCTGAGAGCTCCCTGAAGGAGATGTGTAGCACTATGGTTACATGCTGTAAGTGCACGTTTCTCTGCATCAACTGTAAGTGTAACCTTGTCATCGACTTTCATCTGACCATTTGTCATAACTCCGACATGACCAATCTTTCCACCGGCGAGATTGATAGTAGTCTCTACCTTGAACTCACCTTCTTTAGATTTGATCACACCGCTGTCACCATTCTGTCCACCCATAGTAGCGTAGAATGGAGTCTTATCAACAATAACTGTTCCTCTCTCACCATCTGTGAGGCCAGAAACGATTTCATTCTCTGTTGTGAGAACCGTGATAACAGACTCATCTTCGAGATGATCGTATCCTACGAACTCTGAAGTGATAGCAGGATCGATTTCCTGATATACAGAAGCGTCTGTTCCCATGTAGTTAGTCTCTTTACGAGCTGCACGGGCTTTATTTCTCTGTTCTTCCATGCACTTCTCGAAGCCTTCTTTATCATATGTAAAGCCTTTTTCCTCAATGATTTCTGCAGTGAGGTCGATAGGGAATCCATATGTATCATAAAGCTTGAATGCATCTTCGCCAGGAATTACATTTTTGCCTTCTGACTTAACTCTGTCTTCGATTTCTGAGAGAATCTGAAGACCCTGGTCGATAGTCTTTGCAAATCTATCCTCTTCCTCGAGGAGTACTTTCTTTATGAATACTCTCTTCTCCTCAAGTTCTGGATAACCATCCTTTGAGCAATCGATAACTGTATCTGTAAGAGTATTCAGGAATGTTCCTTCGATTCCGAGCATTCTTCCGTGACGAGCTGCACGTCTGATGAGACGACGAAGTACATAACCTCTTCCTTCGTTTGATGGAAGGATACCATCAGAGATCATAAATGTTGATGAACGGATATGATCTGTGATGAGACGGATTGAGATATCGTCGTTTTCATTTTCCTTATAAGTCTTCTTTGCATATTCGCAAACTTTGTTACGGATAGCAACCATAGTATCGATATCAAATACAGACTCTACGTCCTGCATTACTACTGCAAGTCTTTCAAGTCCCATACCTGTATCGATGTTCTTCTGTGAAAGTTCAGTGTATCCACCGTGACCATCACCTTCGAACTGTGTAAATACGTTGTTCCAGATTTCCATGAATCTGTCACCTTCACCGCCCATTACATCGTCAGGGCCAGTTCCGTATTTTTCTCCACGATCATAATAGATTTCTGTACATGGACCGCAAGGACCAGCACCATGCTCCCAGAAGTTATCAGAAGCGCCTGTTTCATCTCTTCCGATTCTCATAATCTTGTCAGCAGGAACTCCTACTTCTTCATTCCAGATTTTGAAAGCTTCATCATCATCGATGTAGATAGTTGGATAAAGTCTTTCTGGATCGAGTTTAATAACCTCTGTAAGGAACTCCCATGACCAGTGAATAGCTTCAGTCTTGAAGTAATCACCGAAAGAGAAGTTACCAAGCATTTCGAAAAATGTAAGATGTCTCTCTGTCTTTCCTACATTTTCAATATCACCTGTACGTACGCATTTCTGACATGTTGTCACTCTACGTCTAGGTGGAATCTCCTGTCCTGTAAAATATGGCTTAAGTGGTGCCATACCTGCATTGATGAGGAGCAAACTGTTATCGTTATGTGGAACGAGTGAGAAACTCTTCATTGCCAGGTGGCCCTTCTTCTCTGAGAAGAAGTCCAGATACATTTTTCTTAATTCATTAACACCGTACTGCATTATCTATTATGTCGACCTTTCCTTTATTTTTTCTGTGTTTCAGAACCCTCTGAAACTGTGGCATTAGCCTTCTTTAAGTCAGATGACTTTCTCCAGGCGATACCAAGCTTTACTGCGATAGTTACGCAGATAATACTTACTACAAAGATAAGTAAATAAGTTATAAAACTACTCATAAAAGCTGCCATAATTGACCTCCTGTCTAAAACTAATAATTCAGACAAAAAAATATTATAAAATATGTTGCAACTCGGTTCAAGACCGGCTTTACCAAATTAACAATTCCTCATTCTGTTGATGATTTCGTTTGCCTTTGCATATACTTCTTCAGGAGCATATTTCAGATTAAACTGACCATCTCTGTAGAGGATCTGACCATTTACCATAGTCATCTTTACATTATCTTTGCTTCCCGCATACACGAGATTCTTTACAATATTGTTCTCAGGCTGCATATTTGGCTTATGCATATCTATCATAATGATATCAGCCTTTTTTCCAGCTTCTATCGTATCACAATCATGAAGGTTCATACAATGCGCACCTTCTGAAACTGCAGAATAAAGTACTTCATTTGCATCCACTACTGAAGCATCCATATGCTTTACCTTTGCAAGTGTCGCTGTCAGATACATCTCGCGGAAGAAATCCAGCGCATTGTTTGAAGCTGCACCATCAGTTCCGATTGCGAGAGGAATTCCCGCGTCGAGGAATCTTTTTACATCAGCGATACCTGAGGCGAGCTTTACGTTTGAACAAGGGTTAGTTACCGCGTAGAGATTGTGCTTCTTCATGATCTCGTAGTCTTCATCCTGAAGCCATACACAGTGATAACCACCACCGCCGTATTTATACATTCCGAGGCTTTCCATCAACTGTGTTGGTGTCTTGCCCCATCTCTCGATACATTCATCAACTTCTGACTTCGTTTCAGCGTTGTGAAGGAAGACTGGAGATTTGAATTTTTCAGCGAGAGCTGCCACTCCTTCCATCCTATCCATAGCTGTCGTGTACTCGGCATGGAAACCTACAATAAATGAAACGAGATCAGAATCCATACTGTTTACAATGTTGTAATTATCTTCGAGATCCTGAAGAGTACTTCCAAAGTTATTAAATCCAGAAGTCTGAACAGTTCTAAATCCTGCATCGACGGACGCTTTCGCATTCATCGGTGGGAAGAAATACATATCAAAGTTTGATGTGATACCAGATGTGAGGTACTCCATGATTCCGAGGAAATCAAGCCAGTAAATATCATCCGGAGTCAATTTATCTTCTCGAGGGAAAACCTGCTTAAACAGCCAGTCAGAAAGAGGCATATCATCAGCCAGCGAACGTAAGAAAGTCATCGCTGTATGTGTATGCGCATTCTTGAAACCTGGCATCAATAGATTTCTATTGCAATCAATCACTTCATCCCATACCAGCATCTCGTTATCTGCGAGAGCCTGTGCCGCCTCTTCTTTCGTTCCGGAAAAAGCGATTCTGTCATCTTTAGTCCAAAGCTCACCTTCCACGATTTTGAAAGTATGACCTTCTGCAGGCATCAGCAATCTAGCATTATTAAATCTAATATTCATAGGCTTCCTTTCTTAAATTAATCCATAGTCATAATAAATTATACTACAGAATTGCAATATAATAAAATTGAAAAAAAGTTCTTTTTTCAAAACTATATCGAATCCTATTAAATGTGTATTTTAAATATGTTAGACTATAAACCGATGTGTTTCAAACATCATTCTAACTATGTCTATAAATTAGGAAAATAAGGGAAATATCATGTACAAAGCATATTACGAACATTTAAAACAGAGCCTACGGCTGGATTGCAAATATATCTTGTTCACTCTCGTCTCAGTCCTGATTGGTGCTTTGACAGGAGTCGTCGGTTCCTACTTTGGAATTCTAATAAAGCTGGCTACAGAATGCCGCAAGCTAAACCCTTGGTTGATATATTTTATGCCTATCGGCGCAGTACTCATCTACTACTTCTACAATTTCACAACAGGTCAAAAGAAGGCTGATACAAACACTGTTCTAAAGGCCTCAGAGAACAAAGCTCCTATTCCAAAGAGAATGGCTTTTCAGATATTTATTTCAACTGTTTTTTCACATCTATTGGGTGCCTCCGTCGGTCGAGAAGGTGCAGCCCTGCAGCTAGGCGGTTCAATAGGTTACAACACAGGAAAGTTATTAAAAGTCAAAGATGAATACCTGGATATCATGGTTATGTCAGGAATGGCAGGAGCTTTTTCCTCTCTACTGGGAGTTCCTCTGACAGCAGCTATTCTCGCGATTGAGATTTCTAGTGTTGGAATGATTCACTACAAGGCTTTAGTTCCCGTAGTCTTCTCATCACTGACAGCAAAGTATGTCGCGACTCAAATCGGCGCACCTGTATTTACCTTTGGTCAGGTCGATGTACCCGCTATCACCATTCCTAATCTATTAAAGATTTCTTTGCTAGGAATCATCCTGGGAATGATTGCCTTTTTATTCATCTTTGTCATCAGCTACTCAAACAAGCTCTATTCAAAGATATTCAAGAATCCAGTTATACGTGGATTAATAGGAGGTGCGATAGTTCTCGCTCTCACACTCATAATCGGGAACCAGAATTATAACGGCTCCAGTGCAGACCTTATCTCTATCGCAGTAAATGGAAAGACAGATGGTTTCTCATTTCTGTTAAAGATAGTATTTACAGCACTTTCACTTGCTGCAGGATTCAAAGGCGGCGCCATCGTACCATCCTTTGTAATCGGTTCTACCGCAGGCTGTATGCTCGGCTCCTTCATCGGAATCGATCCTGGCTTTGCCGCCACACTCGGAATCGGTGCAGTCTTCTGTGGAGTAACAAACTGCCCTATGGCAGCGCTCCTCTTCTGCTTCGAACTATTCGGCATGAACGGCATGCCATTCTACCTCCTCGCAGTATCAATCGCATTTGTATTTAGCTATGAGAAGAGCTTCTACTCTGCGCAGGAATGCAATATATATTGATATCTTGGGGTTCTATAATTTATAGTTTTGCATACTATTATGCGCCAAGCAGCGGTAAGAGCTTGCGGTAATTCTATAATTCATAGTTTTGCATTTAATAGCGCCAATCAGCGGTTACAACTTAGTTTTTGTTTCTAAAAACGAAACAAAAACCAAGTTGCACCGGCTTGGCGCTTATTATTTTGCATAGATCTATAAATTATAGAATCACAAACTCTCTACTGGCCCTGCGAGAACCATACATTTCCTCAAAAAGCATGTGAAATCACATTATTTCTTCTTTTCACATGCTCCTCTTTCTCCCCAGTCATGTGAAACTCAACTTTTCTCAACTTTCACATGCACTCCTCTTTTCCCCTGTCATGTGAAACCCAACTTTTCTCAACTTTCACATGCACTCCTCTTTCCCCCTGTCATGTGAAACCCAACTTTTCTCAACTTTCACATGCACTCCTCTTTCCCCCTGTCATGTGAAACCCAACTTTTCTCACCCTTCACATACACCTCAAAACACCCATTTCATGTGAATCCCTTAATATTCAAGCTTTCACATGCTTCCCAAAACCCCCATTTCATGTGAATCCCATCATTTTCAAGCTTTCACATCAAAACGCTCCCCTCCAAATCATGTGTCCTCCGCCCAAATCTCCATCTCACATGAAATCCCCCTTTAATCTTTCATGTGAAATAGCAAGTTATTTTCCTCTCACATGAATCAGTCCTCTCACATATCATGTGACATCCTTCCTAAATCGCCTTTCACATTATTCCCCCTCAAAATCCATCATGTGAATCACTTCAAATCTAACAAATCACATAACAACCCTTCTCCAAGCAAATCACTCTCAATTCCAAAATCATGTGAACCACAATAAAATTCAATAATCACATAACCTAGATTTTCAAAATCATGTGATATCGACAAAATTCTTTCTTACACATACACCTCCAAATTCCCATTTCATGTGAACCTCTTAATATTCAAGCTTTCACATGCTTCCCAAAACACCCATTTCATGTGACTCCCATCATTTTCAAGCTTTCACATCAAAACGCTCCCCTCCAAATCATGTGTCCTTCGCCCAAATCTCCATCTCACATGAAATCCCCCTTTTATCTTTCATGTGAAATAGCAAGTTATTTTCCTCTCACATGAATCAGTCCTCTCACATATCATGTGACATCCTTCCTAAATCGCCTTTCACATGATCCCCCTCAAAATCCATCATGTGAATCAAGAAGTCACCCGTCCTTCACATACCGTCCCAAACCTACCCTTTTGCAACCCAGATTAGATTAATCAAGTGCGGCTGACGCCGCAGAGGATATCCTATATGTTTGCTTGATTACCCATATGCATCTAAGAAATAATCCTGTCAAGGATGGCGAAGCCACCAAAGGCTCCGTCCTTGACAGGATTATTTCTAGATGCTTGTAATCAAACAAGCAAACATATATCATTTTGAATTCAATCACACGATTAATCTCTCGCTCAAATCACAAAAGCAAAGTCCACTCTGTGAGCGAAGCGAACACTTGCTTTCCCTCTAATTACGGAAGATTCCTTTCTATCTTTCAATCTTCCGTATTCTCTACTTCCCGACCAATCTAGTCAGCTCCGCAGAATACGGAAGATTTCTTCCAAACCTTTAATCTTCCGTATTCTCTACTTCCCGACCAATCTAGTCAGCTCCGCAGAATACGGAAATCCCACTAAAAACACCAAATTCCCCGTATCTAGAGCATTCTAACAACTTTCACGTATCTAGAGCATTCTAACAACTCTCCCGTATCTAAGGCCTTCTAACAAACCTAGTCTTCACTACCTAGATCAACTGCCTCATCGACCAAGCCATCAAACTCAACCAAATCAGCTTCATCATACTTTCCAGTCTTTAAACCGGCGTATTTGTCGCAGAGTTCGTTTCCATCGACAGAAGTATGTCCAGGCACATGTGTAAATACAACCTCAATATCTCCAGCTATAGAAGCCTTAAAGAAATCACGATACTTCTGAGTCATAGGATTCTTTGCCTGCCAGGCGCCAGTGCACCAATGCTCAACTCCCTCATAATCATATCTGATTTCAATCTTTGAAAAGCCCAGCTTCTTTGCGCGGGCCATAGCAAAGCTAGATCCAAATACCTCACCAGCCACATTTCTATATTGAGCTTCTTCACGTGAAGAGCTATAACCTCTGTAATAAACGGTTTTCTTCCCATCTGGAATGATTTCATATACAGCAAAAGAAAAGCCACCAGTCTTTGTAAAGCTACCATCTGTAAAATAAAGCGCATCTAAGCTTGAATCAAAACAGTCACTGGACAAATCCGGTGCGCCCACACTAGTGCCACCCCCCGTACTCGCGCCAAAGCCACCACCATACGCAGCCTCAGCCTCTTCCATCGTCTCGTAGCCTTTAAAGACAGCGCCGGAGAAGCCAGCGACCTGCTTCTGGCATTCTGCCCAGGTCTTGTAGATTCCGGGTTTCCTGCCTTTTATAACAACATATGCAACTTTCTTTTTTGCCATTTCTAACCTCTAGATTTCATCTTTGATTTCATGCGGTACATTTCCCTGTCCGCACGCTTACGTACTTCTTCAATTTCCTCATCTCCGAAATAGTAAGCAAATCCATACGCAATAGACAACTCAGTCTCCCATCCATCGCGACGACCTATCAAAATCTCATTTGATTTCAAGCTTTCTATAATCTTCTCTTCATCTATGCTCGTATTTTCTTCGTCGTAAGACAGAGGAACCAGAACGATAAACTCATCACCTCCGGTTCTAAAGATTTCTCCGACACCTTCAAAAGTCCTACGCATAACTTCCGCTGCGGATTTCAAATACTTGTCTCCATAATCATGTCCATATAGATCGTTCACCATCTTTAGATTGTTTAGATCCATATTTATAATCATAATTCCGAGGAGAGAGCCAGCCTCGACTTCTTCCTTCATCCGCATCTCCGAGCGGTAATATGCGGCACGATTATCTATACCTGTCAGCTCATCAGTATAAGCCATCTTCTCAAATGTTTCAGCCTTTATCGCCTTCTTTGTATTCTTGTCGATTTCATGGTTGTAATGAATCATCATAAATATCATCAGACACATCAGCGCGAAACCGATTATCTTTGCCGAGCCAGGCGATGCATTACCAAATAGCGTATATCTAAGCAGAGCATAGAACATACTAAAGATTACGAGAAAAAACCCGATTGCAATCGGAATATACACATTTCGCTTTGACTTATATGATTCGGAAAAAGAATACCAGAGTATCATAAACATATCCAGTATCGCCTCTACTACTGCAATCATCTGAACGGGTTTTAATAGTTCATGGTAGTCTCTAATCCCAGTCAATGTACATATTATCATTCCTAATACGAGGACGAAATTTCCCAGGATCACAATTCTAAGTCCAGTCTGATTCTTCACCTGATAGAAATCGTGTAAGAACGCATACGATGCCATGCAGGCAAGCACTATCATAAAGATTTCCAGATTCTCAGACATGATTCCTTCTCTGACGATGAGCGGAAAAACATCTGACTCAAACAGTACCCAGATAGAACCAGCAATACCTAATAAAGACAGATACAGCATTGAATTTCTCTGTCTGTTATCCTTTGGTAAACCACGTGATAATATCATTACCAATAGAGCCAGGAACATTACAAAGAACGCTATAATCGCACCGCCTACATTTCTTCGGACACTATCAGATATATACGTTCCACTGTTTCCTATATAAACATTTGAAATGTAACCACTATCATCATCATAGATAGGATGCACAAACATAGTCACAGTCTTGCTATTTGAATTCTGTCCCAGATTGATAAAGTGGACTTTCATTCCAGCCGACTTTCCTACAACCTTTGGTAGAGATGGATGATAGCTGTATATGAGATCATTATTCAGATATACTTCAAAATTCACATGCTGAGACATAAACATGAGTTCCTGGTTATCTATAAGCATATCAGGAAGTCTCTTTTTCAGCATATAATTCGGTATTTTATCATTTGCTTCAAATCTGAATTCTTCCAGATTAATCTGTTCATTACGATCCAAGCGCCATCCGTTATTAAATTTGAAACAGGTAAACGCTTCTCTCCTCTGCTGGCTGTAAAAAAGCACAAAGACAGCGATTATGGCTGAAAAAGCCATAACCGCTGTCAATATAGTTATTCCTCTGAAAAACTTCTTAATCAAATCATCCTTCATAATCAGCTTCCATGAAATAGAGTCTACTATCTCCGCCTTTAAAGACTCTGACATTATCAACACCTGTGCCGATGTAAGCCTGTGTCAATCTCTGACCGGCTTTCATCAAAGCATTACCGTATTTATAAGTGTCTTCATGCTCCCCCTCAATATGCTTAAATTTGTCTATCATATTATGGACGAGAGAATCCTGTTTAACATGGATCGGCAAGCCGATTGTATTTATCAAATCCCCGAAATCCTTCACGCTAACATCTTTTGGAATATTAAAGAAATGATACTTCATATCTTCATTTAATCCCTTTGGATAATATGTGAGATGAGGATTAGCAGCTCTGGTAAGTTTCTCCGCTATCATACCAACAGCTACTTTTTTATCGGCACTAACTACTGTCCACTCACAATAGTTTCCTCGACGTCCTCTATAGAAAGTTCCATTCTGGAAAGTGTCTCTGTATTTCTTGTAAATCTCGATCTCATTCTTCATATCGTTGAGTTCGGATTTCGACATATCCATCAGATTACATTCTACACCCATATTACCAAAAAATGCTACATGTGCACGAGTAGAAAGTGGTGTAATTCGTAAAGTTTGGTGATTTGGTACAGATGAAATATGACAAGTATACACATTTTGAGGATATCCATAGGAGTATCCATTCTGAATATCCATACGACTTATCGCATCTGTATTATCACTAGCCCATATCTGTGGGAAATATGAAAGCATGCCCAAATCAAATCTGTTTCCACCGGATGCGCAGCCTTCAAAGAGAATCTGGGGGAACCTCTCTGTGAGGGTCTTTAACATACGATAGAATCCGAGCACATATCTGTGGAGCGTCTCACCCTGACGATCCTGTGGCAGATACTTGCTGTAAATATCAGATACGATTCGGTTCATATCCCACTTTACGTAGTCAATCTCTGCAGAATTCAAAACTGAAGTCATCTTTTCAATCATGAAATCTACTACTTTAGGGTTAGCCAAATCCAGAAGTCTCTGATTTCTTCCTTCGCTGTGCTCCATTCCCGGAATATCCATGCTGTATTCAGGATAAGCACGATACAAATCAGAATCTACATTTACCATCTCTGGCTCGATCCAGATACCGAACTTCATATCCATGTCGTGAATCTTTGAAGCGATACCTTTCAGACCGTTAGGAAGCTTCTTTAAGTTTGGTGACCAATCGCCGAGACCCCTCTTGTCATCAGAACGATTGCCAAACCATCCGTCGTCCATTACAAACAGCTCTATTCCTATTTCTTTGCCACGTCGGGCCAACTTCACGAGCTTGTCTTCATCAATATTGAAATAGTTAGCTTCCCAGCTGTTTAACAGAACTGGACGAACTCTGTCTCGCCAAACACCTCGCACTATGTGTTTGCGAACGAATTTATGGAAGTTCTGGCTCATGCCATTCATACCATCTTCGCTAACTGTAAGTACAACCTCAGGAATCTCAAATCGGTCGCCAGATTCCAGAGTATATTCGAAATTCGTAGGATTGATTCCCGATACGAATCTAGTCTTTCCAAACGAATTTACTTCAAAGGCACTATAATGATTTCCGCTGTAGATTAGATTAAATCCGTAACACAAACCTCTATCCTCTGTCGCATCCTGTTCACTCATGATAACGAGAGGATTACTACGTGATGAAGAAGTTCCTGTAAAACTTGAATTTACAAACTTTCCACCATCCAATACTGTATCTACTCTGTTCATCTCATTCGTCCATCCACCATGGAATGAAGTGATTCTATATCCGCAATCAGGGAAATCTATGAGCGCTCCCATCGCTTTTTTCAAAACCACTTTGTTCTCAGACGTATTGGAAAAAATAGCCGAACGAGTGATAACATTGCTTTCAGTAAATACACTGTAGTACAAATCGAGCATATAGCCATGATTTCTGTCACGCAATGTAACTACGAGATGATCCGCTTTTCCTGTATCATCATAGGAAGTCGGCATAGTCTCGTATACTTTTTTCTCATCGAGAAGCTTATATGAATAGAACACGAAGTCCAAAGTAGAGCTTCCGTCTGCTGCCTCTATCTCCAGAAGCGCTTCACGGATATCGCCCTTTCCGTAAAAAGCAGCCTCCTGGTCGAAATCTTCCAGAGACATGTAATTTGTATCTGCGTTATAGGCAGTGCTATTTCCATGTGCATTTGTATGAGATTCCTGTAGCTCTGTATCACTGTCCACGTGGATATATGGTCCGTAATACAGATGCTCCAGGTGCCCCGTAGGGCATACTCTGAAAGCATATGTAGTATTGTCTGTATCTAATACAAAAGTATTTTCATGAAAAACTGAAATCATTTATAATTACCCCTTCTTTTTCCATGTATAATCGGAAAAATTATGCCTGATGTTTCTTCTCTAACTCAGCCGCGATTTCTTCCACCTTTGAGTCAGTAAGTATGTATTTGTTCTTAAACCAGCAGAATGCAAAGATAAGTCCGAGAATAGGAAGGATAGTCATCACCATACGAAGTCCCATCTTTGAAGACTCTGCTACATTCTTTGAAAGGTCTATAAGTTTCTCTGCTTCTGTTGTATCTCCGCTCTTAAGATTTAAGAACTGAAGAGCTATAGATGTAATAAGGATTGCGATACCTGTTGCAAGCTTTACTACGAAAGTCTGCATTGAGAAGATAACAGACTCATCTCTTCTATCGTTCTTTAATTCACCATAATCTACTGTGTTTGCGAGGAATACTGTAATGATAACATTGTTCATACCAGCTGCTGCCATGATCAGTACACCAGGAACGAGGAATACCGGAACTGCAGTAACACCAGCTGTTGCAAGTCCGAGGAGACATACATATCCGATGATTGAAATAGCAATACTGATGTAGAAAATCTTTATTGAATTAAAGAAGTTTCTAAGGATAGGATACAGAGCCATCATAGCGAGAATCTGTGCTGCTCCAGCTACAGTATTGAAAAGTGTGTAATCTTTGAACCAGTTAACACCACCTAGATCATACTTGAAGAAGTAGATTACGAGGTTTGATGTAACATAAAGTGCTGTGTTGATGCAAACGATAGCAACTACTACTGCCATAGCCTGGTCGTTCTGGATGAGTGCTCTGAACATCTCTCCTACGCTAGGGCTTTCGATATCAACTGTTGATTTTTCCTTTACAAAGATACATGTGATAGTGATGAACACTACGAACAAGATTGCGATGATCCATGCGAAGTATTTCAAACCTACGATTTCAATCTGGTTGTTTGAACCGCCACCGAAAGCTTCACCGAGTGCATGAACGATCACCATAGTCAAAATAGAAACGAGTGCTGAACCTACACCTGCACATGAACGAGCGAGTGTTGTAAGTCCTTCTCTTTCCTTACCACCTTTAGTGAAGGCCGGAATCATAGACCAGTATGGAATATCCATCATAGTGTATGTCACACCCCAAAGGATATAGAAGATAGCACAATAAGCAATAAGTCCATTACCGTCTAATGATGGCGGACATGAGAACATAAATCCGAGGATAACTGCGTTTGTAACAGTTCCAATCATAAGCCATGGACGGAACTTTCCCCACTTTGTCTTTGTCTTTGCAACTATAACTCCCATGAGAGGATCATTGAACGCATCAAAGATTCTCGCGCCCATCAGAATGAATCCAAGTGCTATAGAACTCATTCCCAGCAAATCATAGAAGTAATACTGGATATATGATGCTGACAGCATATATACCATGTCTTTTCCTACAGCTCCAAGTCCGTAAGCAGCCTTTTCACCGCCTGTAAGATTTCTCTTAGTTTCCATAATTTCTCCCTTTCTGAATAAACCCTAACTTATTTTTTTAAACCCATTGCGAGTTTAATAACATTGTAAGCTCCGTCATAGATGCCCATCTTTTTATTCTCTACGATGCAATCACACATAGATGTAAGCATCGCATCATCCTGCATAAAGATTTCAATCATCTGGAGTGTATGTGGAATATCTCTACATTCTAGAGTTCCATCACCGATTTCTGCGCTATGAATAGCTCCCCACATCTCATGCTTTCCTACACGTTTGATAAAGAGCTTTGGCACTGGATAAAAAGCCAGTTCTGAAGGCTTTGTAACGAGCACATCACAACTTCTCATGAGGAGGTTTGTGATATATACAGCTTCAAAGATATCCTTATGATAGAAACCGTGGATTCCGTTTACTTCACCTGTAAGTGCTTCGTCCGCAAATGCTGAAGCTTCTTTAAAATCATCAAAATGTTCCTGTGCGATTTCTTTCATCTCTGGGATTTCTCTAACGAGGTCATCCCATACATTCTTATAATCACCTACATTTACATAGAGAGCCGCTTTATCCTCTTTGATAAATGGAAGCAGATATTTGATGATTGAAGCAAAGATTTCCTTCTGAGCTCCCGCACCACCGATAGTGAGGAGGAATCTCATAGGTTTGCCATTCTTTTTTCTAGCGAGACGTCTCTCACAATCGATTTCAATATTTGAAACCAGCTCGTGATCGATGTAATGACCTGTGTATACGAGGTCCTCGTTTGGCATAGGCTTGTTTACTTTATCTTTGTTCATGCCGTTTAGGATTTTGTAACCCTGGTAGGCATTTCTAGTCTGAATAGTATGTACAGAGCCTTCTGAAAGATGAAGTGCCATAGGCCAGTTATCAGGAATAGCGTTTACTACATGCTTCATTCCGGCATGGATGGCTGACTGTGCCGGCCATACATGAGTTCCGACTACAGGAATCTGCTTTGGAATATTCTTATAAACCGGTGCCATAAGCTCTGCATTCTTCTGGTCAGAAGAATTATAAGTGAGAGCTCTAAAGCCTTCGTAGTTCATAGGTTCCCATACGAATTTGTTAAACAACGGATTCTTTGAAAGTCTGGATCCGAGTGAATACAGATCATTCTGTGCTGAGATAACCTTTGTACAGGTTGTCTGTGGAAATGAGTTCAAATCCAACCAATAAGGCTTGTACCCTAATGCCTTTGCTGCTGAAGCCATAGCCATAGAGATTCTGTAATGTCCGAATCCCATACGGATATTTGAAACGATGATTCCTCTTTCCATATCAAAAGGTTCTTCGCTCGCACCTTCATCCAATCGGATATCGTATACACCGAGTGAATCTCCGATAGCTGGATTCTTTCTGATAGTAACCTGATAATCAGCGTTACTGTCATCTCCGAATTTCTTAATAAATTTTCGTTTTGATTTGACGGATTTACGGTAATCTCTGTCAGAAATCACATTGCCAAAGATTACTTTTGCTCTATCCTGCATATAATCCCCTCTCTTTATTTTGCTTCTATCATAAATACCTTTGGTGAAGTATGTTCTGTAGAAAGTGTGATTCTAATCTTTCCGGTTTCACCCGTACTCTTTAGGTACACACCAGTCATACCGCCACGCAGGCATTGTACTTTAGGTCCGATTACTTCGGCCGGTCCATCAACTGTAACAGTCAGTGGCTCATTGTAAAAAGGAAGTAAGTTCTCGTTCTCATCCACCACTCTGATTCTCATTTCCATCACGTCATAAGTCTCAGTTTCATGAAGATGATCCTGTGAAAGTGTCACTTCCAGATTTGCTTTAGTCATAGGAGTTACTACTCTGGACTTCACTACTTTTCCACCGACTATAGCATCAAATCTGTATTCTGTGGATTCTTCGCCCCAGTTTCCGATGTACTTCTGGTACAGAGGAACCGCGTCGTTTGGATTCATATGGTATACGAGTACCAGTCTGATTGCATCCCAGATCATAGCCTTTGTCATCTTGCCGTTATACAGCGAGTAGCTGTTTAACAGATGCTTGCAGATGGAAGCCTGCTTCTCGCCCATTTTTTCCTCTGTGACGAGGTCGTTTCCGATGTAATCATCGATTAGAATAGGTCCATGCTTCAAAGCTTTGTACTTGCTGTCTGTTGGGAAGTACTCCTTTAGAAGTCTTCCATTTTTGTACATTCTCACAGAATCAGCATTAGTGATGATGTAGCAATCACCTCTGTTTGAGGCAGGATGCTCACCGATGTCCATAGAGCTTGTAAGCTCGAGAACCACATCTTTAGAATTCTCTGCTGAATATACATAAGAAGCAGTCTTTGGATTTCTAAACATGTCCATAACACCGTGATAGCAGATTCTGTCTCCGCTTCCGAAATCTTTATGCGTATTGTAATCAAACATACACCAGCCAATAGAACCGGCTATATCTTTCTCAGAAGCTATAGCATTCAGTACGTTCGCATGGCGAAGCACATGATTTCTACGATGTTCTTCCCAGTCGAAGCTCTTCGTCGGATACATATGTCCGTTGTACTCAGTTACGAGATATCCTTTGGACATATCGTTTGTCGACTTTTCTTTTTTCAGGCAACCCTCGTTATCCCCAGAATGAACGAAGTCGTTATAAGTAAACACATCCTCTAGGATGTTTGTATTTTTGTCCGCAGTTCTGCAGCGAACTCCACCAGTCTGACGAGTATTGTCAAAAATATGTGCGACTGCATTTGTTCTCGCATAGAATTCGTCATTATCCTCAGACTCGTTTATACGAACGCCCCAAATCATGATAGAAGGATGATTTCTATACTGAGTAACCATCTCGACTACATTATTCACAGCGATATCCTGCCAGTCTTTGCCACCGATATGCTGCCATCCCGGAATCTCAGTAAATACGAGAAGTCCGAGCTTATCACACTCTTCGATGAAATAATGTGACTGAGGATAATGTGAAGTACGAACCGTATTCACTCCCAGTTCATTCTTCAGAATCTGTGCATCATATCTCTGCATGCTTTCTGGCATCGCATAGCCCACATACGCATAAGACTGATGTCTATTTAATCCGCGGATTCTAAACTTTTTACCGTTCAGATAGAATCCGTCAGCTTTAAACTCTATATTTCTAAACCCTATATTTGCTGTATAAGAATCACATTCTTTCTCATCGACAAACAGTGTAACTGTCGCCTTATAAAGAACAGGATTCTCTGTATCCCAAGGAATAACCGTAGCATTTGCTTCAATAGTAACTACTTCTTCTGACTTCAAACCTTTCAGGAAATCATCCAGGTTCTTCTCCCCATGTAAATCAGCGAGACTAATCTCTCTACGTGTTATTTCCTCATCATTAAGAGATACTGTGATCTCTACTTTTTTCTTTAAATCAGATGCCTCATTCTTTATAAGCACATCCTTCAGTGCCTCAGAGATTCTGATATCAGATGTCAGCTCTCCGCCGGTGACTTCTTCACCGAGCGATGGCTTAAAGAACACATCATCGATAGATTCCTGCTCTCTAACCTCTATATAAACATCTCTGTAGATACCACCATAAGTCATGTAATCGATTACATATCCAAAAGGTGGCTGATTCAGCGTCTCGCGTGAATCGAGCTTCACCGTCACGAGGTTGTCTTCGCCGAAACGAAGCATAGAATCGACCTCAACGGAAAAAGCTGTATATCCAGAATCGTGTGTCGCTACGGAAACCCCATTCACGAACACTTCTGCCTGATGTGCCGCACCTTCAAATGTGAGAATCACTCTCTTTCCTTCCCACTCAGGCTCTGCATAAATCATCTTCTGATAAGTAGAAAGTTTCTGGTAAACCGCCTCATCAAAATAATCATAAGGTGTCACTTCAACAGTATGAGGAATCGTAACTTCGTCGCCTTCCTGAATCAGGTTTCCCCTATAGTCATCTTCGAATCTGTCTACGTAATTCCATCCCCTATTCAGGTAAATGCGTTTTCTCATGCACATATTCCTCCCACTAACATATCAACCAATTCTCTCAGAGCATCACCATATTTCACATGATTTCTGCTGAGATCATCCCCATTTAGGAATCTCTCCAGAGTAGCTTCAAAAGTAATCTGGAACACTGTCTCGTTCACGTCTTTAAAGATGCCTTCTTTCTTTCCCTGTCGAAGAAGCATCAATGTTTTTTCCCAATCGCTTTCCAGACGCTTTCTAACCTTCTGATCCACTTCCGGATATTTGCCGCGAATCTCATAGAGAGACGCAAAATCCATATCAACCGATGCTTCCGGCATCGCCCCTAATATTCGAGTAAACTTCTCCTTCGTATCGAGTGTCTCATCTTCCCAAATACGATTCTCATCCTCCTTAAGAGAATCAAAGAAATAATCTACAAGCTCTAACAGGAGTGATTCTTTGTCATCAAAAGCGACATAGATAGTCTTCTTTGACATACCTATCTCCTTTGAGATATCACTCATGGTAAAGCTAGCGCCCTTCTTCCTAAAGACTTCAACCGTCCCATCTAATATCTTTTTCTTTACATCTCTTTGGGGTCTTAAAAAGCCGCTCATAACTCTTCCTCCCTTACCGCGAAACCCAGAAACTCATTTTGGTTTTTCAGTTTCCTATATCATACCATCTCTCGTTAGGTTTCCTCAATATGACGAAATAACTAATAATGAAGGTTGATTTTTGTTTATTTTTACATTTCAGTTTCAAAACGCAAAGAAACCGGCCAGAGGCCGGTTCCTTCGCTGGTCTATTATGAAGTTATTAAACTAGTATCAGAATCCAACAACCTGGAATCTATATGTCCAAAGATTATGATTCCAGTCACCTACTGGATCAGCAGTAGATACGTATATTGCGCGGGATGCGAGGTTTCCGTAAGCATCTCTTACGAAGCATCCGTTATGATTTCTTTCATGGCCGGTAGTACCTGCACCGATTGCAGCTACTCTACTCCAGCCGATTCCTGATAGACCACTAAGTGTTCCATCCCAGTTGCCTACATATACAGACTGAGTTGCTGAAATGAAGTTAAGTGCTCCTGGAGGGAACGCGTAATTAACATGTGTATCGCATGTCATGTAGAGCTGTCCACCTGAAACTGCAAAGTCTGCGTTTGAGATGAAGTCTCCACCCATATTTCTAACTGCTACTGGACCTGAAAGCTGTACGCTAGTCAAGTCACCTGAAAGTAGCTGTCTGCACTGTGTGTTTGTAAGTGAAGCTGTACCCTGTGTGTAGAATAGGAAGATATTTCCATTGTGTGTGATGAGTGAAGGCTGACCTACGCCCCATCCACCGAGTGAACCAACTACTCTACCTACCTTTACCCAGTTGTAAAGGTCATTTGATACTGCGAATCCAACTTCATTGTTTGTGCAATTGTAAGTTCTGCATCCGAGGTATGCCATTAAATATCTGTATCCACCACCATTGAAACTAAAGTTTCCAGCGATTACAGAAGGATCACAAACCTGTACACTATCCCACGCACCTGGTGTTGTTGTAAGAACGCGAGTTCCATTTAAATAGATACCGTCCTTTACTTCGCCTGGTGTCCATTCGTTTGAGCAGTACAGAACTGTTCCACCGATGGATGTAGGGCAATACTTGTAAATATTTGTCGGCTCAACATATCCGCCACCGTCACTTGATGCGCCAGCTGATGCTGATCCGCCTGACTTCTTGCTATATGTCTTCTTCGTTCCGCTAGATGCAGTCGCCTGCTTCTGAACGAGTGTCAAATCATATTCAAGCTTTGCTTCATTTCCAGCCTTGTCCTTTGCTGTAATAGTTACGAGGTAGATGTGCTTTGCTGCATCTTTTTCCGCAACGACTATCTGGACTGCGTCGCCAGTCATGTTGCCGTCGAAATTATCGACAACCTGATTTTCCTTCAAAGCTACTTCCGGAGCCTTTGACAGATCAGAAACAGCCATTTTTTCATCTGCTTCTTCATGTGCGATAGCCTGAGCCGTCGCATCCACTACGAGAAGCATAGCTTTTGAAGACGCCTTGCCTTCTGAATTCTTCGCAGTAACAACTGCGCTATATATTCCATCATCGAGTTTGTCAGCCTTTACGATGACACCTTCCTGCTTCTTTACTTCATCCAGGAGCGCGTCATCTGTCTTATGGCTAAGCTTTTCGAGAAATGCCTTCTGTGTCTCTTCATTGATTTCTGTAGGGTCAGAAAGTTTCTGGAAGTATCCCATCTCCAGCTTCGTAGTCTCGCTGCCCTTTACAGACACTACGTCTGTCAGATTCACAGCCTTCGCATCCTTTGTGATAAGCATATTGTTCTTTAATGAAAAAACAGGAGCTTTTGTTTCAGAAACTTCTAGAACTTCTGCCTGGGCTGTATTGTCATTCTGATGTGTTGCCACATGAACAGAACCCACAACAACTGTACCAGCAACCAGACCGGTCAGACCTACTGCTACGACCTTGCTCTTTAACAAGAGTAATAATTTGTTATACATAGTTTAATAACTCCCTTCTTTGAAAAAATAACTTCCTCTGGGCGACCAAACCCATTCCTTCTTTGAGTTGGCGAAACTATATCACAAAAAAAAGCCCTGAAAAGGGCTTCTGGTGCGGTTTAACAAACCTTTCTGTGTTCATTTACGGACTGTTCACGTACAGTTCAAATTCACTTCAAAATACGAAATTTCCGTTCAAACTTATAAACTTTCATTCAGAATCAGTTCAAAAACAGTTTCGAATCTTCCAGGAATCTTTCCCGATTTTTTAACCTAAATTTAGGAAATTTAGAGGATGTTTAGAGATTTTGCTACTAGATATAGAGCACAGGCCCATACGCTGCGCGTAAAAAAAAGACAACCGCCACTCGGACGATTGCCTTTACTACCAGCATAGAAGTCAGGTTATCTCTACTCTGAAACTTTCTCATAGTCTATTCGTACAATAAGCCATGCTAGAAATACCACATTTACAATCATATGGAATATGAAGCTCGTTTTCTCCATAATAATCTTCGAAGTGTTTACATCGATTAAATCAATCTTATTAATGCAAAATATAACAGCAGATATCAAAAAGCTTCCAGCCATCTTTATAATTACGAATGTCAAAACCAACAGAAAAATATGTTTCAGCCAATCAGAATCATCCTTAAATATGGTAATTCGGATGAAGTAGGGAGTGTAAAATTAAGTGTGTAAGTTCTTCCAAAACCTTTTACTTATGACAATCTTATGATTATGATTTATGAAAGGACACTTTATGGAAGGAATTACACTAATGGCCAAGCACGAAA